>JAEEGI010025315.1_pt1 | contig 11510 bp, 12 predicted proteins | sample 8958751 | NCBI WGS metagenome assembly JAEEGI01 (sample SAMN16246545, study PRJNA631951) | gut metagenome | biome: gut microbiome; feature: rumen; material: KS-attached | host: Bos | place: Iran: Karaj | collected 2018-10 | reverse complement strand
TGACATGTTTATGAATTTGTTTGATTATCATCAAAGTGATATGGACTCTTTCCTAGTTTACCATCCCGATGAAAAACACCTTAAGGAAGTCAAAGATTCTCCCATTTACCCCTTGGGAATCAAAGGAGAAGGACTATTGCAATACCTGAAAGAAAAGAGCCAGCAAACGGAATACAAAGACATGTTCGAAACTATAAACGAAGGACTTGGGATGTTGGATTGGTTTGATGGGGTAGCGGTACCAGGCGATTTACTGAACAATGAATACAAATTATCCATTGGCGACAGATACCTACGCGATTCCATGCACTTTTTCGACCAAAGAAGTACGAATGAAGGCTTTATGTTCCTGTTGTTTTACCTGACTTTATTCAACAGCAAGGACACGCCTCCTTTCTTCAGCATCGACAATATCGAAACTGCCTTGAATCCAAGACTTTGCACTGAACTTACTTCACGATTGATACATACTTCCAAGGAAAAGGAAAAACAAGTCATTCTTACCACACACAGCCCGTATGTTTTGGATGGTCTGGATCTTTCAGATGATGAAGTGAGATTGTTTGTCGCTCGTAGGGACATTGACGGACACACCCGTTTGGAAAGGATAATGTACCGTGAGGACAGAAACATGCCCTTGTCGGAATTGTGGATGAGCGGTTTGATTGGTGGATTACCTGATAATTTCTGATTGTTATGAGTACAAAGATTGGCGTTGTCAGTGAAGGTGTTTCGGATTTCTTCATCCTCAAGCATATTGTTGAACGGTATCTGAAAGACAAGGATGTTTATACGATTCCTTTGAAACCGAAGGTTTCGGCACAAAACAAGCAAGTCGGTTATGGGACTTGGCAAGGTGTTTTTGACTATATCGAAGGCAATGACAATTTGATTGTTGAAGCTGTCAAGGAAGGATGCGAGTATGTGATAATTCAGATAGATACGGATGTCAGCGCACAATATGGAATAGATAACAAATACAATGATATTCAAACGTTTTGGAATGCAGTAAAGGTCAAGTTGGCCGAAAGTGTTCATCCAGACTTTCCGAAGGATAAGTTGATTTTTGCCATTTGTATTCAAGAAATTGAATGTTGGCTGATTCCGTTTGTGTCGTCAGTTGAAAATGAATGCAAGAATACCAATAGATGCTTGAATATCCTCAACAAACATATCCGTACAAGGGGTGGAATAGACAAGGAAAACAAAAATTGCAATCAAGCACAACAGCTATACAAGTTTATCTTAAACCAAAAGAGAAAGCCAAAAGATATAGTAGAGTGTGCTCAATACAATTTTGGTTTTCAGAAGTTTGTTGAGCAAATGAATGCAATATCTATCCATCTTAATGCGTTCTCGTAAATGACGACTATGACATCTTTTTGCAATTCATAATCAGTTCAACCCCGTGTTCAAAAAAATCCTAAATACCTTTGGAACGAAGATGTTGGCCGCCGCGCTCAACTTCCTCATCGCCATTATCATCTCCCAAACTTTGGGCGACACGGGTAAGGGTACGCAAGCCTTATTAGTGGCCACCATCTCATTCATCCTCATCTTCTCCGACATCGTCTGCGGTGCCAGCATCATCTATCTCGCCCCACGCCATTCGTTCAAGAAGATTCTGGTGGCTTCAACGGTTTGGGCGGCCCTCGTTGCTGTGATAATGGGCTTCGCCATCTGGCTGTTCTATCCCGACTTGGAACCTGATTTAGTCTTGCACGTGGCTATTCTATCCTTCATCTCCTCGCTCAGCAACATCAATTTCCGCTTCTTGGTCGGCAAGGAGGAAATCAAGAAAGCCAACTACAACACCCTGCTCCAGCCTGTACTGATGGTACTGACCTTGGTCGTCTATTACCTCTGTCTAAAAAAGACCGACATCTACGGCTATGTCATCGCACTCTACGCCGCTTACGGCGGCACGTTCTTGCTGGGCGTATGGATGTTGCGTGATGAATACGCCAACCTGCGCCACGACAAAGACCGCGAATATGGTCCTGTACTGAAAGACCTTTTCAAATACGGTTTCCTTAACCAGACTGGTCATTTTGTGCAGTTCTTCAACCTGCGTCTGAGTTATTACCTCCTGAAACGTTTCATCGATGTGGGCAGCGTGGGCGTGTTTTCCAACGCCGTTTCGCTCGCCGAGGCCATTTGGATTATCAGCAACAGTATCGCTTTGGTGCAATATGCCCGCATCGCCAATGCCGATGACCGCGCCTACGCGCAAAAACTCACCCTCGATTTGAGCAAAATTTGTTTCCTCATTTCGGCTTTGGCCGTACTAGTGCTGTGCCTGTTGCCCGCCGAGTTTTATATTTTCGTCTTCGGTAAGGACTTCGGCGCAATGGCCCACCTCATCCGCATCCTCGCGCCGGGTATCTTGTTGTATTGCATTTTCCTTATCCTCGGACACTATTATTCAGGTATCGGGCGTTATCAGATGAACACTTTCGCGGCCCTCTGCGGATTAGTCGCCACTTTTGTCTGCGGCTTTACGCTGATACCGCGCTTTGGCGTGACAGGAGCGGCCATCACCTCAGCGGTTTCTTATACGATGAACGCGATTTTCTTGTTCGTCTTCTTCCTTAAGGAGTCGCATTTCAAGGGTCGCGATTTCATCCTGACCAAGAGCGAGATACAGAACTACATTGCTGAAATGAAACAACAATTCTTGAAACAACCTACTGAAAATGAATAAACTCCATAAATTTACCAAAGCCATCGGGCGCATTATCAGGCACCCTTACCTGCTCAACCTCGTCCTGCAAGACGAAGATAGCAACAAAGAGGATGTGATTCGGAAATACGGTCTCAAAGACGGTCTGTCCGTCATCGAAATCAATGAATTGTTCCATGATTTCCAAGAGATTGCCAAACCATACGCCTATCTTTCAGGTGCCACCATGCCAATCGACATTGCTTTGTTGCGGGCTTTGGCCAAACGCTATGCGGTGAAGGACTACTTTGAAATCGGCACCTGGCGCGGCGAGAGTGTGGCGAATTTGGCTGATGTGGCAGAACATTGCGTCACTTTTAACCTGCCTAAAGAAGATATTGTCAAGCTGACTGGCAACCAACTCTATGCCGACCTGCATAGCTTTTTCAGCAAGGACTTGACTAATGTGGAGCAGCTCTATGGCGATTCACAAACATTCGACTTCGGCCCGCACTTTGGCAAATATGACATGGTTTTCGTTGACGGCGACCACCATTATGAAAGCGTGAAGAAAGACACCGAAACTGCGTTCAAGTTGCTGAAAGGCGAGCGCAGCATCATTGTCTGGCATGACTACGGCCTCGACCCCGAGACCATCCGCTGGGATGTGATGGGGGCCATCTTGGACGGTGCACCTGCCGAGAAACGCAGACATATTTACCATGTTTCCAATACTTTGTGCGCCGTATATCTGCCGAAGGACTTACCGACCCACAAACTTGTGCCTTACGAGACGCCACACAAATATTTTGAAATTGACATCAAAACACAAAAAATTGAATAATTGACTATGACCACTGACTATGACAATGACCACTTCAGCCAAGCCGTCGAATTTCACCTTTTGGGGGTGGCTGTCATAGTCATTGTCACAAGTCATTGTAAACTGAACATCTGATGAACATTCTGCACCTGCTGAGCTGGTTCCCCACTCCTGACGACCCGACCTTGGGCAACTTCTGCGTCCGTATGATTGACGCGCTGCCCGAGGAGTGTCATTCCGTCATCCTCTCCGTCTGTGACGGCAAGAACATGACGAAATCCTTCGAAGTCAAGGAGATAAAGGGCGCACACCACACTCATGTGCAGATTTATATCCGTCCGCCGAAAATCAATGCTATTCGTAAATTGAAGATGCTGCAAATGTACCAATATGGCCTGAAATACATCAAGAAGCATTTCTTCGAGCCAGATTTGATTCATTTGCATGTCACTTATCCATTAGGTCAAGTGGCTTTGCTATGGAAAAGACTCTTTGGTTACAAATACGTTCTCACTGAGCATTGGACGATTTATCAACCTCAAAACAAGGAGGTGTTGGTTGGCGGATTGAAGAAGAAGATTGTCAAGATTGCCAATAACGCTGAGCTTATCATGCCTGTCAGTTTGGATTTGCAGCGGTGTATGGAGGGACATGGCGTGAAAAATCGCTTTAAGGTGATTTATAATCTGGTGAATACGGATATGTTCAAGCTGCACCAGCCGCCTTGCATAGATTCCAGCCAACACACGAGCCTACGCAGGAATGACATGCAAGGCTGGAAGAAGCACATCCTCCATATTTCCACGTTGCGGGATGAGGCCAAAAACTTTACTGGCATATTGCGTACCATTGAGCGGCTACGCCAACAACGTGACGACTTTGAGCTGCATGTCATCCACGACTATGAAGCTCCTGAATTCAAAGCTTTTGTGAAGGAACACGTCCTTTCGGATTGCGTCTTTTTCCATGGCAAGAAGACCTCTGCCGAAGTGGCTGAAGCCTACCAAGAGGCCGATTTCTTTGTGCTGTTTTCCAACTTCGAGAACCTGCCCTGTGTTATTGTGGAAGCTTTTGCCTCTGGTGTGCCAGTACTAAGCACCGCCGTGGGTGGCATTGCTGAAATTGTCTCGCCCGAACGCGGCATTCTCATTCCACAAGGCGACGAAAACGCTTTATTGCAAGGCCTGAACCAGATGCTTGACCACAGTTCAGAATACAATCGCGAAGCCATTCGGCAATATGCGGTCAGTACCTTCTCCAATCACATCATCGGGAGGCAGATTTTTGAGGCGTATAAAGAAGTGGTGAATTAGTCTTCGTTCCCGACGGCATTCTTCATGATACCAACCTTGGAACTTTCCACGAAATTGAGGATAAACTCGCGGTCTTCCGACTCGGGCAAATGTTCACGAATGTATTGCACCGACTGAGTCACGTTCATTCCAACGCTGTAAATCACGCGATAAACATCTTGAATAGCGTTGATGCGTTCACGCGAGAAGCCACGACGCATCAGACCGATGGAATTGACGCCCGCGTAACACACCGGATGACCAGTACCTGTCTTCACAAACGGTGGAATGTCCTTGTTCACCATAGCACCGCCGCAAATCATCACATGCGCACCAACGCGGCAGAACTGGCTCACCGCCGCCAGACCACCGAAGATAGCCCAATCATCGACCGTGATATGACCTGCCAAAGTAGCCGCATTAGCCATGATGACATGGTCGCCGAGGTAGCAATCGTGCGCCACGTGGGTGAAAGCCATCAGCAGGCAGTCCTTGCCCACCACAGTCTTTCCCGATGCCGCTGTGCCCTTATTGACCGTCGCTGATTCGCGCACTGTGGTGCCGTCGCCAATATAGCAATAAGTGGTCTCGCCATTGTATTTCAGGTCTTGCGGAACGGCTGAAATGACCGCGCCAGGGAAAATCTTGCAGTTCTTCCCGATGCGGGCACCGTCCATGATGGTAGCATTAGGACCAATCCAAGTGCCGGAACCGATTTCAACGTCTTCGCCAATCCATGCGAACGCCTCAATCTTCACGTCTTCCGCGATGCGGGCATTCGGATGGATATAGGCTAAAGGCTGGTTCATGCTTAATATAATAAGGTGTGCTTGATTTTTCTTGCGAAAGCCGTGTTGGAAAAGTGACCCGGTTTGATGGCGGTCACCTTACCCTTGATGGGACGTCCAACCAAAGTGAGGTCACCGATGACATCCAACAACTTGTGACGAGCAGGTTCGTTTTCGAAATACAGCTCCACATTGTTCAAAATACCGCGTTCCTTGACAGCAACTTTAGGCTTCTTGAAGAAAGCGGCGATGTGGTCAAGTTCCTCGGAAGAAACGTTGCGGTTGACAAACACGATAGCGTTGGTCAAGTCACCGCCCTTGATGAGGTTACGGCTGATGAGGGTCTCCAACTCGTGCAGGAAAACAAACGTACGGCAAGGAGCAATCTCGTTTTCGAAGTCTTTCAAGTCATGCAGCGAAGCATGTTGCTCGTCGAGCACTCTGGTGTTGTATTTCACCTTCACGTCGATTTGGAATGAATCGGCTGGTTCTATCTTCAGCTCAATGCCCAAGACCTCGTTTTTATAGGAAATCGGCTCTTCAATAACGAGATAATTGCGAGGTGCATTCTGTTCAACTATGCCCGCCTGATGAATGGCCTCGACAAAAAACTTGCCGCTGCCGTCCATGATGGGTGTTTCTTCTACATCAATGTCAATCAGCACATTATCGATGCCCATACCACGCAAGGAAGCCAAAACATGTTCAACTGTATAAATCTTCACGCCACCTTTGCCGAGGGTAGTACCACGGGCGGTATCAATGACATTATCGACATCGGCTTCAATGATAGGTTGGTTCTCTAAATCAATTCTACGAAAACGGATTCCGGAATTTATGGGAGCCGGGTTGAAAGTGAGGGTGCCGCACTGACGCGTGTGGAGCCCTGCTCCTTTGACACTGACTCTATTTTTGAGCGTACATTGTTTCTCCATAAAAATCAATTATTGTGGATGCTTCTCCACAAAAAACGCGCAAAGATAGGAAATATTCTATCACCTGCAAAAAAAATCCGCTAACGAGGTCTATTTTCCCTCTTTTTCGTCCTTCAATTTGGCCAATTCTTTTTCAAGTGCATCCAATTTGCGGGCCATCTCGTCGATGTGACGGAAACGGGCGTTGGAAACCAAATATTGTCGCAAAGGTTGAATCGGTGTGCCCATAAACTCCTGATTCTCTTGCTTTATGCTACCCATGATTCCACTCTGTCCGCCGAATTTTGAGCCGTCGGCAATGTTGATATGCCCGACAAAGCCCGACTGTCCGCCCACGACGCAATTCTTTCCGAGATGTGTGGAACCGCTCACGCCCACTTGGGCAGCCAAAGCCGAATTTTCACCCACTTCCACATTATGCGCCAAATGCACCAAATTGTCGAGTTTCACGCCCTTGCGAACGTATGTTGAGCCCATTGTGGAGCGGTCGATGGTCGTGTTGGCTCCGATTTCCACGTTGTCCTCGATGACCACGTTGCCCACCTGCGGAATCTTCTCGTAATGTCCATCAGGCTGCGGAGCGAAGCCAAAACCATCGGCACCAAGCACTGCACCTGCGTGGAGGATACAGTTCTTCCCGACGACCGTATTGCGGTACAATTTCACGCCCGGATATAGCACAGTATTGTCACCAATGATGCATCCGTCGCCCACATACACCTGAGGATACAGTTTCACATTATTGCCGATTTTGGCGTTTTCTCCCACAAAGGCAAACTCTCCAAGATACAGATTCTCACCGCATTGCGCTGTCGAAGAAACGAAAGCCAAAGAGGAAACACCCTGTTTGTTCTGCGTCATTTGATCGTAGAAAGCCAACAGTTTGGCAAAACAAGCGTATGCATCGGGGACACGAATCAAGGTAGCCTGAATGGGTGCAGTAGCCTCAAAGTCGTCGTTCACGATGACGATGCTCGACTGGGTTTCGTAGATATAGTGTGTATATTTCGGATTCGCGAGAAAACTGATCATGCCGGGGGCACCTTCCTCGATTTTGGCCACATTCCAGACCTCGGCGTTGGGGTTGCCTTCCACCTTGCCTTCAAGGATTCCAGCGATTTGGGTAGCGGTGAATTTCATTCGTTCAATAGTTTATAGTAATCTTTCAAAATCATGTTTCAAGACTGCCACAGCCTGCTCCACCATAGGGTTGGGCAAAGCTACGAGGCTCTGTGCCAAAATGGAAACATCCTCTTCGTCCTTCAGTTGTTCAAAAGTCGTATTGATTTGATTGACAAGTTCTTCCTTGGCGTTCACCACGGCGTTCCATGTGGAATCGGAGACGTAAAGCTGCTGGGCAAGGTTATGCTCAAACTCCTCTCTCACATTCTGCAAAAGTTGGAGATGGAACGCGCCCTTCTCCATGCCCGGCACATAGACGCGCTTCACCAACTGAGGCAGTTGCACACGTTCAAGATAAAGCAGAAAACGCTCGTAGGCTTGCACTTTCAGCGGCATGATGATTTTCAGAGCCTGCACTTTCAGTTCCATTTTACCGTTGTTGCGGAGTTCGGCATCCTTCATCTTCGCGAGACGAAGCAATATAATCAATGCCGCGACCATCAGCAAGAGGCCGGCGGACATGATTGCAATGATAATCCAGTTGTTCATGGTTGTTCAAATTTTGGCTGCAAAGGTACAAATTAATCAGCATTTTCCACCAACTCTCAAATTTTCGACACAATTTGCTCCCCAATCAAAATACAAAATGCCTCTGCATAAAGTCGTATGCAGAGGCATTTTGTTCGTTGACTCGGCCTTAGAAATTTCTCACTCCACGAATGAGTTTTCTGTCGTCCTTGTTGCCGTTATAACTTTCGTCCTTGTGGATGAGCATGCCAGATGAATCTATGTTCCAGGCATCACAGACGGAATACTCGGTCGACGACCAATATTCCCAATCTTTGGTGCTTGACAAGAGCGAGCCTCCAACCGCAGAAAGGCTTTCTTCCACCTTGTCCAAGTTGGCATAGAGGCGTTTCAGCTGACCGATGGCAGGCAAATACCAACCGTTTTCAAAGTCAATGGCCTCAAAAGCCGGAAACGCGACATCGTATCCACCTTCTAAAATGGTTTTGGTGTTGGAATAGCCGTTGAATTCACTCATTGCCTGTTTTCTGCTCTTGCAGTTACGCAGAGGTGTGTCCAACCAGTTGGGGCCCCATTGATCCTTGCCAGCGTCCTTCAACCCCACTGCACAGCCATGCTTTCCTGAAGCATCCACATGGAACACCACACCGATAGGAGTATGTTCCGAAAACACAAAACCAGCAGGGCTGACAACGGCACCATCTTCGCAAAGAATATCGCCCACATGCACTTGAGCGTTCACAAATGGCACTGCAACCAAAAGCAGAAACGCCATCATCAAATGTTTTATCGCTGTTTTACGCATAACATCAATTTTTTCACTTTGGTATGCAAATATTGCACCAAATTCGTTTTAATCTGGCGACAAAAATAGAAAAAAACATTACACAACGCCAGCAAACAACAAAAAAAAACGAAAACCTTTGCCTTGGAACCAAAAAAGGTCTACCTTTGCCAACCCAATAAAAACACAAACAAATCGAAGATTCAACGGAGTTAATCAACACTTAAACATAAATCATGAGCGAAATCATCCTTTCCAACAGAGTTTTGAACATGGCTGAGTCAGCAACATTGGCCATGACCAACAAAAGCCGTGAACTGAAAGCCCAAGGCATCGATGTCATCAGCCTGAGCATCGGCGAACCCGATTTCAACACGCCCGAATCGGCCAAACAAGCCGGTATCGACGCCATCAACGGTAACGACACGCACTACCCGCCCGTACCTGGTACGCCCGCACTGCGCAAAGCCATCGCCAACAAGCTGAAACGTGACAACGGCCTCGACTACAAAGAGACTGATGTGCTGGTTTCCAATGGCGCCAAGCAGGCTATCAACAATGTGCTTTTAGCTGTTGTCAATGATGGCGATGAGGTCATTATCCCCGCCCCATTCTGGGTATCGTACCCCGAAATGGTGAAGCTGGCCGGCGGTGTGCCCATCATTATCAAGAGCGACATCGAGCACGACTTCAAGATTACGGCTGAGCAACTCGAAAAGGCCATCACACCCAAGACCAAAGTCTTGATGATCAACACGCCTTGCAACCCCAGCGGCAGCGTCTTCACCAAGGCCGAGCTGACCGCCATCGCCGAGGTGCTGAAGAAATATCCGAACATCATCATCATCTCCGACGAGATTTATGAGTTCATCCAATACGAGCAAAAACACGAGAGCATGGGCCAGTTCGAGTTCCTGAAGGACCGCCTCGTCCTCGTCAACGGTGTGGCCAAAGGCTATGCCATGACAGGTTGGCGCATCGGTTACATCGCCGCGCCGCAAGCCATCGTGAAGGCTACCAACAAAATCCAAGGTCAAATCACCTCCGGCATCTGCACTATTGCACAAGCCGCCGCAGCCAAGGCCATGGAACTCAGCCCTGAGAACTCCACGGAAATCCAAGAGATGCTGAAGGCCTTCCGTCACCGTCGCGACACCTTCGTGAAGCTGCTGAACGAGATTCCAGGCGTGAAGTGCAATACGCCCGCTGGTGCTTTCTATGTGTTCCCCGAAATGAAGTCATTCTATGGCAAAACCGACGGCGAGACCGTTATCAAGGGCAGTGACGATCTCTGCATGTGGCTGCTTTACAACGCCCATGTGGCCTGTGTGGCTGGTAACGCCTTCGGCAACGACGACTGCATCCGCCTGTCCTACGCTACCTCCGAGGACAAACTCATCGAGGCCGTGAAGCGCATTAAGGCTGCTTTGGCCAAGTTGCACTAATTTTGCACTACAAAACGCTCCGTTGGCAATAAAACACGCTGGCGGAGCGTTTTCCATTATCAAAAACATCTGCCATGATTATCCTTTCCACCGAGCCCATCCTCCCCATCTTCAACCAGGCCATCGCCGACTACCACAAGTTTGATGATGTGAACCATCCATGCGAAAATCCCTACGAGAAATTGACCATCGAATGGTACCTTTATAACAAGGTGTGGATTGACACGGTGCAATGGCATCTGGAAGACCTCATTCGCGACCCGAACATTGACCCTGTGGAAGCCTTGACACTGAAACGCCGCATCGACAAGTCAAACCAAGACAGAACAGACATCGTGGAAATGATTGACGGTTATTATGTGCTTCTATTCCAGCGCGTTGAACCTCAACCCAATGCCACGCTCAATACGGAGAGTCCCGCTTGGGCCATCGATCGGCTTTCAATTCTACAGCTGAAGATTTATCACATGAAAACAGAGGTGGAGCGCACTGATGTCAGTGAGGAGCACAAGGCGAAATGCGAGGAAAAATTGAAAGTTTTGCAGGAACAAAACACCGACCTCTGCACCGCTATCGACCAGTTGATGGAATGTTACAAAACAGGCGAAAAGGTGATGAAGGTTTACAAACAGATGAAAATGTACAACGACCCCGCACTGAATCCAGTGCTTTACGGGCAAAAATGAAAAAGCTCCTTGCCATACGGTTTTCGGCCTTAGGCGACATCGCCATGACGGTGCCTGTCGTTTACGATTTGGCGGTGCAATACCCTGATTTGGACATCACCATGCTCAGCCGACCAATGGCCGCACCTTTGTTTGAGCGATTACCCAAAAACGTACATTTCCTTGCCGCTGACCTGAACGGACGGCACAAAGGCATGCTTGGCTTGGAACGTTTGCGAAAAGACTACCACCTTGAGGATTTTGAATATATTGCTGACTTCCACAACGTTATACGAACTATATTTCTGAGATTGGACAACCAAATGCGTGGGCAACACGTTGCAATCATCGACAAGGGTCGCAAAGGCAAAAGGGCTTTGACCCAACAGAAAAACAAGGTCTTTGTCCAACAAGCCACCTCGTTTGAGCGATATGCCAAAGTGTTGGAGCAATTAGGGGTCCCCAT
>JAEEGI010025312.1_pt1 | contig 11511 bp, 8 predicted proteins | sample 8958751 | NCBI WGS metagenome assembly JAEEGI01 (sample SAMN16246545, study PRJNA631951) | gut metagenome | biome: gut microbiome; feature: rumen; material: KS-attached | host: Bos | place: Iran: Karaj | collected 2018-10 | reverse complement strand
GTGATTTATGTGGAGTAAACGAATGGGCAGGAGCGCAGCGGCGGTCCTGATCCTGGCGCTTCTGCTGGCGCTTCCGGGCCTGGCTGCCTGGAAGGAAACGGTTTCCTATGGACCGAAGCTGTCCCTTCGGAGAGGGGAAGCGTGGCATGAGGCCTATCTGCACGGATATGACGACGGACTTTTCCGCCCCAACGGATTCATCACCCGGGCGGAGGAGGCCCAGATGATCTACAACCTCCTGGAGGACCGGCCCGCGGACCGGGCGGCGCTGTCGGACGTCTACCGCAGCGACTGGTATTACGACGCCCTCGGGCTGCTGGCAGCGGCGGGGGTCGTGAGCCCGGATGAGTTCGGCCGTGTGGAGCCCAGAGCGCAGCTGACCCGGGCGGAGTTCCTCACCATGCTGGTCAATCTGTTTCCGGAGCTGCCTGAGTCGAAATGCAGCTATACCGACCTTTCGGAGTCGGAGCCCTGGTACGGCGCCGTCGCCAAGGCTACCGCCGCCGGCTGGGTCAACGGCTATGAAGACGGGAGCTTCCGGGCCTCGGGCCGCGTCACCCGCGCGGAGGCCGCGGCCATCATCAACCGCGCCCTGGGCCGCCGCGCCGACCGCGCGCTGCTGGATGCGCAGCTGGTGATCCCGCTGTATGAGGACGTCACCCCCGCCCACTGGGCGTATTATGAGATCATGGAGGCCAGCATCAGCCACAGGGTGGACCCGGAGGAAGCGCGGGAGACCTGGCTGGAGACGGAGGAAGGCGCGCTTCGCTTCCCCGCGGGACCGGTCTTCGTGGGCATGGACGTCTATTATGCCGATGAGGACGGGCTCCTTGTGCGGGATCAGACCGTGGGCAGCCTCTATTTCGGCCCCGACGGACGCTACACCACCGGCGACGAGGAAGCCGATACCTTCGTCCGCGATATCCTCGGGGAGATCACGAAGGGGGACATGACCCGGGAGGAGATGCTCCGCGCCGCCTTTGACTATGTGGTGGACTCCTTCAGCTATCTCCGCCGCAGCGACGCCTATGACACCGGCACCACGGGCTGGGAGGTGGAGGAAGCTCTGACGATCCTCCGCACCGGCCGGGGCAACTGCTACTGCTATGCCGGCGTGATGTGCCTCCTGGCCCGCCAGCTGGGCTATGACGCAAAGGCCATCGCCGGAACCTGCAACTGGACCCCCCGGCCGCACGCCTGGGTGGAAATCGAATTTGACGGGGTACCTTATATCTTCGATTCGGAGATGGAAATGGCGTCCAACGGAAAGTACGGAGATCATCATTTCTATATGCTTTCCTATGCCATCGAGGATACCCTCTGGCCCTACAACAAATAAGCGCGCCCATGAGCAAGACGGGAAAGCGGCTGCTGGCGGTCCTCGTCCTCCTGCTGCTGGCGGCTTTGGCGCTGGGAGCCGTGTTCTTCACGCAGCGCCGGAACTTTATGGAATCGGAGCTTTCCATCGGCCAGGCGCGGGATGCCGCGCTGCAGTGGCAGCCGGACGGGGCCGTGCATCTGGACTGGCCTGGAGAAAAGGGCGGCGACCGGTATTATCTGGAGGTCCGCGCCCGAAATGAGACAGACGGGCAGACGCTCTACAGCACCCTGTCCTCCGAATCGGAATGCCTGCTTCCGGCAAGCCTGCCCCGGGAGGAGCCGCTGGAGATCCGCATATTTGCCCGCAGTACCTGGGAGATGCTGGGGAGAAGGGAAGAGAAGCTCTGCAGCGATCCCATCATCCTTGATGTATGCCTGGCCTGCCCGGCTGCGGAAGAGCCGGCGGTCGCCTGCGACGGGGAAAACAAAACGGCGGTCCTGACCTGGAAAGGGAGAGAAGAGGACCGCTATCGGCTCATGTTCCGCAGAAACGGGGAAGAGCCCCGGCTCCTGAGGGAGCTGACCGGAACAAGCGCCCTCCTCCGCCTGGGGGAAACGGGAGATATCCCCATGCCCCAGCATGGGGATATCTATGCCTTCCGGCTGGAGGCCTGTCGGGAAGCGCCGGGCCTGTCCTATCCCGGGACCCTGTCGGAGGAGGTCTCCTTCACCCGGGAAGACCTGCTGGGGGTGGACCTGAATCTCAGCTGCACTTCCGAAGACGACAGCTCCTTCCTCCTCCGCTGGGACGAGACCAAGGGGGAAAGCTATCTCGTTCAGCGCATGGACCGGGAGGGCCCGTGGCAGACCGTCGCGGAGATCCCGGCAGGAGATGAGCGCGCTTACTTCACCGGCCATCTGCCGCCCTTCGGAGAATACCGCTTCCGTGTTTCCGCCGCCGGCGGTCAGGCGCAGACGGAGGGGGGAAACGCCGTTCAGGCGGAGGAGGCCTGCGTGAGCACGTCGGCGACCCTCGCCTATGCCGCCGCCTGGTGCCTGACGGAGCTGGATATCTATGGGGACGCGGCGCGGCAGGAGAAGATCGGCACCCTCTCGCCGGACCGGGCGGCCTGCGTCCTCGGGGAGGAAGACGGCTCCCTTCGGATCGGCACACCCGCCTTCACCGGCTATGTGGATGCGAATCTGTGCATGATCGACCTGACGGATTACATCGGCGGCCTCTGCGATTACCGTATCACCAACAGCGTTGCTTCCATCTATACGGTCCACGGCGTCCCCATGGAGAATATGACGGGGAAGGTCATCACCGGCTATGAGTCGGTAGCCCTGCCCGAAGGCGGCTACCTGGTGCCGCTGCTCTATCCCGCGGCGCAGAAGCTCATCGCCGCGGCCCTGGCCCTGGGGGAGGACGGCTACCGCCTGCGCATCTATGATTCCTTCCGCCCGCATATCGCCACCCGGGCGGTTTACGATCAGGCGACGAAGATCCTGGACGATCCGGTGTCGGAGGAGGAAGGCGCACTGACCTACCGGCAGCTCATGACCGGCGGCAGCTACAGCCTCTGGGATTTTCTGGCGGCCGGCATCTCCAAGCACAACCGGGGCATCGCCGTGGATGTGGCCCTGCTGGATGCCGCCAGCGGGGAAGAGCTGCGGATGCAGAGCGACATCCATGACCTGAGCTGGTATGCCGCAACGGCGAACAACGACGCCAACGCAGCCATGCTGTCGGGTTATATGCGCGCCGCGGGCTTCGGCACGCTGTTCAGCGAGTGGTGGCATTTCCAGGATATGGAGACGCTGAACAGCCTGGACCCGCCCTACCGCAGCCAGGGCGTCACGCCGGAGGGCTGGCGAAGGGACGACCAGGGCTGGCGCTACCGCTGCGCCGACGGCAGCTTCGTAAGAGGGGAGACTCGGGAGCTGGACGGCGTCAGCTATGCCTTCGGTGAGGACGGCTATCTTCTTCCGTAAGGCAATTGAGGCGCGCGTGCTGCGAATCGGAAAACGAAAAAGCAATACTGGAAAACTATTGGGAGTGGATTGGATTTCCACTCCCGATAATTCTTCTTTGTTTGATTCAGGCGAAGCCGGGTTTTGCAGCAGTCCCTTCTGTCTTTGGTCCCGTCAGGATTTCTTCCGGATGATGACCCGGTCGCAAAAAACCACCAGACCCGGCAATACCAGCAGGATCAGCGCAATGGCGATCAAAGCGCCGATGGACAGGGTGATGCTGACCTCCGAGATCATGGCGGAAGAAACGAAGATGCCCAGGTTGGCGAGAACCAGCACGATGATGGAGCCGGAGGTCATGATGGTGTGGATGGAGCCCTCGTAGGCAGCTTCCAGCGCTTGAGGCACAGGCAGCGTTTTCCTGCTCTCCCTGTAGAAATTGCAGAAGACGATCCCGTAATCGATGGTCGCTCCCATCAGGATGCTCTGGACGATCAGCAGCGCGAGGTAGTAGATGGAGCCGGTGTACGCGCCGATCACCGTCACCGTGATGAAAACGCCGCACTGCACAATGAGCGTCAAAATCAGCGGCAGCGTCGGATTGCGGAAAGCGATCAGCACCACCAGGAACACCGCAATGGCGGTGATCAGCGTGATGAGCAGGTATTCCCGGTCAAAGGTCTCGTCCATTTCGTCGACCATCACGGAGTTTCCCACCAGATAGTATTCTCCGAGAGCGCCGGCGCACAGCTGCCGGAGCCTTGCCGTAAACGCTCCGGTCTCCGGCGACTCGTCGGGATAATCGGAGGTGACGACGAGCCTGGAATACCGTTCCCCCTTCATCTGGAGGATGGCGTCGTCGAGCTTTTCTCTGCCGCCGGCGATCTCCGCTCTGGCTTCCTCGTCCAGCAGCCCGGCAAACCGGTCGTCCTGCAGCAGCTCGTCACTGAGGAAGCGGAAAAGCTGCGGGATCGTCATCTTCGTCCCCGGCGTCCCGTCATGCAGGCTGCCGTAATAGAGATACAGGAGCTCCGTTTCGCTTTCGGAGATATCCTCCGTGAGAGAGGCGAGGAGCCGGTACATTTCTTCGGCGGTATAGGCCTTGTCCGATACGACGGCCTCGATCAGCCGGTTTCCCAGCAGCAGGCCTTCGGCGGAAGCCGCATCCAGCTGCGCCGCAAGCTCCGCATTTCCCAGCACCTCCGCGGCGGCAAAGCTCACAAAGTCACGGGGAGAAAGGGTCCATGCCTTTCCCTCGCCGGATTCATACATATGAAGGATGTAGAGCTGCTCCGCCTGAGAGGGCTCCATATCCAAAAAAGCGGCAAGCTCCGCCGAAGTAAACTCCGTTTCGTTTTCCGAAGCGTTCATGATCGACTGCAGGGAGCGAAGCTGCCTCAGGGCGGCCGGGTCCATCCGGCTGCTCATGAGCGGGTCGGATAAGAGAAAGGCGGTGAATTCCGAAAGTGACATCTTCGCTCCCGTGATGTCCGCGCCGAAATAAAGACGGAATACGGCGGATACCGTATCCGCATCCATGCCGAAGGCATTTGCCAGCGCCGTGGCATCCAGAGCCCGGCTGGAGAGGGCAAGCTGCAGAAGGCCGTTCATCTGGCGGAGCTGTGCGGCCTGCTCGGGGGAAAAGCTACCCCCATAGGCCTCCGACGTCAGCACGGAGTTTACCAGGAAGTCGGTGAAGCCCGCGAGGGGGACGGTTTTCTCCGCAGCGAGAGAGAGGCCGAACAGCTGGTAAACCTGCTGCACATCCATCCCAAAGGCGGAGGCCAGCGCCGGAGCGTCCGGCGCGGCTTCGGACAGGGCAAGCTGCAGGATGCCGTTCATCTGCCGCAGCTCCGCATGGTCCGGGGCAAGCTGCAGCGCAGCTTCGAGGAACTCCTGCAGGGTCATGGTTTCTGCCGAATTCAGCATGTAAACGGCTCCGGTCTCCATGGCGGTGATCCCCAGGGCCTCCGCCATTGCGTCTGCATCCAGCGACTGTCCGGAAGCCCCCAGGTCGATCATCCGCTCCAGAAGCGACAGCTGGGCCGCCTGATCCCCGGCTGCGTTGGCCTTCATCAGAGACAGGAAATCGGTAAGGGGCATGGTCATGGATGCCGTTTCCCTCTGGAAATCGGGGTCTCCGGAATAATAGAGAGCGTAGAGTCCGGCAGCGCTTTCCTCCTCCATTCCCAGGACCTGCGCCGTCTGCCCGGGGGTGAGCCCCTGGCCGGAAACCGCGAGGCGGATCAGCGTATCCAGGGCCTGTATCTGCGCCCCGGTACCGTCGTCGATGAAGCCGCGGAAGGCGGCGTCCTGCAGCAGGCTCCCGCTCAGAAATGCGGAGAATTCAGACAAGGTCATGCTTTTCCCGCTGATATCTCCGGCCTGGAAGAGCGCAAAAACGGTCCTTGCCGTGGCTTCCTCCATACCCAGCAGGGAGGCAAGCTCCGCAGCGCCCCGTTTTCTTTGGATCGTTTCCCGGTCCGCAAAAGTCTGCAGCTGCCGGAGGGAAGCCAGCGCGTCGGGCCGGAGCATCCCGCCGTAGGTCTCGTTCTCCGCCGCGTGATCCAGCGCGAATTCCGCAAACGCCGGCAGCGTCATCCTGCCGCTGTCCGGTACGCCGTCCCGGATGGCCCTGTAAAGGTAAAGCTGCCCGGCGCTTTCCGCCTCGATGCCGAAAAATCCCGCCATTTCCTCCGCCGTCAGCGGCGCGGTCAGGGCTTCCTTGCGGGAAAAGCGCGCAAGGTATTCTGCGCGGTCCCGGAGATCTTCGCCCAGATAGCCGCGGAAGGTCTCATTGGGCAAAACCGAATCGGTGAGGAAGGCCAGCAGCTGGGAGGCCGTCAGGACAGGGAGCTCGCCGCCGTCGTGCATATAGTAGAGCATGCGGAGGACGTCCTCGCTGACCGCGGCCGCGCTTCCCAGTTCGCTGATGGCTTCATTCATCTCCGAAACACCCATTTCTCTCCCCAGCGTATTGGGATACCCGAGCACGGAGGATATCCGCCGGTCCTTTATGAGCTCGGCAGCCACCGCGGGGATGCCCGCCTCATCCGCATTGGCATATACCACGACAATGGTGTTCTCCTTCGGGAAAACCTCCGCCAGAGGATCGTCTCCCTTGTCCGCAAAGGTGATCGTCGTGGAGCGCTGCAGGATGAAGGCGCCTGCCAGAAGGAGAAGGAAAACCGCGGGCATCACATATCTCGCCTTCAGGCTGAATCTGGCCGGCAGCCTCATAGGGATGCGGGGAGCCTTTTTCCGGGTCTTTTCCAGCGCCTTATCCAGAGCGAGGATCATCACCGGCAGGACCGTGAACACGCAGAGCATGCTGATGAACACGCCCTTGGCAAGCACGATGCCCAGCTCGGGACCGAGCTTGAAGCTCAGGAACACCAGGGCTAGCAGCCCTGCCGCCGTCGTGAGGGAGCTGGAGGCGATGGAGGAGAGGGAACCGGCAAGGGCGGCCTTCATGGCTTCCGTTTTGCTTTCCCCGCTTTCCTTTTCCTGCCGGTAGCGGTTCATCAGAATGATGGAATAATCCATGGAAAGGGCCAGCTGAAGGACCGGCCCCACCGTCGCGGTCATGACGTCGATATAGGGGAGAACGATGTTCGTTCCGAAGTTGATGACGACCGCAAAGCCGATGGTGATCAGAAACAGCAGGGGATCCAGCCAGGAGTGGGACATGATCAGCAGAATGATCATAGCAAGAACTACGGCGAAAAGGAGCACCCAGGGCGGGACGTCCGTTGAGGGGATGTCGTTGTTCTGAAAGGCCACGGTAAACTCGGGGAAGCCCGAAGCGATGGCAGTTTCGATCGCCTTTTCCTCGTCGGTAGTATAGTCGAATCTGCTTTTCACCACAAACAGGGTGTGATTGCCCCGGTGATAATCCTCGCTTTGCGCGTCATATTCCACGCTGCTCACGTTTTCGATGGCCTCCAGCCTTTCCTTTACGTCGGAGATCTGCCCGGCGCCGAGATCGTCGAACATCACCCGGATGGAGGCAGGCTCCTCCGCTTTCGGGAAGGCGGACTCCATAATGGAAAGGCCCCGCTTCATGGCGGAGCTGTCCGATAAGTATTTCGTGCGGTCCCTGTTGATGGTCACACGGAGTGCAAGGACTGCGCAGAAGGCAGCCAGCGCAAGCATGAGTGCCGAAATCACATAGCGATGATCGATGAGAAAACCGGAAAGCCGCTTCATGGGAACCTCTCTTGACTGTGAAATGCAGTGCGATTATAATCAACACGTGTTGATGAATCAACCGACAGATTTTTAATAATGGAATGATTGTCAACATTTCAGCGGCAAGTGTTGAGGTTTCACAAAATGTTCTCATTTGGGAGGCTTTCATGGAAAAGAGAGAGGACCGCCGCATCACGATGACGAAGCGGATGCTGAAGGACGCGTTGATCGAAATGCTGGGGGAAAAGGATATCTATCATATTTCCATCCGTGAGCTGTGCGAAAAGGCCGATGTGAACCGAACGACCTTCTACAAGTATTACAGCAGCCAGTTTGATCTGCTGGCCGATATGGAGAAGGACCTTCTGGATTTCATCGCCAGGATCATTGAGCAGAACAAATCCGATCCGGGCAAGATCATCACCGCCGCCTGCCGGTATCTGGAAGAAAATATCGGCTTCGCGCGGCTGATCGTCAACAACAATGTGGACCCGGAATTCGCCCATAAGCTGTTGGCCATGGACAGCATCAAATCCAGCGCCCTCAGCAACATTTTCAATAAGAGAAGTGAGGAAGAACTGGAATATATCTACAGCTTTCTGACCTACGGCGCCTATCGGGTGATCTGCGTCTGGCTGAACAAGGAACGGCGGGAATCCCCGGAGACCATCGCCAGGCTCTTCAATCAGATCATGCTGAGCGTCGGAAACGACCTGCAGATACCGTAATGAAGGCGCGCGGGCTTTTTACTGCCGCTGCGCGGAGCGTTTCGCCAGGAAGCCCACCGACCGGCAGATTGTCCGCCTTTCTTCTGCCGCTGCGCGGAGCGTTCAACGGAGGAAAAAGCCGAAATCGAAGCGGACCTCATGCCGCTGGATATCCCGGTTCGAATAGCAGCAGGCGTCGAATCCCATCAGCTGGAAGCCCTGGCTGAGATAGAAGGCTATCGCCCTGACGTTGCAGGACTGGGTCTCCAGTATGATGGCCCGCCGGTTTTCCACCGCCGCCCGCGCCTTGGCAAGCTCCATCAGCCGCGTGCCGATGCCCCGGCGGTGCAGCTCATCCGCCACCCAAAGCTCCGTCACGATCAGGCGGTTGCTCCATTCCTCCGGACACAGCTCGATGCAGGCCAGGAGCCTCCTTTCGCCGCCTTCCCGGGAAACGATGCCCCACGCCTGGGCGTTCTCCCAATGATCCTGATACAGCCGGTCCGGAAAATCGTATTCCTCCGGCGTGTGGGTCACCGGTTTGTCGAAGCGCTTTTTCACCATCTGCACGGTGAACGCATCGGCTGTGCGCGATATTTCCAGATCATAGTATTCTTCTGTGGTATACCGCATCAGGATCGGCGTACCCTTCCATTCCTCTTTGGGCAGAGGTATGATTTCCGTATCGGCCAAGCTGTTTGCCTCCCCGTCGTCAGCGCTGATGCCGCGGTCAGAGAACATAACTGGAGATGAGGGTATTCAGGCGGCGGATGTCCACGCTGGAGCGGAAATCGAAGGAGAGCTTCGCTCCGTTGGAGAATGCAAGCACCAGCTCGCTGTCAATGTCCAAAACACCGGCGGTCTCCACGCCGAAATACTGGACTTTGGAATAGGGATAGGAAAAATACGAGGTCTTTTTCCCGGTGATACCCTGTACGTTCACGACGAAAACGCGCTTGGTCGTGAAGATGACCTGATCCCGCACCGTTTTGAACGCCGCCGCCGGCTGTTCTCCCTCAACGAGCAGGTCGAATACCTCGGGCCTGATTTCATGAAAATCGATGGCCTTGAGATTCAGAAAGTTGGAATCGGTCATTATCCCCGATGATACCGCAGGCATGATTTCTCCTCCTAAAAAAGATATGATTTGATTGGGCTTCAGTTCCATATTACCACAGGCCGGGCAAGCGCACAATGAGAACCGGCGGTCTCCGAAGCATTATGAAAAGCCCGTATGCATTCTTCCGCGAAAAGCGGGGGAGACGGGGCGCAAAGAAACCGTTGCTGACAATGGATGCAGATGTTACAATGCTTCATAAAGCATGCCTGCGGAAATCAGAGCAAAGGGGAGAAAAGCACGATGCTGGATGCGGACCGTTTGGTGATTTACGCTGCCTCGGAACAGGAGATGAGGCAGCTCGTCGAGTCAGAGCGCGATTCGGGGCTCCGGGAGGCCTATCGGGAAATGCTGCAGGGAAGCCTGGAGCACCCGGAGGACTGGGGCTGGTATGCGGCCTGGCTGATCGTACGCAAGGACGGCGCTAATATCGGAAATCTGTCCTTCAAGGGGATCCCGGAGGATGGGATCGTGGAGATCGGATATGGCATAGCGGAGGAATACCGGGGCTACGGCTACGCGACGGAGGCGCTGGAAGCGATCCTGGAATGGGCATTCGATCAGCCGGGCGTCACCACTGTGGCAGCGGAAACGGAGCCGGATAACGCAGCGTCCCGGCGGGTCCTGGAAAAGTGCGGGTTTGTACCCACCGGGATCACGGGAAAGGAAGGACCGCGCTATATCAAAGAGCTGACCGATCCTTCCTATTTCTGAGCGGAAAACTGCGATCAGAGCATTTTGTATAAGACAGCAGGATTGCCCGGGGTCCCGGAAAAGGGGACGCCTGCAATCCTGCTTTTCTTTTTGCGGGTGTTAATTAAGTCCGTGCCTTTCCCCGGCGCGGGGTGAAATGCGGCTTTTGCCGCGCGCAGACGCGGCTTTCAAAGGCAGCTGCGGTTTTTCCTCTGAATCCGGGCTATCCCGGCTGATTCAGCGGCGGTCTCCTGATCCGCGGAAGGCGCTCAGTTTTGCCTGCATGCGGAATTGAAGCCCGGATTGACGGCGTAGATGTTTTTCTGGTCCTGACGCTCCTGGGTGAGCTGCAGGGCCTCGCCGAAGCGCTGGAAGTGGACGATCTCCCGCTCCCGCAGGAAGCGGATGACCTGATTCACATCCGGATCGTCGCTGAGCCGCAGGATGTTGTCATAGGTGACCCTGGCCTTCTGCTCCGCCGCCATGTCCTCCATCAGGTCCGCGATGGGATCGCCCTTGACCTGCATGGAGGCCGCGCTCCAGGGAACGCCGGCGGCGGAGGCAGGGTAGACCCCGGCGGTGTGCGTCACGAAATAGGCATCGAATCCGGCAGTGTGCAGCTGCTCCTCCGTCAGACAGCGGGTCAGCTGATGCACCAGCGCGCCAATCATCTCCAGGTGTCCCAGTTCCTCGGTCCCTAAATCGGAAATGCAAATGCACCCGATCCCGGAAAGCCTTGAAAATCAAGGGTCTCCGGCATCGAAAGACGGCGAAAACGCGAATGTGCCGATTTCAGGATACCTCTTTTCCCTGGATTCCGGCCCGTCCGTTTACCGTTATCACCCGGCGACGGGAGAGCCGATCTTTCATCGGAAGGACAAGCCCCACTGGCGCATCGACGTCTGCGCGGCCCTGCCGGAGACCCGGAAGGGAGGCTTGGACCGATGAAGGAGCGCCTCATGGAGCTGCGGCTGGAGGAACTGCACGGGTTTCGGAACCACCCCTTCCGGGTACAGGAGGACGAGTCCATGGACGCCCTCTGTGAGAGCATCGCCCTCTACGGCGTCCTGTCGCCCCTCCTGGCGCGACCGACGGGGGAGGGGTACGAGATCATATCCGGCCATCGGCGGCGCGCAGCGGCCCTCAGATTGGGCATGGACAAGCTTCCGGTGCTGGTGCGGGAAATGAGCGACGACGAGGCGGTGATTCTGATGGTGGACAGCAACATTCAGCGGGAAAACCTGCTGCCCAGCGAAAAGGCGTTTGCGTACAAGATGAAGCTGGAGGCGATGAAGAGGCAGGGAAGAAGGACAGACCTCACTTCGGCACAAAATGTGTCGAGGTCAAGATCAAATGAAGAACTTGGTGAACAGGTAGGCGAGAGCAGGGAAACCATCAGACGTTATATCCGCCTCACCAACCTGGCGAAACCGCTCCTGGACATGGTGGACGAGCAGAAGATCGCTTTTTCCCCGGCGGTGGAGCTGTCCTATCTCACAAAGCAGGAAC
>JAEEGI010025311.1_pt1 | contig 11511 bp, 7 predicted proteins | sample 8958751 | NCBI WGS metagenome assembly JAEEGI01 (sample SAMN16246545, study PRJNA631951) | gut metagenome | biome: gut microbiome; feature: rumen; material: KS-attached | host: Bos | place: Iran: Karaj | collected 2018-10 | reverse complement strand
GGCGAGCTTCCGGTGGAGTAATTGAAGTAATATGCCTGCTCATATGTGTAATACAGGCCATGCTCGTAAAGAAAATCCGCAATGAGAAGCTCGGACTTGGAGCGTACGAATTCACCCCGCTTCGTCTGAAAAAGGAGACCCTCCTGGTGGGAGGAAAAGCCCTGCGGCGCGGGCGTATCCCAGGTATCATCTGCCCAGACATCTATCTCTGAAAGAGGTCCGAGCAGCCGCTTTCGGCCCGGGCTGAGAGAGCGATACGCATCAGTGAGGGCTTCGGGCTTATATTGATTCAGGAAACGGTGGATCGCATTGCGTTCCTCTTTAGCCAGTCGGAGCGTTTTTTCTGCGTAGTCTTTTTCCGCCAGACGCGCGGCTAAGGCTTCATCGCTGCTCCGGATGTATTTGGAGACGGTTTTCCCGTCTTTGTTTCTTCGGAGTTTATAGTAATGCCAGCTGCCGTTTTTAATCTGTCTGCATCTTAATGCACCGCCCGGGGCTTTTCTTATGATTCCGCTGCAGATCTGGATGACAGTATTCAGCTGCGCCTCTCTGCGTAGAAGATCATCTCTGATTTTCATAATTTATCTTTCCTTTACATTTATTGCTATTATCCGGCGGGTCAATGATACTTGATTATGTATTTAATGTCAATATTTACTTTTAATGCGCGTTGTTGAACTCAGTTCATTTAGGTGCTTCGAAAATTGATAGTATCAGATTTTCGATTTTCCGTTTTTTGTACCATGTAAAACCGCAATTTTTTGGGAAACATAAGTCTATTGATGGTACGGGATATGTGAATTCACAGTTGTTGTTCTATTTTCGATACATATTTTTACATTTAACCCCACCTTTTGCTGGCATAGATCTTCAACCGAGTCTTTTTCATGGTACAAAATATCAACTTCACCTTTCTGGTTCCATCATTTTCGGAAGGACCTTTTCTGAAAGGCATTGGACCCTTGATTCGGCACGTTTACAACGGCATTTATAGGATTTGCGGGGAATTGGGACTATTTCGAGAAATTTGGGGCGAGGTGCAAGGCTTGACGGCCGGCCAAAAGCGGAGGACGCACTACAAGGACATTTTTTAGTACCGTTTGAGTTTGGCAAAGGCTTTTGGATAGGGTACAATGGTGAGGAAAAGGAAAAGTATTCAGGATAGAACCTGCGGGAGATCATATATGTTAAGGATAATAAATGCGGCAAGCGAGGAGCGGCTGGAGGAGCTGCTTTTCAGGGATATAAAGGAGAAACTCGAGCGGCTGAGAAGCCGGGAAGCCGCCGGCTCAGGCTTTGTACATGCAGGAGGGAACTCCGAAAGTGCCGGGTCTGAAAACCCGAAGGCCAAGAGTGCGCCAGAGCTCGGGAACGAGAATGCCAATAGTAGCCTGAAGTTTGGGCGCGAGAGCTCCGAGAGTGCTCGGGAACTCGGGGGCAAGGATACCAGCAGTGCACAGGAGTCTGGGGACAAGGGATCCAAGGGGGCATTGGGATCAGGAGGAGGACTGATTGAGCCGCTAACCATGAATAGCGGAGAGCTTCGCGCTCCGCGGCAGGTGGTGCTTGTTGTTCCGGCGCAGTACACGCTGCGGGCGGAGGAGCGGGCCTTCAGAAGCCTTGGCGGCGACGGTTTTTTCGACTTTCACATAATGTCCGGAAACAGACTCATACACCAGATCGTCCACGAGACCGGCGGACCCGGGCTTACCCCTGTCAACAATCTGGGGCGCACAATGATGCTGCGCCGCATCGCGCGAAACAGGGCGCAGGATCTGAAATGCTACGGTTCCCTTGCAGAGAGCAGCGAGTTTCTTAAGCTGGCCGGAGATTTTATAGTGCAGGCCAAGCAGAACAAGATAGACGAGGAGGCCATGCCGCTGCTGGTCCAGGCCAGCCCCGAGGGCAGCCTGCTGCGGGACAAGCTGTCGGACATGCAGATACTGATGAGCGAGTACCAGCTGGCCATGGCGGGCAGGTTCAGCGATTCTGAGGATCTGCTGGCCTTTGCTGCAGGAAATGCGAAGGACTCCCCCTTTGTACGGGATTCATATTTCTTCTATTTCGGCTTTTATTCTTTCACTTCCAACGAGATGGATTTCCTGACGTCGCTGGCGGAGGCGGGATGCGGGCTGACGGTGATGCTTCAGGGCGCTCCCTCAGAGGGCCTGGAGGATGACGTTTTTATGGTCCCCAGAAGATCTGCCCAGCGACTGACTGCGCTGTGCAGGGAAAAGGGGATCCCGGTTGAAAGGCTCACCGAAGCTGAGCAGGATAGACAGGCGGGAGCCGGACTCGATGCAGAGCAAGGCTGTCAGGCAGGAGCCGGGCTCAATGCAGGGCAAGGCCGACATGCAAAAACGAGAGCCGAAGCTGAGCAGGATAGACAGGCGGGAGCCGAAGGTCCGGCAGGTGATGCAGGAGGCGGAGCCAAAGCAGCTGCCGCTGCAGCTGCGGGGACTTCGGCTGCCGATGGATGCGATTCAAACGCAGCCGGGACGCGGGAAATCAAGCTGGTGTGCTGCGCGTCGCCCTTCGCCCAGGCGGAGACCATTGCGGCGGAGGCGTCTGAGCTCATCCGCACAGGCAAGGCTAAGCCCGGGGAGATCGCCGTGCTCTGCGCCGATCCGGACGCAGACGGCAGCATCATGAGCCGCGTATTCGCAGACTTTGAGCTTCCCATCTTCATGGACAGCAAGCGCAGCGTCTCCCACAACCCGGCAGCAGCCTTCATCAGTGCAGCCCTGGACATCGCGGCAGGAGGATTCGAAAAGGAAGCCCTGCTGACCATGCTCAAAAGCCCCTACCTCCCCGAAACGCTCAGAAACACCCGGCTCCCATCCTATATGGAGCTGTATCACATAGAAGGCAGAAATTTCGAAAAGCCCCTCAAATACGGCAGTGCAAAGTACCCCGAGGAGGAATTCACGGCCATGGAGGAGGCAAGATCGGGCCTCTGCGCCCTGCTTTCCCCCTTCTGCAAAGCCTTTGAGACCGCTGAGACAGCTGCGGACAAGTCCAAGGTTTTGTATAACTTCATGGAAGAGAGCCTTGGCATACGGCAGATGCTGCAGGAAAGCGCTGCGCAGCTCTCGGAAGAGGGCTATCTTGACGCGTCGGAGGAGATCTCCCAGCTCTGGGGCGCAGTCTGCAGCCTGCTGGACCAGATAGTTGAGCTTTTAGGCAGCGAAAAGCTGAGCCCGGCGGAGTATCGGGACATTTTCCAGAGCAGCCTCCAGGACATCGAGATAGGCGTGCTGCCCCAGTCCGAAGGCATGGTACAGCTGGGAAGCATCAGCCGCTCCAGGATCCCCGGGATCAAAGCCCTGTTCATAGCGGGCTTCAACGACGGCAGGATCCCGCCGGACGGAGGCGGAGATTTTCTCCTTAGCGACAGAGAGCAGGAGGAGCGTATGGCCGCGGGATTTACGGTCTGCAAGGGAAGCGAGCTGCTGGACGCGGAAAACCGGCTGCTGGTGCACAATGCTCTGTCCCAGCCCGTCAGCTATCTGTGGCTGGGCTGGTGTGCCGCTGATGAAAAGGGCGAGGCCATGAAGCCCTCCCCCATGCTGCTGGAATTCGCCGAAAAGCACGCTCTCAAAGAAGAAAAAGACATAGAAAACAGCGGCAGTTCCCTGCCCTTCATTCAGGGCAGCAGCCCTGCCCTCTCACGCCTCGGCGAGGAGATGCGAAGGATACTGGACAGCGATGGCAGCCTGAATGGCATGGACCCCGCCCTCATGGCAGTCTACGGCCTCCTGGAGCCGGAGAAAAGAGCGTCAATCAGGGACGCCCTGCTCTACAAGGGCGGCAAGCCCCGGCTGGAACCGGGGCTCACGAAGGAGCTTTACACACCGGGAGGAAGGGAGCTGTCACTGAGCCCCTCAAGGCTGGAGAGCTTCGCAGCCTGCCCCTTCAAGCACTTCGTCCGCTACGGCCTCAGCCCCGAGGAGAGCCGCGAATTTGCCATAGATTCCCTCACCGTGGGCAACATCCACCACGAAGCCCTGCTGGCCCTTTGCCAGCGGCTCAGCAAGCCGTCGGAGGAGGCAGGAAAGCCCATCAGCAGCCCGGACTCCCTCTGGAGCACCATCACAGACGAAGAGCTCAGGGCGATGATGGACCAGATCCTGGAGGAGCTGGCGGAAAGCGGCTTCGACGGCATAATGAAGGCCGGAGACAGGGAAAGCTACCAGTCCAGGCGCATCCGCAAGGTCTGCAAGGACTTTGCCAGGCAGCTGGTGCTTCAGGTGCGCAAGGGAAACATCGACAGCATGTACTTTGAGACGGGCTTCGGTCGGGGCCGCAACTTCCCCGCCATCGATCTTCCAACCAGCCTGGGCACCGTCCACGTGGAGGGACGCATCGACCGCGTGGATCTGATAAAGACCGCCGACGGCAGCTACGTAAAGGTGGTGGACTACAAGTCCGGCTATAAGAAATTCGAAAGGGACAAGGTCGAAAAGGGTCTGGCGCTGCAGCTGATGTGCTATCTGGAGGGCACCCTGGGCCGCAAGGATCTGAAGCCCGCCGGGGTCTTCTATTTCATGATCAGAGAGCCAAGACAGGAAGCCTCCTTCGCAGAACTTGCCGCAGATGAGCTGAGCGTAAAGCTTCGTGAAAAGCTGGAAAAGGATTACATGCTCAACGGCATGTTCGTCGAGAGAGACGATGTGCTGCGTTCCCTGGACAGGGAGCTTCCGGAGGCCGACAGCTCCACAGTCATAAGCTTCAAAAGGACTAAGGAGGGCAAGATCAAGGCCGGAGGCATGGTGAGCGAGGAGGAATTTGAGGCCTTCCGCAGCCGCTTCAGGAAAACGCTGGAGGGCATCTGCAGCGAGCTGGCAGAGGGCAGCATAAATCCACGTCCCCGAAGAGTGGACAAGGCCCGCACCAGCTGCGATCTTTGCGATTACAGGTCGATTTGCCTTTACGGCACCGAGCGCTGAGTGGTATAATAAATTGTTTTAGTACAATTACCTCAGTAAAGGAGCGACCCATGCTTAAGACTGCCATAAGACTTGTTCAGCTTGGCGTGGCACTTGCTAAAAACAGGGAGGTTCTTGCCTACCTGTTTTTCGGTGTGCTTACCACAATAGTCAACACCCTCTGCTACAGCGTCCTGGACAGGCTCGGGCTGTCCACACTGGCGGCTACCTTCCTAGCCTGGCTCATAGCGGTGATCTTCGCCTTTATAACCAACAGGAAGTACGTCTTCCGGGCCGACAGAAGCGGCGGCAGCGCGGCAAAGCAGTTCTTCGGCTTTTTCTTTGCCCGCAGCTTTACCGGCATCCTGGACCTGGTGATCATGTATCTTGCGGTGGACGTCTACGGGATGAACGGCACCCTGTGGAAGCTCATTTCGAATGTCATAGTGGTGGTGCTGAATTATTTCTTCAGCAAGCTGCTGGTCTTCAGGAAGCCGAAGACTTTGGAGGCTGAGCCTGAGACCCGTTTTGTGCCGGAGGAGGCTGAGCCTGTGACCCGCTCTGTGCCGGAGGAGGCTGATGAGGCAGGCGCAGCTGATGAAGAAGCACCGGATACTGAAAAAGCAAGTGAATAACCGCAGTCAAACATCTCAGCAATCATATAAAACAACAACCCCTTTATACATATAATCAACATGAACGATACTCTGAACTGCAAACAGAATATACTCCACAGGATCGCCATCTTCCTCTTCAGCGCCTGGTGCTTTTTCCTGGCCTGGCGGAACATGCTGAGGCTCTTTGTAGCCCCGCCCCTGTGGTACATAAGCGTCGCGGCAGGCGCAGCGGCACTGCTTTCCATAGCCGTCAGCTTTCTGGCTGCAAAGCCCCTCTCAAAGCTCAAAGGCTGGCAGATCGCGGCCCTGCTCTTCGCCATCTCCCTAGCCCTTAAGCTGCTGGTGGTCTTCAGCTTCGCACCCGCGGAATACTCGGACTTTCAGACCTTCCGCGCCGGCGCCGCCCTCACTGCCAAGAGGGACATGTTTTTCATCACCAGCCTGCCCTACTACAGCATCTGGGCTTACCAGTTCGGCTTCGAATGGCTGATCTCCCTGATCTTCAGGCTTTTCGGCCGCTGGGACCCGGTCTTCGGCCTGGTGGTCAACAGCTTCTTCGCCGCAGGCTGCACCCCTGCACTCTATGCGGTGGTCAAGGAGGTCCGGGACAAAAAGGCCGGCATCTGCGCCGCCCTGCTCTTCACCCTGCTGCCCATAACAATCAATCTTTCAGCGGTTTTCACAAACCAGCACGTATCCCTGTTTTTCATACTCCTGGGCCTCTGGCTGCTGCTTAAGCGCCCCGACTGGCTGGGCGGCCTGCTTTCGGGCTTCTGCCTTGCCGTAGCCAAGGTGGCCAGAGCGGACGTCATCGTCTACATCGCAGCCATCGCCGTGGCCATAGTTCTGCTCAAGCGCAGCAAAAGAGCCTTCATAGCACTGGCCTGCTGCGTCATCGCCTACTTCGGCTTCTTCAAGGCGGCGGAGATCATCGTATCCCCCCTGCAGCCCTTCGGCCTGGGGAACAATTTCCCCCTCTACAAATTCGCCGTGGGCCTGGATGAAGCCAGCTCCGGACGCTATTCCGTCCGCATGCAGAACGAGATATTCAACAACGAGACCTATCTGGCGGATCACGCCCTGCGGGACGCGGAGACCATGAAGCTCATAAAGGAGGAGCTTTCCATCGGGCCTGCGCGCCTTGCAAAGCTTTTCCTTGCCAAGATTGACATACAGTGGACCAACCTTTATCACAGCTACGAAATGCTCCACGACATAGTGCAGCAGGAGACCGTAAGGACCCCCATCGGCAGCGTTACCAGCAAGGTGATAGCCCGCACGGTGATGCAGTGGGACGATTTTTCCCGCATGCTGCTTTTTGCCGCGGCGGGGCTTGCCGGCTTCGTGCTTGGCACTAAAAAACGCATGCATCTGGGCGCCAGCGTGCTGATCCTGGCCTTCATGGCCTTCAGCGCCATCGCCTTTGCCATAGAAGTGCAGTACAGGTATTCCTATTTTGTATTCCCTGCGGTCTGCATGGTTGCCGCTATGCTGCCGGCCATACTGTTTGAGGAAGAGCCCGCCGGGGAGTAAAAGCGATGACAGGGAGGACCCATGCCACTGTCACAGAGGAGGAGCCCTCAAAAGTTTAAAAGGTGACAAAGAGAACCGTCCCCATTGTCACAATACAGGCGACAAAGAGACCCATCCCACTGTCACAAAAGGAGAGAAGTGTAATGAGCAAGCTTTCGGTTATAGTACCCTGCTTCAACGAGGAAGAATCTCTGCCCATTTTTTACGAGGCCGCCTGCAGGGAGCTTGATGGCCTCTGCGAGCTTGAGCTGTACCTGATCGATGACGGCTCAAGGGACGGCACCCTGAGGGTGATAAAGGAGCTGGCGGCTAAGGACAGCCGGGTCCGCTATATTTCATTTTCACGCAATTTCGGCAAGGAAGCAGCCCTCTATGCGGGGCTTAAAGCCTGCACCGGGGACTATGTGGTGGTGGCCGACGCGGACATGCAGGATCCGCCCTCCCTTATCCCCGAGATGATGCGCATACTTCAGACCGAGGACTACGACTGTGTCTGCACCAGGAGGGTCACCAGAGCCGGAGAGCCGCCCGTCAGAAGCTTTTTCGCACGATGCTTCTACAAGCTGATCAACAGCATCTCCTCCACCGAATTCAAGGATGGCGCCCGGGATTTTCGCCTTATGAAGCGCCAGATGGTGGATGCCATTCTTTCCATGAGCGAATACAACCGCTTCTCCAAGGGCCTGTTCAGCTGGGTGGGCTTTAAGGTGAAGTGGCTGGAGTACGAGAACATCGAGCGGGCCGCCGGCACGACCAAGTGGTCCTTCTGGGGCCTCACCAAGTACGCCATCGACGGCATCGTGGCCTTTTCCACCGTGCCCCTGCTCTTTTCCTGCTTCTTTGCAGTGTTCCTTATGCTGACGGCGCTGGTGATGTTCATCTGCTGCCTGGCTGTTAAAGGCGCGCCTGACTGGCTTCCGCTGGGGACCCTGATCGTCTTCTGCACAGCGGTGCTCCAGACCTCCATCGCCATCCTGAGCCTCTATTTCTCCAAGACCTACACGGAGACCAAGGGCAGGCCGATTTATATCGTTGCGGAAAAAAGCGAATGATGATAAAATGCTTTGTCAAAACAAAACAAGGAGAGGACAATGCTTGAAATAAAAAATCTGAGCTTTGCGCCTGAGGGCGACAAGCAGATACTTAAAAACATCAGCCTGACCATCCCCGACGGCAAGCTGGTGGTGCTGACCGGTCCAAACGGCGGCGGAAAGACCACCCTGGCCAAGATGATAGCAGGCATCAACATGCCCACATCCGGCAGCCTGATACTGGACGGAGTGGACATCACAGACAAGGACCCCACAGAAAGGGCAAAGCTTGGCATAGGCTACGCCTTCCAGCAGCCAGTGCGATTCAAGGGCTTTACTGTGCGTGACATACTTAATCTGGCCAACGGAAAGCCTCTGACGGAGGACCAGCTGGACGAGGTTCTCCTTAAGGTGGGTCTTGAGCCCAAGGCCTACAAGGACCGCGACGTTGACACCAAGCTCTCCGGCGGAGAGATCAAGAGGATAGAGATAGCGGGAGTGCTGCTCAGAAAGAGCAAGCTCACCGTTTTCGACGAGCCGGAGGCAGGGATCGACCTCTGGAGCTTCAACAGCCTGATCAGCGTGTTCGAGGAACTGAGGGAGACCAGGGAAGTGACGCTGGTCATTATCTCCCACCAGGAGAGGATACTGAGCATCGCGGACGAGATCATGCTTATCCAGGACGGACGCCTTGGAATGAAGGGCCCCAGAGAGATCATGTACCCCCTGATCTGCGGAGATGGCTGCGAGAGCTGCCCCGCAATGGAGGAAGGAGACTGCTATGGAAGAGATAATTAGAGATCAGCAGGCAGCAGGCACTGCGGCGGAAAGCTCCGTTGCCAACGCTGCGGCGGACATGGCAGCAAAAATATTCGGAGGCGAAGCTCAGCCCAACGCCATGGCTCAGGCCGCAAGAGTGCTGAAGGGTGCGCCGGAGGAGGCTCCCGCTGAGCAGCCGGCAGAGCCCGCAAAGCCCGTGTTCGAGGAGACCCCCGTGGACGTGGACAGCGTAACAGCAAAGCTTCTGGAGACCGTGGCAAACTTCAACGGCACCGGCTTTTGCGGAGCCTTCAACATCCGTTCCAACGGCAAGAGCCTGGGCCGCCAGTCCACTGAGCACATCCACATCGACACCAAGACCGACAACCCCGGTCTCGACATACACATTGCCCCCGGCACCCGAGGCGAAGAGGTCTACATACCCGCCTGTGTCACCAAGGCCGGCTACGACGATCTGGTCTACAACGACTTTTTCGTGGGAAAGGACGCTGATGTGGTGATAGTCGCAGGCTGCGGCATCCACACCGAGACCGGCGAGCCCGCCCGCCACAACGGCATCCACCGCTTCTTCCTGGAGGAGGGAGCCCGGGTGCTCTACGTGGAAAAGCACGTGGGCACAGGAGCCAAGGGCCCCAAGAAGGTGATCGACCCCCAGACCGAGTGCTTCCTGAAGGACGGCGCCTATCTGGAGATGGATACCAGCCAGCTGGGCGGCGTAAGCTCCTCCGTTAGAAAGACAAAGGCCACCCTGGACGGCAAGTCCACCCTGGTGATAAAGGAGAGGCTGCTGACGGATGATGACGAGACTGCCGAGACCTTCTTCGAGGTGGAGCTCAACGGCGAGGGCAGCTCCGTGAACCTTATGAGCCGCTCGGTGGCCAGGGGAAATTCCCACCAGGCCTACCAGTCCAACATCATCGGAAATACGATCTGCTACGGCCACTCCGAGTGCGATGCCATCCTGGCCGAGAACGGCAGGGTGGATGCGGCGCCCAAGCTTTCCGCCAACAGCGAGGATGCCCAGCTGATCCACGAGGCCGCCATAGGCAAGATCGCAGGCGAGCAGATCATGAAGCTGCGCACCCTGGGCCTGACCGAGGAGGAGGCTGAGGCAGCCATCATCAATGGTTTCCTGAAATAGGCGAGACAAAAGAAAAATCAAGCCTTTATCGTTTATTGCCAATAGACGATAAAGGCTTTTTTTCATGCCATTGGTGACATTGGGGACGGTTCTCTTTGTCACCTGTCAACGGGATCGGTTCTATCCGGTACCCGACCTCAGAGATGATCCATTATCATATTTTGCAATCGTTTCAGCTGCGTTTTGGCCTCAGGCCACGTTGAAGAAACACTATTAGCTCCAGGACGGCCCCGGCTGCGATGCAGAGCAGCGCGTATATCACCATGGACTGCAGCTCCCCAAAGCTTCTGAGAGGGGCAAGGACGGGCAGAGGCAGGACCCAGCAGCGAAGCACCAGCATGTGACAGACATAGACGCCGAAGCTGAGGCGGCTGATGAAGGGCGGGATCTGCGGTATATGACCGGCTCCCCAGCTGTCAGCAAAGGAGATCCCGGTAAAAAGTCCCATCATAAGAACGAAAAGAAAATCGCTGTTTCGGTGGGAGAATTCGAATATGCATAATGCCATAAGGACGGCAAGGACCAAGGCAAGCACGGTCCAGAGGGGACTTTGGAGCCGGACCCTTTCAAAGGCGGAGGAGAAGAGCACCCCAAGCCCCATGTCCGCAAAGGCCCGCAGAATTCCGGCGCAGGGCACTATGCCCTCCGGCAGGGCGAACCCAAGGTTGATCGGGTCCATATGCACATCCAGAGTCCTGTAGCGGGTAAAGAAGTACCAGTAGCAAAGCAGGGTCAGCAGCAGTATCAGAAGAAGAGATGCAGCTTTGCCAAAGCCGCGGGAGCTGCCGGGGCTTCCTGGGTCTTTGACGGCAGAAGCAGCCACCATCCCGGGGCAGCCCTGTTCCCCGGGCATGGAGTCTGCGGCAGATGCCATTGCTCCGGACTTTCCGCCGGAAAGCCTTCCGGGCAGTCTGCCAAGGTCCAGTATCAGATAAAGAGCCAGTCCTGCCATCAGCATGGCGGAAAGGAACCATATGGGCGAGTTGGGCATTTTGGAGGGAACAAGCATCTGCCCTAAAAACAGCTCACCAACAGAGGCGCTGAGCTTTTCCAGAGCCACAGCAAGCATATCCCCTGCGCCGGCGTAGCCTCCCTGCGGGCGAGCTGCGTAGAGCTCGTAAACCAGGAGCCCCAGCCTGACGATAAAAGCATATGAAAAGAACTGAAGGTACCTGGAGGCCGTGTAGCTCAAAGCATTTTTATGGCGTCCTTTAAGAAAATCCCTGTATAAAAAGAAGCCTGCCACCACAAAATAGAATTCAGCCGAAAGATAGCCCCCTTCGAAAATGCGGTGAGCCTTGGGAAAGCACATCCCCTCGAAGTGGGTCATTATAACGACGATCACAAAAAACAGCCTGCAGATGTCCAGGGCGCTGTTTCTTGAGCTATGATGTTGAAGCTTATTATTGTCTTTCCTTACTGTTCTTCCGTGACCACTTCAGATCCAGCCCTGATCCAGAGGGCTGGCTGTGAAGCTATTT
>JAEEGI010025303.1_pt1 | contig 11512 bp, 8 predicted proteins | sample 8958751 | NCBI WGS metagenome assembly JAEEGI01 (sample SAMN16246545, study PRJNA631951) | gut metagenome | biome: gut microbiome; feature: rumen; material: KS-attached | host: Bos | place: Iran: Karaj | collected 2018-10 | reverse complement strand
CGTTTACCAATTGCTCAAATTTTCCTATTGCTTTTTCATAATTCTGATGAGCGCCTTGTCCATTTTTGTAACAAACACCCAATAATAGGAGGGCTTTCTGATTTCCTTGGTTTGCTGCTTTCTCAAAGAAATCTACAGCCTCATAATATCGTTGCTCTTCATAATAATATTTACCAACATAAAACTGTGCTTCAGAATAGCCTTGATTTGCAGACTTCCTCATCCACCGCATACATTCTTCCATATTCTGCTCAACCCCTAACCCTTGTTCATAACAAACACCAAGATTGTATTGAGCACTGGCACAACCTGCTTCGGAAGATAATGAAAATAATCGAAATGCTTCTTGTACATCCTTAGGTAAACCCTCACCATGAAAATAAAAAATACCCATTATAAACTGAGCATCGGCATTTCCTTGATTCGAGGACTTTTTTAGCCATTTAATGCCCTCTTCCAAATTTTTTGCAACCCCTTCTCCTTTGGATAATGCAATGCCAAGATAATATTGAGCCTCAGAATTGCCACTCTCAGCTAGTTTTACAAGTTCATCACAATACTCTATTGGAACTGTATTCCTAATAGGTTGTGGCTGACTTATTGTTGTTCTTGAGGTCTCATTGGAATGTCCGCATGAAAGTGTAGCAAAAACTATTGAGACAATTAAGAACACATTAAATATGTGCCACTTATCGAAGGTATTATGTGAAATATGCATTACCATCATAATACTTTTTCGCAATTAACGAGATAGATTATTCTTTTCCAACCAATCTTGCGCTAAATCAAATCCTTGGTTTGCTGCTTTTTGTATCAACTCTAATCCCAATTCTTGATTTTGTGCAACCCCTTTTCCATAATAGTAAGCTAATCCCAAAAAAGCCTGTCCTTTAGGGAAATTCTGCTCTGCTGATTTTTTGAACCAACGAAATGCTGTCACATCGTCCCCTGACATACCATACATCTCTCCCAAATTACACTGCGCATCGGGGTGCCCATTTTCTGCTGCCATAGTGTACCACTTTAATGATTCATTGATATCAGGTTGTACACCTAAACCACCACGATAACAACCACCTAATTCAAATTGTGACTGAACCCAACCCAATTCCGCAGAACGCCTTAGCCATTTTATGGATTCCACATCACTTTGTTCAACACCTGTGCCCTTGTTATAGGCTAAGGACAGCCAATACATTGCTTCAGCATCATTTTGTTCTACAGCCTTCTCCAACCACTTTATACATTCGGTCAAATTTTGCTCAACACCCTTTGCATTACCATAACATAATGCTAAATTAACTTGCGCTTTGGGATTGCCATTCTCTGCAAGTTTTACTAAAGCTTCACAATAATCTGTGGGTATGTTCGTGGGATTACTGTTTGAGTTTGAGCAAGACCACATACACAATGAAAAGAAAAAAGCAACGAGAATGCTAATCAAAGAATTCATGTTGTTGTGTTCTTGCTCATCTTCTTTTGGTTGACGGTTCAATTCTCTCGCTCTCTCTTCGGAAACTTCTTTAGAAGGATAAACTTCACCTTTCATAGGAATGTAATTCCGCTGTTCCTCATTATAAACAGCAACTACCCAAAAACCATCTTCAGATGGTTGACTCACGAATTTCTGCATCTTCTTTGCCATATTTCTTAGAAATTTAGATGACGCATCAATGGCTCAATGATGCAAAACAAACTATACATGAAAAAAGTGGAGCCATCATCCTCTTACCTGCCCTGTAAGGCTTGGACTCCTCGTAATACAGATAAGGGTTGTTAACTCCACTTGGCTGTATTTCGTTTTATCACGAATACAACACCAAGAAGAGCGTCTTTCCTTTATTCTGATATTACGATTGTGAAGTGTCCAAGTCCACAGGGTCAGAATAAGCGAAATGCGCTTTCTTCAATATGTCTGCATATCCTTTCGGATTGCAGTTGCAAAAATACTCAATTTCTTTTAAAACCTATCAAAAAAGAAGAAAAAACAGGGCAGCCGCACCAAATTTTTATCGTCCAACTGGTGATATATTAAGCAAAATTATGTTTAAAAATTATTATCTTTCTTAATTTTAATATTTCATTGCTGTCCACTAAAAATTTGAATTAGATATTTTGTCGATAATTGGATTTTATAAAAGGCTCAAAATCAATCATGTTTTTAATCAAGTTCCTCAGAATCAATCGGTTTGTGATTTCAAATCCGTTCGGTCTAAATGTAACTATAAACCATTGATTTTCAATAAACTACAACAAAAATCGCCAATTTTAAGTGGACGCTTATGAAATTAAATATAAAATTATTATAAATTTGCTCAATTTCCCGTGCGATAGCACGGTTATCTTACCGAATGGCAATTATGACACAGCCTCATTCGTTTCATTCGCGTAATTCGCCGTTGAAGAGAAAGAGGACGGATGCACCTAACACCTAAAACCTAACGTGTTGCAGCACTGTGGACGGCCCTACATCTATGGTGATCTTTCTGCCGAAGGTAGTTTCTGCTCACTTATAAAATGAGCCCTGCGGCTTAGTGCTGCCGCAAGGCTCATGCATATATTTCTGTCTCCTGACTGAGGGATTATTCGGTCAGTCGGTCGAGCACGGTCGTCACGAGGTCTTCGACAGCGGTCTTGTAGTTGGGGTTCACATCGGTTGCCACGCGGTTGGCGATGATGGAGCATACGGTCATTGCGCGGTGTCCCAGCATGGCTGCCATACCTTGCAGAGCGCTGCTTTCCATCTCATAGTTGGTGATGTGGCCACCGTTGTACTCAAACTGCTCGATGCGGGCGTTGAGCTCGGGCTCGGCCAGGTCGAGGCGCACGCGGCGTCCCTGCGGGCCATAGAATCCCACGGCCGAGATGGTGTAGCCGCGCACCATGTCGTCGCGACCGATCTTCTCTACCAGCCACGGGTCGGCGTCAACGACGTAGGGCCTGGCGAGCAGTTTGTTCCACTTCACGAAGTCGCAGAATTTCTGTTCAAAGTCGAGGTCGGCCACCTTGTTGCGGTCGGCATAGTAGTTGATGACGCCGTCAAAGCCGATAGCCTTGGCAGCGATGACGGGAGTGCCCACGGGAACGTAGGGTTGCAGGCCGCCCGATGTGCCGATGCGCACGATGTTGAGGGTGCGGTGCTCGGCACGCGGTGTGCGTGTCTCAAAGTCGATGTTTGCCAGTCCGTCGAGCTCGGTCATCACGATGTCGATGTTGTCGGGGCCGATGCCGTGCGACAGCGCCATGATGGGCTTGCCGTGGTAGGTGCCGCCGATGCCGTGGAACTCGCGGCTTGAGGTCTCCCAGTCTTGGGTGTCAAAGCGAGACGCAATCATGGTCACGCGACCGGGGTCGCCACACACGATGATGTTGTCGGTCAACTGTTCGGGCTTCACATGGATGTGGAATGCCGAACCGTCATCGTTGATGATAAACTCTGAATCAGGAATTCTGCTTGTGTTCATATCGTTTTGGCTTTTTGAAATTACCAATAAAATGCTTGTTTTTGAATTAAAAATTCAAAGTTACAACAATTATTCAAGATATTGTTCAAATGGACTGTTAAAAAGCGTGAAAGGGTAGGGGATTCACTCCGTGCTTTAGCAGGGCTCCAGCCTGCTTTTTAGTCATCATCGGGACATTTGACGGGCGCAGATAAAAAAAATGAAGAGTAATCGCCACCAAATAGCAACTTTGTTGTAACTTTGTCAATTCAAAAACCTCTTGATACAATGGCAAAACAGGTATTCACACAGGAACAAATCCAGACGCAACGTTTGGCACTTGAACAGCAGCGCCTGCTGGGCTTGATGCTGGAGAAAAGCGATGCCGAGATGGATGAGTTCATTGACAACAAGGTCAATGAGATACAGGCCCTCGAAAAGAAGACCGACAATGATGATGACGGTTACAATAATGACGGCGACAGCGGCACCAACTCTAACGACAACCGGGGCGACGATACAACTGCTTCGGGTGATGTGAACAGTGACGGCGACGACGACACCATGGCATGGTATCGCTATTTCGCCAACAACCGCAGCCGTGACGATGAATACTATGCTCCGACGGCGGTGAGTGAAAAGACCTTGCAGGACTTTCTCAATGACCAGTTGGGTGAATTGGAGCTTGATGAGACACAACGTGTCATTGCCCAGGCAATTGTCGGCAACATCGAGGACGACGGCTACCTGCGCCGCAAGACCACCGAGATTGCCGATGACGTGACCTTTAATGACGGGTATATCGTTGACGCGCGCCAGGTCGAAGAAGTGCTGGAATTGGTTCAGACCTTGGACCCCCCAGGCATTGCTGCTCGCGATGCCCGTGAATGTGTCCTGCTGCAATTGCGCCGCAAGGAACCCGGCGAGGAGGTGAATCTCGCCATCAGGATGGTCGAGGAATGCTTTGACGACATGGCGACTATGCGTTTTGACGTCATTGCCCGCAAGCTGGGAACCAGTGAAGATATGGTCGAGCATGTGTTCAAGCGCCAAATCAGGCGAGGACTGAACCCTTTCCCAGGTTATGCCTTCGGGTCACGTTCCTACATGTCGCAGCAGGTAACTCCTGACTTTGATGTCGATCTCGATGACGAAACAGGCCGTCTGACGGTTACCCTGCGCAACAATATCCCCGAGCTGCAGATCAGTGAGAGCTATGCATTGATGAACGACCATTACAAGTCGGGCAAGCCATTGAGCGTCAATGAGATGAAGGAGAAGAAACAAATCCAGGACGCATATCAGCGCGCCAACATGTTCATCGAGGTGCTCAAGCAACGCCAGGAGACTCTTTTCAATACCATGAGTGCCATTGTCAAGTGCCAGCCCGACTATTTCCTGAGTGGCGATGAGCGCGACCTCAAGCCTTTGGGCCAGCAGCAGATTGCCGACATGATCGGCAAGGACGTGTCGGTGGTCTCAAGGGCTGTGAGCAACAAGTATGTGCAGACACGATGGGGCGTCAAGAGTCTCAAATCCTTCTTTAGCGAGGACATTAACGGCTCATCGCGCCACGAGGTGTATGATGACCTGAAGAAACTTGTTGATGCCGAGGACAAGAAGCATCCGCTCAGCGACGATGCGTTGTGCGAGAAACTCAAAGAGATGGGTTATCGGCTGGAGCGCCGCACAGTTGCCAAGTATCGCGGCACGCTCAAAATTCCGAGCAGCACGATGCGCCGCAAGATGTCAAAATAACCGATATGAAAAGATATACAATCAACAAGCTGATTGCAGGACTGGCCAACTTCCTCTCTACGGTATTGAGCCCCTTGATGATGCCCACTTATGGCGTTTTCTTGACATTGTGGGTATCGGTTTTGTGCCTGTTGCCTTATGGCACAAGGGTATCGGTGCTGCTGGTGTGCATGGGCATTACCTGCATCCTGCCGCTGATTTTCCTGAGTGTACTGCTTCACTTCAGGCTTATCAAGGACCTGCATGTCGCTGTCAGGCAGGAGCGTCTGATTCCTTACTTGTTTGCCGCCTTGTGCTCGGGTATCGCTGCCTATTATCTGTATTACTGTCACTCCCCACAGTGGTTCGTCATGTTTATGGTGGGTTCAGCAGTGACCATCCTCGTTCTGGCGCTGGTCAACCTCAAGTGGCAAATCAGTGCCCACATGGCAGGCATTGGCGGCATCGTTGCCTTAATCTATCAGTTGCATGACCAGGGTTTGAGCGCCTTTGACCTGTTCTGGCTGTTGTGCATCGTGGTCATCATCGCCGGTCTGCTGGGTTCGGCAAGACTTGTGCTCAGGCGACATGACTCATGGCAGGTACTGGCAGGTGTGGTGGTCGGCTTTGTGTGCGTGTCATTAACCATGAGATTATTCGGATAACCAATGAACAATACATTCAATTATCAACGTCGTCCTACCGTCGTTGTCAATGTCGGCGGCATCCCCATGGGCAGTGAATGCCCGGTGCGTGTCCAATCCATGACCAATACTGCTACCGACGATATAGCAGCCAGTGCGGCCCAGTGTCAGCGCATCGCTTATGCCGGTGCCGACTATGTCCGCCTGACCGCTCAAGGCGTGAAGCAGGCCCGCAGCATCGGCAGCATTTCGCAAGAGCTGCGCAAAAATAGCTGTGACATTCCCCTCATTGCCGACATCCATTTTAATCCCCAGGCAGCACTTGCCGCAGCCGAGGTCTGCGAGGGTGTGCGCATTAATCCGGGAAATTTTGTGGATCCCGCCCGCACGTTCAAGCAGTTGGAATACACTGCCGAGGAATATGATGCCGAACTGGCGCGTATCAGAGAGGCCCTGCTGCCTTTTATCGCTGTGTGCCGTGAACATCACACAGCTGTGCGCCTGGGCGTGAACCACGGTTCCTTGAGCGACCGCATTATGAGCCGCTATGGCAACACTGCTGCCGGCATGGTCGAGAGCGTGATGGAGTTCCTGCGCGTGTTTGTGGCCGAGAGTTTTATGGATGTCGTCATCTCGATGAAGGCGTCAAATGTCGTCGTCATGGTCGAGGCCGTGAGACGTCTGGTCGCTGCGATGGACCGTGAAGACATGCATTTCCCGCTGCATCTGGGTGTTACCGAAGCCGGCTTTGGCGAGGATGGACGTGTCAAGAGTGCGGTGGGCATCGGTGCGCTGATGGCCGAGGGCCTGGGCGACACTATCCGCGTCTCATTGAGCGAGGAGCCGGAGTTGGAGGTGCCTGTAGCACGCAAGCTAGTGGATTATATTGATGCCCGCGCTGACCACGAGCCTATTGAGGGTGAGTACTGCGAGGGTTATAATCCCTTGTGTCCCGAAGCGCGCAACACGATAGCGGTAGCCGACCGCATTGGCGGTAGTAAACAGCCTGTAGTCATTGCCAGTTACCGTCCCGATGAACTTGATGGCGCTGATTTGCAGCCCGATTTCTTTTATAGCGGCGATGGGATGATTGACGGCATGCACCAGTTTTTGGTGCCGATGGATAGCTGGAAAGGAGAGCGCAATGCCTTCCCGTTGCTCACCTTGGGCGAGTGGGACCGCTGCCCGTCGGCCTCAATGCGTTTCCTGCAGTTGCCTTCCACGACTCCAGTTCAGCGTTTGGAATTCCTTAAGGACCGCAATGACACTGTGCTGGTAATTACTCCAGTAGGCATCAATATCCCTGGCTCCCAGCAGGCTTTTATCCATGCACTTGACAATGCAGGAATCAGTTGTCCTGTCATCGTGAGGAATACCTATACCGACAGTTCCAACGAGTGGCTGCAGGTCAAGGCCGGGGCCGACTTGGGTGCTGTGCTGCTCAACCGTCGTGCCGAAGGCCTTTGGCTAGAGGCTCCGAACATTCACAATCGCGGCGATGTCGTGCGCTATTCGTTTGCGATTCTGCAGGCGGCCCGGCAACGCATCAGCAAGACGGAGTTCATCTCCTGTCCAGGATGTGGGAGAACGATGTTTGACCTGCAGACAACAGTTAAACGGGTTCAGCAGGCAACCTCACACCTCACACACCTCAAAATCGGTGTCATGGGCTGCATTGTGAACGGCCCTGGTGAAATGGCCGATGCCGATTATGGATATGTGGGTGCCGCCGCCGGCCGCATCAGCCTTTACAAGGGCAAGGAGTGTGTAGAGATGAATGTTCCCGAGGACGATGCCATTTCGCGCCTCGTGGCACTCATCAAGCAGCACGGAGACTGGCGAGAACCCTAATCAATTATTCATATCATTTTCTTACAAATCAATGAAACACCTGTACCATTTCTCCCTGCTTTTTGTTGCCATCCTGCTCGTGTCGTGCGGCGGTGGCAGCAGTTTCAAGATTGACGGCCAGTTGGTTAACCTCGACGGAACATCGATAAGGGTCATTTTCAATGGTGACTCGGGTGTTGTTGATGAAATGGTTGACGTGGACAAGAAGGGGCATTTCTCTTTCAAGGGTGAGGCTTCACAACCAGCCATTGTCAATCTGCTGAACCAGCGCAAAGAGCTGATAACCAACATAGTAGTAACAAATGGTGACCATCTCAAAGTCAAGGGAGATGCAACAGTGGAGATGTCGGTCAAGGTAAAGGGCAACAAGATCAATGAGGCTTGGCAGCTCTTTCGTGACGAACATGCCGCATTCTATGCCGATCCAAATCCCAGCCGCTTGAATGCCGCCATCGAAAAATATGTGCGTGAGCACAGCGCCGACGTGCTTTCAACCGTCCTGCTCATCGCTGATTACAGCGAGCCTGAAAAGGTGAGCGAAATGCTTGGCTTGATATCGTTGGAGGCGAAGCCCAAGTCGCTGACTTCGGCTTATGGCATTGTTAGTAAGGAACGCAGTAACCGCTCACTGCCACGCCTGATGACACTGACACTGATGAAGCACAAAGGCTCGTTTGAGGAAATCAAGCTCACGGGACGTTATTCGCTCATCAGCATGTGGATAAAGAACCAGCAGCATCGCGACAAGATGAGAAACATGCTTCAAGGCCTGAATGAGGGTGTACAGGTGATAGATGTCCTTGCCGAGGGAGATACGGTGCTGTGGCAGCAGACAATCGCCGCTGACCCGGCACAGTGGAAGCACTACTGGGCTCCCGGAGGTCCCGTTGAACAAGGCATACAACTATTGGGCGTCACATCCATGCCATGGTATGCCGTCACCGACAGCACCGGTCTTGTCGTTTATTCCGGGACCAGTCTGCCGTTAGCCCTCAAGGCTATTCCACAATAGATTGTATTTACAGCCCGTAAAGGGAACCGATGGCGCCTTCCTGAATCTGTTGCAACAGGTTGGGGTTGCTGTATAACTGGTATCCCTGGAAGAGGGACCACACAACCATCACTACAGCAGCGATGATTACCCATTTCTTGGCCGATTGTGATGCGGCATTGGCTCCTGTAACGTCACCTCTCATGAATTTTGTCTTCACGCCGTTGGCTTTGACGATGGCAACGATGCCAGGAATCATTGCTACCCAGTTGCACAGGCACAGCAGCGACAGCACAGTTACCAGAACAGCCTCGGTGAGCCACGTCTTGGGCATCACATGCTGGCTGGGCTGATTGGTGCTGGGGCCATATTGCGGTTGGGCATAGGGGCCCTGTTGGCCGTAGGGTGTGCCATAGGTCGTGGGCTGCTGCTGTGGAGCAGTCGTCTGCGGGGCATTGAAGGGCGGCACTTGCGGCATTTGGATTTCACCACCCATGGGCGGCATTTGCATGTCGATGCCGCCGGGAGTTCCCACATTGATGGGAGGCTGGCCTGTCAGGATAGCCATGAGTTCCGGCACCTGGCTTGCCGAAGTCCAGCTTGCCATTCCCTCGCACCACACAAGTGAATTGACTGTCAGTCCGTGCATCAGTAATTCATTGGGCTCGAATGGCCCGGCTTGCTGGCCGTTTTCTGCAATGTAGTATTTCATCGTTAATTTGTATTTGGTGATTAATATTATTTATTTTCTCTTGCAAATTTAGCATGATTTTCACAAAATCAATACAATCTGCCTATAAAAAATTGTTCATGTTGTTCAACACGGTTGTTCCGGTTGTTTGAAATTTGCTGCGTCGTGAGATGGAATAGGCAGAATACAGGTCTTAAAAAAACGTGCCGCCAGGGAAAACCCTCGCGGCACGAAATGTATTGCGGGTTAATATAAACCTTGTGAAATTAGTCGGCGCACTTGGCGCAGATGAACTCGCGGTTCAGGCGAGCGATGTTGCTCAGCTTGATGTTCTTGGGGCACTCGGCGGCACAGGCACCGGTGTTGGTGCAGTTACCGAAACCGAGTTCGTCCATCTTGGCGAGCATGGCCTTCACACGGCGCTTGGCCTCGGCACGGCCTTGGGGCAGCAATGCAAACTGGCTCACCTTGGCGCTGAGGAACAGCATGGCTGAACCGTTCTTGCAAGCAGCGACACAGGCACCGCAACCGATGCAGGTAGCGCTGTCCATGGCCTCGTCGGCGGCCTCCTTGCTGATGGGGATGGCGTTGGCATCCTGGGCACCGCCCGTCTGGAAGCTAACGTAACCGCCTGCCTGCTGAATCTGGTCAAAGGCATTGCGGTTCACCATCAGGTCCTTAATTACAGGGAAGGCAGCGCTGCGCCAGGGCTCAACAGTGATAGTGTCACCGTCGTGGAAGCGGCGCATGTAGAGCTGGCAGGTAGTAGCGCCCGTTGCGGGACCGTGGGGATGTCCGTTCACATACAGGGAGCACATACCGCAAATACCCTCGCGGCAGTCGTGGTCAAAGGTAACAGGCTCCTGGCCCTGCTCAATGAGTTGCTCGTTGAGGATGTCCAGCATCTCCAAGAAGGAGGTGTCGGTGGGGATGTCGTGCATCTCGTAGGTCTCAAAGCGGCCCTCGGCATGAGCGTTGGCCTGACGCCAAACCTTAAGTTTGAAACTTATATTTGTATCCATTGTATTCGATGAATTTTAATGTGGTTGATTATGACTTGTAGTTACGCGTCTGGACCTTGATGGCCTCGTAGTGGAGCGGCTCCTTGAGCAGCGTGGGAGCGGTCTCATCGTCACCGTTGTACTTCCAGCAAGCGACATAGAAGAAGTTCTCGTCGTCGCGCTTGGCCTCACCTTCCTCGGTCTGGTGCTCCTCACGGAAGTGACCGCCGCAGCTCTCGTGGCGATTCAGTGCATCATAGGCGATCAACTCACCCATGGTGATGAAGTCGCGCAGACGGAAGGCCTTGTCCAACTCGATGTTCATACCCTCTTGGGTGCCGGGGATGAACAGGTTGTTCTCAAACTCCTTGCGCAGTTCCTTGAGTTTCTTCAATGCGGTCTCAAGGCTCTCCTTGGTGCGAGCCATGCCCACATAGTCCCACATCACGTTACCCAGCTCCTTGTGGATGCTGTCAACCGAGCGTTTGCCCTTGATGCTCATCATGTGGTCGAGATTGGCCTGTACCTTCTTCTCGGCAGCGTCAAACTCGGGGCTGTCGGTCGAGAAGTGAGGAACGGTAATCTGGTCGCTCAGGTAATTCTGAATGGTGTAGGGCAATACGAAGTAACCGTCGGCCAGGCCCTGCATGAGTGCCGATGCACCCAGACGGTTGGCACCGTGGTCACTGAAGTTGCACTCACCGATGGCGAACAGACCCTTGATGCTGGTCTGCAGTTCATAGTCAACCCAGATGCCGCCCATCGTGTAGTGGATGGCGGGATAAATCATCATGGGATTATAGTATTTCACGCCGTTGATCTCGTTGGCGAGCTCGCCGGGATTCACGTCGGTGATCTCCTCATACATGTCAAACAGGTTGCCATAGCGCTGACGAATCACGTCGATACCCAGGCGGTTGATGGCCTCGCTGAAGTCGAGGAACACGGCCTTGCCGGTGTTATTCACGCCGAAGCCCTTGTCGCAGCGCTCCTTGGCGGCACGGCTGGCCACGTCACGGGGAACAAGGTTACCGAAGGCGGGGTAGCGGCGCTCCAGATAGTAGTCACGCTCTTCCTCGGGAATGTCACTGCCCTTGATTTGTCCTGCCTGCAGCTTCTTGGCGTCCTCGATGTTCTTGGGCACCCAGATGCGG
>JAEEGI010025302.1_pt1 | contig 11513 bp, 7 predicted proteins | sample 8958751 | NCBI WGS metagenome assembly JAEEGI01 (sample SAMN16246545, study PRJNA631951) | gut metagenome | biome: gut microbiome; feature: rumen; material: KS-attached | host: Bos | place: Iran: Karaj | collected 2018-10 | reverse complement strand
TTTTCTTCCAAAAGATTCACGAACGCCTGCTTATGTGACGCCCCGATGCTCCTTAGAAGCCCCGGTGTCGTGACCGATATCCCTCCGTACAATACCACCGAGCCTTCCCCTATTTCTTCTATAAGGGAGTCAATTATCACGTCCGGTCCGATTCCGTTGTCTTCCCCTTCCGATCCGCCTCTTTTCTTCACGTCCTCCCGAAGCGATTCAAGAAGCGGGCGGTCAATTTTTACTGACACCCTCATCTTAGCGGCCGGCATCACGAAAAAGCCGGTCATTGCCACGATACATACGAGCGCCACGACAGCGTTGCTGATGAGCAGGAAAAGTTTTGTTTTCTTTTTTTGATCTGACATTTAACTGCCTCCCGGGATCCTTTCTCTGCCGCAGGACGTGCTTATTTAAGCTTTACGACGGCATTGGATATTTTCTGTGAAGTGACTCCTTTACCGGCTACGCCATTGGAGTTATCGCCCGAAACGACTACCGATCCGTCCTTCTTGAAATAAACGCTGAATCCGGCGCCCGTACCTGCCGCGGCGCAGTCATCCGTTATAAGCTGCGGAACGTTGATAGAACCGCCCGAACCCGCAGCGATCTGGCCGATGGAGTTATCGCCCCAGCCGTACAGCTTTCCGTCCGTCGTTATGATCAGAGCGTTGCTCTCCTGCATAGAAACTGAACTGACGTTGGTCATGAGTTTGTTCATTGACCCGGTGACACCGCCGCTGATGTACGTCGGGGCACGCGTTCCCATATAGTAAAGCACGTTGCTGCGGTCAACGTAGAATGCGGAGTGTTCTCCGGCGAATGCCGCCCTGGCATTGTTCGCAAGTTTATACGGTGTTTTGATCATCTCCGGAGCAGAGGAGCTGAGTTTGCTCCATCTATTGTCGCCAAGCGCGTAAAGCGATCCGTCCGACGTTACGTAGAGCGTATGACGGCGTCCGGCAGCGGCGCTGACAACATTGTCCGCGAGTTTTATCCATTTCATTGATCTGTCCGATCCGGTGTTTCCGAGCTGACAATAGCTGTTGTTTCCGATCCCGTACAGGCTTCCGTCGCTCATTACCAGCAGCGCGTGGTCGTATCCCAGGCTCATCGATGCGATCTGCCCGTTACCGGGTATATCTATGCGTACGAACGCCGCTTCACCGCCGTCGCGCCCGAGCTGTCCGTAATCATTCGCACCTGCAGTGAAAAGCCTTCCGTCAGACGTCAGCACGTACGTAAACGGCATATCACCTGTGCTGCCTCCCTGCGCCGTTGCCACCGTCTTTACGCCGGACATAATGTGCAGAGGCTTCGAATACGTCTTTACGGGAAGTCCCATCGCACCCCTCGAATTATTGCCCCAGGCATACAGTTCTCCGTCCTTTGTAAGCGCGAATACTTCCGTCGCTCCTGCTGCGATCATCATTTCGGTATCTGTTTTAGCGTTCTCTTTTACGGCAGATATGGTCAGTACAGAATCTTTCGCTATGATAAGCGTTCCGGACATGTTTTGCAGCACCGTCTGTTTTCCGGTCGCGTCCGTCATTACCGCATAGAGGAATTTGTATCCTTTTTTTACGCTGATCGAATAACGAACGCTGGATCCTCCGCCGGACATCTTGTAGAGTACTCTTTCGCCGCTGACGACGTCTGTTCCGTTTATCTGGAGCGAAACGGCTTCGGGGTCATATGATCCGGTGAGTGCGGAAGGATTTATGCCGAAGAAAGTGTACATCTGCGAAAGCCACACACTCGAACGTCTTTTTGCGAAATCACGCATCGAGTTGATCTTGGATTTCCATCCGGCTTCGTTTGCGCCGGCAACGGCCCAGCGCACGAAATTTGCCTTTATCGGTTTGGTCATCTCCGCTACGGTTTCATTGATCACCTTAAGGCAGCGTTCTTCGGTAAAAACGACCTCGGCGGCATATATGCAGCGTTCGATAAACTTCTCTTTAAATTCTGCGTTTTTGAGCAGACTTACTGCCAGAGAGCCAAGCAGCGTGTTGTTGTTGAGCGCGTGGCTGAAGTAATCGCCGTTGTAGCCCGAAATGAGGCCTCCGTCCATATCCATGACTACAAAGCGCCACTTGGTGTCAAGGTGGCTTGGGTCTTTCTCAGAGCTGCAGCGCCAGACTTTTACGTTGTTCCAGGGAAAGTCTCCGTTGCAGAGATACATGTGAGCGATCAGCGTGTCTATCATGCTGTCAACGTCGAGCCTTGCCGTGACGCTTTCATAGTTTTCGGTCTTGCTCATGTTTTTAGACCGTATGAACGATACGAGATCCTCCCAGTCCTTCTTATCCGCCTCCGTTCCCTCGTTAAGCTCGTACGGGCTGTTGCCGTTGCCCGTGATGAGCGGCGAAGGAGCTTCCATCATTGCGAAGTTTTCTTCAAGAACGCCGTAATGCTCCGCGAAATATTTTGCGCCGTAACGCTCTCTGATATTGTACGTGCCCCACAGTTCGCCGTTGATGAGGACGATGACCGAGCGGGCTTCCTGGTAGTCAACGTTGAGGGCGGATGAGAGTTTCTGGCTTACGCGGTCTGCCATGAACGAACCGACGGCGTCATTGCCAGAGTTCCTGAGCAGCAGGCGTTTGAACGAAGTGATCGGTTTGCCGTTCACGTCCACGGCCTGTCCGCGGAAAATATCATACTTGAGTTTGCCCGGATTGTTCGCGATCGCGGGGTTCGCGTCGGATTTAAAATATAGCCTGATAGATTTCTGAAGATTACCTAATGAACCGTTGCCCGACAGCGAGATTTCTACCCATTGCGCCGCCTTTTTTACGCCCTTTTCGTCATAAACCTCGCAGATCGCGCTTACGCGGCGTTTAGTGGTGAACGGAGATTGCATGGTCGTGTAGTAGATGCCGGTCTTTCCGTCGAAATCTCCCTCTTCGACGAAAAGCGAAACTATAGGTGCGTCGTACAGGTCTGCTCCGTCCGGCCAGACCAGATATGTTTCGGTCACTTCGGCAGTCTTGTTCCCTTCTGCGTCTTTAGCGAACGCACGGATCACCCTGGCTCTGGGCATTTTGTTCGTTGGCACCGCATAGCCCAGCGCATTGTGGGTGTTTCTGATCATGTTTCCTACCGTCTTGTTCTGACATTCGGCGATCGTTATAGGTTCTTTATACTCTTTTCCTTTAAGTTCCGGCGACGTGCCGTTGATCGTGTAATATATCGTGTAACCTTCCGGCGCGGTCATAGAAAGGCTGAAAGATTCGCTGTAAAAACCGCCTTTATGCGAAAGGATAACGGCCGGCCCCGACGGTTCTTCGGTCGGAGCTTCCGTAGGCTCAGAAGTCTCTTCCGGCGTCGCAAACGCAGGATCGTCCGTAATAGAGTCACCGCCCGAGGGGTCAACGATCTCTCCTGCCGGGTCTGTTGCCACCGGTCCTGACTGATTATTACAAGCCGCAAATATGACCAGCAATAACAGCGCTGTCAATACAATAACGGCGCCTGACACCGTCAACGCCGTTCTTTTATGAGAATCCCTGTATTCTGAGTAAGTGTTTTTTCTCATAACTTTCAAATCCTGTCTGTTTCGACGCACGTCACAGCTGCCTTAACGATCTTCCGTTAATCCGTAAAGTTTACTCTGTCTCTGATGAGGTAGAGCGGTCTGCCAAGCGCTTCTTCGTACATTCTTGCCATATATTCGTTCTGGATACCCATAGCGATGAGCGTTATTCCCTGGAACAGGAGCGCTACCGCAAGTGCCACGAATATTATTCCGACCGTGCCGAGCTTCCCGAGGATCCCGAGGATAAGCGCTACGATCAGATAAATCACACTGGCGCATGAGAGGAATATTCCGGTCCCGGTGGCGATCTTCAAAGGCTTATATGAGAACGAAAGCAGCGCGTCTTTAGCCAGCTTGAGCATCTTTTTAAGCGGATACTTGGTGGTCCCTGCGAAACGCTTGTGACGCTCGAATTCGACCGGTTCCGTCCTGAACCCAAGCCAGCTGACTATGCCGCGCACGTATCTGTTGTGTTCCCTGACCTGGAGCAGCGCATCTTTTACTTTTTTATCGATGAGCCTGAAGTCGCCTGTGTCAACGGGTATGTCTACGTCCGTCATTTTGTTCAGCGTTCTGTAGAACATTTTCGCCGTGAACTTTTTAAAGAACGTCTCGCCTTCTCTTGAAATACGTTTGCCGTACACAACGTCGACGCCCGCACGCCATTTCGCAAGCATCTCGGGGATCACCTCGGGAGGATCCTGAAGGTCGGCGTCAATAACCACGACGCATTGACCTCCCGCCGCGTCCATACCGGCTGTGATCGCCGTCTGGTGTCCGAAATTACGCGAAAAGTTGATCAGTTTCACGCGGCTGTCAACGGCGCAGATCGCCCGGGCGAGCTGCTCGGTATTGTCCCTGCTGCCGTCGTTTACCATGACGATCTCGTACGGAATATCTTCTTTTTCCATGACTTCCGTGAGCCTTTTATACGATTCGCCGATGACCTCTTCTTCGTTATAAAGCGGGACCACCACGCTGCATACCGTGGTATCCGGATCTATCAATCTCTCTTCGTCCATAAAATGATTGCCTCCTCCCGGCAGGTTCTTTATTATGCGACCGTCAGAACGACCATGAATTAAACCATCTGAGGCCGGAAATGTAATCGTTCTTTACAGGTATTCCGACAAGTACGGGATAGAAGAAAGCGTAAAGGACGAGTACAACCCCGAGATAAATGAACACGGTCGGTTTTCCGATTATCTTGTCCTCGTACAGACATTTTATCACGTACGCGATCATGATGATCAGGAACGGTACGGACGTGAAGTAGTGGTAAATGAACGTGCAGCGTGTGACAAGGATCCACGGGAACAGCTGGCATGCGTATCCGATGAATGCCACGAGCATCGCTTTTTCTCTGCGTTTCCAGGTAAAGTAGACCGCCGCCGGCAGGCAGCCGAGTCCGACCCACCATACTGCCGGGTTTCCGAACGAAGCGACGGATGCTCTCATTCCCGAAGCGAGTCCTGCGTCACCGCTGGAGTAATAGTATATCGGGCGCATGTCGATTATCCACGAATACCATGACGACTGGTACGGGTGCGTCGCGTTCAGGCCCGAGTGGTAACTATACATATATTTCTGATTTTCGATGACAACGTCCAGCAGTGATTTGTCCGGATTGGACGGCATATACGGAAGATATGAAAGCACGTAGATGCCTATGGGTATCAATATGAAGAATATCACGCACATACCGCACGTCGGAATGAAATTTTTCAGCAGCCACGCGGACGGCTTCAGTTCCCCGTTCTTTCCCGCTCTTCCCTGTCTTACGTCGTACGCTTCGCTGAATTTGGATACGAAGAAGAGGATCGCAAGACCGACGCCTGAATAGATGCTCGTCCACTTGGACGCCGCGCCCAGGCCGAAGCATATTCCGCATAAGAAGAGCGGCAGCATCGTCTTCCAGAAAGGCATGTCGTACGATTTCTTCGTAAAGTAGTCAAACATGAAGTAATACATCAGCAGGGTGAAGAATACCGAGTACGTGTCGATCGTCGCGAGTCTGGTCTGCGCGGTACGCATGAAGTCGAAGCACAGCAGGAACGCGGCAATGAACGCGAAGTTTGACCTCTTTAGTATTTTAAGTGCGAGCAGGTATATGATCGGCACGAGCAGCACGCCCATCAGCGTTCCGATGAATCTCCACCCGAACGGATTCATTCCGAATATGCTGATGCCCAGCGAGATAAGCGTTTTACCGAGCGGCGGGTGCGTGGTCTCGTAAATTTTAAGGCCGTTTAAGTGTTCGTACGCGGTGCGCGGGAAATAGATCTCGTCGAAATACGTGCCGTTTTCGTACGTTCTCCACGCCTGGGCGAGGTCCTGCTCATCGAAAAGATTAGCGGGAGTATACTGCGTGTCATTGACCTCCGGATCGAACTCGGTACCGGTGATCTTCACGGGTATCTGCGTATATCTTCCATCGGCATCCTTCTCCCAGAAAGCCATTTCATTGACCGCGAGGCCCTTGATCTGGCATAAGACCTGTACCCGTCTCGTCGTGAATGCGTTGTTGTAGAGTTTCCATTCGAAAAATTCCGGCGGATCCTTATCCGACCTGGAGAAGCTGAACGCTTCTTCGAAAACGCCGCTGCCGTCAACTTTCTCGTATTTTACCATATACGTGCCGGTCGACGAGGAAGGTATGTTGGGAAGGATCGTCGTGCGCGATACCGTCTTTACACTGTCGAATTCGACCGTTACGCTCTCGCCGTACGCAGCAGGTTTCCAGTACGACACGGGACCGTGTGCGTCGCCGAGTTTGAAGAACGACGCTACGGCGCATACCAGCGTCAGCGAGCATATCAAAATTATATCAAGCCTCTTTAGCTTTACCGGGCCTTCGGAAAGCGGCTCTTTGAGAGTGTATTTTTCTTCGTCGCGTTTCTTGATCACCAGTATGACGAATACCGCCAGAGCGATCGCGAGGGCAATGAAAAGTATCTTGAACCATACGTTCGTCTCCTGCTTTTTCTCCTCTTCTGTTCCGCTCTTGCTGCCGGCAATGCTTATGGCGCCCATTCCTTCCGGAAGCGCAGCGATCTTCGTTATATTGAGCTCGTCGAGGTACGCTACGCCCTGTGATTCGGAGCTGTAGCCGCCGATACCGATGCTTATCTCAGCGTCCTTCTGATCTTTTCCGGTCTGGACGTACGCAGTGTACTCCATCCATTCTCCGTTCGTGGTGTAAAGGCCGGTGCTTCTCTGATAGACTTTTATCGCGGAAACGTTGAACCCGGCGCCTTTTTCTTCACCGCGTCCTGCGTCGATCTCGCCCTCGATCTTTACCATGCAGCTTACTTTATAATACGAATCAGGCTTCAGGCTTATTTTCTGGTAGACACGGACGTCGTTCGGAACGTTGTTCGCGATCTTCACGCATTTTCCTTTGTATCCATCGTCAAATATCGTGACGGAACCGGATGTATCGTCGCCGACGGACCGTTCATAGTTGTTTATGCTCCATCCGTCGATCTTTTCTCCGGATCCTTTTTCGAACGAACTGTTTTTAATGCCCGAGCCGCTGCATCCCGTCATTACCAGGCACACGGAGGCAATAACAGCCGCAAGCACGACGAGCGCGGTCAATTTCCCGATGCGCTTTTTATCAGTTTTGATGCATTTATTCCGAAAAATCGAATCCACAGTTTTATTTTTCATCTGTTCCGACCTCCGTTGCGTTTTCCATAACGGCGACTGTACCTGCGCCGTCCGGACCAGTGTGATCCGCGTCGTATATTTTCAGGAGCGGCTCGTCTTCTTTTATAACGTTGAACGCGATCAGCACGGCCACGACCAGCAATGCTATGCAGCACACAAGATTCAGGATGGCAATGATCCTGCGGTGCGGTTCCTGAGCTGCCCAGTAGAATTTTCCGTAAAGATCCTGCGACGCTCCGGCGTTTTTAAGCTCTCCGCCGATCTCCAGGCCCAGCATCACGGACAATACAGACATGAAATTTACGCCCGTAAGCACGGCGTATATCCACAGCAGTATTTTATTGTTCGAGTACAGAACGGCGGCAAGCAGCAGGACGGCGCAGGGGAAGAAATATCGCTCATGCATGCGCGGCCCGAACATTGTCACCATATACACCAGCGTCGCGGAAAGAAGGAACGGCATCGATCTGTCTTCGCGTTTCGTAAACTGGTAGAGCACCCAGACGATGACGCACGAAACGACGATCATTATCATGCCGAACGTGAAATACGACATTCCGAATATGAACGTGTTCGAGTCCGTCGTCCAGTTCTGCTTTAATACGTAGTAGAAATTATAAGAATTGACCGTCGCGCCCTTGTATCCGTTGGCCGTGCCGATGTAGAGCCGCACGAGCCATTCGAAGAAGTTCGGGCTCATTTTTACGCCGAACGGAAGGGCAACGACTATGATCGTTCCCGCTGCGACAAGTATGCACTGCAGTATAAGTATGAGCGTGCGTGCTTTCGGCACCTCTTTGTTTTTAAACAGGCGGCGGAGCAGCGCGAAGCCGATTATCGGCAGCATGAAAAAGCCCTGAGGCTTCAGTATCACCGCAAGTCCGAACATTACCGAAGCGATGATGTATTTGTCTTTCGAAATGAACCACACCATCAGCAGGCAGAGCAGCGCGAGGATCGAATCGACCTGGCCCCATGCCGCGGAGTCAAGCATCGACAGCGGATTCATCACCCAGAGGGCGATGAAGAATATTATCCAGTTTTTGCTGATCTTTTTATCTGCCATCTTGTAGATGACCCAGCCGATGGCAATGTCAGCCAGTATCGACGGCAGTTTGGTAAGCATCACGTGTCCGGCTGTTCCGGTAAGTCCGAACCATTTGGCCAGCAGTGTGTTGAACCACAGGAAATACATATAAAGCGGCGGATAGTCCAGGCTGTATGCGGATGCGTTTGCGTAGAAATTCGGGATGCCGTCTGCGACGATGTGTTTTCCCCAGCTCTGGAACAGATTTACGTCAATGCTGCATTGCGGGGCCGTTACCGATGCAATGAGCCGGAAGATCAGTCCGAGGACAAGTATCATCACGACTGCCGCTCCAGTGCTGATTCCTTTATATCCCACCGCTACCGTTCTGAACAGCGGCCTGAAAGGCTTTTCAGGCTCCTGAGCGGCGGGAATAACGATCCCTGCATCCGGTCCGGACGTATCCGGCATGGAGCGGGTCTCGTTTTCATCGTACTGTACGCCGTCACCGTCTTCATATTCTATCGGGACGAGCATGATCTTGCGCGGGTCAATGCCCATGCGCCTTTCTTTATCTCTGAGAACGCCGTAGCGGTACATTACGGCGAAGAACAGGAACGTCAAAATAACTATGAGCAGCCCGATCTTTATCCCGTCGTAATACTGGTTCACCAGTTCCCGCTGGCTGACCGTCGTAGCGCCGCTGCTGCCGCTGTTATTATTGATCATCGACTGCTCGAAAGATATGGCGGTCGCGCCCTGCGGCAGTTTCGCGATCTGTTCGATCTTTATGTCGTCAAACCACGCTGTTCCGGTCGTGTCGCAGCTGTAAAAACCGAGGCGGAAACAGATGCCTGCTTCAGTCTGTCCGGCGGACGTCCTGCCGTAGACGGTAACGTCCGTCCAGTCGTTGTCGCCGACGAACCCGCCTTTAAATTCATAAGAATAAAGCGCCGAAATATTTGCCCCCGCGGCTTTCCCCGGAGATTCCACTCCCGCTGTTCTGACCTTCGCCGTGACCTTATAATACGTGTTTGGCCTGGTCGGGATGACGATCCTGAACCGCGCGTCGTTGCTCTCGAGGCTCGTTATGCGTGCGCAATTGCTCCCGTCCGGTCCTTCCGGAACTATTTCGAACTGGCTTCTGTCCGCGTAGTACCCTTCAGTGCTGAATTCTCCGGTACCTTTGCTGAAATCCCATTCGAACAGTACTTTATCCTGCGCCTTCGCACAGCCTCTCACGCCGAAAAAGATCCCTATCCCTGCCGCAAGAACGACGGCCAGAGCGCACAGCGTCAGTTTCAGTCTGTGTTTTTTTATGAATTCCATCAAGTTTTTCATACGCCGCTCTAAATCCTGTTAAAATCGTTTAATGTGCTTTATATTTTCGTCCGTATATTACCCTCCCGGCTTCAGATCCTGTACAATCTGTCCACGATCGCCCGGTCGTCAATTTCGATCTCGTTTTTGTATATCAGTTCGCCTATGTGGCAGCCAGGTCCGACTCGGATGTTTTCGCATTCGAGCGTATCCGCCGCCACGTATTCGATATCCGCATTAAGTGTATCGATATGGTACGCGGACAATAAATATTCTCCTTCTTGTATCCCCGGTACGTCTCCGCGGGGTTTGTATTTTACCTTGAATTCGGTCGTTACGATCCTCGCTACCTCGGATTTTTCGCAGGACGCGATCTCTACCGTTTCGCTCTTGAACGCGGCGCCCGAGTATGCCACGCCGTTAAGTATTATCTTCTCCGCCTTTATATCGCGCGATGCTTCAAGTCTGCCTCTGCTGCGGACGATAAGGTTCGTTCCGTTGTATTTCCCGTGCGTGCTGAGCATCCCGTCTACCACGACCACGTCCGACCGGAACCGGCCTGAAACGTTCAAAACTCCGCCTACCTTCACCGACTCGCTTAGGAGCGAATCAAGAACGACCGCCTCTCCGTTAATCTCTATCCTGTCGCAGCTCACGAAATCCCGGAATCTGGCCGTGCCGAATATTTCTATTTCATCCGCCTCTACCTCGTTCCAGAATACGGCATTGCCGTAGACCTGAAGGTTCCGTACGTCTACCCGCTGGTCAACGGTCTGATCGTCTTCAATTACAATACCGTTAAAGCTTTCCAAAGCTCGTATAGCTCCTTAACCGCAGCGGAAAATGGCGCGTCTTTCCGGCCGGACAATGTCCTTTCCTCTGCCTTAAAAGCGCCCCGCAGATCGTCTTCGTTATATTCTACCACATTGACCCGGAAAATAAAAGTAGCGGGCAATGCCGTCTCCGGCAGCCCGCTGTCTCTTCATTTGTCCGCTTCGGGCGGACGATACTTAATATTATTCTTCTTCCACAACTACGTCTGCTTCGGTAGCGTTCTTGCGTACGGATTCGATTCCGTTCAGGCAGGAGGGTTTAGCCTTGTAGCCTTCGGATGCGCAGATGTTCTCGCCGTTGGAAGCCTTAAGGCGGAAACGATATTCGCCTGCTTTATCAAGATAGACTTCGAATTTGGGGTGCTTCACAGGGGTGTAGCCCTCTACGGTCTGATCTTCGCAGTTAGCAACAGCAGCGTTTCTTCTTACGGACTCAACGCCGGCTTTGCAGGTCTTAAGACTTGCATAAACCTGAGAAGTAGCGATAATTTCGCCGTTTCCTGCCTTGAGGTTGAACTTGTAGCCTTTAGCTGTGGGTTTGATAACAAATTTTCCCATTTTAATTATCTCCTTTACGTTTTTGGTGGGTCAATACCTGCAATTTCAGCGTTTAGCCCCCCTATTGCCCTTATTATAATATAGAGCGGCGCCAAAGTAAACACCTTTTTTCGCCTGTTTTTATAAAAATCAAAAAAGGCTCTTTCCTGTTTCCGTGAAATATCGTTCTTCTACTGCGTTTCGTTTCTGTTCCTAACCGCGCCCGGATGGATCAGGCACTGGCACCGCCTGTTCCTTCTATTCTCATTCTTCTTCGGAGGCTCGGGCGTGTGGCACACTTGCACAGCCGAAATCCCGCCTTTAATCAATTTCGGCCGTATCAGAGAGGAGGAGCGCACGGCCGAAATCCTGCTTTTGATCAATTTCGGCCGTTTCAGAGAGGCGGAACGCACGGCCGAAATCCCGCCTTTGTTCAATTTCGGCCGTGTCGATGAGGCGGAGCGCACGGCCGAAATCCCGCCTTTGTTCTTTTTCGGCCGTATCGAAAAGGAGGACTGCACGGCCGAAATCTTGCCTTTGATCTTTTTCGGCCGTATCAAAGAGGCGGAACGCACGGCCGAAACTCCACCCTTGC
>JAEEGI010025301.1_pt1 | contig 11513 bp, 10 predicted proteins | sample 8958751 | NCBI WGS metagenome assembly JAEEGI01 (sample SAMN16246545, study PRJNA631951) | gut metagenome | biome: gut microbiome; feature: rumen; material: KS-attached | host: Bos | place: Iran: Karaj | collected 2018-10 | reverse complement strand
ATTGAAAAATTTATTGATAAACGATATTCTTTATATGTGTATTCTATTATTTTTAATTTTATTTCATTTATTATATTTTTATAAGAGTCAAAATCTAATATTCCAAAACAAAAATTACAGTTTTTTGAACATTTTAAATTTAATATTTCTTCTTTTTTTATATTTGATTCTTCATTTGTATAATTATTTATTAGGAAGAAACATCTTTCACATATAAAGTCTTTTATGTTTATTTCAGATGACATTAAATAAATTTTATTAAATTAAATAATAATTTTTAATTTTCATTTAAATGGAAATAAAATTAATAAATAAAATTGTAAAATGTCTTTTTTAGTTTCAATATAATTTTTTCGATTAAAACCCTAATTTTATAATAATAATCAAAAATTCAATTATTAAATCAATAATAAAGTATTTTTAAAATTAATTTTTATATTATTTGCATAAACAATTAAATAATTTATTATATTTATTTTTTTGATTTTTTGTGAAAAAAATATTTTTTCAATTAAGATTGTTTTTTACTCTATAAATTAGAATTTTATTTCTAATTATCTCAATAAGTTTACAATTCTTATTCATTTTTATTGAATAATTTCTAATTTGATAATCTTCTCCTAATCTTTTTATCATTTTTCCAAATTCCTTCACTCAAATTTTAACATTATTTTAATTAAAAAGCCTTTTCCTTCTTTTAAATTATTATTCCAATAATATCCTTCAAATTTATCTCCATTATTATAATAATAAATTCCTTTTCCTTCTTTTTTATCATTTTCCCAAATTCTTTCATATTTATTTCCATAATTAAAACAATAAAATATTCCTTTTCCTTCTTTTTTATCCATTCTCCTTTATATTCAATAAATATTTATTATCATTATATTTATAATGTCCTATTCGTTGTAAAGAATCATTTTCAAAATCTCCTTCATATATATCTCTGTTATTAACAATAAATTTTCCTTTTCCTTCTTTAATATAATCTAATAAATTTCCTAGATATCTTCCTTCTTTAACTAATTTAATATTATATATTCTTAAGTTATTTGTTTTGTTTCTATTAACTTTAAGAAAAAAAGTGAATTCCATTATAATAATAAATAATTGAATGTTGCTTTTTATGAAATAAAACAATTTAAAAAATAAAAAAATTTACATAATAATAATGTCAAAAAAATTATTAAGTTTATTAAATATAAATATAGTTCGTGATGAATCATCAGAAGATGAAGCAACAACAAAAAAAGAAGGAGATTATCCAAAATTTTATATGATTCCAAATAATGAATATCCAAAATTAAGTAGAGAATATTTATATTCAAAAATAAAATTCCTAACTTATCTTCATAGAAAAGAAGAAAATAAAATATTTGACAGTAGAATAGGTTGGGGAACAATATATGAATATTTTTTTGAGAAATATTTTTTTATATTACCAGAGAAAAAAAGTCAATCAACATTTTTAAATTTGAAAGAAATAGAAGTAAGAATAAGGAAAGTAATAGGAAAAATAGGAAAGAAATATTATCAAGGAGAAAGGAAAGATAAACATTTTGATATATTATATAAAATACAATATAATCCTCCTGCATCAACATGGTTTGCACATAATGTTATTAAAGACCCAGTAAATATATTAATAGGACAAAATGAAGAAAATACTTTTATGTCTCAAATGGTAAATAAATTTTCCAATTATGAAAATAAAAAATTACAAAATGTTGAAGTTAAAGAAGTTAAATCTATGTTACAAAGAAAAGATGAATTAGAAAAAAAGAAAAAAAAAGCTGAAAAAGGAAGAAGAAAGTCAATGATTGAATTAGAAAAATTTAATATTGTTCCTAAGAAAGAAAATAGATTATTTGTTGATTCTGTTGCTTTAAAATTAGAAAAAATTACTATTGGAGAAAAAAAAAATGGAAAAGATGAAACTCAATTAACTTTACAAGCTGAATTAATTCCTAAAGGTGCTAAAAAAATTATTGAAAAATTTATTAATAAATTTCCTAATAATAATAAAAATGTGGTTGAAGATGAATTAAATAATATTCAAAATGATGAAAAAGTTTATGAAGTTGAAACTAGAAATTCTAAAATGTTTGAAAATAAATTTTTAGATTCTAAAAGATTTTTAATTGATTTTCATCATTTAAAAAGTATTGCTGAAAAAGAAAAAAAATCTACTACTTTTAATATGAAAAATGAAATGGAAAGAATGTTAAGAGAAATTGACTCTGTTATTGAACAAGTTGAAAAAATTGATGATTTAAATGAAAATTAAAAATTTTTATTTATTTAATATATTATGCTTTTTTTTGTTGTTATTTTTTAGTTTTATTTTTTTTTGAATTTTATGAATAAATATTTTTATTATTTAAAATATGAATTATTTAAACTTAAATTCAGAAATTAAAACACAAACTGAATATGTGAATTTACATTATAATATTGTAATTATATTAAATTATTTTAATAGGTGAATAAAATTTCTCTTTTTTTCAAATCAATAAATCAAAATGGAATAATATTTATAGAAAAAATAAAAAAATCCTTAGATGAATATTCATCAGAATTAGAAAAATTTAAATTATCAACTTCAACATCAATAGCATATAATGAATTTAAAGATTCAGCAGAAAATTTTATAAAGAATTTTAAAAAAACATTAGATTATTTCAATAATGATTTATATGAGCCTTTAAATATTTTTATGAATGAATTAAATAAAAATAATTTAAAATTTATATCTGAATTATCTAATTTATCATCAGAATTAACAGAGAATAAATTTCAATTAGAAAAATTAAAATATAATTATTTTATATCTTCTAAAAGTACAATGGAACAAGAAAAAAAAATAAAAAACTTAAGTTTAAATCCAAATACTAAAGAAAATAATTTAAAAAATCAAATTGATATATTAGTGAATTATCAATATAATTCAAGTAATTCAGAACAAAATTATAAAGATGAGTTAAAAATATTAAATAAAAAATTAAATGAAAGTGAAGATAAATATCAATATATAATAGAAAATATAAAAACTGAAGAATCATCAAGACTTCATTACTTTATAAATATATTAAATAAATTTTCTCAAACTTTATCAGATCATAAAGACAATATTAATTGTTATATTGAAAAATTAGATAAAATTACACAAAATATTAATATTAAAAGAGATTTAAAGATTTTTGATAATTTAATTGTTTATAAAAAAGATAAAAATCGATTTCCAAATGAGTCTTTTTTAAATTATAATATTTATAAAAAATCTGAGTTAAATATTGATGAAAAGAATTTAAACAAAGATGAATTTATTTCTCTTGAAACTTCTGAAAAAATTTTAGGAGCAGAAACTTTTAATAATTTTGATAGTTTAGAAATTATTCAATTACAAAATAAAGAAATTTTATCAAAAGATTTGATTTTAGAAAAAAATATTGAAAAATTATTAAAAGGAAAAGAACCTTTAACAAATGATGAATTAATTTCTGTTATTAATAAAATAGAATTAAAGGAAAATGATTCTCTGATTTTTTTAAAATATTTATCTAATTATTATAAAAATAATTCTTTTGTTAATATAAAATGTTTAGATAATTTATATCATTTATCAAATTTTTTATCAATTTTAATAAATAATACTCAAACTTTTAAATCAATTTCATATTTTAATTTTATTATAATATATATTGCGGAAAAAACCATTTATTTAGATCCTAAAAATACTTTTAATAAATTTTATTTATCTAAAATTTTATCTAAAAATAAGATTTTATCAGAAATTAATTTTTGGAAAGAATTATTAGAAAAAAAAATAATAAGAATAGCAGATATAAAAGTAAAAAGAGAAATAATAAAGAAAAATAAAATAAATGATGAAATTGGAATAAATGATAAATTAAAAAGCTTTTTTGGAGAAGAAAAATTAAAAGAAAATAAATTAATAGAAGATAAAATAATATATGAACAATTATATGAAAAAAATTTATCAAATTTTGCTATTGAAATATTAGAAGATTATATTCAACATTTTTCAAATTTTAATTTTGAAATAAGTGATTCAACTGAAATAATAATTGAATTATCTTCAAAATATAAATTTGATACTTCATATGTTAATTATTTTGTTTCTAAATTAAATTCAAATATGTTCACTGTAAAAAATAAAGACTTTGATAATATAGAAAAAAAAATAGATTATCAAAATTTATTTTTTAACATAAATTACTTTAAACATAAAAATGTAAATGACCCGAAGTTAAAAATAATATTAAAAATATTACAATTTATAAATATAAAAGAAATACCAAATTTATTAACATTAAATAAAACATATAATAAAAAACTAGAGAAATTTATATATAAAAATATATTATTAAAATATCATAACATGAGTATAAAAAATCATTTAAAAATATGGAAAATATTATTAAAATATAATAAAATAAAAGGAAAATATAATTATAAAAAAATAATAGAAGAAATAAAAAATAATCCAGATTCAAATGACACAAAAGATGTAATTAAATTAGATGTAATGAGAACATTATTCTTAAAAGATGTAGAATTAAATAGAGAAAAAATAGAAAATATTTTAAAAGCTGTTGCTAAAGAAAGTCCAAATATAACTTATTGTCAAGGAATGAATTATATTGCTGCTTTTTTATTAAATATAACTAATGATGAAGAAGATAGTTTTTATATTTTTTTAAGTCTTTTATTTTCTACTGAATATGGTCAATTATTTATTAATGATTTAGAAAGATTAAAAAAATATTTCTATGTTTTTGAAAGATTAATTAATATTTTTTTACCTGAATTATATTTTTATTTTATTCATAATAATATTAATGTTTCTTTTTTTTGTTCTTCATGGTTTATTACTTTATTTACTAATGCTTTTCAATATAATACAAATATGGAAAATCCAAAAATTTTTTTAAGAATTTGGGATTTATTTATTTTTTCAGGATGGAAATCTATTATAAAAATTGGAATTGCTATTATTAAACATTTTGAACCTAAATTATTAAGTTTAACTGATGAAGGTCTTCTTCATTTTTTATTAAATGATATTATCAAATCTGGTTTTTTTGAAAATGAAAATTTTGATACTTTAATGTTTATTACTATTAATTTTAAAATTGAAGGAGGATTAATTAGTAATATAGAAAATGAATATGATATTAAAAATAAAATTCCTTCTTTTGGAAATAAAAAATTTATAGATACTTATTAAGAATTTATTTAAATTTTTTATTTATTTTCTTTTTTATTTTCTTAATCAAATTTTTTGAAAAAATCACTTGAATCTTCTGGAATTCTTTTATGTTGAATTTTTGATGGAATGTTTATTTCTTTAAATTTATCTTTTAATCTTTTTGAAAAAAATTTTTCATAGTTAATTGCATAATTAATTTCATTATTGTCGTTTAAAAATTTTGGGTTTTCTAAATATATTATTTCTTCTATATTTGATTTGTTTTTTTTATTTATAGGAAATAAATTTTTTAAATCTTCTGTGATTTCAATTACACATAATTCATTATTATAAAAATATCCAGTATTCACTTCTTTATCTCCCATTTATTTGAATATTTATAATTTAATTATTTATTTTAAAAGAAAAGCCAAATTTAAAAGTAAATAATTAGATAATTAGGAATTTCTCAAAATAATTTTTTTATGTAATGAGATATTAAATTATAAAATAATAATAATATAATAAAAATATATCCATAGTCATTTATGAACTACAAAATGAAAATCCTTTAAAAGAAAAATTACTTAATAATTTTTAGAAAAATTATCACAACAAAATTTATTAATTTATTTTTTTGTTAAAGAATTTGAAATTATTCCTCAATTTAATTTAAAATATAATAACAAATTGAATTAATATAATTTTCTTTTGAATAACAAAATGAAATTTAAAATAAAACACTTTTAAAAAATATTATAAAAAAATGTATAACTTTTTATACACATTATTTTAATCCAATTTACAATTATATTTTTTTAAGCCATAAAGAAATTAAAAAAAAAAAATGGGAAATACAATAAATTGTCAAAACTGTAAAAACAAGGAATCAGAAAAATCAGAATATAACTTTGACAATGATTTAAAAAGAGAAATAGAATCTTCAAAAAGGGAAAAAATAGAAATGGAAAAATTAGAAGAAAGTAAAAAAAATTTTGAATCTAAGATATTAGAATATGGTGAAATAATAAAAGAAGAAGAAATAGAAGAAATACTTTTACAAAAGAATAAAAATATAAATTCAGAATTTCAAAAAATGAACCAGACAGAAATATTAGATAAGACATCAGACACAAGTATAAATAATATATTTTATGAGCCTCCCATAAAATTTAAAAAAGACGGATCAATATATTTTGGAGGATGGAATTGTAATTTTCAAAAAGAAGGTTTTGGAATAACAATAAATTCAGATGGTAGTGTTTATAAAGGATTATATAAACAAGATTTAATTGATAAATATGGTTTTTTTATTGATAAAAATGGAAATTATTATAAAGGAAATTTTAAAGATGGAAAAAAAAATGGTAATGGTGAATTATATATTAAAAATAGATATAAATATAATGGTAATTTTAATAATGATTTAAAAGAAGGAAAAGGAAAAGAAGAAAATTATGAAGATAATTCTATATATGAAGGAGATTATAATAAAGGATTAAAGAATGGAAAAGGGAAATTAATGTTTAAAGATGGAACTTATTATTTTGGTGATTTTAAAAATGGGAAATATAATGGTAAAGGAATTATTAAATATCCTAATGGAGAAAGCTATGAAGGAGAATTTAAAAATAATCAATTATATGGACAAGGAGTTTTTGATTGGGGTGATGGTAAAATTTATACTGGAAATTATGTTAATAATAAAAAACACGGTTATGGAAAATTAAAATGGAATAATAATACATTTTATGAAGGTTATTGGGTTAATAATAAACAACATGGAAATGGTATTTATTGTATTAATGAAAATAAAATTAAAGGATTTTTTAGATTTGGGCAAATTATTTTTTTAAAATAAAATCAATATTTTTTGTTGATTATTTAATAATTCATATTAATGTATAAAAAAAATTGAGCTTTATAATAATAGAACAATAATATTTTTTCATATATTTTTTATTTACTAATTATAAATTTCTTTTTTTTTAACTCCAAAATTGAGAAAAAAATAATTATATAAGGAGACTTTATATCCTACTTTTACTAGTGAAAGAGAAAGATTTAATTATGATACATAATAAAATTATGGAATAAGTTATTTTTATTTTCTTTTTCTTTTTATTTTTAAAGTTTTTTTGGGTTTAATATATAGGAAATTGCATTTATTACTTTTTTTATTTATCTTTAATAACTAATATTGTGATGAACGGTTATAATACAGATATCCTTGTCGACGGCATAACATCATTTTAATACTTTTTAATCATATAATTATATAAACATCATAAAAAAAAATGTTTAATTATTATTCTTATTAAAAATTATAATAGAATATTCTTTATTTTTTTATATTTTATATATATTTTGATGTATTATTATTTAATTATTAATTATTTTATTCTCTAAATATTCGCTTTATAATTTTAATTATTTTTTATATAATGTTTATTAATTTATTTAATTTATCTTCTTTATGGAAAGCAAAATATAAACATTTACATAAACAATTAGATCTTCTTCTAAATTAAATTATATTATTTTTCCATTTTAGATTCTTTTAGGCTCTTTATTCCAATTATTATAAAATATCTGTTATAGTTTTTGTGTTTTTTTCTTCAAATTAAATATTATAAATATATTATTTATTAATTTATATCTTTCTAAAAAAATTAAAAATTAAATATTAAAACAATTCTAACCACTAAAAATGTTAAACTAATTATTTTGGAATAAATAAATTTTTTCAATTATATTATATTTCTAAATCATTTTTCATTATTCTATTTTGTTATTAAATATATTTTATAATTTTTACTATGTTTTCTTACTATTTTTTTATATAATTAAAAAAAAGATATTAATTTTATTCCTTAGTTAAAGTTATATTTTTTATATTTTCTTCATATATTCTACATTATATATATATATATTGAATTAAAATAGACAATGAATATAATTTTTCTTCATTGTATTATCTATAAAATTTTTATTCAAAATAAAAGGCTTTTTTATATTTAAAATTATCATTATTTTTTCAAAAGAAAAATATAATTTAATACATTCAAATACAAAAACTGAATTATAATTTATAATTTTTAACATACTTATCAAATAACTGATTAATATCAGGTCTTTTATCTTTTTTCTTTTCTAAACAATCTACAATAATTGAATAAAGTAAAGAAGATTTTGTAATATAGACATTATCAATATCATTTAAATTATCAATATAATTAGTATCATTAATAATATGATTAGAATAAAATGAAACAGAATCATGAATAATAGCATTTTTAATATCTTCATTTCCTCCTTGTTCAAATGGTAATTCAAAATAAACAAGATAGAATAAAGTAACACCAAAAGCCCAAATATCAACTTTAAAATTATATTTAAAATGTTGAATTAATTCAGGAGCTTTAAAGCATAATGAACCATAAGGATCTTCAGAATATTCAAATTTTCCTAAAATTCTACTTAAACCAAAATCAACAATTTTAACTGAATCTATAGGAGTTTCTTTTATTTCATTTTTATAATCTTCATTTACCATTATATTTGCTGATTTAATATCTCTATGAATAATACCATATTTATGTAAACATTTTATTCCTTTTAATATTTGAAATGTTATATTTATTACATTTGTTAAACTATTTATATTTTTATTATGTTCATATGATTTCATATAAGTTTTTAAATCACTTCCTTTTATATATTCAAATACAAAAAATATATTTTTTTCGCTTTCATATCTTTGAATAGCTTTTATAACATTTGGATGTAGAATATTTTTTAAAGAATTAAATATTGTACTTTCCCATCTATTAATTTTATATTCTTCTTCAGTAGGATTACATTTTAAAACAGATTTTATTGCTACTAATTTATTATCTTTTAATCTTTCTGCTAAAAAAACATGACCAAATTTTCCTTTTCCTAATTCACATTTAAATGAATAATAATCATTTATATCTTTATAATGATTATTCTTATTAAACCATTGATAAAATTTTTCTGCATCTTCATGATTTTCACAAGTAAATGAATATTTCTTATCAAAATTATGTAATGTACTTGAAAAAGTTAATAAAGTTAAATTATTTTCTAATTGTTGTTTTTTGGCAAAAAGAGAAAATAATGGTATTATTTTTTTAAAGAGAAATGTATTTCCACATTTTTTAAAATAAAAAAGATAATAATTCACTAAAACTAATTTAATTATTGTATCTATTTTTTTCCCATTTTTAAATTTATTTACTATTATTTCCTTTTTTTTCCCTGCTTGATATAATTTTCTATATGAATTTTCTTGTGTTGATATACTTTCTCTAATATCTTTTCTATAAGAATCATTATCATTGTTATTAAATGAATTTTGATAAGTTGAATGTTTGAAAAAAATAGATTTTCCATTATTATTTATTTTTTTTGAATGTATAGGAGAAAAATGAATTAAAATTTTTTCTTGATCTTTATTTTTATATGAAGCAATATCTTCTAATAATTTAGGTTTAATTTCTTTAGGAGTACATAATTTCTGAAGAAAATCTTGAATATCACTTTCAAAATTATTTAAATCTTCAAATTCATCATTTGAATCATTATCTGAAGAACAATCATTATAATAATTATATTCATCAAAATCTAATAATTTAACATTTTGAATATATTTTAACAACGTTGAAGTAATTTTGTACTCAAAAGTATTTAAATTATTATTAATCATAGTTTCACTAAATTCAGAAGAATAATCATTTGAAAAAGGATGAAGATTACTTTCAAATTTATTATAATTAATTGATTCTTTATATTGTCTTAATTCATTATCTTTAATAATAGTAGTATAATTATTAATAAAAATAATCATTAAGATAAATACATCTGCATTTTGATTTTGTAATAAACTAATATATTCTTCTTTTTTATATTTATTTCTATTACCAAAGAAATTATCTATAACTTCTTCAAGTGAATTAATAGAATTACTATTATTTTCAATTAAATGAAAATGAGAAAGAAGAAGAAAAACATCATCTTTTTCAATAATATTATCTTTATTAAAATCAAACACATCAAAAATAAAAAGAGCTTTTACTTCAATAGGAGCAAAAAACATTTCATAAATTCCTTTTGAAAAATTTTCTAAACTTAATTTTTTTTCTTCATTTGTTAATGCTTTATATATTTTATCACTTATTATCATTGGAAGATTTATTACTTCTTGAAATGTATATGAATCAAATATTGAATTACATCTTATATATATATTTGCGTATATTTCTGTTAAGAAATTCACTATTATTGTTTTGTTGTTTGTAAATTTATATGGATATAAATAATTTTTTATGTAGTCTATTTGTTCTTGGGGAAGTGACATTTTTTTTTTAATTTTTTTTTTTTTAATTAAGATTTATGTTGAAATAATATATTTTATGAAAAATTTTATAAGTTTAAGAATTAATGTAAATGAAATAATATTTTGAATAAATAAAAACCCAAAATTTTTATTAAAAATATGTAAAAAGCAAAATATACTGTTTCATAATTTAAGGAAAAGTTTTTCTGAAAAAAATATTTTGGATTTAATAATTACAATATCTTCTTGAACTTTTATTTTGGAATAATATCGACAAGAAATTATATTATAAAGAATTTAATTATTCTTATTTTTATTATTATTTATTATTTAAGATGGTTAAAAAATTAAAAGCTGATGATTTTTTTTCAGAATTAAATCAATTTTTTAATCAAAGCAAAATTAAATATTCAATATATTTAACTTTTAAAAGACTTTATGAAGAGAAATTTAAATATAAGAAAAATAAAAAAAATAGAAAATTAAGAATGGAAGATAGAAAAGAACAAGATAAAAATAAAAAGACTTTTAATGTTTTAATAAGAGCTAAATTAAATAAAAAAAGAATTCATACAATTATTACTCCTGAAAATTTAGATTCTTTTCATCATAATATTATGAATGTTTTAACTTTACATTTTATAAGAGAAGAAAAAAAGAAAAAAGAAAGAAAAGAATTAGCAAAAAAGAAAATTTCAAAAACACAAAAAAGGAAAATTAAAAAATTAAAAAAGATAAAAATTAATGAAACAAAAGAAATTAATAAATAAAATTAATTAAGAAATATAATAGAAAGATTATAATAATAAAAAGTAATATTTTATTCATTAATTTTTTATTAATCAAATAATATAAATATATTATTATTAAATTTATATATTTTAATAATATAAAATATTAAAATTAAAACAAAAAATATCTGAATAATTAATTTTTTTC
>JAEEGI010025299.1_pt1 | contig 11513 bp, 10 predicted proteins | sample 8958751 | NCBI WGS metagenome assembly JAEEGI01 (sample SAMN16246545, study PRJNA631951) | gut metagenome | biome: gut microbiome; feature: rumen; material: KS-attached | host: Bos | place: Iran: Karaj | collected 2018-10 | reverse complement strand
AAAAATTATTTTGAAAAAGATATTATTTTAATCATTCTTTTTTTGGGGATTGGGGATTGGGCCCAATCCCCAATCCCCAATCCCCAATCCCCAAAAATTTATTTTTCAGAAATATTTAAAAAATTTTTGAAATATTTCTATTGAATAAAATTATTTAATTTTCAAAATATTTTTTTAAGTTTTATTTATAAATTCTAATTTATATTTATAAAATAATAAAATATTAAAGAAAAATAAAATTCTGAAATATAAAAAAGAAAATAATCTATTTTTTGAATAAGAGCAAATAATTGAAATACAAAATTTAAAACTTTAAAAGTATTAATTATACATTAAATTTTTAATAAAATATTATATATCAAAAATAATTTATCAAAGATAAATTTTATTTTTAGGAGAAGAAGATTTCAAAATTTCAATGATTCCATTTTCAAAACAAATCCTAAAAACCGGAGTTAAATTAATAGGAACATTATGAAAAGCAACACCTAAATTAATATCATTTTGATAAAAACTTAACGTTTTATTTTCTTGATTATATTCCATTGCAAATTTCATTTCAAATTCATAACAATCAAAGCCATATTTATTTTTAGAAATAATTTGAATTCCATTTTCATCAGTTTTTAATAATTTTCTATCATAAATATCCCAACAATATTTAAATTGAAAAAAATTAGTATAATTTTTAGATTTTGAATATTTATCATTATTAATTAAACCAATAATTAATTGAGAATTATTTTTACAAGGAACAGAAATTTTAACTTTAAATTCAAAATAAGGAGTATTTATATTTAAATTCGGTGTTATTGGAACAATACAATTATTAAAAGAATTTTTATTTAATATTTGCTTTGATTGATCTAATTTAAATAAACCTGTTAAATTTTTTGGATTAAATTGAAATTTTACTTTTTTGTGAATTAATGGGATTTTCCAAAAATTTAATTCTTGATAAAAGTTATTTTCTTCTATTAAATTTGAAAAAATTGGATATTTTGAATTTCTTAAATATTCTAATAATAATGAAAAAGAATTTTCGTCTCTATCGATAAAAAATTTTCCATTTTTTTTTGGAAGATTTATTCTTCCATTAAAACATTGAGCTAAAACTGAATTTGGATATTTTAAAAAAGTTTTTCTTATTGTTGTTATTTCTTTTTGTCCTCCTATATTACATTCAATAATATCGTTTTCTTTTAAATTATTTCCTAATGAAAATAAATTATTTAATTCTTTCTTCTTATTAATATATTGTTTAAGATATTCTGATTTAAAATCTATAAATTGTTTCTTTTTTTCTATTAATCTCTCTTTTCCTCTAATAATATCTTCTCTATAATACAGTTAAAAAAAGTTATTTTACTTTTCTACATTTAATATATTTTGAATATTTTGAAAAACTTCATCTAAATTATTTCCTAAATAAGGAATATATTGTTCATTTTCAAATTCTCCACTTTCATTTAAATCTTGATAATTATTATAATAATATTGATAATAATTTTCAAATCGAATATAAGGAACATAATAATATGAATATTGAATCATATCATTTCTAATTGAATTTTGAACACTATTACTTTCTGCATTTGTATTTTCATTTATATGATTTTCATCTAAAAAATAATAAAATAAATATTATATATTTATTATGTACATGAATGTTGAGATGAGGATTCATTACTTTCTTCAGGAATACATTCTCTTAAATTCAAATTTTCTTGATAATTGTTATTTGAATTATTTTGATTGTTGAAATGAAAGTTTTGAGCCGACATATTTTATAATAAATTTTTTTATTTTTGTTTATGTAAATATATAATAAAATGAATTATGAGAATTTGTATTATCAATAAAAAAATTTTAATTCTTTTTATTATAAAAAATATATAAATTATTTCTTTATAATACTAATTCTTCTATCGATTTTTTTAAATTTTTTATTTTTTCTTCAATTTCTTTAATTGTTTTTTCAGTTGAATCAATTTGAAACTTATTTATTTTTTCCTCTTCTTCTAATTTTTTAATTTCCTTTTCTAATTGAATATTTTTTTTCTTACATTCATTAATTTTTGGATTTAAAATATCTATTTCTTTTTTCATTAAATCTATTGCTTGATATAACTCGTTATTATTTTCAATTAAATAATTACGCTTGTTAAGGAGAATAAAATATATAATTGAAAATATAATCATTATCAAAATTAAACAAATTAAATATTTTAAATTCCTTTTTGAAAAATATTTTTTCTTTTGTAGTTTACTTAAAATATGAGGAGAGAAATTTTCCCTTATTATATCATCATTTTCATTGTTTTCAATCATTTTATTTTAAAAATTTAAAATTATAAACTTCTTCATATTAAATTATATTTTTAAATAAATCCATAATTATATTCTCAAATAAATATATTCACATAAATCAAAAAAATAATTTATCTCTCTCCAAAAAATAAATAATAAAATATTATTAAATATTAAAAAATAAAAAGAAATAAAAATCAAATAAAAAATTTATTACAAAAATAAAAAAATGGGAAATTCATTAGAAATAGATGAAAAAACATTAAGAGAAGATAAATTAACAACTTTAAATCCTCAATGGATTGTATGTTCAGATTGTTATTCTATTCCTTTAGTCCGCATATTTATTGAAAATAATGAAGTTCAAATAACAATAAATTGTAAATGTTTAACAAGAGGAAAAGAAAAATTTTCATTATCAGAATATAAATTATTAATATTAAAAAAAAGACCAATAATAAATAAACCTTGTTATATTCATTCAAAAAAGGAAAGTCTTTTTTATTGTTTAAATTGTGAAAAATGGCTTTGTCAAGAATGTTTTTATAATAATCATAAAAAATTAAAACATATTTATCATACTATACCAGTTAAAATGATTCCTAAATGTAATAATGGTCATTATAATTCAAAAGCTTATGGTTATTGTGTTAAATGTGATAAAAATTTATGTAAAGAATGTATTTTAATTCAGAAAAAATTTCAACATCAAATTATGATGTTTGATGATGTTAATTTAAACCTTAAAAAAGACAAAAAATGGGAACAATTTACTAAATTAAAATATGATGTTTTGAATAATAATAGAATTCTAAAAAATACTCTTATTCAAAAATTATCTAAAGGAAAAGATATTGAAAAAAATTCTAAACTAATTTTTGATATTGAAGATGCTTGGGCAAATAATGAAAAAATAAATCAAGAAATTATTGATTGTTTATTAATTTTATTTTCTAATTATAAAAGTGCAATAGAAAATAATATCTTTCATCCAAATCTTTATTTTAATATTATGAATAATACTCATTTTGAAAAATTAAAATTTAATATTCATGATTCTACTGAAGAAAGATTACAAAAAACAGCAAAAAATTTAATATTTCATTTTAAAAATACTTTTCTAATAAAAACAAACCCAATATTATGTTTAAATACAATTAATTATGATAATATAAAAAAAATATCAAATATAACTCAAGTATGTGTACTTGATCAATATAGAGCAGTTACTTTAAATTCAGAAGGAAATGCTTATTGTTGGAATTATCATACTTATTGTATTTTATCTCAAATTCATAATGAAGAATTAAGAAAAGTATTTTTAGAACAAGAAAATCATGTTCTTGATAATCAAAATAATATTGTTGAAATTGACAATGAAAACTTTAATTTAGCTGAAGTTCCTGGATTTGATGATAGTGATGATTTTTTTTTTAATAATGAAGAAAATGATAATATTTTTAAAAGTAATTTTTGTGGAATGTGCTTTATCCCACAATTTAATTATTTAGTGTTTATAGTTGATAAAAGTCCTAATATCCAAATTTATAATATGAAAATATTAAATGACTTCAAATTAGAAACTATATTATTAGGTCATTCAGATGATTTAATTTATATATTAAATTTAAATAATGGGAACCTTGCTTCTTATAGTAAAGATCAAACTTTAAGAATTTGGGATATGGTAACTTTTCAAACTCAAATTATATTAAAATTCGATATTAAATTTAGTCATACATGTTTCACTCAATTATATTATAATGAAATAATTTTTGCAATTGAAGAATTTACAGTGAAATTATTTAATTTAGAAAAAAATGAATTTTCAAAAAGCTTTAATTGTAATTCCAAACCTATTTCATATTTTCAATTACCAGATAAGAGATTAATAATATCTTGTGATGATAGAACAGTTAGAATTTATAAACCACCAAATTATGATAATTTTACTTATATTTCAAAATATAATAGTAAAATTTATACTTATCTATTAATTGATCAAGAAAGATTATTAATTGGAAATAAAGATTGTAGTATTAAATTATTATATTTAAATTATAATGAACATTTTGAAAAAATAGGAGAACATTCTGCTTGTGTTGGATGCATAAAAAAATGTATTAATAATAATAAAATTATTTCTATTTCTTGGGATAATACTTGTAAAATTTGGGCTATTGGAAATTGAATAAAATATATAAATTTTTTAGAATTTAGTTTTTATAGAAAAATTCATTTTTTCTAAATAAAAGTCTATGTCTTAGTTTTTATTTTTATATAAATTTTCATATTAAAGTATATTTATTTATTTTTAATTTATAAATTCTTTAATTTCTATTTGATTATTTTCATTTATAAGAACTTCACAAGTGTATTGAGTAAAAAGTATTTTTTCTAGAAAATTAATTAATTTACTTTTATCAATATTGTCATAATTTTTAATTTTTTCAATTAAAAATTCAATATCTTTCAATTTACTATAATAAAATTCTTTTTCTTGACCAACTTCAGCAAGTAATAATTTAATAGTTTGATTTTCTTTTTCAAATTTTTCATTTTCATGTTTCATATTTTCAATTTCTTTATTTAATTGTTCAATTTTTTCATTACAATCGTTTTTTTTTATATTTTCATTGTTTAAGTCAGTTTGAACACCATCATTCATTAAATTTTCTTTATTAAAAGAATTATGCATAAATTGTTCTGTTTGTAAAGAATTATTTTCTTCATTAATATTACTTTCACTGCAAAAAGAAGGTTCACTTCTTATTGTTGAAGAAGTTATATTTTTAGATAAAGTATTAATTGTTGATAAATTTAAATCCTTTGCTAAGCTTTTAACATTATTATTGTGTTTTATTTTAAGAGGTAATTTTCCTTTCATATTTATTTTATTTTGATTTACATTAACATTTAAATAAGTTAAAACTTGATTATTTCTTCTTTTTATTGCATCATAATTACTTAAATCAGGATTAATATTATCAAATATTCCTTTAAACCATTGTAAAATTTCAAAATTATCTTGATATCTTCCTTTAGCTAATCTCTGTATATCAATTTCTTTTTGAATTTTACATGATATTAATGCTTGTTGCATAATTTTTAAATTATTTAAAAATTCTGTTTCTAATTTTGCTTTCCAGTTAACTTTATTCATTTTCACTTTATTTGGAAAAATACAATCAATTAATTGACAATATATAGCTCCGGTACATGCTTGTTCAACTCTAGTAATATTCATTTTTAAAGTTTCATTTATCCATTTAATAATTTCAGTTTTTCCAATAAAATATGCATTATCCATCATTCCAAAAGTAACACTCATTTAAATTTAAATTTTATTTATTTTTCAAATTTTAATTTATTTATTTTGGTAATTAAAAAATTCTTTCTTTAAAAAATATATAAAAATTAAGATAAATTATTTATTATTTGTAAAAAAATATCCTTTTTAACAAAAGATATATTCATATATTGAGGTTGATTTTTATTTTCAATATCCATTCCATGTTCATTATATTTAATTTTATAATTTATGTTAATAACAGATTCATTAATAAAAAAAGGTGATTCATACTTATAATATAAAAAATTATCAGAATTAAATTGACTATTTTTTTTATCATTATCTATATTATGAACATATTTAGAAAAAACAATATAATAATCAATATCAAATTTTCCATTATATCCTTCTTCATTTATACATTCTTCTAATTCTTTATAAATCAATTTCATTGCTGGAGAAACTAATTCTTGAGGTAAATTAATTAATCTTTCATTAATTAATAATCCAAGAGATGAATTATTAATTATTTTTTTAATTAATTTTTTATTTTCTTTTTTTTCATCAAATTTATTATTTAACATTTCTAATATTTGATTTACAACTGGATTATTTTTATAAAATTTAAATGGTATTAGTGTAAATACTCCTAAAATTTTATCTTCTTCATCATTATCTACTTTTATTGTTGTTCCAATATCTTCTCGCATTTTTATTATTAAATCTGCTAATCCATTAATGGATACATCTTCAAATTGGAAATTATTTCTTATTAAATTTTTAATCATTAAAAAATAATCTTCTTTGACACAAGAAAATACAAATTCAATATTTACAATTTCTTCTTTTTTACCTTCATTAATATCAATCATTTCAACATTTTCATCATTTTCTTTTATTCTTTCTCTTTTTTTCTTCATAAGAATAATTATTTAAATTAAATAAACATTTAATTATAATTCAAAATTTTTCTAATTAATATTATTGTATTAAGTAATTACAATAATATTTGATAATGTATTAAATTATTTTATTCCTTAAAGATATTTTAATTTTAATTTATATTTAATAAATCTTTGGATTATTCAATTATATTTTTGATTAATTATATTGTTTTATTGATAAAAATAAATTCATTTTTTAATTTTTAGAATTTATAAAAAATTTAGTTTATTATATAAGATTATTTTAGATATTTTTTTCGTTTTAGAAACATAAATTATAAAAAAAAATGTCGGATCCAAAACTAAAAAAGAAAAAAGAAGATTCAGAATCTGAAAGTGGAGATGACTCCCAAGAAGAAATAGATACTTCAACATTATGTCCCTATAAAAAAGTAACAAATTTCTTTTCTGGAATGTTTTCAAAAAAATCAGAAAATCCAAAACCAGAAGAAAAAAATTTAGACACAGAATCTCCAAAAATAAAAACAGAAGATAAAGAATGTTTAGTAGATTCAGATGATGATATAGAGAAAGAAGATGATAGACCAAAATGTCCATTTGGTTTTACAAGTAAAAAACCAAGAAAGAAAAAGAAAAAAAATGAAAAAGAAAAAGGAAAATGTCCTTTTGGTTATACCAGTTCTCATACAGAAAATTCAAATAAAAATAATAATGAAAATTCACCGAAGGATGATATAACAAGAGATACTGATGATGATTTATCCAGTGATGATGAAGATGGTCCTCGTCAAAGTTCTAATATTAATAAAGGAAGAAGAGATCCTATTAATAAACATTTTAATCAATTTTATGAAATCCCTTGTTTTGGAAATTATGATTTTATTTTCTTTATGAGAGGTAATTTATCTCCTGAAGAATGGTTGAAAAAAACTGAAAAATTAAGAAAGTATCCTCGTCATTTGAAATATACTTTATTTTATCAAGCTCAAGAAAAATTACAGAAAGTTCATGAAGCTGAATTTCCAAGAGTTTTTTTCATATATGATGATATTAAACAAAAAGCAAATAGATTATATAAAAGGAAAAAATATAAAGATTGTATAGAACATTGTACATATGCATATGGATTATTGAAATGGATTCAATTTAAAGATAAAAAAAGACAAAGTGAATTTGTAGTTAAACCATCATTAGATGCAGTTTTAGATGAAGAAATAGAAGAAAAACATGTTTATTTAGATGACGTTAGTGTTGAGGAAGATTCATATAAAGCATGTATAGTATATTTATTAGAAATGTTAGCTTATGCTCATATGGAAATGAGACAATACCATTGTGCTATTGAATGCCTTGATGAATGTGCTGAAATTGCTGAAGATAAAGTTCCTGATGTTTATTTTAGAAGAAGTCAAGCTAGAACTTATAATAGATATTCTACTTATGATGAATTAAATTTAGCTCTTGATGATATTGAAAAAGCTATTAAATTAAAAAGTGAAGAAAAAATTTATAAAGAACATAAAGAAATTTTATTAAATATTATAAAAGAAAAAAGTGAAGAAAAATTAAAAAATATTAGGAAATTAATTGAAAGAGGTAGAAGAAGTAGAGGTGATATTGATTCTGCAGGTTATGATTTAAATGAATGTATTTTTGCTAGAAGTGAAGATGCTGATAAACAATATAAAATCTTAAAAGAAATGAAAAGTAAATATAATTTAGCTGTTAAATTCTTCACTGAAACTAAAAATGATGAACAATTAAAATTAACTTATAATGAATATGAAAGTTTTCATAAAAGCTATGAAAACTTTAAATTTTTCTATAAATTTAAATATGAAACTATTGATCCTAAACTACTTAATCAATTAGATGAAGAGGAAAAAAAATTATTAATGGATAATAATTTTATGAGAATTATTGATCAACATAAAGCAAGAATATGTGAAGATATTTTTGGAAGTGGAGATTATAATATTGAATTATTTCAATATGCTTTAGAAAAAGTTTTTGAAGAAGAAAGAAAAGAACAAGAAGCAAAAGAAAAAGAAGAAGAAGCTAAAAGACCTAAAGTTACTTGGAGTCAATATTTAATGAATCTCACAAAAAGTAATTTTTCTGTTTATTTATCTATTGCTTTTGTTATTCTTTCTATTTTTGCTATTGGTGCACAATTTTATTTCTATGGAGGAAGTTCTGCAGCCAAAATTTAAACAAGGAAAAAGTAAATACTTTAGAATTTTTCTTTTTTATAATTAAAACAATTTTTCATTCTTAAATTTATTTTTAAATAATTATGGAATATTATTAACAAGTTTAAATTTGAAATTTAAAAATATAATCTATTTAATATATATTTACAATAATTAATTATTATAAATAAAAACATATTTTATATATTTTTAATTGATATACAAAAAAAAATTATTAAATTCCTAAAATATTTTTTCCATCACTTTTATCAGTATGTCTTATATATTTCATTGCATCTTTTACTTCATTTGGTCTTATTTTTCTGCTTTTTTTACATTTCAAACATTTTTTAATGACAAAAATTATAGAAATCAATATTAATAATCCAACAAGAATATATAAAATAATTTCCCATTTGATTTCTTTTTCAGGTTTTATAAATTCAGTGTAAAAACCAACAAGTTTAGAATTTTGGTCAAAGACAAATTGATATTTTTTTAAAAAAGGTTTTCCTAAAACCCATTTTAAATCATATCCAGTGATTTTAAAAACAACTAAAAAATAATAAGAATTATCATGTTTATAAAATAGATCTTCATAAGTTAATTGAAATGTAAAATTAACACTTTCAATATAAAAAGAAATAGGTTTTAATTCTTTAATATTAATATTTTGGTTACAATTATAAAAATAAAACATTTGACTTTGAATGTAATTCTCAAAACATTCACTTGTATTTAAATATTTATTGAAAAAATCTTTTTTAACTTCTTTATAAAAATTAATATTTCCAACAATAAAACCATTTTCAATGGATAATTGAACAATATTTTTTTCTTTTTCAGTAACATTTACATCATTAAAATAAATACCATCAATTTGTATATCATAATTATTATTATATTTTCCTAAATAAGGTTTTAAAGATTTATAATTTTCTTCTTTATAATGTGATTTATCATATTCATGTGGTTTAGCTCCAATTATTAATTCTCCATCATCATCATTAATAAATTTAAAAGTAAATTCATGAGTAGAAACTAAATTTCTTCCTTGTAATTGATAAATAAAATTTATATCATTATATTTAACTTCAGGGTCTTCAATATTTAAACCTATTGAACCTGATTCTCCTATATTTTCTCTTAATTTTGTTCCAATGAAAAAATTATATTGAAATAATTTCACATCATTTATAAATATAGTATCATTCCCTTTAAAACCATATAAAAAATCATAAGTAGTAAAAGAAAGTTTTTGAGGATTTCCCATAAATGATGGTGATTCTTCAAAATTAAATGTTTGATGATTTGGATAAGCTTCTGGAGATGTAAAAAAAAAAGGATATTGACGTAATTTTAAATTCAAAGGAATTTTAAAATGTTTATTACTTATATCTATTGTGATTTGAATATTATTTTTATATAAAAAATCAAATATGTTTTCTGAAGATATTTCTTTTGGTATTTCCTTTTTATATTTGAATGTACATATTTTATGTTCTTGTAAATATATTTTGGTTATTATAATTAATGATATTATGATTTGAATTGTTATTTTTGACATTAAGATTTGAAAAAATAAGAGAAATAAAATATTTTAAAAAAACTTAAATTATATAAATAAAAAAAATTCAAAAAAATGAATAATACAAAATTAAACACCAGGAAGAATATAATCTTTTCCTAAAACTTGAGATTTAATAATAGTAGATTCATTAGTAGCTTCTTTTCCCTTATAAAACATGGGTAAAATGATTGTAGAAGATTGTTTAGATTTAATAAATCCATCCATACTATCATGAATCATATTATTAAATCTAACTTCTTTTCCAATTTGATTTATATTTATCTTAATTTGAGGATCACAAATATAACAAAGAAAAAAAATTTCAGAAGTTTCTTCCAAAAATTCTTTTATCATTTTATTATAAGAATTTAAATTTAGTTGTTTATTTATTTCAATTATAATATTTTTGTAATTTATCATTTTTTGATATTCATTAAAATACATTTTCCAATTTGATTGATATGCTTTTCTTAAAACATTGTCAATTGGTTCATATAAAAAATCTATAAATAATGTTTCTTTTATTATATTTTCAATTGGGGAAAAATAATTAAATGTTATTTCTGATATTTTAATAAATATATTTTTAAAGAAAAAAATTACTCCTTCTAAATTTAAATTTGGTTGAAGAATATCAAAAAAAATATCTTGACATAATAATTTGATATAATCATTTATTTTTATTTGAAGTTCTGTTAACATTGGAAAAGAATTTGACGTATTTGAATTAATTCCAGGAATCATTTCATGAATATTATTTTTTAAATTTTCTATTTCTTTTGTTAATATTTTATTTTCTTCTTCTAATGAAACATTTTGTTGATAAATTAAACGTAATTTTGTGTTTATTTTATATTTCATTTCTTTATATGATACTTCATTATCTATTTTAAATTTTTTATGTTATATTATATTTTATTTTACATTCGGAATCGTCGTCAAAAATAAAATCATTTGATGATGATTTTTGAGTAGAATATGATGTACTTGCTGTTTTTTTTGACATTTTATTTTTTAGAAAATTCAAATTTTTTTTGTTTTTTAATTATTTTTTTAGATAAAAAAAAAATTTAAAGAATTTCTAAATTTATGTATAATTATTTTTTTTGATTCAGATTAAACTTTATTAAAATTCATTAAATTAGAAAAATTGAATTGGGGATTGGGGATTGGGGATTGGGCCCAATCCCCAATCCCCATGATAAAAAAAATGCTCAAAAATAATTAAAAGAATATTATAATTA
>JAEEGI010025295.1_pt1 | contig 11514 bp, 13 predicted proteins | sample 8958751 | NCBI WGS metagenome assembly JAEEGI01 (sample SAMN16246545, study PRJNA631951) | gut metagenome | biome: gut microbiome; feature: rumen; material: KS-attached | host: Bos | place: Iran: Karaj | collected 2018-10 | reverse complement strand
AACTCAAATCTCGGCTTCGACACTTCGCCGATTTTCATTTCTTCTTTTGCCATTTTGGGGATTTAAGATTTAAAATTCAAAATTCAAAGATTTCAGTTTGAGATTCCCTTCGGGAATGGAGTTCTATTCATGAGTTATTAAGCGGCGGCTTGTAAAGCTAACACTACATAAAGCCTGACCAGCCGCCGCCTTTTATACAAGTCAATCATTCTCCATTCCCCGAAGGGGAATCTCATTTTTCAACTTATTCCTGCGGGATGTCTTCGCCTTCGGCGGGGTTGGCTTCGCCCGGGGTCGGGTCGGCCAACTTCCAGTCGCCGCCGTCGGGGGTACGGGCAAATGACTGAGGAGCCACGTTGGAAATGGTCAGGCCCCATTCAGTGCCTCTGGTGTACTCGTCCCTCACCGTGCCATCGGGCATGAAGAGGGTGATACGGACAGTCTTCTTGGCCGACAGACCGCTGTGGAAGATCAAAGTCTCAGGAACTTCGGGATGGTCGAGGGTGACGTCCTCGCTGTAAAGCAGCACATAGCCGCCAGCAGGAGCGACAACAGAGGCGTCGGCAGTCCAGGTGGCACCGGCGACATAGTCATCCTTCATGATGTACATGCCTTCCAATGACAGGTCAATATTACCCTTGTTGTAGATTTCGATGAACTTGGTGTCACCATTCAACTCGTTGAGGACGAGGTTGGTGTAGTCGGGCTCTTCGGGAGTCGGAGGCTCGGGAGTGTCACCACCTTCGAGACCGAGAAGAGCAACGGTACCGTCAACATTGACAGCACCCGGAGTGGCATCGGCATAGTACCATTTGCCATCGGCATTGCGGCTGTAGGAAGCCGGAGCAGGGATGTAGGCCGGGTCGTTGGCTTCAATATTGGTCAGGTTGAAGTCGTCGATGGAAACGCCAGCGGGCGTGAAGAGCTGGATACGGACGTTCTTCTTGGCGGAGAGACCACTGTGGAAGATCAAAGCCTCTGGATAGTCGGGCATGTCGGCTTGGACATCCTCGCTATAGAGCAGCACGTATGCACCAGGTTCGATGCTCACCGTGTTGTCGGCCACCCAGTTTTGGCTGCCGTCCTTCTCGATGTAAACACCATTCAAATTGATGGGGTCTGCACCCGTGTTGTAGATTTCGATGAACTTGTCGTTACCGTTGAGTTCGTTGAGACGGAGAACGCTGTAGTCGACAGCGACTGCACCCACTGTATATTCCATATCGGGAGAAACGGCTGTAGCCTCATCATTCATAGCTTCAACGTGGAAGTTGACTTTCGTTCCGTCGGGTTTTGCAGGAATCACAGCAGTATAGATGTTTTCACCATCAGCTGTCATAGCGAGTTCTTGAACTTTGGAATCTTCACCGGTCGTAAAAACCAACTTAGCAGTGAAATCCTTAAAACTGGTGATGGTAGCTGACACCGTCACATCGGAATACTCAGTGACTGCGGTAGGGCTATAACTAACATTCGAGATGGTGATGCCCGGATATTGCTTATCCTTGACACAGGAGGCAAGACCCATCAAAAGGGCCAGAGCCACAAACATTATCTTTTTCATATTATGTTCAATTTTAAAAGGTTAGACAATTTGATGGATTAGAAAGCGACTTGGAAACGAGCCAGCAACATATGGTAGTTCACACCAGCTTGGCCATCAGGAGCAGCGACTTGAGTGAAGTCTTTGGTCGGGTTGCCATCGGCATCGAGACCGACATAGAGCTTACCCTTACCATTGGCGTAACGGTCGTTGTTGACATACTGATAGTTGAGACCAATCTTCACGTTCTTGGCGAAATAGAAGTTGAGGGCTGCGCCATAGAGTTCGGCGGAACCGCCATAGATGGCTTGGTCGCCACGGCCTTCGTAATCGTTCATATCGAGGAACTCATACTTCAGAGCGAGTTCAATGTCGCCCCAAGATTTACCCGTGCGCACGCGGTTGAACTTGGCGCCGTCGGAGTCGTAGCTCTGCTTGCCGCCGAGGAGGAGGCAGGCACCTTCTACGTACCAACCTTGGAAATGGTAAGGTTTGTCAAGGAAGGCTTTTTCAGGATCCATATAGGTCCAATCTGACACCCATGCACTTTCCAGGCGCAGACCATTGTAGTGACCAGCGAGTTCGGCAGTAGCAATCAGGTTGTGGTCGGTGTTCTTGATATCATCGGTGTCGATGTACTTTTTACGGCTGATGTTGGTGGTATTACGGCAGCTGAAACGGGTGCCGTTGTACACGCCCATTTCATCGGAAGTCTTGGGGGCATCGTACATGACAGCACCGCCAAGGTGCAGACCATAGTCGGCCTCATTGACAGGGCGCACCACAATCTTACCGACATAGGAAAGACCCTCATCCATGCCATAGTCCTTATTGTTAGCCTCCACATAGTCGCGGGTCTCCTGGCCTTCAATCTCCTGGAAGAGCACGCTGGCGCTACCGAAGAAATACTTGTTGGAGTACTTGGCGAAGACACCAAGGTGACGGCTGGGCGCGAAGGCATTAATCACCATCGGGCGTTCCATGAACATGAGGTAACGCGACGAAGTGTTGCGTGACATAGTGAAGTCGGGCTTCATGCTACCGACAGTGAACTGCCAATTCTTCAAGCCGTTGTAGCGAACCACAGCGTCTTTCAGCTCGAAGGAGCCATTGGCAAGTTCCATGTCCACTTCACCGTACCAATCGGGGGTGATTTGCGTCTTGACGGCGAAACGGGCACGGCGGATGCTAGCACCTGAGCCTATCGGGTCGGCCCATTCCTGGGCACCGAAGTAGTGACCGAAATCGACCTGCACCCTGGAGTCAAACCAGAATTTGTAGTCTTTTTCTTTAGATTCGAACACCAAGATCCCGTCGCGGCTCGAAGTCTCCAACGTCTTGACGTCCACTGTGTTGCCATACTGGTCGACAGCTTGCTTGTCGGCAGTCTGAGCGAAGGCCATTGAACCCAAAACGAGGGCGGCCAACATTAAAACAGTCTTTTTCATAGTGAATTGAATTTAGTGAATAATTAAAAGGTTGTTTGCTGTTTTCAATCGCAAAGGTAGAAAAAATGTAGATTGCAACAAAAATTGGGGTTTTTTTTCGAAAATATTGCTACTTTTGCAGACAAATAAAGACATAATAATGGGCTTTACGCTCTTGTTCTCTCTTGGGAAATCTGGTAAATTTTCGACACGAGAATAAGCAAGCGGAAAGTTCGCGTTTTAGGGCGTGAACTAATTCGTGCTTATAGTGTCAAGGTTTACCAGAGCCTCCAAGATAATAAGCAATCAAACGAATGGCAAGCGCCTTTCTTTGTTGCTTGTGGACGGAGAAAAGGCCAAAAACGCAGCAAACCATGGGCAGATATCAGCAATATTTCGGAAAAATCATAGGGACAAAACGATTCGATGCGTTTTTCCATTATGCTAATACTCAATGGCATAACAAAAGACAATATGAAAATAATAGGGACAAAACCGTGCGAGGCCTCAAAAACCCCTTGACAAGCATTTTTAATGCTTACCTTTGTAGAAGTTTTTAATTTATACAGATATGAAAAAGACATTTCTAATCCTCATCACATCAGTCATCTTTGGCGGATTCTTTGCTTCATGTTCGGCAAATAGAGGTTTTGTCTCTTCATTGACCCGTGCCGACATCCGACAAGTGCAACAATTTGAGCCGTTGAATTATGTGGGCATCATCGAGAAGGGCAACAAGATCACCTACAGCGACTCACTTACGACCGTCGCCCAAGGATTGTTTGAGACTGCTTTATCGAAAGACAGGACCCTTCCCGTTACGGGAACCATCATTATTGAAGACAGCCTCATTAACAACAAAGTGCAATACGAAATCTACATGTTGATGAACTATGTGGAGAACAATATCCGCGTGAAGGACATTCCAATTCCGCCCGTTATTGACTCCATCCTTGAAGCAAGAAACGAACGTTTCGGATTGTTGGCCTACAATTGGGGTTTCACCCGCACGGGCAGCAACTATGCCGGACAAATCGGCAAAGGTGTGCTTATCGGTGTCCTTACCTTGGGAACGGTCTACACCGTGCCATACAAAGACATGGTTCGCAATGGCATCATCATTGTCGACAGCCAAAACAACAATTTGGCTTTTGTTTCAACGGCAAACCGTGAGAGTGACCCGCTGAAAGCCGAAACCTATAGAAAACAAATGGAGGACTTGATGAGGAAGTACAAGAAATGAGAAAGATAACCCTTAAATAATTGAACAATGAAAAGACTAGTATTATTCGCAATGGCACTGGCGGCGGTTTGCATTATGCCGTCGTGCGGGAAGGACCCGATTGAAAACCCCGAGACTCCTGAACCAACTGCCAAAACGATTGTTTTCGGAAACTACACTGGTATGGATGTCGTGACCTACGACCATGTGGATTGGGAGTACCACGATGATTATACATCATATTACTGGAAAGATTTCGACATAAATGGAGACGGGGAATTTGATTTTGCCTTATGCTCACGAAAAATGAAAAGTTCGTATCAAGGAGAAATTCAAGGCTTGGATACCTTATACGACGTTACATTACACGCTGCTCCGAGGATGGAATTTCACTCCGATTTGCAAACGAATGAGATTTACAGTCATCCCGATTCCACCATCATCCCAACGGACAGCATCCCTTTGATTTACATAGAAATAACGGAATCGTGCAACAAAGTGCTTGAATCTGATGTTTACAAGGGGCCTTATTCAAAGTATGTCATTCAATCCCACTATAAGAACGACTTGCTGAACATGAACGATAGCATTTTCAGACCTTTGTTCAGTCAATACGCCTTGTATGCATCCAACAATCAGACACCCTATTACATTGATTTGGATGATTATCACCCCAATGTGTTCAAATCGGACATCGATGGGCGAGAAGGATGCTTCAACTTACCAATGAACGAAGAAATCTACATTGGCTTCAAGTATAATGATGAAAGCAGGTATCGTCTTGGTTGGATAAAGATCATCATAGAACAAAAAACCAATGGATTTGTCTTTGTGACACTATTGGAAACTGCCATACAACAATAGAATGATTTCAAAACATGAAGCGAAATCCACGTTTAATCCCCATAAAATTAAGAGTATGAAAACCATAAAAAACTATCCGTATGAAAAAATTTGTTTTAATTATTTTGGTTGCCCTGTTTTCAGTTCAACTGATGGCGCAACGTGTTCCCAGTGAAAAGAAAATGTCCATCTCAGCTGGCTTTCTTCAAGGTGGCGGCGGTCTTGTCGGTGCCGATTTAGAGTACCTGTTCAGCAACCATTTCAGTGTCCAGGCTGGCGTTGGTTTGTTCAGTTGTGGTGCGGCCATCAACTACCATTTCAAACCCTTCATCAACAGTTCCATGCTTTCTTTGTCCTATTGGCATCAAGGCTTTGGTGACGCGCATACCCAATCTGTAGTCGGTCCGGTTTATACCTTCCGTGCACCGAAAGTGTTCCAGTTCCAAATTGGAATGGGTTATAGGGTAAACGAAGGACCTAATCTCCCAGAGGCGAATAAGAATGTCCCCGTGATGTTGCTTTACAGCATTGGTGTTTACTTCCCTATTTAAACATACAACCAATTGAAAAACAGTAATGAAAAAAGTTTTGTATTTCGCAATAATAGTATTGGCGTTTTCATCATGCACGGCCAAGAAGGGTTTCGTCACCAAATTGCCGAAACAGGAAATCGCCGATGTGCAACGCTTTCCAAGTTTAAGCGACATTGACATCTTAGACAAGCATAGCAACAGCACGTTCTGTGACTCTTTGTCATTATTGACTAAAACGAACATTGATATGTTTTTGGAAAACCAGTCAAACATTGACATTACTGGAGTCATTGACATTGAAGACACAACGATTCTTCTGAAAGTCAATGATGAAATTCGACAAATTATGGGGCGTGCATTCGACAACAAGGATATCGCTTTCATTCCGATTCCTCCAACCATCGATTCCATATTGGACGCACAAGGAAAGCGGTTCGGCCTGATTGCCTATTCAACTGGATTTGAACGCTCTGCAACCGATTGGGGAGCTTTGATGAAAAGTGTTGCCGTTTCATTAGCAGCCAGTATGGCCTACAGTATGGCCTCGGGCGGCTATTACTATTTGTTTCTTGACGACAGCTACACAAACGCTTTTTCCTTTATGGGATTGATGATCGTTGACTCCCAAAACAACAACATTGCGTTTTACAACAATTCCAGATTGGAAGAAAGGCCTTCTCGGAAATATTGCACCGACCGACATTTCATGGAGCTGTATTATCGCTATTGGCGATGAAATTAGGGTTACTTTTTAGAAGGGAAAGAGTTGAAAATTTTGTAATCAAGAAGTTCAACCGATTGATAATCAACAATGAAGTTTTGGAAAAGTTTGTAACGGACTTCGGACTTGGAAAAACAGCGATTTTTTGCTATACTTTTGCAAATATGAATTTCAAATCTTTGATATGATGAAAAACATCATCTTAATTGCAGCCTTGATGTGCTGCTTTATTTCGGCTTCGGCACAACCTATCAGGAAAGAATCCAAACAAAGATCGTGGAAAGAGAGCCTAGAACTGGTGGAGAAAATGAACGGTCGCGAAAACCTTTTCACAATGAAACTGGACAGCGTCACGATGTACGAAGGTGACGACATGAAAGTCCTTTTCGATTACGATGAGCATTTCAACTGTACTTGGATTGCCATTGCTTACCTCTATGATGAATGGGAGGTGGAGTTTGCCTATGAATACGCCTACGATGAGCAAGACCGTCTGATTGCTATGATTGACTACGATGAGGAAAGAAAAGAGGAATACTTCTACAATGCGCAAGGCCTTGTGGAGGAAATTCTCTACTCCTATTACGATGAAATATGGCAAACATACGGGAAAACCGTGCTGTCATACGATGAAGGCGGACTACTTCAGCTGGGGACCCGCTTCATGACCGACTGGGATGGCGAATGGGAACCTCAAGACAAGACCGAATACAGCTACAACGCCGAAGGCCTCTGCATTGAAGAAATCGAGAGCGAATGGTACGAAGGATGGAACCTTATGGAGAAAACCGTTTACCAATACAACGCCCAGCAACTCTGTTCAGAGAAGATTGAATATGGATGGGGCGGAGGATGGTACAGAGATTACAAAAACACTTACGATTACGATGCCGAGGGGAATCTGCTTACCGAAATAGCTTATTATCTGAATCTGGTCACCGAAGACTGGGATTATCTTAACAAGTATGAGTTTGCCTACGATGCCAACAACAACTGCATCGACTATTATGAATACTCCCATGACTACGGCGCGGAAGATTGGGATTTAGAAATAGTCATTCACACGACCTATGGAATGCCTGGCATTGGGTGCATTTCGGGCCTTTCGTTGATGTGGGACTTGTTTGAGTTTGGATTCCCGATTTCCAACAAGGTGGAGCAGCTCATAATGGATGATGATGGTGACTTGTTCTCTCTTGATTTCCATTATTCATCGACTACCGGTATAGATGAGCCAATGGCGGGTGTGTTTGGGGTGTATCCTAATCCAACCAAGGGTATTTTGGTATTGGAGACGCAAAGCATTGCGTCTCTACAGGGACAGACATATCGTATCAGCAATTTGATGGGACAGGTGTTGCTGCAGGGCGAGATTACGGCTGAGAGACAGCAGATTGACGTTTCGAGGTTAGCTGAAGGGATGTATTTTGTTACGGTGGGCAATTCCACGCAAAAGATTGTCGTTAATAGATAAAAGCCATGAAAAAAGTATTTTTATTCGCATTGACACTGGCGATTGTGTTTGCAGTTCCCATAAGCTGCTATGCACAGATTGAGGAAGAAATCCTTCACTCGAAAAGCACAAAGATTGAAAAAGGAAGGGCTTTCCTGTTAGAGAAGTTTATGGATCGGGATTTTGAAAAAGTGACGGAAGCCAAAGACTATCTCTTAGGCTTGGAGGATGAACATTATGCCGCACTTGCTCCGATGGAATTGTGCCAAATCCTGATGTGGACACGTGAATTTGATGCTTTAACGGTCTATATGCGGCAGGTGGACTCCACCTTTGACGCGAATTTGAACAACAAAGTAATGCCAGCTAACGATGAACTAAGAAAGCAACTCTATCGGCGTAGCGTTGAGGATGAGCATCTGCTTCGATTCAATGTTGAGGAAGCGGATGTTTCAGCCGAGGACAAGGCCTATTTGACACTCTTTCTGGATTGGTTAGTGACACCGTTTTCTTACAAAAACCAAAGTGAGTTGGACGACAAATCCGAGAAATTCTTGGAGAATTACCCCAACAGCGACTACAAATGGTTTGTCCAGCACGTGATATCCACGCAGGCAATCAAGGCCAATAAAGACAATTGGGGTTGGGGTATGGGCTTGGACTTGTGCGGCGGCTATGTAACGGGCAAACTTAGCGAAACCATGACACCCATCGTTGGTTTTGGTCTAAGCTTTGCCTTGGCTTACAAAAAGTTATTGATGGAATTGGGTTACGACATTGTGCTGAGCAAAACCAAGGTGGACAAACCGTATTCAACAGGGGTTTATGAAGCTGGTCGTCACAATACACTGTTTAATTTCTATTTGGATGTATCCCATCCCGTGTTTTCAGGTAAAAAGTTGAGTGTTTCGCCAGTGTTGGGTGTCGGTGGCTGTTGGGAGACCTATAGCGACAAGCAACTGTCGTATGATGAGATAGATGAGTTGGAGAAGTTTTATCCGACTGTACGGGCCGGCCTGCTGTTGAGCATCAAGACGCATGGCGTTTTCGAAGGGGGATCCATCGGAATAAAATACCATTGCGGCTTGTCGAATTTTGGCGGCAGCGTCTCTGCCATCCATATGATTTCGGTAGGCGGTTCGGGATTGATTTATTAATTAAATTGAGATTGAAGATATTTTGTGTGTTAACCAAGTGCTTTAACAAACGATAGAATTAAACCAAACAAATATGAAAAGCTTAAAGATTTGTACTTTGCTTGCGTTCCTGCTTCCCTGCATGGCCTTTGCGCAAACCAACCTTCCCTTCACTTCATTAAAGCCTGTCAACAAGGGCAATTTCAAAATCGACGCGAGTTATTCGCGTATGATGCAAAAATACCTTTTGTCAGACTATCCAGACTTTCGTGTTGGCATAGGTTATGGCATTACCGATTGGTGCGTGGTGGGAGCCTTCGGCAGTTTCGGAACTCATGAGAGTTTGATCAAGATAGGTGGTGGATATAGTGTTCAAGACGCAGATACTACCTACCATCCTGTTCTTTTTGACGGGAAAATGATTGAGCGTTACTATCATTACGGTCTCAATGCGGAACTGCATCCTCTGACATTTTTGCTGCCAAACTTTTATTTCATCGACATTTACTGCCGTGGCGAATTGGGCATAAGGACTGTAAAGGAGCAGTATATTCCTGATTACGACGGTCCTTCAGCCGAGCCTGTCCGTAGCAACTTTCTTTACGGCGGTAGTGTTGGCGTGGCAGTCAACCCAACGAAGTATTTCGGCATCTTTTATGAGTTGGCCTGCGACAACCTGAATAAAGAATACGATCCAAAAACAGATGAAATGAAGGCCAAAGCCATCCATCGTTTCGGCCTTAATGTTCGATTTCCTGGGCCGAAGAAATGGCAACGGTAATCTTTTGTAAGGCTGTCACACTGTGGCAGCCGCGGGGAAACAATTTCCCGCGGCTGCCGTGGTACGACAGCCCTACAACCGTGGTACGACAGCCCTACAACCAGAATGCAATAAAGCCAAAACCCCTGCGTTAACCTAATACAATTATAAAACAAAACCAAAAACAAAAAGAAAATTTCACAACCATGAGAAAAAACATTTTCATCTTGGCTTTCATGCTGTCATGCTGCATGGGCCTTGCCCAACAACCAGAAACAAAGCAAGAATTTCCGTACATTCGCAACCAATTCAGCATCAACTTATCAATTCTGAGAACATTTGAAAATAGCACATCTCATCATCTAATGAATTCAACGCTTTGCCCTTCATTAGGAATACATTATGGCCTAAATGACTGGTTGGAAGTTGGCGCAAGTTCAACGCTCAGAAAAATGAATTTTTCCAACAAAACCGTTTTCTTCCAATGCTATACTGCCGAAGCCAAAACGCATCTTCTGCCTGCTATCATTAAGCCTTCGTTTTATATTGTTGATGTTTACGCTACTGCACAAATCGGACTGAGCCACTATCCAAACGGTGGCATAGAGGCTATCCAACCGGTCACAAAATTCTGTTGGGGAGGCAATGCTGGATTGGCGTTTAATCCATCCCGACATTTCGGCTTTTTTGGAGAATACGGCTACATAAATGCAGAACATTTCAAACAATATTTGCGATTCGGGCTCAATATCCGCTTCGGCGGGCCGAAGAAATGGCAAAATCCAAAACAATGACCAGTGACAATGACCATGACCACTTTAACTAAGATATGAAGTGGTCATTGTCATGGTCACAAGTCATAGTAAAAAAGAATTCAACTTATGAAAAACACATTCATCCTTTTTCTGCTCGTTGCGCTCGCCTTCAGCGGCTGCCGCAAACAGGTCGGCGGCTACGACCGACCCGATTTCGATCCCCAACCCACTTTGAACGCCGTGCTGCAGCAAGGCCAACCCGTGTGGGCACAGGTCTCATATGCCCGGTGCCTTGACTCGGTGCACCCTGCACCTTGCACCGATGCCGAAGTGCTGCTTTATGTGGACGGACAGCTTGCCGAAAGGCTGCAACACGAAGGCGACGGCATCTACATGGGCGAAACCCACGCCGAAGCCTTGCACGAATACGCCTGCAAGGTCGTCATCCCTGGCTACGACACGCTCTTTGCCCAAACCGAGATGCCTGGGACGCCCTTGGTGACGGGCGTTGAAATCATGGAAAACGCCACCGTTGACGATGAAGGCCGCCCTTGTCCCGCCTTCATGATTACCTTCAAGACCGACCCGCATCAGAACTTGTATTACTGCTCTAATATCTACGCGTCTTTCCTTAATGAATACTACGACGACGAGACTCATGCCAACCTTGGCCATTCATCACAGTCAGGCACAATGAACGTATCCATCAATACCGACGACCCCGTGCTGCTCAACGAAGGCTCCGACCGCCTGCTGTTTAGCAACGAGATCATCAACGATACGACCTACACCATGAAGGTGAACGCTTGGTTCAGCAACTACGGCTGGGGAGGACAACACACGGGCGGCGTCATAGTGCGTACAGGTGAGGTGGTGGTCCGTTTGCATGGCCTCTCCGAGTCGGCCTACCGTTACCTGAAGAGCAAAAAAGAAGCTTACGAAGAGCTGGATGCCTACACCAATCTTTTTCTCGGCGTCATCACTCCCGTCAACGTATACAGCAATGTGGAGAACGGCAAGGGTGTTTTTGCCGCCATCGCCCCCATGACTTGCGACACCATTTTCATCAACCCCGAAGACTAAGCGTCATGAAAAAGATCGTTTTACTAATCTGCCTCTTC
>JAEEGI010025294.1_pt1 | contig 11514 bp, 11 predicted proteins | sample 8958751 | NCBI WGS metagenome assembly JAEEGI01 (sample SAMN16246545, study PRJNA631951) | gut metagenome | biome: gut microbiome; feature: rumen; material: KS-attached | host: Bos | place: Iran: Karaj | collected 2018-10 | reverse complement strand
TGTAATCCAGTTCCTCAAGCTGGGCGTTGGTCAGCCGCACGGGTGCTTCTTCCGGTAAGAAAAGTTCAATGTTCAGTGTAAATACCTGTTGACCGTTCCTCTCGATTACGTTACACTGATTTTGCGTTGTTTTTGTCTTCACAACCAAATTCTAACGCATACGAAAGCACCAGCCAAATCCTTTTTTGGACCTAGCTGGTGCTTTTGTTATGTGGCGCTATTTTGCAACGCGCCCTGTTTTTTGCCTTTCTCCATATTTCGACAGCATTTGATAATACTTTATGCTATTATAGTAACGCTAATAGCGTAGTATTATACTATTAGTAGTGCTCAGAAAGAGGAACAGAAAATGGAGAGAGATGAAATTTTGCTTGTTTTAGAGGACGATCTTGGTTCTATCGTTATGTCCCAGCATATCACACCAGGAATTTTCTATGTTGCTGCCATAACGGGCGACGAGGCGTTTCCGAGCGAATACTACATAGCTGAAAGAGATTGTACCGAGCTCTCTCAAGAAGCAAAACGATATGGGCGACCATTAGAGCACCATCCTGAATACCTCTGCTATCCAGCTGGTTCTCCGGACAATGGCAGAATGGTCATTGAATATGAAGCTAACCGATATTTGAAAAAACAGGGCTTGCCATTGATGGAATGTGAAAGCTTGCTGGCCATTGCGGACTATGGAAGGGAATATGAGCCGGAGTATTTCGGAGATTACCCAGCGCCGCTTTATACTCCAAAAGGATTGACGCTCCGATATGTTTCACTCAAGCCAGGTATATTCCTTATAGAAACAGATAAACTTGAAAAAGTCCTCGCGGTCTGCTACCCGATCTGGAACAGCGAGATATCAGATTATACCAAGTCTAGGGGGGAGCAGTTCACATACGATCAGTTGTGCGGCATAGATAACACCGAAGGCTATCTCTTCTTCACAGAAGAAAACGCATGTCTTGCGCTCTTTGAATTATGGCCATTGAGTCAACTGTTAGAGAAATCTCAACGGATCAACACAGCAGCGATGATGAACGCCATCTGGAAATACCATCCGACCTATGCTGCTTCCCACAATATCAGAGAGCAAGCGGGATTGAACGATGGTTTGGCTTTACTGGCAATCTCTTTGGGTATCGACGTTGACCTGCAGGGAAGCACAGATAACGTGATTCCTTTATTTGAGGGTGTGGGAACCGACTACCTCAACATATAGAACATTTATCCAGGGAATGGAATGAGACCTGCGTAAAAATGCAGGTCTCATTTTGCCCCCTTGATTTTCAGATTCCATTGCTCTATAATCCTAAATGCAACGGAGCGTTGCAGATTGTGACCGGGAGGTATGGCTATGAGACACAAGGATACAGAACTGATGAGACGCATCCGCGAGTTCGCGGAACAGTTCTATATTGAAAATGGCCGATCTCCCAGCACATCTGAGATTGGCGCTGTTGTCAATGTGAACAAGGCAACGGTCCACAGATACCTTGTCGATATGTCTGAGAAGGGCATGATCGAATACGATGGCAAGACCGTCGCAACGCATAAGACCGCAATAGCTGAACATGGAGTAACAACGGCAAGAGTTTACCGTGAAGCGATCCCGTGCGGCGCACCGGAAACTATCGAAGCTGCGGTTGACCAATTTGTGCAGTTGCCCTCAATCATTTTCGGATCGGGTAATCTGTATATCATCCCAGCGCGTGGTGATTCCATGATCGAAGCCGGCATTGACGATGGGGATATGGTCGTTGTTGATGCCGACAAAGAGGCGAATATCGGAGATAAAGTCATTGCTCTTGACGGTGAAGGTCAAAACACTTTGAAGACGCTGTGCTACGACAAAAAGCAGTCAAGGTACTATCTTCATCCGGAGAATCGCAAACTGAAAGATATTTACGTGGATGAGCTGACTATTCAGGGCGTTGTCAGATTCATCATTAAGAAAGGATAAGGCGGGAGCAATGGCAAAAAGAGAATACGGCGGGGCGATGCTTCCGGACCACCCTCCGGATGAGCCGCCCTGGGATGGATGCGCTCCTTTTTTCTTGGCAAAAGAGTTGGATCGCCTCCCATTGGATACGATGGGGCCTGTTGTCAGTATGCGAGACCCCTTTAATCCAGAGTTTGAAATCATCTGCGCAAATCCCTATCACAACAACATTGAGCGGATCGGTTCCTTCAAGCAATTCCTTATGGGCCGGTTCTATTCGGATTACATCAGCTTCCTGAAGACGAAAATCGAAGAAGGGAGCCTCAGAATCGGTAAACGGAGCTCTATCGTGCCGCAACCGGATACCGTGCTTGTCAGCAAAGCAGAAGTCGAAAGAATCGACCTGTACCGTAAATCTGCCGAAGAGCTATATGTTGACATCATAATGAGCGCAACAATCCATGTTGTGTCAGAGAGGGATGGTACTTTCCGATCTGATGATCTTACGCAATGGTTTCGGATTCGGACCTGCTCAGAACTGGCACGGGATTTTGCCAGCTTTAATAACCTCTTGTGCGTTATGGTCTACGACCGTTTTGAGCCGGCACCCGGTATAGCAGTGGATGAGTACCTTGTGCCATATACCAGCGCGACTCTAATTGATGATGAGAGCACCGGCATCCTTGCCGTTTATTATCCTGAAGCTCTGGAGAAGCCATGCCGTATCGACGGCGAGACGTTGGCAGGGAGGATGGGGCTTCAAATCAAACTTTATCGTCTTGCTGACGATAATGGGATTCGCGGGCAAATCTATTTTGAAGAACATTCAGCCAGGGTTTTGAATGAGAATGGAGAAGCCGTCAATCAGGCGATCCCCGCAAATACCGTCCTCGTCAATTCAAGTCTCTGTTATGGTGACGATGGCTTTTTCAGCGAAGAAAGACTAAATGACACGATCATCCATGAGTGCTATCACGCCTATCGCCATCGACTCTTTTATTTGGGACAATGCCTGTATAACAGCGATCTGCGCTGCCTTTCGTGCACAGTCGTCGGCCAGCAGATTGGGGCAATGATTGATTCTGGCCTTGAAGCATTTGGAACCTCAACAGTAGAGGGACTTCCGCTGGCCGCAAACTGTTTCTATGGGAAGACACCCATTGACTGGATGGAATGGCAAGCAAACCGGGCGACACCTCGAATCCGGATGCCAGCTCCAACAGCAGAACTCAAGATCGAGGAACTTTTATCATATTATAAAACCCGGTATCCGGGTATCTCGACGCCAAGACTGTTTTCTAGAATTATCGCTGACTTCGCTGATTTCTACAGAGTTTCAAAGCAAAGCGCAAAGCGCAGGCTGATTGAACTTGGCTACGAAGAAGCAAAGGGTGTTCTTAACTATGTCAACGGGAGATATGCGATTGACTATGAGTTTTCTCCCGGAAGTCTCGGCAGTAATCAGACATTCACCATCGACTTTGAATCAGCGATTGAGCTCTTTCGCAACGACGACAGTTTTCGGGAATGTGTTGGCAGCGGTCTTTATCAGTATGTTGATGACCATTTTTGCTTGGCTGACAGCAGGTATATCTACAGAAGAAACGGAATCCTCCATCTAACATCCTACGCCAAGACCCATATGGATGAGTGCTGCCTTGTTTTCACGTTGCGTAGCACTGGACCCGAGTATAGTTACCGTGAAGGTACTCTTCTGAAAGAAACGGGCAGCGGTGGAACGGCAGCCGAGTTCGATGGTCAACGCCTGGAGGTGGATTACTTTGCAGCCGCGCAACGGCTGTCCGGCATCATCAACGATCTGCCGCGCTCTCCATGCGGGACGCTCAAAGCCCATATGGACCGCCGAAAGATCACGGTGGAGGCTCTCGTAGCAAAGAGCGGTGTATCGGAGAAGACAATCAAACGTCTGCGCAGCGACCCTGAATACACGCCGACAAAAAGAAATGCTATGGCCATCTGCATCGGCCTTCAGTTAGAGCCAATGCTGCAGCGGGATTGGATGGGCAAGCTGGGCATCGTAATGACTGCCAGTACGACCGATGTTTTCTTTGAACTCCTTATGGGGAGCCTTTATAAGCAGCCGCTGTCAGTATTCAACGAGAAGCTCCAGGAGCATGGCTATCCGCCCCTGAGTCGGTGCGTGGATGAGTTGGACAGTTAGTGGAGGAGGTGCTATGATGACCCGTAGAAAAGTATATGTTGCCGTCAGTGCGGATCACGAGTCGGACGGCACTTGCAAGCCAAAGGTTATCCGACTGGCCAACGGAAAAAGGTACGAAATAGATAAGATCTTGCAGGTCAGCCGCAGCGCATCTGAGGTCGGCGGACGAGGCATCCGGTACAGAATTAGAATCGGACAGGCAGAAACCTATTTGTTTGACGAGCAAAACGGGTTTTGGTTCGTCGAAGCGAAGTTCGGTTGATACGCCAGACAGATGAGAGGACGGTGAGGATAGATGGCTCTAAAAAAACAGTTTATAGCGATTGACCTAAAGAGCTTCTATGCCTCTGTGGAGGCCGCAGAAAAGGGCTACGATCCTCTTGATGTGAACCTGGTTGTAGCAGATGAAAGCCGGACGGACAAAACGATCTGCCTGGCTGTGTCACCTGCATTGAAAGCGCATGGCATTTCAGGCCGCGCACGACTGTTTGAGGCGAAACAACGCATCAAGGAAGTCAACCGCGAACGCAAAAGAAAAGCTCCGGGGCATATGTTCACAGGAAAGTCCATCTTTGCTTCGGAGCTTGCAGAAAATCCTTCTCTGGAGCTGGACATGGTTATCGCTCCGCCACGGATGAAATACTACATGGAATACTCCCGCAGCGTCGTGGAGATCTATATGCGATATGTCTCGGCAGACGATATTTTGGTCTACAGCGTGGACGAGGTCTTCATTGACGCCACCCATTATCTCAGCACATACAAAATGACGGCCCATGAGTTTGCCATGACGATGATCCGGGATGTCATGCAGGAAACGCGCATCACGGCCACCGCAGGCATCGGAACAAATATGTACTTGGCAAAGGTGGCTATGGACATCGTTGCCAAACACATGCCGGCAGACAAGGACGGGGTGAGGATAGCCGAACTCAACGAAATGAGCTATCGGGAAAAACTGTGGTGCCATCGTCCGCTGACCGATTTCTGGCGAGTAGGACGGGGCATCGCAAGAAAGCTGGAGAGCAACGGGCTATATACGATGGGCGATGTGGCCCGGTGCTCCGAAGGTTCAGAGAGTTCCTACTATAACGAAGATTTCCTATATAAGCTCTTTGGGGTGAACGCGGAACTGCTGATTGACCATGCCTGGGGTTGGGAGCCAACAGAGATTGCAGATTGCAAAGCGTACAAGCCTGAAACAAAGAGCCTCAGCCAGGGACAGGTGTTATCCCGCCCGTACACATTCACAGAGGGGCGTATTGTAGTCAGAGAGATGGCAGATCAGCTCTCTATGGATCTTGTTCGCCAGGGTCTGTTTACAGATCAGGTTGTCCTTGATGTGGGGTATGACATTGAAAACCTAAAAGACCCCAAGATCGCATCAAAGTATAAAGGCCCGATTGAATCAGATCACTACGGGCGCGAAGTTCCTAAGTCCGTTCACGGCTCTCAGAACCTTGGACGGCACACAACCTCAACTGCCCGCATTATGGACGCCGTTGCAGCGATCTACGACCGGATTGTAGATAAGTCGCTGCTGGTGCGACGATTCAACGTCGCGGTCACGCATCTATTGTACCAAGAAGAAATCAAGAAAGAAGAGGTCCCGGAACAGCTTGACCTTTTTACAGACTATGAGAAGGTAGAGAAAGAAAGAAGGGCTGAAGATGCGGAGTTGGAACGCGAGCACCGTATGCAGAAGGCTCTCTTAGATATAAGGGACAAATTCGGCAAAAACGCCATCGTCAAGGGATTGAATATGCAGGAAGGCGCCACCGCAATGGAAAGGAATAAACAGGTCGGCGGCCACAAAGCGGGTGATTGATATGAGTGAAGAGTTTCCTGACGCAAAGATGGAATATAAGGACATCTTTGATCGTGAACATCACATATCAAAGAAACGTCCTCAAATGAGCCGCATCAATCGTGCGGCGCAGTTTGCTCCCTTTGCTGCTTTGACCGGATATGATGACCTGGTTCGTGAGTCAGCCCGTGAAACAGAGGCACAACGGTTTCTGGATGAGAATAGCATTGAAGAGCTGAACGATAAGCTCGTATTCCTGTTTCAGCAGAGTGACCCGCCGGAGGCTGCTTTTACTTATTTCGTGCGTGATGCGAAAAAGGCCGGCGGCAAGTATGTGACCGTAAAAGGGAAAGTAGCTCGCTATGACGAATATGAGCAAAGCATCATGCTTGAAAATGGAGAAGTTATCTTTATCGAAGACATTTCTCAAATTGAGTGTGCTGCGTTCAATACATTTTGGGATTGCTGATTCCCGGAGGTGCTATGCTGGAGTATTATGAGGTTGATCCTTTGCCGGAAGTCTGCCGTCATTGTATAGAGGCAGCAGGGGAGGATGACTGCTACAATTGCGACTATGCTTTAGATCGCTGGCACTTGACGCCGGAAAGCGAAGAACGATTGCAAGAGGTTACCGAGTGCCTGCCTTGGGGTATCGCCGGATATAATGAAGAGGATGATGCTTTCTGGAATGAGTTCAAATATAAGGGCAAGAAAAGCAAAATTCCGGACTGGAACGAAAGAAAGTACCGTCGCAAGGATGACTACTTTGCAAGAAGTATGAGCCAGCTCCTATATGAAGAGACCGGCTGCATTTTGCCAAGAAACATGCACCTCTACGACCGCAGAACGAAAGCGTTGAGCAAATACGGCGTAAACGATGATGAAATGGCATACCTGCTCTCAACCATGACCGCTCTGGCCCATGCCCGGCGTCAGCGCGTTGCACAAAACCTGGATGAAGAGTTTGAGGATGAAGATACACAGGAAACGATAGGGGAGACCGGGGAAGATAATACCGCTGCGTACCGCGAGGAAATCAAACGGCTGCGCACGGCGCTTCACGATGCGGAAAAGGCGGCACGGGATGCACGAAAGGTGCTCGAAGACAACAAGGCGCAGTCGCTCATTGAGCACCGCGAGCTGGCAGATCTCCGAGAACTGGTGTTTCGTCAAAATGAAGAAGAGCTTGCGGATGAAGATGAACCTGCCAAGGACACGGGTGTGTTTCCCTACACAGTACAGCGGGATACCTTGGTCTTCGGTGGACACGATACTTGGACTAAAGCAATCAAAAAGCTCTTAACCGGGAACATCCGCTTCGTCAGCAAGGACTACGTTTTCGATACTTCTATCATCCGCCATGTTGATGTAGTTTGGATTCAGCCCAACGCCCTCTCTCATAAGCAATATTACCGGATCATAGATACTGCGCGGCAGTATAAGCGGCCAGTCCGGTATTTCCTCAGCGCAAGTGCGCAGAAAAGCGCAGCACAAATTGTTGAATGCGATAATATTCTGACATAATCATCTGTCGATTACAGCATCTCTAATATATTCAAAAGGCGCTTCGATTATCAAAGTGAAATCGAAGCGCCTTTTGTTCTCTTATGAGAAAAACCAGGATATCATTGGGATAATCAGAAAATAACCGGGAGGCAACTTTCCCATGAGGGAAGAAGTGGGGAGGACTATTGAATTCCGAATAGTTTATTCTCCTTCATGAACGGTGCGATGTTGAAGTGGAGAATGCCGCCGCGACGCTGGATCAGATCGTTTCTCGTAATCAGGTATTTCGGGTAGTTATCCCTGATCTTTTCGAGAGGTCTGTATTCCCGATCTTCAGTATCAGTGCTGTTCATAATCGTCATTGCGACCTGGACATAAGAATAGTCAGTGTTATTTCGACCGAGGATAAAGTCGCATTCCAGCTTTCCGATTCTGCCGACGCTGATATCGTAGCCCTTCGATCTGGCATAGGTATAAACGACGTTCTCCAGCGCAGGACCGTAGTTGATCCGCTTATCCGTGTTCAAGGCAAAGTAAAATCCGAGGTCGGCAAGATAGTATTTTTGTTCACCAGAGATGGATTTGCGGGACTTCAAATCAAATCTTTCGCAGGGATAAATGATCTTGGCTTCTTCAAGAATGTGAATATACCGATTTAGGGTCTCCCTGCGGATCGGGCATCCATTCTTTTTCAAGTCTTCAAGAATGTTTGTAAGGCTCATCGTTGCGCCAAAATTGTTGATGATATATCTTTGGACCGTTTCAAAGACGGAAACCTTGCGAACCTTCACTCGTTTCCGAATGTCCTTCTCAAAGATTTCCTTGATAACGCCCTGAATGTAGGTAACCTTGTCCGCGCCTTCATACGACAGAGCCTTTGGAAAGCCGCCTTCGGTAAGATACATATCAAACTCTGCGGTCAGATCCTGCGAGATGGCCTTCCCCAAGAACTCTTTCATGCCAAGGTATTCCGCAAAAGTAAGAGGGAACAACTCAAACTCCAGATAGCGGCCAGTAAGTTTTGTCGCCAGTTCGCCGCTCAACAGGTAGGAGTTGGAGCCGGTGATAAAGATGGAATACTCTTCTTCCTCCCGGTAACCGTTGATTACTTCCTCAAAATCCTTGACGTTCTGAATCTCGTCGATAAACAGATATTTGGTTCCGCTTGCGCCAGACTTTTGCTCGATCAACGCATCAAGCTGGTCTGCCGTTTTTATATTTCGGAAACCTCGTTTGTCGAGATTCAAGTAAATGATGTTTTCGCCCCGGATACCGTTTTCCTTCAATTCGAGAGCTATGGTTTCCATGAGGCACGACTTTCCGCACCGCCTTACGCCGGTGATGACCTTGATGATGTCTGTATCATGGTAGAATCCCCGGATCTTCTGCAAGTAGTCTTCTCGTCTGTAAAGCTTCACCAAAATCATCCTCCATACATCATTGTTTTCAATGCTCAGTACAAGCACATTATAACACCAGCAAGCGTTAATTGCAAGTTAAGGCGGTAACATTTGATAATTATAAAGATATAACCTCATTAAAAGCAGAATAACGAGCTGGCATCAACGCAGGTCAAAGGCGTAGTATAGTGAGCTTGCGCACAACAATGGATTATTTCGTCAGATGATTTCAATACTTTTTCTCCAGGAGGGGTCATTTTTTGACCCCTTCATTTTTGCCTTCATTTTCAAGGGCTTTCGGTGTTTTCGGCTTTCCAAATCCAGAGCTCCTGATGCCGAAAACCCTTGATATTCCTACGTTTTTGCTTTTTGAAGGGGTCTTTTTTTGACCTGTTGTTTTTCTTCCGCACGGGCTAACATGAACTCACAACGAGGCCAGACAACCGGCTGAGTTGAAACAAATATCGTTAGCCTGATTTGCAATAGGGCGAAGGATACATAGCCACGGGACTCACTCAGAGCTTCGTGGGGAAGTACCCGATGATGCCCTATGCCCAAATCAGGCTGTGTAGCGGGTCTGCGTGTACTTCCGGCAGATCCGCTTGTGCTTTTCTGTCGTGTGATTTCTTCGCCTTCCGCATTCAGGCGGAAAGGAAACACATGAAAAGCACATTCCTGGTCTATGTTGACCCCCAAAACCCGAAAGCGGGGCTTCGCACCGCGACCATTGGAGAATGGGACCGGATACTCAAAGAGAATCGCCATCGAGAGAAATCGAAGAGAAGGTACTTCATCTGCGACAGTTTTGAGGACTGCGGAGAAATCGACCGAATGTTTATTGAGACCTCCAAAGGAGAGTACGACAAATGGCATTCTCAGTACGTTGAAACTACCAGGAAGAAGAAACTCAAGAGTAACTACCGAGCAGTATCGCTCGATCAGAAGATACCCGGAACGAACTGCTCCTATGGGGACACAGCAGCGGACTCCTTTGATCTGGAGGAAGTGGTTATTAGCGGGCTGAGAATGAAAATGCTTCTGGAAGAGCTTAAACAGTGGAATCCCTGGGCCGTTGATTTATTCGAGCTCTATAGCTGCGGAATGAAGACAGAAGCTACTTTCATTCTGAGCCGGAGATATAGCACAACCATCAGGACGGTTCAGCGGTGGAAGGAACAATTTGAGAAATACGTCAAAGTTTTCTTTGAAGAAAATTGAAAAAGAATGTCGTTTTTTGGCCTTGCATGTTGCGGTAGGGGGGTGAAGGCAATGCTCACACCCAAAAAAGGAGGAGGACGATGAATAATGCGAAATGTGGGGTAATCAAAAAAGGAGACATTCTTTTGGCTAATCTCGGCGGAACGATAGGCTCAGAGCAATCTGGAGTGCGACCCTGCTTGGTCGTACAGAACGATGTCGGGAACAAGTATAGTCCGACCACGATCATAGCGCCGCTGACGAGCAAAGCGAAAAAAAGCACCCAGCCTACACACGTTGAAATTGGTGAACGGTTCGGCTTAACTGAGTGCTCTATCGCATTAATGGAGCAGCTAAGAACAATTGATCGGGAACGCATTATCTGTCAAGTTGGTCGAGCTGATAAGAAAACAATGTCTCTCGTTGATACGGCGCTTCGTGTGAGCCTAGATCTATGAGGAGGTGCTATATGGAGATAGATCAGACAAAACAGGTGCTTTTGAAGGATAAGCCTATCATGACGCTCGTTGAGGCGGCTGATTATACCGGAATTGGGCGGCAGAAGTTGTGCAGCATCAGCGATGATCCTGACTGCGACTTTGTTCTCTGGAATGGCAGCAAGAGAATGTTCAAGAGGGATAAACTCTTAGAGTATCTGAACAATGCGTATTCGATTTAACCTCTTGTCAAGTATACGAATTGGCGCTGTTGGTGCGATTCGCACATTTGGCAAACAGAACTGGATTCGGTATCCTCGAAGCACAATTCTATGAGGAGGTGCAAAAAGGGCTTCGACCAGGAAGGTTAAAAGAGTACCTCATTATTTGCCTTTTGGCTTAACTCAGGCATGTGCGGGCCAAGGTGGAAGCCCTTGGCTCGCACAAATAACAGAGCCCGAATCCTATTGGGCACATCACAAGAAATGAGGAAGGAGGAACTCAAATGGCGAGAAAAGAAAAGAGAAATGTCCGGTTTGATAGTCATCATGTGCGACTGAAAACGGGTGAGACTGAGAAGCAGAACGGATATGAGTATCGCTGGACGACAAACGATGGTAAGCGCCATTCGGTCTTTGCCAAGACGCTCGATGAGCTCAGAGAAATGGAGATTGACCTCGCAGCCGACAAGCGTGATGGCATAAAAACTGACGTGAAGGGCCTTACGGTTAATGATTGCTTCAATCTCTGGAAAGAGTTGAAGCGAGGAATCAAGGACAGCACTTTCAAAAACTACATCTACATGTATGAGATGTTCGTCATGCCGACCTTTGGGAAGAAAAAGGTGGTCGCGGTGTTAAAGTCTGACGTTAAACGGTTCTATAACGGGCTCGTTGACACTCAGAGCGTGAAGATCTCGACATTAGACAACATTCATAATGTCCTTCATCAAGTCTTTCAGGTAGCTGTCGATGACAATTATATCCGCGCCAATCCTTGCGATAAGATGCTCAAAGAGCTCAAGCTCGCACACGGCCAGGAGGTGGAAAAGA
>JAEEGI010025293.1_pt1 | contig 11515 bp, 5 predicted proteins | sample 8958751 | NCBI WGS metagenome assembly JAEEGI01 (sample SAMN16246545, study PRJNA631951) | gut metagenome | biome: gut microbiome; feature: rumen; material: KS-attached | host: Bos | place: Iran: Karaj | collected 2018-10 | reverse complement strand
ACTATTAATAATATTTTTTCTTTCCTCAAAAGAAACTAAATTATTTTTATTTTCATAAATGTAATTTAATAAATTCATTGAAACTGAAGTATATTCATAAACTCCTAATTCTTCTCCTTCTCTAAAAAAACCTTCAATACACATATTATAAATTTGATTTGAATCAACAGTATTTTTTTCTTCATAATATTTTTTAATATATAAACAAGTTGAATTTCCATTTTTTATTGAAAGATAATGATTGAATAAATTTGAATATTTCTTTTTATTTTCTAAAAAAAATATTGTATGATCATTAAATAATTCTATTATATTATTTGATATATTTTTAAATTCTTCTAAATAAATTTCTGAAAAAATATCTCCTTGAGTTATTAATAAATTTATTCCTGGTAAAAATTTAGTTAAATATATTTTAAAATGTAAAAAGCTATGATATTGTTTTAAAACATTTTTCAAATTATTAAAAATTTGATAAGGAAAAATAAACCATAAAATAAAAAAATTCATTAAAACAATAAAAATAATAATAGCAGTTAAATCAAAATATTTTGTTTTATGATAAGATTCTATTTTTTTTATTTGACTTCTTTTATGAATCATTCTTTTTCTATAATTTATAGTCATATTTTTTTCATCATCAACTAAAAATTTTTCTTCAGTTTCTTTTCCAATTGAATTTGTTATTAAATTATTATTATCACGCATACTTTCATTTAAAATCACTAATTGACCTGTATTACTTAAAAAACTTGGTCTATGATTATTTTTCAAATTAAAAATTTCACTTTTTCTTCCTCCAAATTTATTATTATTAGAATCAAAATAATCATTATTATTACTAATTAAAACATTATTTGTATTTTGATTCTTATTATTAGTTGTTGCCTTATTATTTTGTTGATTATTATGTTCTTCTTCTTTTATTTCTTTTTGTTCTTCTATATATTGTTTAATTGAGACTAATTCTTGTTTCTTATATTTTGAAAATACTTCTTTTAAATATGTTGGATCTGGTTCTAAACCTAAATTAAAATCAAAGTTATTTACATTTGGTAAATTCACTGATGATGAATCTTTTATTTTTGAATTATCTCCAAATCCTTCAAAATAATTTTCTAAAAAAAATACATCACTCTGAATTATTTTTTCTATATTATTATTATAGTTTAATACTTCTTTCATACATTTTTCTTCAGTTTCTTCTGATATTTCTGTAAATATTTTTAATATGTTTATTCGTAAGTTAATTAAATTCAAACATAGGAAAATATAAAGAAATAAAAATACACAACTACAAAAAATAGTAATTATAAAAAATATAAATAATATTTTCCTAAAATTTATAAAAGCATATTCCCTATTTTTCGAAAGTAAATTTAATATTATTTCTATAAAATTTCTAGCAATATTTTTTTCTCCATTTGTTAAAATAGTATTTAAAGATTTTAACACATTTAATTCATATTCACTATAATTATTTCTTTTATTTTCAATTTCTTTTATAATATTATCAACATTAACATAACTAATATAATTAGAGAAAATATCAATTAAATTATTATAATTATTAACTAAAATTGTAATTGAATTAACTAAAGTTTGAGAAGAAACAGAATAATTTTCTTGAGAATAATAATTAAAAAATTGATAAGTTTTCTCAGTTAAATTATAATTTAATTCAGAATCATATTTAGAACTTTTAACAAGGGAATTTCTAATTTGAATCATAAAACTTAAAATTTGATTTAATTGATCCAAATAAATTTTACTTTGATTTTCATTAAAATAAACATTACTTTTATTAAAAACATTTAATTGACTTAAACCATAAAGAATAATTAAATTTTCTAAAGAATATAAACTTTCATAAATTTGGCTAATTTTAAAAGTAATATTTAAACTTTTACTAACTTGATTAGTTCTAATAACATTTAAGCTAAATTCACAAAAAACATTTAAAATGATGATAAGAAACATAATTAAAAAAGTAATAGATAATATATTTAAAGTTAAAGGAGATTTCTTATTAAAAGTATTAGTTCTAACAGAAGCAATAACACTAAATAAAACTCCTTTTTTATTAGTCGTTGTAAATTCACCTCCTGTTGTCATTGTTGAGCCTATTGATAACATTCCACTAAAATAATTATTATTTATTGTTTTTGTTTGATTTTTTGTCTTTGTATTATCTTTTGATAATTTATTCTTATCTGTCATCATTAAAAATTTCTGTTGATATTGTTTTATTACATTTGTTATATTTTGCTCTAAATTTTTTTCAAATATTATTTGATATATTAAAAATTGAGCATTTAATATATAAGAAAATTCTGTCACTGATACTATTGCTGTATTTTTTCTTATATATTCATTATTTTCTAATTTATTACTTAAACTTACTATATTTTTTTTCTTATGTATTTTTTTTGCTATATTAATTCTCTCATTGTTTAACATAAATTTTGTTTCACTAATTCCTTTATTTTTCAAATTATCCTTATTTATTTTTTCTACTGTTTTTTTATATTTTTCTAACTCACTTTTAACAATAGAATATAATTTTGAAAATTGACTTCTTTTAGAAGCTTCAATAACTTTAGTAGTAAAGAATAATCTTTTTTCTTCCATTTTAATAATTTCATTAATATTATTTTCTTCTTCACTATCACTATTATCTTCAATAACTAATAATTCAGGGAAAATCATTTCAATTTTAAATTCTTCAGTTTTATCTTTAGTATCATCATACATTAAATTAGGAACTAATCCAAATTTACTTTCAATAACATTATTATAATGAATTAATTTATCATCTAAAGTAGTCATAATATAACCAATATTATTACTTCTTTCAGTATGTCTTGGTCCTTTAGTTAATCCATTAAAAGTAGTTTTTTGAATTAATCCTATATATGATATTCCTTCTTCAATACAAGGAAATATTTTTACATAAATCATTATTGGATATATTAATCTTTCTTTATTTAAACCTATTTCTCTTCTTGTTTCATTAATAAATTTTGCTTTTGTTGTTGTATAAAAATTTAACATAAATTGATTATGATATTTTCCTATGTTACTTGGCATTATTGTTGAAACATTTTTTCCTACTATTTCATCTTTAGAAAAACCAAATATATTTGTAAAAGCATAATTTACATATTCTACTCTTCCTATATTTTCCTTATTTCCATTTACTACTATTATTGATGAATCTATTTGATTTTGAAAAAAATTTTTCATTGAATCATTATTTAAATTATTATTATTTTTCTCTATTTCATCTACACTCATTATTAATTGTAAAAATGCTTTATCTAAATATATTTTACTCTCATCTGATAATTTTAATACATGATTTAAAAATGTTCCATATATTTTTAATGTTCTTATGTCATATGGATTGTTTGTTAATATTAATTTTGAATATTTTTCTAATTTAGTAGTACTCTTACATATTTCAAAACCTCTTTTTTCAAATATTTTTGGCTGAAATACATTTTTCTCCATTTCACTCCAAAAATTGACTGATAATTCAGATGTGTCTTTTATTATTTTTAAAAATTTTTCATAATTTCTATTATATTCTAAAATTTTGAAAAAATTTTTATCACTTTCTTTTTCAATTAATTCTTTAGTTTGATTAACTTCTAATAATTTATTTTTACAATCAAACATATAAAATTGAAAATGAAAAGGAAGAGTATTTTTATTAACATAAGATATTTCAATTAAAGACCTAACATATTTATCTAAATAATAAGAAAGAAAATTAGCAAAATCAATTCTAATATAATCTTGACTTTTATTACTTATACTTATATTTATTGCTTTTTCAATAATATTTTCAACTAAATAACCCCAAAGTTTAATATGTTTTTCTCTTTTTCCTATTTTGGAATTTGAATATGAATCATCTATTATATCTTTATCATTTATTATTAAAGATTCTAATTCTAAATCTACTTGATTTTCATTATTATTATCTAAATCAATTTGAGAAGTATCTCTTAAATCTAATTTTTTATTTAATATTAATTCTTCTATTTTATTACAATAACAATTTAAATCTGAACATTCTATTTTATGCTGAGAATAAAACATAAATATTAAATTAGATGATTTTTTATCATGTTTACTTTCTTTTATTACTGATATTATTCTACATAAAAATATATATATTTCATATTGATTTACTTCATTTAAATAAATATATTCTGTCATTTTATTATTGAAATTTTTTATTACATTATAATCAAAAATAGAAATTATTACCAAATATAAAATTCCTAAAAAAATACAAAATAAAAGCATATAAATTAAATCATATTCTAACCAATTTTTATTAAAATATGTTATTATTGTATATAAAGTAGAAAAAGAAATATTTACTCCTTCACAAAAAATTGTAAAATTATTTAATTTTCTTCTGTAAAAATAAGGACATTTCATTCTAGAAATAAAAACAAAAATAGAAATAGATAATATAATAAATAAATTTAAAAAAGTAATTTTATGGAAAAAATATCCTGATAAAAGAATATAAAATTTCATGATTATTAAAGCAGGAGAAATATAATTATAAGGTCCTGACCAAGGTAAATTAGTTTGAAAAATAGAATAATTATTAAATAAGAATAATATAATATAAATTATTGGAATTTTTATTATTAGTAAAAATATATTTATTACTTTAAAAGCTAATATAAAACTATCTGAATCATATTCATTTTCTTCAAAATTATTATTTTTAATAATATATGGACTGAAAATTATACAAAAATTATATGTTAATAAAATATATTTGTCAATAAAAAATAAATATGATAAAATATATATTGTAATATTTATTAATTTTTTTGGCTTTTTATATGAAATGAAATAAAATAAAAAAATTGGTAAAATTATTATTATTAAATTTAATATATTAAATGCTTTAAATGATTCTTCTGAAAAATATTCTTTTGTTAAAAAATTACAAAAGTGAAAAAAACGAGAATATTTTTTTATTTTTGAATGTGTTTTTAATTCATTTGATAATTCTAATGAAATTGAAATTGATTGAATTAAATTTAAGAATATTACAAATATATAAATAATATCATTTATTTTACAAGCTTCTATTAAAAGTACCATATTTCTAAATAAAAAATGAATATATTTGCTTTCATTTGATTTATGAGTTGTATAATAAAATTTTTTTATTTTTGAATTCATTCAATTTTTTATTTATTTAATTTTAAAATATTTATTTTTTACTATAATTGTACTATTTTTTATTTTTAATTTCAATTTTTAAGGTATTTGATAATGAATTATTGAATTTAAAAAATAAACGAAAATAAAACGATTTTTTCAAGAGCAATTATTACTTTTCTTGCAATGAATGAAAAAACAAAATAAAAAATATTTTATTTTTGAATGATATAAAATTTTATAAAATAGTTAAATATATTAAATAAAAAATGGATGCGCCAACAGTTGCAAGTGAAAATAAATTTAAATTAAAAAATAAAGATTCTTCTTATACATTATATTTAGCAAATGAAAGTAATTCTTTAGTAATAAAAATAACAGAAGATGATTCAATTCCTTTAAGAACATTTTCAGAAACTTTTAGTTTAAATGACTTAACTAAAGAAAATAGATATTTTAAATTTTTTGAAACAATAGATGAAATAATAATTGAATTTCAAAATTTAATTGAAGATAATAAAGTAGAATTTTCAGTAGAAACATCTGTATTTCTCTTAATATTACATTTACCATTAAAAGTAATAGAAGAAGTAAAATTATCAATTCCACAAAAAAATTTAAATTCCAAAGATATTATATCAGAATTATGTTCTTCATTAAATGATTTAAGAAAAAAAGTGAAATATTTAGAAAATCAAATGATTTCAAAAATTTCTGAAGAAAAATTAAAAGAAAGTTTAATATCAAAAGAAATAATATTAAACGAAGAAGAGGAGAAAATGATAAAGAACTGGATATTAAAAAAGTTAAATAAAGAGAATTCAAAAATAGAATTAAATTTATTATATAAATTAACAAGAGATGGAGATTCCTCATCATCATTTCACAATAAATGTAATAACAAAGGTAATACATTAACATTATTAAAAACAACAAGAGGATATAGAAGTGGAGGATTTACAACTCAAAATTGGAGTAGTAGTGGAGGATATAAAAATGATAATAATACTTTCTTATTTAGTTTAGATTATAAGGAATGTTATTTTACTGTTGAAGGTAATAATGCTATTTATGATAATTCTAGTTATGGTCCTACTTTCGGAAGTGGACATGATTTATATATTTCCAATAATTGTTCTCAGAATAATTCTAGTTATTGTAATTTTCCTCATGGATTTGATGGTGTTAAGGCTAGAGTTTTAACTGGAGGGTATTATTATTTTAAAGCTAAGGAAATTGAAGTTTATCAAGTTAATATTTTGTAATTTTTGTTTTTTTAGTTTTAAAATATAATATTATTTTGGAAAAAAATATAAAATTTTACTTTTAATTTTATTTTGATTTATTTTATTCAATTATAAGAGTTAAAAAACCAATATCATTACCAATATCTCCTTGACAATCACTCACTAATTTAAATCTTATTAAATGTTTTCCCCTTTTAATATTATTATAATTTTTAAATTTAACATTTACTTTAAAATAATTATGAACGATTTGGTTATTAACAATTTTTTCTTCTTTAATATTAGAAGAATTAAAATATATATCAGAATCATCATTTATACATTTTATAAAAGTATCATTTGGCCATGTTATATTTTCTCCTCCATTATTAATTACTTCTATATTAAATGGAATAGTTGAATTTTTTTTAATTTCTCCTTTTTTTATTCTTTTTAAGTTTTTCTCATTATTTATAAATTTACATGATAATTTATCATTTTTGTTATTTTCTAATTGTATTGAATTAATTAAACTTATTTTTTTTATTCTATTATTTGTTTCCAAATTTTTATCGATTTTATTATTATTATAATTATTATTTATATTATTATTGTTATTAATTAATTGTTTTAACTTATCAATTTGATTTTTTAATTCAAAAATTTTTTGTTTCTTTTGTTCATTTTCATTATTTAAAAAAATCATCTTATTATTTAATTCATTTACTTCATTAATTAATGTATTTATTTTTGCATTTTTATTTATATATTTTTCTATTTCATTACATTTAATAAACAGTTCTTCATATTTTTGTTCCATATCTTTAATTTTTTGTTCAATTCCATAATTAAATTTAGATAAACCATCCACAGAATTTAATATTTTTGAAATTTTCTTATTCATTTCAATATACATTAATTCTAATCTTTTATTTTTTTCTTTTTGTTCATTTATTTCATCAATTAAATCTTTATTATTATTTACTTCCTCATTGGGATGATTAATTATATGAATAATTTGTCCTGATGTAATATTTATTTTAATTGATTGACATTGATTTAAATCTGAATTCAAATATTTTTCAAAAAACTCATCACTATCATTTATTTCAGTTGTAAATGGTTCTTCATTTTTTGTTATTTCAAAACAAAATTCAAATTTTAAAGGAAGATCTTCCTGAAAATTAAATTTTGTTCTAATGACTTTTACTAACTCTTCAAAATTATTTGTTCTTGGGATTGAATATCTTTTATTTTTATGATTTAATTCAAATAATTCCATTTATATTTTTTATTTTTTTGGATTTTTTATAATTTTTTTCAACATGATTTGAGCAATTATTAATTAAGTTCTAATAATTGTTATATGTTTGTTTTGATTTATTTTAATTTTTAATGAAAATTTTAATTTTTTAAAAATCAATTGTTCTACTTTAAATTAAATATATAAATAATCCCCAATACCATATCTATGAATTTATTAAATGAATAAATTATTTAATCATTAATGTAAAATAAATAAAATAATTTTTGAAAATTAATCTATGAGTTTGAATTTTAGTTATTTTTTAATTTAATATTGGGAAAATATTCATTATAATAAAATACCTTAAAAGTTTGGGAATTATGATAATATATTTTTTAATAATAAATTCAAGGATACAAAATTTTTTCAATAATATTTAATCAAAAAACAATTCAAAAAATTTTAATTTTTCAATTAAAAAAATATTTTAAAAATTCAATCATGGAAATTTCTTTGAATTTACTATTATTAGGAGATTCATGTGTTGGAAAAACCCAAATTTTAAACCATTATATTAAAAAGGAATATATTAAGATTACTTATACTGGTCCCTTTGGTTTAGATTATGAAAAAACAACAATAGAAATAAATGAAAAAAAAATACATTTAAAAATTTGGGACCATCTAGGTCAAAGAAGATTTTTTAGTCTTGACACTTTTTTCAAAAAATTTATGAAAAACCAAGATTTTTTTATATTAATTTATAATATAACAAATAGATTTTCTTTTGAATATATAATAGAAGATATAAGTACCATTCATGAAGTTAAAAATAAAGAAGATATTATATTAGGAATTGTTGGGAATAAAAATGATTTATATGAAGAAAGAAAAGTTAAATTCGAAGAAGGAAGAAAATTAGCTGAAGATAATAATTCTTTATTTTTTGAAATTTCTGCTAAAGATTATAGTAGTATTGAAAATATTTTTTTCACATTATCTAAAAAATATTTAGAAAAAAAACAAATTATTAAAGAAGAAACAAAAACGTATGAAAATGGAGATGAATATATTGGATATTTATGTGATAATAAAAGATATGGAGAAGGAATAATGAAATATAATAATGGAAATATTTATAATGGATATTTTAAAAATGATTTAAAAGAAGGAGAAGGATTATTTTGTTTAAATAAAGATGATTATGAAATAATTAAAGAGATAAATATATTTAATTTAAATGAAATATTTAAATTAAATAATTTAAAAGATTTATTTTATAAAGGAAATTATAAGAATGATAAAAAAGAAGGAGAAGGAATATTATATATTAAAAAAAATAATGAATTTGGAAATAATATAATTTATGAAGGAAATTTTAAAAATGATAAAAAAGAAGGATTTGGAACAATATATTTTAAAAATAAAACTATATTAAAAAGTTATTGGAAAGAAGATAAAATAAATGAAGAAAAAGAATCTATTTTTTGTGTAAACAATTTAACAATTAAAAACGAATATTTAAATTCAATTAACTGGATAAATTTTATTAAAAATTTTGGAACTATAAATAAAGAAATTCCAAATGAAAATGAAGATATAAGATAATTATTATATTTTCATTAAATATAATATAAAGAAATTAATATATATTTCAAATTCTCAAATATTCCTCATTAATATCAAATAATTTATATATAAACTCATAAAATCCTAATATTTAATCATAATTCTAAAAATAATTAAAAAAGAGAAAGCTAAATTAAAATCAATAAAAATGAAACCCCAAATCCTTCTCTTATTCACCCTAAATATATTTGTTTCAATGGGTTATTCCTTAATAGCTCCTCTTTTTCCAATCCTAGCAACAAAAAACAACTTATCCGAATCTTTACTAGGATGGATAATATCAATATATTCATTAACAAATTTCCTAATCACACCATTTTCTCCTCAAATAATTCAAAAAATAGGAAGATTAAAACTTTTTTATTTAACATTAATACTAGAAGCATTTTCAACAATAATATATGGTATATTTAAATATATTTCAAATCCTACATTCTTAATATTTATTTCTTTCCTCGTTCGATTGGTTCATGGAGTAGGTTCTGGTCTAATGTCTACAATCCTCTATTCCCTCGGCGTATCTCTCTCCGCTCCTGAGGAAGTCACCCAGAGCCTCGGTTACCTAGAAGTTGCATGGAGTGTTGGAATTTCAATAGGACCTGTCTTTGCTTCACTTTTATTTCATTTAGGAGGCTTCTCTTTACCTTTTTATACTTTTGGATTATTATTTTTTGTTCCCATTTATTTGATTAAGTTTTTAAATATTCCAAATGATGATTGTTATAATAATAATAATACAACTAATAATGATAAGAATGAAGATTTACAATTTTTTAAATTTTTTAATATGGAAATGTTTATTAATTTTTTAGCTACTGTAGTGTATCAAATTGGTCAAACTTATTATTTTCCTTCATTAACATATCATTTAATGAATAAATGGAATTTAAGTATAGAATCATCATCATTATTTTTTATGATAGGAATGACAGCATATTTCATAGGATTACAAGTATTAAATAAAATATTAGAGAATTTCGGTTTAATATTAACAATATTACTAGGCCAAATATTAATAATAATAGGATCACCCTTAGTATACCCTTTAAATTTTTTACCTCAAAGTATAATAACAATAATATTAGGATTAGCATTATTAGGAATTTCAGGAGCATTTACATGCGTAGCAGTAATAATACAATTTGGTAAAATAGCTAAAAAAACTAATAATTTATTAAATGATTCATCAATTAATGACATTAGTGCAGCTGTATTTAATTTAGGAATTAATGTTGGTGATTTTATTGGTCCTATTTTTGGAGGATTTATTAGCACGAAATATAGTTTTAAATATAGTAATGTTTATATGAGTGTTATTGGATTTGCTGATTCTATCTTATATTATTTTTTTTATAGGAATGATATGATTTTTGTTATTAAAGATATTTTTTTTAATGGATTTAAAATTACCAGATATGAAGCTAATAATATTGATATTAATGAAAGAAAGGATGTTAGGATGAGTCGAGGAAGAAAGTTTAGTGATAGTAGTTTTAGTGAAAGTTTTCAAGTTGTGAATAAAAATGATTTTTTGAAAAATTTAGAAAAAGAAGATTTGTAGTTTTTTGGGAATTGTTTATTTTTTTTGTAAGTTTATTAGTAATTTATTTGGTTTAGGTGAATTTAAATTGTGGAAAATTTTTTGAAATAATATTTAAAATTTAAAAAGTCAGAATTAAATTTATGTGCTTTTGTTTTTAAAAGTGTGTTAATTTTCAATTCTTTTTTTAATTATTATTATAAAATTTTTATAAATTCTTATTATTATAAAGAATGAAAAAGAATTATTTCAAATTTTAAGTTATTAATTATATCAATAAATAAAATTTTAACGATTAATATAGTTATTTTATTTTTATTAAAAACGCTGAACACTTTTCAAAATATAATAAAAAAATATTAAGTATTATAAATATAATAATATTTTTTCTTTTGATAAAAATTATTAAATATAAGATAAATAAATTAAAAAATAAAGTAACTCCTAATGAGAGATGTTCATAAAAAAATTGCTTAAAAAATATCATTTTATATCATATATATTAATTTCTTTATATTATATTTAATGAAAATATAATAATTATCTTATATCTTCATTTTCATTTGGAATTTCTTTATTTATATTTCCAAAATTTTTAATAAAATTTATCCAGTTAATTGAATTTAAATATTCGTTTTTAATTGTTAAATTGTTTACACAAAAAATAGATTCTTT
>JAEEGI010025290.1_pt1 | contig 11516 bp, 9 predicted proteins | sample 8958751 | NCBI WGS metagenome assembly JAEEGI01 (sample SAMN16246545, study PRJNA631951) | gut metagenome | biome: gut microbiome; feature: rumen; material: KS-attached | host: Bos | place: Iran: Karaj | collected 2018-10 | reverse complement strand
GACAACTGCGATATCGCGGCTGACGGAGGGGAACTTCGGCAGCGGAGTATAGACCGGCAGATCCCGGCGCAGGGCAAAGAGTGTATCAAAGCTCAGTTCCGCACAATAGAGTTCCGTATCCACGCCGTACTCAGCGGCAACCTCCGGATGGATCTGGCCGAAAACACCGACAGCCTGACCCTTCACAAACACCCTGGCACAGCGCCCCGGATGGTAGGATGCATTTTTCTTCTCAGCTTCAAAACGCATCTGTTTGCCTGTAATGCCGGATACCAGCGTCTCCACGATCCCTTTGAGCCGGAAGAAATCGACGTCAGAGCCATACATGCCGATCGAAACGATCTTCGGTTCGTCTGCAAGCCCATCTTCCCGCTTCAGGTAGATTCTGCCAATTTCATAAAGTGCTGCTGCCTTATTGCGGAAGTTATAGTTGCGTGTAAGGATTTCGAGCATGGAGGGCAGAACCGTCGTACGCATGATAGACGTGTCCTCTCCGAGAGGATTGAGGATTTTCAGGCTGTCACGCAGTGGCGAGTCGGCCGGCATTCGGATTTTATCATAATAGGAAGGGCTGATAAAGGAATAGGTAATGATCTCATCCAACCCGAGGCTGCGCAGAATCTCTCCGACCTGACGCTCGCACTGCTGCACCGGTGTGTATCCGCCGCAGGTGCTGATAGCCCCAGTGAACCTGGTGGGGATCTCATTGTAGCCGTAGAAGCGGGCTACTTCTTCGGCAAGGTCAGAATAGTGCGCAACATCGGCACGCCAGGACGGAACATGGACAATATCTCCCTCAAATGTAAACCCGAGATCAGCAAGGATCTTTTTCATCGCTTCCGCATCAATCTCGGTGCCAAGGAGCGCATTGATTTTCTCCGGTTCGAGCTTCAGCGTCGTCTCTTCAAAGGGTTCGGGGACAACATCGATCACTCCGGGCACCACTTCACCTGCACCGAGGAGTTCAATCAGCTCACAGGCACGCTCCACAGCCTTCAGGGTGTTCTGCATATCCAGGCCCTTCTCAAAGCGGGAGGATGCGTCGGTACGCATGCCGAGTGCGGTAGCCGTGCGGCGAACCGACGGGCCGTTGAAACAGGCGCTCTCAAAAAGCACCATCGCCGTATCCCCGACGATCTCCGAATTCTCACCGCCCATAACGCCTGCCACGGCAACCGGCTTTTCTGTGTCGCAGATGCAGAGCATATCGGTTGTGAGATTTCTTTCGGTACCGTCAAGTGTGCGGATCACTTCACCCGGTTTTGCACGACGGACATGGATTTCCCCATTGCCTACACAGGAAAAGTCAAACGCGTGCATCGGCTGGCCATATTCCATCATGACATAGTTTGTAATGTCAACAATGTTATTGATCGGGCGCATACCGGCATTGCGGATACGCTCCTTCATCCATTCCGGAGAAGGTGCAATTTTCACGTTTTTGACCATACGGGCTGTATAACGCGGGCAGAGATCGGCGTCTTCAATGACAATCCTGGCCATATCAGCAATATTGCCCCCGGCTTTTGCCGTAACAGCCGGTTCATGCAGCTTCAGTGCTTTCCCGAATGTCACAGCAGCTTCACGGGCAAGCCCGATCATGCAGAGGCAGTCCGGCCGGTTGGGCGTAATCTCAAAATCAACAACATGATCATCAAGCCCCAGTTTCACCGCCATATCCTCGCCGGGTGCATAATCACCCTGGAGAATCAGAATCCCGTCTTCTATAGCGTAAGGGAAATCGTGCTGGGTCATACCGAGCTCCCTGAAAGAACAGAGCATACCGTCCGACGGGACACCGCGCAACGGCTTGGCTTTGATTTCAATGCCGCCCGGCAGGAGAGATCCATCCAGTGCAGTCGGAACCAGGTCGCCCTCATGCACATTCTGTGCACCGGTGCAGATCTGAACGGGGTTTCCGTCTCCGATGTCAATCTGACAAACCCACATATGGTCTGAATCGGGATGGCGCTCAATGGAAAGGACCTTGCCCACCTTCACATTTTTCATGGTCAGGCTGAGATCTTCCGTTGATTCCACTTTAGAGCCGGAAACGGACATTGCCTCTGCAAATGCTCTGTCGCCCACCTCAGATACAGGCAGGTCTACAAACTCCGTAAGCCATTTTCTGGAACATTTCATTTCTCTGTCCCCCCTTCTCAGAACTGTTCAAGGAAGCGCTCATCATTTTCAAAAATGAGGCGCAGATCTGAAATCTTGTACTCACCCATAGCAAGACGCTCCAGCCCCATGCCGAAAGCCCATCCGGAATAGATGTCCGGATCGATCCCGCAGCCAGCCAGCACTTTCGGGTGAACCATCCCGCAGCCCAGGACTTCGATCCAGCCCTCGCCCTTGCAGGTCGGGCAGCCTTTTCCGCCGCATTTATGGCAGCGGATATCCAGCTCGGCGCTGGGTTCCGTAAACGGGAAGTGGTGCGGACGGAAGCGGGTAACCGTTCCTTCCCCGTAGATCTTCTCCACGACGAGGTTCAGTGTTGCTTTCAGATCCGACATCGTGACTCCCTTATCGATCACCATGCCCTCGATCTGATGGAACATCGGAGAATGGGTCGCATCCACCTCATCCTTCCGGTAAACACGGCCAGGTGCAATCATGCGGATCGGCAGGGGTTTGGTCTCCATGGCGTGTACCTGCATGGGTGACGTCTGCGTGCGAAGACAGATTTTACTGTCCTCTGTGAAATAGAAGGTATCCGTCCACTCACGGGAGGGATGAGAGTCTTCAATATTGAGCTTGGTAAAGTTGTAGTCCGAAAGCTCTACCTCACTCCCGTCCAGGATTTCAAAGCCCATACCGATAAAAATATCCTTGATCTGGTCAAGCACGTTATACATCGGATGTTTATGCCCAAGGCGCGTTTCTGCAGCGGGGAGTGTGACATCAACCGCCTCCGCCTCCAGCTTCTTCTCCATCAAAGCTGTGGAAAGAACCTGCTTGCGCGCATCGATCGCAGCCTCAATGTCAGCCCGCAGCCTGTTGGCAAGCTGGCCCATCACAGGGCGCTCTTCGGCGGAAAGGCGGCCCATCTGACGGAGAATCCCTGTCAGCTCGCCTTTTTTCCCGAGATATTTCACACGAAGCGCTTCCAGAGAGTCAACATCTTCGCTCTCAAGAATTGCCCTGATCGAAGCTTCTCTGAGCTTCTCCATCATTTCTTTCATAATGGTATTCTCCTTCTGTTTCCATTTTACTTATAAACTCTCGAAACGCGCTTGGTAACGCTGCACAACAGCTCATAGGGAATCGTTCCTGCGGCAGCGGAGAGGGCATTGATATCGGCATGTTCTCCGAACAGTTCGACTTCCGTCCCAACTTCGGCTTCATACAGATCCGTCAGATCCGCCATGCACATATCCATGCAGATCGTGCCGATCTGTTGTACCGGGCCCCATCGGGTTGCAAAACAGCATTTGCCGGAAGCCGCACGCGGCAGCCCATCGGCATAGCCGACGGCGAGCACTCCTACGCGTGTCCGACGTGTCGTTTCATATTTCCTGCCGTAACTGATAAAGGTGCCCGGTTCATAATGCTTGATAGTTGTCACCGTTGTGACAAAGCGCATGCAGGGCTTCAGCCCGAGTCGGCCGGAAGTATCTCCGTACCCATAGAGGAGGAGCCCTGGGCGCACCATATCAAGCGCTGTTTCCGGATAATTAACAACTGCTCCGCTGTTTGCACAGTGCCTCAGGGCAAAAGTGATGCCATGCTGTTCTCTCAGTTCTTCCACAACATGCTGAAAGAGAGAAAACTGCTTCCTTGTGTAGGCGTGGTTTTCCTCCCCCGGCTCATCGGAGACCGCGAAATGGGTATAAATTCCTTCTGCATGCAGCCCCGGAAGCCGGCAGGCTCGTGCGATATGCCCGACGCCTTCCTCCGAAAGGCTCCCGTCACAAAGGAAACCGAGTCGGGACATCCCGGTATCCACTTTGATGTGGATGGTAAGCTCTTTTCCAAGCTTCTCAGCCTCTGCGGAATACTCCTCTGCCTTCGCAAGACAGGTGACCGTCTGCGTAATGTTGTTGTCGATCAGGCTCCCGGTATACTGCCAGGGTGTGTGGCCGAGAATCAGAATCGGCATGGTGATCCCACCGTCCCGCAGCTCAAGGGCTTCATCCAGGCAGGAGACCGCCAGATGATCTGCCCCGCAATCCTGGAGGAGGGATGCTACCCGCAGTGCACCGTGTCCGTAGGCATCTGCCTTCACAACGCCAAGAAAGCGGCATCCGGATGGAATGTCGCTTCTGATGGCTTCATAATTGTGTTTAATATTGCCCAGGCTGATTTCCGCCCAGGTCCGCTTCTGAAGGTCATTCATACATTTCTCTTTTTATATAAGTATCCGGCGGGCTTCAAACCCGTTGCAAGGATATTTGCTAAGCTCCGTAATGATTACGCCGGAGGACGAATTCGCCGCATGAATAAATTTACCGTTTCCGATATAAATCCCGGAATGCCCGATATACGAACCATACGTGTAGAAACACAGGACATCACCCATACGGAGATCATCGCTGTCAACATGCACGCCATTTTTTGCCTGACTCGCAGCTACCCGGTTCAGATCATGGCCGAACTGGCTGTAGACATACCAGACAAAACCGCTGCAGTCAAATCCCGTTGAGGGATCCTTCCCTGCCCAGGTATATTTTGAACCGAGGAAGCGGCACGCAAATTCGACGACATCCATCCCCGTCGCGGCAGATGCAGGCGCAGCGGGTGCTGCAACAGATGATCCCGGATCCTGAGGCATGCCCGACGGTGAAGAAATCACCATCTGCTGAGCTGCAGGAACCGGAGTCTCCTCCGGAGCGGGTGTCGCCAGGGGATACGGACTTCCCGACGGCATGGGAAGCGGGGTCGGGAGCGGAGCATCCGTCGGCGTCGGCCGTATCGTCGGTATCGGAGTCGGCACAGGTGTCGGCGTGGCAGACGGCTGTGGCGTCTGTACAGGCGACGGTGCAGCAGTCCAGACCGGAGTCGCAGTCGGCGCAGCCGTCGAAACAGCCGGATAGGCCGGAGCTGCAGTCGGTACAGGAGACGGAGTGCTTGTCACGGCCGGTTCCGTAGACGCGCCATCATCCAGAAAGATGGCTTCTGCCTGCTGCCCATATGGGGTCTGTGCGTTGCCTGTATCAAGATAGAGATCCGGGCCGGCAATTTCCAGATAATCAGAGGACATGTAGCCCGAGCCTCCGGGATATCTGACTGCAACCCATTCACTGCCGGTATGTGACGTTATTTCAACAACAGTTCCCTTAGCTAGAGTGTCCGTCACCCCATAGCCCATTCCCGGGCCGGACCGGACGTTGACACCCTTTCCGGTGACCACTGCAGTTTCTGCCGCGGCCTGCCCTGCCAATACGGACAGTACCAGCAGGAGCACCGCAGCAAACGCTATCCATCGGATACGCATCAGTCAGGCCTCTTCAGCCCTGTGCGAGGGCACGCTCCAGCCAGACAGCAGCTACATCGATTGCGGAGTACAGGCTGCTCTTTTCACTCTTCTTGATCACTCTGTCACGAGATTTAATAGAAGGATCTGTCAGTTGAAGCGAGAGAGAAACCTTTGTTGCCACATCAAGATCTTTCACCTTTTTTGTTTCCAGCACCTGCATCATCACAATATATTTATCAGCAAAACTGCCGTAATAAATCATATTATCTTTTCGCAGAAGCGGATGCCCTTTATACTCTAATCTTGCCAAAATCAACACCTCCGAATGTTCTATGAGAAGTTATCAAATTTAACCTGCAATGTCAAGCCCCTATCCGAAAACCACAATGCTGTTGTCGAACCAACCGTTCTGAGCCTGATTGCCGGCATACAGCCCGTTATCGGAGAAGATTCCGCCTCCGGTAGAGGTATCGGGAGCGACATAAATCTCCGGTTGATAGTCCCCCGTAATAACCATCCCGGGGAACTGCACATTGTTATAGTCCGGGAAAACACCTGTCGGATTGGCCGGCATCGCAAGGTCTGCATCCGTAATACCGAACACACCGGTATTCGGCCCGAGATACGGATAGGTAAATGACCGATACGGAAGTCCTTCATGCACAGGCCGCATGACAGCTTTCCATAACCTTGCAGCAGGGTTTCCGCTGACGTTGATTCGAGCGGGGGTATCAAAACCCGTCCAAACTGCAGCAACGTAATACGGTGTACAGCCGACAAACCATCTGTCCTTGTATTCACCGGACGTGCCTGTCTTGCCGGCGACGGGCATGCTCCAGAGCGTCGCCTCTGTTCCGGTTCCGTTTTCAACTGCGTTTTCGAGCATATAGGTCATAACATGGGCAGTATTTGCGGAAAATGCCTGTACGGTGCTTGGAGAATTGTCAATCACCGTATTGCCCTGCTTGTCCGTCACAAGAGAATACGTCCTGCTGTAGGTAAACACACCGTCATTGACAAACGAACAGTAAGCCGCTGCCATTTCCCGCACCGTAATGCCGTTTGTGAGCTGGCCGAGTGCCATCGGAGCATAGGCACAGTCATCCGGGACGAGGCTTGTCACACCCAGCTTCTGAATCAGATAATTGTAGCAGACTTCCGGCGTCAGTTTGTCGACAATCTGCGCCGCAACCGTGTTGAGAGAATACTGAAGTGCTTCAAAAATCGTCATCAGGCCGTAGTTATCACCGCCGTCATTCTGGGGGAACCAGCTTGTCCCGCTCAGGGTAATATACGACTCATCCCGAACCCATGTATTCGGAGTAATATAACCAAGCTCCGTCGCCGGGCCGTAAGAGGCAATCGGCTTAAAGGCTGAACCCGGAGACCGCTGCGTACCCGTGGCACGATTGAGCGGGAAGTTTCTGTCTTTCTCCCCGACGCCGCCGGAGAGGGCAACTACAGCCCCGCTGTATGGATCCATCACAACAATGCTGCTCTGAAGCTGCTGAGTCCCAGTAGTTTTGGGAATAGCATTGAGATCTTCATAAATGTTGTCAACCGCTGTCTGGATATCCGGGTTCAGGCAGCAGTAAATCTGGTAGCCGCCGTTAAATACAAGCGTCCTTGCAGCTTCCCGGCTGATGCCTTTCAGCTTCGCCAGATCGGTGATCACGTCCTGAATGACCGTCTCTTCATACCATGTGTAAATCTGCTGAACGGTGTCTTCCTCAGGGGTACGGGCAAAATAAAGCGGTTCTGCGGCAGCCTGTTTGAATTCCGCATAAGTGATGTAACCCTGGTTGTACATCTCGCGCAGAATCGTCTCCTGCCGGCGCTTGTTGTTCTCTTCGTTATAGAATGGGTCGTAATAGGTCGGCAGGTTGGTAATGCCGGCAATGGCGGCACACTCCGCAAGGCTTAGCTCCGAAACGTCCTTCCCGAAATACTTGTGCGCAGCCCGCTGAACGCCCCAGCATCCCTCTCCGAAATAGGCCACATTGAGGTACCACTCCATGATTTCCTTTTTGTCGTACCGTTTTTCCAGCTCCAGAGCCCCAAAGATTTCCTTCAGTTTGCGCTGGACAGTGACCTCATCGTTTCCCGTGACATTCTTCAGCACCTGCTGGGTAATTGTCGATCCGCCGTATGTCTTGCGCATGGTAAAAAACATGTCGATCAAAGCACCGGAAGTCCTGAACCAGTCGACTCCCTTATGATCATAAAAGTCCTTGTCTTCAATGGCAACAACAGCCTGTTCCATATAGTGCGGAATCTGCTCATATTCCACCCAGTCGTGCGTTTCAAGGCCTGTAAGCGTGACAAGCTCTTTGTATTCCCCGGAACCGTCGTTATACCAGATGGTACTTGCTTGATTGATCGTATAATCCGAAAGGGAGACATCGACCTCGGAGACAAGGCAGTTTTTCACATAATAGGCAAAGATGCATGCAAAGAGCATACCGGAGAGAAGAATCACAATAAAAGCTGAGCCGAATATTTTCAATACAACACGCACAATGGATGCAACTACATCCATCGTAGTATCGGTAGCTTTATAAGCAGTGTAACCAAGCTTTCCCATCGGGGATCGCTTATCCGCGTGCTTTTCGTCAGCCAACTGTTATCCCTCCTTTGTGCATATTTTGAGAAATTATTATATCATAGCTTGTCAAGTTGTGATAGGCTAAAATAGAGAAGAAATTGTAAACGTTTGGAAACCATATCCCCCTTGATTTCTTGTGTGAGATATTGTATTATAAAGCAGGAATTGAAAAGGACAGGAGGTTTTGCAAAATGAGTGATTACAACAGCGACGGTGATTTGATTACTATCGTAGATGATGACGGGCAGGAATTCGAACTGGAATACATTGACGAAATAGATTATAACGGCAGCACTTTTGTTGCCTTTCTCCCTGCAAACATGGATGAAAGCGATCCTGATTACGGACTGATTATTCTCCGCAGTGTTCCGGATGAAAACGGCGAAGAGCTTTTCGAATCCATCGACGACGAAGCAGAACTTGACGATGTATACAACAAGTTCATGGTTCTCCTCTTTGATGATGAAGAAGAGGAAGAATCTGAGGACTCTGAAGAAGAAAAGTAAAACGTCGCATTTCCCTCACCTGCTGCGGCTGTGTTGCCGTTTTCGGCAGTACGGTCCGTTAAACCCACATCTCATATAAGGGATGCCGATTTGAGTCTGCGGATTGCAGGCCTCCCGGCTTATGCTGGAAGAAGGAAGCGCGAAACAGAACTTAGGCGACCCACCTGCTCTATTTGTGCAGGTTATAATTGGGCCGGCACGGCACAGTGGGCATTCCCCCGAGAGCAATCTCGGGGGAATGATTTTTTCATTCAAGTTTTTTTAGCTTTTCATTCAGCTTCGAGTAAATCCGCTTGACAAACCATGGTTCGGTTGAGGCCTTCAGAGCCTCATCCAGAGTAAACCAGGCGACCCCTTTGTTCTCATCCTCGCACACGGTCAAAGGCTCTGAATCATCTGCTTCCATCAGATAGGTGAGGTTCAGATGAAGATGGCTGGGCACATACTTTCCGCGTTTTTCATGCCCGTCCACCGTAAGAGTTTCGAGTGAAAAAATATCCCTGGAAACAGGGATCACTTTTTTTATCCCTGTTTCTTCCTTTACCTCTCGGACAGCTACCGCGAGCAGATCTGTTTCTCCGTCCGCATGCCCTCCAGTCCAGGACCAGGAATCATAGATCCTGTGATATACCATAAGCACCTTTGTCCGTTCACGGTTAACAACCCACGCGGAAGCAGTCATATGGGCAATCCGGTTTTCCCGTTCAAAAGCATCTTCGTTTTCTGCTAAAAAAGCAAGAATAACCTCTCTGTCTGCCGCTTCCTGCTCATTGGCCGGTGTGTAATGCCGGATCTGCTCTGTCAGCTCAGCGCGGTTCATGGCGTTATCTCCTTCAGATAAGAATCAATATCAAACGGGACAGTTTTCTCATCCTTTTTCAAATACAGAGGGTGATGGGGATGTCCTGCTTTGGAGCAGCGCCCCGCGCAGAGCCAGAGGGCATTATACCGTTTCCCGATGTCCACCATCTCCTTTACACAGCCGGGCAGGTATGGCCGCTTTGTAAGGATAGTGCCCCAGGCAGCCCATACCGCCGGTTTTACGCCCGCCCCCACATGGGACAACACATAGGCAAACGCCCGCATATTTTCTTCGTGGAGTCGTTTGTTAAAAACCTTGTCCATCTGATCCGGATCCGTTGCGCGCTGTGCATATACATTGAACATGATAAAACTATCATACCGATTTGCCTGTGCAATTCTGGAAACGGATTTAAGAGTATTGTCAAGTGCATCCGGTGCAGCGGTTGACGGATTGATTCCGATACAAATCAGAGGATTTTCACCTCGTGTACCGAGAATATAACGGTATTCGGTGTAAAAATCCGGAACATAGATCCATCTGGCAGGATCATATCCTCCGCTGCTCCCAGACAGGGCAAGTGCTTTCTCAAAAGACAGCAGCTCTGTTCCGCTGCCCTCACCGGCAGGGATGTGAGGCATTACCCCTTCACCGCTTTCAAAAGCTGTTCCGTGCGGTCTGTCTCTTCCCAGCGTACACCGAGATCTTCTCTCCCGACATGCCCGTAAGCTGCAAGCTTGCGATAAATCGGTTTGCGGAGATCCAGATCACGGATGATCGCCGTCGGGCGGAGATCAAAGACCTTCTCAACCGCCGCACTGAGGATATCGTCTGCGACCTTTCCTGTTCTAAATGTTTCGACCAGAACAGAGACTGGTTTTGCCACCCCGATCGCATAGGCAAGCTGTACCTGGCAGCGCTCCGCGAGCCCGGCAGCCACCACATTTTTAGCCACATAACGGGCTGCATAGGCAGCACTTCTGTCCACTTTTGTGGGATCCTTGCCGGAAAAAGCACCACCGCCATGCGGAGCGCTTCCGCCATAGGTATCCACAATGATTTTGCGTCCGGTAAGCCCGGTATCTCCCTGCGGGCCGCCTATGACAAAGCGGCCTGTTGGGTTAACATAATATTTAGTATTCTCATCCAGAAGTTCAGCCGGGATTACCTGCCGGACTACAAGCTCTATGCTATCACGCCGCAGAACCTCCATATCCACTTCCGGGGCATGCTGGGCGGAAATAACCACCGTGTCGACCCTAACCGGATGCCGGTTCTCATCGTACTCAACAGTCACCTGGGTCTTACCATCCGGACGAAGGTAGGAAACGAGCCCCTCTTTCCGAATTGCGGTCAGGCGCTTGGCCAGCTTATGTGCAAGGGAAATCGGCAGCGGCATCAGCTCCGGCGTCTCGCGGCAGGCATAACCGAACATCATGCCCTGGTCGCCTGCACCGTTCTGAAGCTCAGCATCCTCTCCCTGTTTGCTCTCCAGTGCCTTATCCACTCCGAGAGCAATATCTGCAGACTGCTCATCGATATTGACAACTACGCCGCAGGTTTCGCTGTCAAAGCCATATTTTGCACGGTCATATCCGATCTCCCGGATTACACTGCGGGCGATGCCGGCGATGTCTACATACGTTTTGGTAGAGATTTCTCCCATGATATGAACCAGCCCTGTTGAAACGGCCGTTTCACAGGCAACGCGCCCTTCAGGATCCTCCTTCAGAATTGCGTCAAGAACAGCATCGGAAATCTGGTCACAGATTTTATCAGGATGTCCTTCCGTAACAGATTCAGATGTAAAAAGATAATGTGCCATAGATACCTCCAATGAATATAATTACAAAAACCCCTGCCAAGTCCGGCGGGGGTTTTTAAAAAATCAAAGCTGCAGCCTCATCTTTCGTCACCGCCGGATTTAGCACCATACCTTGCGGCTGGTTGCTGTGAGATCAACGGGCCGGTCCCTCCCTCACTCTTGATAAGGTGTTCAATTGTCATGCGGTATTATAGCAGAAATCTTCCTCTTGTCAAGCACTACCTTGTCACAAATTCCCTTTTTTGTTAAACTTCTTTAACCCTATACTATCTCCTCCGGCACGGCATAACGCCAGTGATATCCGCCCGCCGTATACTGCCTGCCACCGCAGACCTTGTGTATACCGGAATAGCCGGTTG
>JAEEGI010025283.1_pt1 | contig 11517 bp, 7 predicted proteins | sample 8958751 | NCBI WGS metagenome assembly JAEEGI01 (sample SAMN16246545, study PRJNA631951) | gut metagenome | biome: gut microbiome; feature: rumen; material: KS-attached | host: Bos | place: Iran: Karaj | collected 2018-10 | reverse complement strand
GCCCGTCACATCCTGGGGCTGGAGAAGGTCCCAAGGGTTCGGCTGTTCGCCGATTAAAGTGGCACGCGAGCTGGGTTCAGAACGTCGCGAGACAGTTCGGTCCCTATCTGTTGTGGGCGTTTGAAGTCTGAGGGGGCCTGACCCTAGTACGAGAGGACCGGGTTGGACAGACCTCTAGTGTGCCGGTTGTGACGCCAGTTGCACCGCCGGGTAGCTATGTCTGGAAGGGATAAGCGCTGAAAGCATCTAAGTGCGAAGCCCGCCCCGAGATGAGACTTCGTTTGAGGGTGGTCGCAGACTACGACCTCGATAGGCCGCAGGTGTAAGGGCAGCGATGCCTGTGCCGAGCGGTACTAATAACCCGAAGGCTTTCCGTGGGCGCTCTTGTATGTCTTGTGCCAATGGTCGCCGGCCTTGAGGGCCGGAAGGACGATCCTTGGCGGCCGTGGAGCCGGTGAACACCTCTTCCCATTCCGAACAGAGAAGTTAAGCCCGGCATCGCCGATGATACTGCGCCTGTTCGTGGGAAAGTAGGTCGCCGCCAGCCTTTTATAGGGAGTCTCATGATTTTGGGACTCCCTTTTTTTTGTTTTCTTTTTGGCGGGGGTGGGGATTGCTAGTATTACTAGTATCTCTAGTATTACTAGTAGCCCTAGTATTACTAGTATTACTAGAATCACTAGGGGTGGGCTTTGGGGGGCTCTGAAATAAATTGTTGATTATTGAAAAAAAAGTCGTATTTTTGCACTTTCAATAATTATATAAATACATTTCTTATGAGCAACAAAGAGACTAGTTTGTCAAAGGGCAAGGGCCTGTATAAGTGGCATTACTGCTCGCTAGGAGGTACCAAACGAGTATGCATCACCCGTGGTGAGGATATTGCTCATCTGCGTGAGTTGGACCAGAAGATGTGGACAGTGCTGAGCTGCCCAGTCAAAGGTCTCGAACTGGATGAGCGCACCCTCGACTTGATTGATTACGACCGCGACGGCAAAATCCGTGCCGACGAGGTTATTACGGCTGCCGAGTGGCTCTGCTCGGTGGTGAAGGACAAGAATAAGATTCTTGAGGGGCACGACTATATCGACCTCTCTGATTTCAATACCGACAACGAGGAGGGCTCACAGATGCGCGAAAGCGCCGAGACGGTGCTGAAGATTATGGGCTTGGAAAAGACCACTATCTCCCTTCCCGAGTTGAACGAATTTCTGGAGCATTACGACGAGGATTGCGCCAAAGACCTCGAGACTTCGCTGGAGAACCTCTCGGTCAACGTGGCTCCTTATGGCGACAAGAGTGATGATGCCGTGGCAGCTGTCGACGCTATCCGCGACAAGGTGGCCGACTATTTCCTGCGTTGTAAGTTTATCCAGTTCCACGACGACTGTGCCGCCGCCCTCGACGTATCGGTCGAGAAGGTGGCCGAAATCAGCGAGAAGAATCTCGCTACCAGCATCGAGGAGGTTTCCAAGTACCCGCTTTTCAAACCCCGTGCCAACGCACTGCTTCCGCTCAAGGAGGGTATCAACCCCGCTTGGCAGGGCCAGTTCGCCAAGGTCAAGGAATTGGTTTTGGATGTCGACTATGCCGGCAAGGACACCCTCACCGAGGAGGAGTGGAATGCCGTAGTGAAGAAGGTCGACGACTATGTGGCAGCCAAGGACGAGGAGACCAAGAGCGTCAACGAAGGCCATGAGGAGAAGGTCAACAACGAGCACGATGCCATCAAGCCGCTGGAACGCCTGTTGCACCTCTATCGCGATTTCTACACCCTGCTGCGCAACTACGTGGCCATGGTCGACTTCTACAACAAAGACATCGCTGCCACCTTCCAGGCTGGCCAGCTCTATATCGATTCCCGTCGCCTCGACCTCTGCTTGAAAATTGGTCCCGACGTGGCGAAACACATGGACAACTCCGAGCTCAGCGACATGTTCCTCGTCTACTGCAAGTGCACTTCGCGCGTTAAGAACGAGACCATGAATATCGTTGCCGTCCTTACTTCGGGCGACATCAACAATATCCGTGTGGGCAAGAACGCTGTCTTCTACGACAATAGCGGCCAGGACTGGGACGCTGTCGTCACCCATGTCAAGGAGAACCCCATCAGCGTGCGCGAGGCCTTCTGGTCGCCCTACCGCAAGTTTGGTCGCTGGTGCAAGGAGAAATTCACCAAGTCGGCTGAGGAGAAGGAAGCCGCCGCATTCGAGAATCTCACCACCAAAGCCGACGCCACCACTGCCGCCGTGGCTGCCCCTGGTGCTGCGCCTGCCCCGGCCAAGAAACCTTTCGACATCGCCAAATTCGCCGGTATCTTCGCCGCTATCGGCATTGGCTTGGGCATGATCATACAAGCGCTGACCGGAATCCTCGGTGCCGTCTTCCACTCCTTCCTCTCGGCGGTCATCTTCATTATCATTATCATGCTCTGCATCTCGGGTCCTTCTATGGTATTGGCTTGGATAAAACTCCGTGGTCGCAACCTCGGTCCTGTGCTCAATGCCAACGGATGGGCCATCAACTCCAAGATTATTGTCAACTCCCGCTTCGGTCGCACCCTCACCCAGCGTGCCAAATACCCCGCTGTGGTCATGTCCAAAGACCCCTATGCTCCTATGCCCAAGTGGCTGTTGTGGATTATCTTCATCCTTATTGTGTTGGTAGTCGTCTTCTTGGTGCTCTATTTCAACAACTACTTCGACCGCTTCAATATCGAGTGGCTGCACTACGATAAGGCCAACTCGTGGATAGGTAAAATCTTCGGTGCCGTCAGTGAAGAGCTCGCCGAAGCTGGCGAAGGGCTAAACGAGGCCGTCCAAGAAGCCGCCGAAACCGCCGCCTCCGCCCAATAATAAATAGTAGAATAACCCACTAGTAGTACTAGAATGACTAGAATAACTAGAATAACTAGTATGACTAGTACTACTAGTATAACTAGAAAAACTAGAATAACTAGAAAAACCAACAACAAATGTACCGAACACACACTTGTGGCGAACTAACTATCAAGAACATCGGCCAGCAAGTCACCCTTTGTGGCTGGCTGCAGCGCAGTCGCGACCTCGGAGGCATGACCTTCATCGACCTCCGCGACCGCTATGGCATCACCCAGCTCGCCTTCAACATGGAAACCAACGCCGAGCTCTGTGAAAAAGCCCGTCGCCTTGGCCGCGAATATGTCATCCAGGCCACTGGCACCGTCATCGAGCGTGCCAGCAAGAACCCCAAACTTTCCACTGGCGACATCGAAATCGAAGTCTCCCAGCTCGTTGTCCTCAACGAGTCCAAGACTCCGCCCTTCACCATCGAGGACAATAGCGATGGCGGCGACGACCTCCGCATGCGCTACCGCTACCTCGACATCCGCCGCGCCCCCGTGCGCCGCAACCTCGAGTTGCGTCACCGCATGGCCATGCTCACCCGCAACTATCTGAGCAACGACGGTTTCCTCGAAGTCGAAACCCCCATGCTTATCAAGTCTACCCCCGAGGGGGCGCGCGACTTCGTGGTGCCCTCCCGCATGAACCCCGGCGAGTTCTACGCCCTGCCGCAGAGCCCCCAGCAGTACAAGCAGCTCCTCATGGTGGCCGGTCTCGACCGCTATTTCCAGATTGTGCGCTGCTTCCGCGACGAGGACTTGCGCGCCGACCGCCAGCCCGAGTTCACCCAGATCGACTGCGAGATGTCCTTCGTCGAGCAGGAGGATGTCCTCCGCACCTTCGAGGGCCTCGCCAAGCACCTCTTCCACGAGGTCAAAGGACTCGACTTCGACCAGTTCCCCCGCATGACATGGCACGACGCCATGCGCCTCTACGGTAGCGACAAGCCCGACATCCGCTTCGGCATGCAGTTTGTCGAACTCAACGACGTGGCCAAGGGCTGCGGATTCTCCCTCTTCGACAATGCCGAGCTTGTGGTGGGCATCAATGCCACCGGCTGTGCCGACTACACCCGCAAGCAGCTCGACGCCCTCACCGACTTCGTCAAGCGTCCGCAGGTCGGTGCCGGCGGGCTAGTCTATATTAAGTACAACGCCGACGGCTCCTTCAAGTCGAGTGTCGACAAGTTCTACACCCCCGAGCAGTTGAAGACTATAGCCGATAAGTTTGGTGCCCAGCCCGGCGACCTCATGCTTATCCTCTGCGGCCCTGCCATGAAGACCCGCGTCCAGCTCTCCGCCTTGCGTCTCGAGATGGGCGACCGCCTCGATTTGCGCCACCCCGATGTCTATGCTCCCTTGTGGGTGATTGACTTCCCCCTGCTCGAGTGGGACGAAGAGACTCAGCGCTACTACGCCATGCACCATCCCTTCACCGCCCCCAAGCCCGAGGACGAGCCCCTGCTCGACGACCCCGCCCGCTGGGGCGACATACGCGCCAACGCTTATGATATTGTCATCAACGGCGTCGAGGTCGGCGGTGGCAGCATCCGTATACACGACCGTACCCTGCAGAACAAGATGTTCCACACCCTAGGCTTCACCGACCAGAGTGCCGCCGCCCAGTTTGGTTTCCTCATGGATGCCTTCACCTATGGTGCGCCGCCCCATGCCGGCCTGGCCTTTGGTTTCGACCGTCTCTGCTCCCTCTTTGGCGGAGCCGACAGCATCCGTGACTTCATCGCCTTCCCCAAGAACAACAGCGGGCGCGATGTCATGTCTGGCAGTCCGGCCCCCATCGCCCCCGAGCAGCTCGACGAGCTCCAGCTCACCCTCCGCCCCCAAGGCTGACGAGGAAGTTGCTAATAATCCCTCTAGGCTGCGCCGATTTTTTTTGGTGCGGCCTTTTTTTTGTCGGAGGGGGTCGGAGTGGGGCGGATGGGTCGGAGTGGTCGGAGTGGGGCGGGGTGGGTCGGAGTGGTCGGACACCTGGCTTTTACTTTTTTTTGAAAAAAAATATTCATATAAAAAAATATTCGTATCTTTGCATCGCTAAAAACAGAATCAACTAATCACACTTTCTCGCGCTAAATTCAGACATATTAACCTTATCACATATAGTCAATTTTTTATTTCAGTGCACATGAAAGAAAATGATATCCCTTTAAAAAAGCCCTATCTGCCGCCGAAACTTATAACGGTGGCGTTCAAGGTAGAAGACGCGTTCACGTCTCGTGTTTCTTTGTTTATTCCTATGAGTTCTTCTGGTGCCCGAGGAACTGAAGATTACTCTGTAGTTGCCAATTCGGGCAACGGTTTTTGGGGAGACGGCTCCTCTGTGGGAGGCTCTTCTGGCGAAAATTACGAAGGTTTCACTTGGAATTGGTAGTTCCCCATTTTTTTTTATTTTTTACAATTCAAATACGCACATTCAAAAAAAGACCAAATATGAAGATATTAAAAAGATACTCTTTCCTCACCCTAATGGCGGGAATGATGATAATGGCTTTCATGGCTACGGGCTGTCAAAAGGACACTGTTACCCTTCGGGCTCATTTTGAACAGTTCCATAATGACAATGGGCAAAAACTCTATGTCAATTCCAGTTATACACCCAAGTGGTACGGTGGTGAAAAGGTGTATGTAAATGGTTTATACTCGGAAGTATCCGTGCCCACCTCAGGCACTAATGTTACGCTGGAGGCATCAGCCTCTACCGATGGTTATGTGGCTATCTTTACAGGTGGCACTAATGATGATAATCCTGTGACGAACACCGGTGGCACCTATTCTTTTAACGTCCCTCAAACTCAGCTCTACGAGGTAGAAGGTGGCAACCAGCAAATAAAGGCTCCGATGTATGCCTTTTCACCCAATGCTAACACTCCTTTGGAATTCAAGAACATGGGAGCTGTGATGAAAATTCACTTGGAAAATATGACGGCGGATGCAAGTGAGCTGCATCAAAATCTCGTACTCACCATTGATTCCATTACTGTCATCGCCTCGCATGTTACCCTTTGGGGTAATGCCACTATCAATCTTTCTGACCCCAACAATCCCATTTATACCTGTGCTGCCACAAGCACGACCACGACGGAAGAATCAAGGAAAATATATTTGGATTGTAGCCAAAATACGGATAACCCAATATCTCTTGGGTATACTTCGGGCAGCAATACCAAAGACCTTTACATCTGTGTTCCCCCTGTCACGAGCACTCAAGAGAACCATTATAGTATTCGCGTGTGCGGACATCTGTCAGACGGCACCATCGCCAAATATATGCGTGAGCAGAATCCTACTGTGACATACAACGGTTCTTTGGGGCGCAGCAAGATTGCACTTATACAATTCGACGTTAAGAATGAACATGAATGTGAATGGGTCCCAGGTACGTTGCCTGCCGGTACTATCGAAAACGCCCTATTCACTGTGGGATCGGACAAGCAGGTCTATTTCTCAATGGGTAATCTTCAATGGCGTGCTTGCGATGACGAATTGGTTTCCACCACACATGCCGTCAATGATGGTGGCACAGCGGCAGGCGTTTGGCGCTTTGCCCCGAATCAGTGGGATGTTTGTGGCTCTGATAATAGTAATATCTCTCAAAGCTGCACTACATGGATAGACCTCTTTGGTTGGGCGACGAGCGGGTATAACGAAAAATTCCCATATTGGAGTTACATTTCCACTAGTAATTATTATGAGTATGCTGGAAACTTGTCGTCAGCAAATGGCAATGCAAATTACGACTGGGGGGTCTACAATGCCATATCTAATGGTGGCAATGAGCCTAACAAGTGGAGAACGCTTACAGATGCAGAATGGAATCATCTATTAAATACGAGAACGACTGTTGATGGTTCTGCTGGTAATGATCATTCTTATAAGTATGTCAGGGTTAAGATTGGTACTAATGAATTTAGAGAAGGCTTGTTACTCTTTAAAGATGGTTATGGGTCTACAGCTAGTGTACCTGCCTATAACTCAAGTTCACCCACAAGTACAACTCTTAATAGTATCCCTAACGGATGTGTGTTCTTGCCATGTGCAGGATCTCGAGGTGGAACACAAGGAACACAAGGAACAACAATATCAAATATCGGAACTTATGGTTATTACTGGTCGGCGACAGGAGTAAGACAAAAGCAAGCAAAGGCATGGAGCTTTCATTATACAGCAAATCCAGTGAGTCCAACAACTGTTTACAATTTTAATGGTTATTCGGTGCGACTGGTAACGGACAAGCCTTAAATAATCTCTGTTTAAGTATAGGGGACGTCATCCAGCGTCCCCTTTTCTTTTTATCATAGGAGGGGTTCCTCCTTCCCCTCTGCTTGCTCGGGAGATGCCTTGGTCCCTCCACTGAGGAGTGGGTGGCGGTGTATCGCCAGCTTTTCGCTCCCAGAAATGAACATGGAGCATGTAAGGACTGATTACGGAATGGACAGCAGGCATAGGTGGCCCCCCCCGCTTGGCATACCCCCCGCCTGGCGGCGTACCCCTCTGAAGAGGATTAAGGAAGTCCAGTGGACTTACGTCGCGGGAGCCGTCATTGTCGACACTGTGGTATGCTTTTGGTCGCGTGTAGCGCGTCCCCTCTTTAGAGGGGTGCCACGATAGTGGCGGGGTATGCCAGCTGGCGGAGCCAGCATAAATCAAAAAATACCTATAATCAACTCTTACTTCTTAGTCCTTACCTCTCTTATACATACCCCCCGCCTATCGGCGTACCCCTCTGAAGAGGGGATGCGCTGCACGCGATGACACTATATATGTATTATATACTATAAATTTTAAACAGCTTCTGATTTCTCCAAGATTTCTGGATTTCCGCCGCAGGCGGGGGTTGATATTTTTCCCGCTTCGCGAAATCTGGAAATCTTAGGGAAATCTATTTTAGAAGAATCTGTTTTTTTTGATGAAATAAGTTCATAGTTCTTACCTCTCTTATACATACCCCCCGCCGTCTGGCGGCGTACCCCTCTCAAGAGGGGATGAAAAAAAAGAAAAATATTTTCGTTTTTTTTCTCCACGTATAAAAAAATGTGTATATTTGCATTGTAAAAGCAGATAAAAAAAATGTGTGGGGAATTCGTGTAATTCTGTGAGGATTAGTGTACTATGCCGATACGAACAATATGTAGTTAGTAATTAAAAAGTAGAAAAAACAGAAAAAGAAGAACAAAAACAGATAAAATTGACTCCTCCACCGATGCCTTGTGGAGGATCTTAAAATAGAAAAAACAATTAATTTAATAACAACATTTCAAAAACATCAAACAAATCATGAAAGAAAACAAAATGAAACAGGTTTACTTGACCCCTGCAGTTCAAGTCAAGGTCGTGGCCGTCGAAAACGGTTTCCAAGTAAGTTACGGTATGACCGAGCAAGTGTTTGACGGTGGTCATATAGATTTCTAACTTTAATTATAGGAGGAAAATTTACTATGAAGAAAATCACTCTTGCTCTCGCCGCTATCGCAATGATCGCTTTTGCTGGCTGCAAAAAAGAAAACAATGGTTTTGTCGCTGATCAGAATGGTATGGTTACTTTCCGTGCTTCTGGTGAGAACTTCATGAATGCTGACAAGCAGACCTACGACGGTTTTATGAACCGTATTATGTTCGACAATGGTGATCAGGCTTATTTCAATGGTCAGGAGACTGCTATTAACTGCTACGATCCTCTGGCTACTGATCCCGAAGCTCCTGTGGCAAACAGCTACTATGGTACTCTGACTGTTCCCGGTACCCTCGTTCTTTCCGACAACGTTATTCTCTATCCTAGTTCTCTCTACACTCCCGGTACTGCCGCTGACTACAGCGACTGGACTGTTACGATGTGGGATGAGGTTGACTTGCTCCCCTCTGGTGAATATGAGGTTGCTATGCCTGGTCTGTATCAGAGCTGGCCTATGGCTGCCCACACCACCGGTAATCAGTTTGTCATGAAGAACGCTGTGGCTCTGTTGGCTCCCTCTGTTAAGTATGGCTATTCCTTTGTTGCTGCTGCTGCTCTTGCTGGCAATTTCAACAATGAGCCTTTCACCCGCACCAGCCTCCCCGAGCTCAAGCTCACCAAGGTCGTTGTCAACTCTAGCGATGCTATCCTCTCTGGTAATGGTCACCTCAATGGTGCCACCACTGCAACCCCCTACATCGTTATGGATAATGACGATATGGCTGGTCATCAGGTTGTTGCTACCCCGATTGACATGTACAATCCTGCTATTCCCGCTGGTGGTAGTGCCGAGTATATCATGGGTAACATCCCCTGCGCTCCTATCGCCCTTCAGAAGCACCTGCAGGTGAACTACTATTTCACCCTCACCTTTACCTATACTCCTGCTGAAACCACTACTCCTACCACTGTTACTTACTATGTGAAGTATCAAGGTGCTGACGTTGAACTCACCGGCGGTCAGATCTCTGTGGAGCGTAGCATGCGTACCACCATGTGCTGCAACCTCTTTGACGGCTCTCCTGCACACATGGAGCAGACTACCATCCAGAACACTCCTTTTGTTGACTAATTTATCGACAAAACTTTTTACCTGATAATAGTTAGATAGAAAGTAATTCTAAACGGCAGATGGCTGATTCTTCGGAATCAGCCATCTGCTATTTTATTTAGGAGGGTCGGATGGGTCTGAGGGGGGCGGAATAGTCGGATGGGTGGTCAGGCTAGGCTGGTCTGGCAGTGTTTGATATAGGGGCAGGCGTAGGGGTGGCGGCAGTGGTCGGAGGGGGTGAGTTGAGGCTCTTCGGATTGCGCCACCTGTTTGAAATGGGCTACGCGCTGGGCTATGGTCTCCCATTGGGCTTGGGCTTGTTGGGTGAGCTCTTCTTGTATGGGGTTGCCCTCGGCGTCGTGGTACAGCAGGTAGAAGTGCTGCAGCGAGGGCATGGGGTTGAAAAGGTCGGGCGTCACTACAAGAGGCAGGGCATGGGCTATGACATAGTGCTGTATCGCCACATCGTGACGGAAGGTGTCGGAGACCGCCATGCTGTCCTTCACCTCATAGACGGTGACGCATCCGTCGGCCGCCTTGTGCAGCACGTCGGCAAGCACCAGCACCCCGTCGTAGAGGAAGCCCGCCTCGAAGAGGGTTACTTCGCCTGGCTGCGACAGCAAACGGGCGGTGAGCAGAGGGTATTGCTCTATTCGATTACGGAGGCGGCTGCTGATGTCGATGCCGCCAGTGAAGGAGTCCTTGACCCGCCGCTCGAAGTCGCGCCCCTGACGGAAACGGGCCAACGTAGCGGCAGGGTAGTGCGCCAGCTGGGGGCAGTGGATGTCGAGCCAGAGGGCCCGTTCGCATTGGAGGCCGCGGATGTATTTGCTCTTGCTAAGGAGGTGGGGCATGGGGGATGGTTGGTTGGAGGGGGGCGGATTGGTCGGATTGGTCGGAGGGGGTCGGAGGGGGGAGAGGGTCGGAGAGAGTCGGAAGGGGTGGATTAGTTGGAGGGGGTGGGAGATGGGGGTAGCTTGGCTAGGCATTCTTCTACGGTGGAGGCGGTCTGTAGGCCTCCGTGGGAGCGCATCAGGCCTTCGGCCTTGAAGTGCTCAATTTGGGCGAGGAAGGGGTCGTAGTAGCCTTCGAGATTGAGCAGCAGGACGGGCTTGTCCATTTGCTGCAGTTGGTTGGCTACCATCGCCTCGGTGACCTCGTCGAGGGTGCCTATTCCGCCTGGGAGGGCGATGAAGGCATGGCTGTGGGCTAGGAGGTAGGCTTTGCGCTCGGCCAGCGAGGCGACACGCACCAGCTGGGTGACGGGCTGGGAGCAGATGATCTCCTCGGAGAAGAGAGTGGGTATCACGCCCACGACGGTGCCGCCCTCGCTAAGGGCGGCACCGCTGACAACACCCATGAGGCCGAGGTTGCTGCCTCCGTAGAGAAGGGTATGCCCCGCTTGGGCAAGGCGTGCGCCCAGCAGGTGGGCGGCTTGGGTGAAGCGTTCGTTGCGCGGGAGCGTGGCTCCACAGAAGACTGAGACGTTCATGAGTGTGGGGGGTGGGGTGAGGACTAGTGGAGCTAGTATGACTAGTGGGACTAGTATAACTAGTATGACTAGTGGGACTAGTATAACTAGTATGACTAGTGGGACTAGTTAGGCTTTTCTTTTTATTACTTTGTGGGCTTTTTCGACGATGTCGGCGGCACGCAGATGGTAGTTGGTCAGCATCTGGTCGGGGGTGCCGCTCTCGCCGAAGCGGTCGTCGACTGCCACATACTCCATGGGGGTGGGGCAGTGGAGGGCGAGGGTCTGGGCTACGGCATCGCCCATGCCACCGTTGAAGAGGTGTTCCTCGCAGGTGACCACGGCGCGGGTCTTGGCGGCGGAGGCGATGATGGCATCGGTGTCGAGCGGTTTGATGGTATGGAGGTTGATGACCTCGGCGTTGATGCCTTGCTGCTCGAGCTGCTCGGCTGCTTGGAGGGCTTCCCATACCAGGTGGCCGCAGGCGAAGAGTGTCACATCCTTGCCTTCGCTAAGCAGCTGGGCTTTGCCAATCTCGAATTTCTGGTCTTCGGGCAGGAAGCAGGGCATCTTGGAGCGACCCAGACGCAGATAGACAGGGCCTACATGCTCGGCGGCGGCGAGTGTGGCGGCCTTGGCTTGGTTGA
>JAEEGI010025279.1_pt1 | contig 11517 bp, 17 predicted proteins | sample 8958751 | NCBI WGS metagenome assembly JAEEGI01 (sample SAMN16246545, study PRJNA631951) | gut metagenome | biome: gut microbiome; feature: rumen; material: KS-attached | host: Bos | place: Iran: Karaj | collected 2018-10 | reverse complement strand
TCTAAACGATTATGGCAATGAACAAAGTTAAAGTAAATAGTGACGTAGAGTTGAAAGACAGACTGGTTGCCATCAACCGTGTTACCAAGGTAACAAAGGGAGGTCGCACCTTTACATTCGCAGCCATTGTAGTTGTCGGCGACGGCAACGGTATCATCGGCTGGGGTCTTGGTAAGGCTGGTGAGGTTACAGCAGCTATCGCCAAGGGTGTTGAGGCAGCTAAGAAGAATCTTGTTAAAGTTCCCGTACTCAAGGGTACCATCCCTCATGAGATGGAGGCTCGCTTCGGCGGTGCTCAGGTATTCCTGAAGCCAGCTGCTGCTGGTACCGGTCTTGTTGCCGGTGGTGCTATGCGTGCCGTACTGGAGAGTGTTGGTATCAAGGATGTGCTCGCTAAGTCAAAGGGCTCATCTAACCCTCACAACCTGGTTAAGGCAACTATCGTAGCTCTGAGTCAGATGCGTGATGCCTATACTGTAGCAGGTACTCGTGGAATCAGTATGGATAAAGTATTTAGAGGTTAAAGGAGAAAATAACTATGGCAACAATTAAGGTAAAGCAGATTAAGAGTAAGATCGGTTATCCAGTTGATCAGAAGCGCACTCTCGAGGCTCTCGGCCTGCGCAAGATCTCTCAGGTTGTTGAGGTAGAGGATACTCCTTCAATCCGTGGTATGATCCGTAAGGTACACCACCTGGTAACAGTAGTTGAGTAATTAACATTTTAAAAGTAGATTCGATTATGAAACTGAATAATTTAAAGCCGGCTGAGGGTTCTACCCACTCAAGTCGTCGTATCGGTCGCGGACCTGGTTCAGGTCTGGGTGGTACTTCTACTCGTGGTCACAAGGGTGCCAAGGCTCGTTCTGGTTATAAGAGAAAGATTGGATTCGAAGGTGGTCAGATGCCACTCCAGCGTCGCGTTCCGAAGTCTGGTTTCAAGAACATCAACCACAAGGAGTACTTTGCAGTTAACCTCTCTACACTGCAGAAGCTTGCTGAGGAGAAGAACCTCACCAAGATCGGCATTGAGGAGTTGATCGCTGCTGGTCTTACCAATGGCAAGGTGCTGGTAAAGGTTCTTGGCAACGGTGAGCTCAAGGCTAAGGTTGACGTAGAAGCTAACGCTTTCTCAAAGACTGCTGAAGAGGCAATCAAGGCAGTAGGTGGTAACGCAACAAAAATCTAACATTAAAAATGAAGAAGTTAATAGAGACACTGAAGAACATCTGGAAGATTGAGGACCTGCGCCAGCGCATCCTCATCACTCTCCTGTTCGTAGCAATTTATCGTTTTGGTTCGTTCGTTGTACTTCCTGGTATCAACCCAGCCATGTTAAGCCAATTGCAGTCACAGACTGCCGGTGGTTTGATGTCATTGCTCGACATGTTCTCCGGTGGTGCATTCTCCAACGCATCTATCTTTGCGCTTGGAATCATGCCTTACATCTCTGCTTCTATCGTAATGCAGCTTCTTGCTGTCGCTGTTCCCTACGTGCAGAAAATGCAGCGCGAAGGTGAAAGCGGCCGCAAGAAGATCAGCATGTACACCCGTTGGCTCACTGTAGCCATCCTGATGTTCCAGGCACCGGGTTACCTGATGAACCTGAAGATGACTTCGGGAGCTGCCCTGGCAACAGGCATCTCATGGTCATACTTCATGGTTCCTGCTGTTATCATTCTGGCTGCAGGTAGCATGTTTATCCTGTGGTTGGGTGAGCGCATTACGGATAAGGGTATAGGTAATGGTATCTCACTGATTATTATGATCGGTATTATCGCACGTCTGCCTCAGGCATTCATCCAGGAGGTTAGCTCGCGATTCACTGCCATCACTGGTGGTGGACTGGTTATGTTCTTGGTCGAGATCATCATTCTCTATGCAGTTGTTTGCGCATCAATTGTTCTGGTACAGGGTGTTCGCAAAGTGCCCGTTCAGTACGCTAAGCGCCTCGTAGGTAACAAGCAGGTAGGTGGAGCACGTCAGTATATCCCCCTGAAGCTGTTCGCTGCCAATGTAATGCCTATCATCTTTGCTCAGGCTCTGATGTTCATTCCATTGACTATCGTACAGTATTCAGCTCCTGAGAATGCAAGTTGGTTCGTTCGCACGATGCTCGATCATCACAGCTGGACCTACAACATCATTTTCGCTATACTGATTATCGCTTTCACATACTTCTACACAGCCATCACTCTGAATCCTACTCAGATGGCTGAGGACATGAAGCGTAACAATGGTTTCATCCCCGGTGTTAAGCCCGGTAAGGAGACCGCTGAGTACATCGACACAGTTATGAGTCGCATTACTCTCCCCGGTTCATTGTTCATCGCATTCATCGCTATCATGCCTGCATTGGCAAGCTTGCTGAATGTTCAGGATGCGTTCTCTCAGTTCTTCGGTGGAACATCGTTGCTGATTCTGGTGGGCGTTGTGCTCGACACACTCGCTCAGATCGAGAGTCACCTGCTGATGCGTCATTACGACGGTCTGCTCAGTTCAGGTCGTATTCACGGACGTGGAATGGCCGCATACTAATCTTCTATGAAGATATATCTAAAAACTGAAGATGAGATAGAGCTGATGCGCCAGGCCAACCAACTTGTTGGCAAAACGCTTGGCGAATTGGCTAAACATATTAAGCCTGGTATAACGACCCTCCAGTTGGATAAGATAGCGGATGAGTTCATTAGAGATAATGGTGCTATCCCAACTTTCAAGGGTTTCCCCAATCCATATGGAGGGCCGTTTCCTGCCAGCATCTGCACATCGGTGAACGACGTAGTGGTTCATGGCGTGCCCAACGCTGAGACTGTTCTCAAAGAGGGCGACATCATTTCGATCGACTGCGGTACACTGTTGAACGGCTTTAATGGAGATTCGTGTTACACATTCTGTGTGGGCGAGGTTTCCGACGAGGTCAAGCAGCTGTTGAAGACTACCAAGGAGTCGCTTTACAAAGGTATCGAAAGTGCCGTTGCAGGCAAACACCTGGGGGATATCAGCGCTGCAGTGCAGGAGCATTGTGAGGCACAGAAGTACGGCATCGTACGTGAGTTGACCGGTCACGGTATCGGTCGCGAGATGCACGAAGACCCACAGGTGCCTAACTATGGTCGACGTGGCAACGGTATCATGCTGAAAGCCGGTATGTGCTTGGCTATCGAGCCTATGGTAACAATGGGTAACCGAGCCATCTGGATGGATGCTGATCGCTGGACCATCCGTACTCGTGACGGAAAGCCAGCCGCTCATTTCGAGCATACCATTGCTGTAAGAAAAGGTCAGGCCGAGATCCTGTCTTCTTTTGAAGAAGTGGAGAAATTAGAAGGTAAGTTATATTAAACATTAAGTATGGCAAAACAATCCGCTATTGAGCAGGACGGAACAATTGTAGAATCGCTGTCGAATGCGATGTTTCGTGTAGAACTTGAAAATGGGGTCCAGATTATTGCGCATATCTCTGGTAAGATGAGAATGCACTATATCAAGATCCTCCCCGGTGATAAGGTTAAGGTGGAAATGAGCCCCTATGACCTGACAAAGGGACGAATTGTATTCAGATACAAATAAACAATACGAATTAATATGAAGACAAGAGCATCATTGAAGAAGCGTACCCCAGACTGCAAAATCGTACGTCGTAAGGGCCGCCTGTTCGTTATCAACAAGAAGAACCCAAAGTATAAAATGCGTCAGGGTTAATGTTAAAAATGCATAAAATGGCGGAGAATTGAAAAATTCTTCGTACCTTTGCATGCTTTTTAGCAAGAAATGTAATTTTTAGAGTAATTTATTTTTATCTTTTTAATTAACAATGGCAATAAGAATTGTTGGAGTAGATTTGCCCCAGAATAAGCGTGGCGAAATCGCATTGACCTATATCTATGGTATTGGTCGAAGTAGTTCAGCAAAGATATTGGATAAGGCAGGTGTCAGCCGTGACCTGAAGGTTAACGAGTGGACTGACGACCAGGCAGCCAAAATCCGTGAAATTATCGGCGCTGAATTCAAAGTAGAAGGTGATCTCCGTTCAGAGATCCAGTTGAATATCAAGCGACTGATGGATATTGGTTGCTATCGTGGCGTCCGTCATCGTAACGGTCTTCCCGTTCGCGGTCAGAGCACTAAGAATAATGCTCGTACTCGTAAGGGTAAGAAGAAGACTGTTGCTAACAAGAAGAAGGCTACGAAGTAATTCTAAGTTGAACATTTAAGAAATTAGGAATTATGGCAAAGAAAACAGTCACTTCAAAGAAGAGAAACGTGAGAGTAAACGCTATCGGCCAGCTCCACGTACACAGTTCTTTTAATAATATTATTGTATCGCTGGCTAACGACGAGGGTCAGATCATCTCTTGGTCATCAGCTGGTAAGATGGGCTTCCGTGGCTCTAAGAAGAATACTCCTTATGCTGCCCAGATGGCTGCTGAGGATTGCGCTAAGGTTGCTTACGACCTGGGTCTTCGCAAGGTTAAGGCTTATGTTAAGGGTCCCGGTAACGGTCGTGAGTCAGCTATCCGTGCCATTCATGGTGCTGGTATCGAGGTAATGGAGATTATCGATGTAACTCCACTGCCACACAACGGATGTCGTCCTCCAAAGCGTCGTCGCGTATAATTATTAGAAGGATTATTAAGAAGAAACATATTTTATTATTATGGCAAGATATTTAGGACCGAAATCAAAAATTGCGCGTCGTTTTGGTGAGCCCATCTTCGGCGCAGACAAAGTTTTGTCTAGGAGAAACTTCCCTCCTGGACAGCATGGCAACAACCGTCGTCGTAAGATGTCGGAGTATGCAGTCATGCTGGCAGAGAAGCAGAAAGCCAAGTATACCTATGGTGTACTCGAGCGTCAGTTCCGTAATATGTTTGAGAAGGCAGCTAAGGCTGAGGGTATCACTGGTGAGGTTCTGCTGCAGAACCTCGAGAGTCGTCTCGACAACGTAGTATTCCGTCTTGGTATTGCTCCAACTCGCGCTGCTGCTCGTCAGCTCGTAGGTCACAAGCACATTACAGTTGATGGTCAGGTTGTTAATATTCCTTCTTATGCTGTTAAGCCTGGTCAGGTTGTAGCTGTTCGTGAGAAGTCTAAGTCACTTGAGGTTATTGAGGCTGCTCTCGCAGGTTTCAATCACAGCAAGTATCCTTGGATTGAGTGGGATGAGAATGTAAAGGGCGGTAAGTTCCTGCACAAGCCTGAGCGCGCCGACATCCCCGAGAATATTAAGGAGCAGTTAATCGTTGAGTTGTACTCTAAGAACTAAAATCATTTAAATTAATGGCGATATTAGCATTTCAAAAACCCGATAAAGTCGTAATGTTGGAGGCCAACGACAAGTTCGGCAAGTTCGAATTCCGTCCTTTGGAGCCTGGCTTTGGTGTAACCATTGGTAACGCCCTTCGCCGCATTCTGCTTTCATCACTCGAGGGTTATGCTATCAACACCATCCGCATTGCTGGTGTTGAGCATGAATTCTCATCAGTTCCCGGTGTAAAGGAAGATGTAACCAACATTATCTTGAATCTGAAGCAAGTTCGATTCAAGCAAATAGTAGAAGAATTCGAGAACGAGAAAGTAAGTATCACGGTCGAGAATTCTACAGAATTCAAGGCTGGTGATATCAGCAAGTATCTTTCTGGATTTGAAGTGTTAAATCCCGATTTGGTGATTTGTCATTTAGATTCCAAAGCATCGATGCAGATTGATATTACAATCAACAAAGGTCGTGGATATGTACCCGCCGATGAGAATCGCGAGTTCTGCACCGACGTTAATGTAATTGCAATCGATTCTATTTACACTCCGATCCGTAACGTAAAGTACGCTGTTGAGCCATATCGTGTTGAACAGAAGACCGACTATGACAAGCTGGTACTCGAGGTTACTACGGACGGTTCCATCCACCCAAAGGATGCACTGAAAGAGGCTGCTAAGATCCTCATCTACCACTTCATGCTGTTCTCTGACGAGAAGATCTCTCTCGAGAGTTCTGAGACTGAGAGCAACCAGGAGTTCGACGAGGAGATCCTGCACATGCGCCAGCTGCTTAAGACTCGTCTCGTTGACATGAACCTCTCGGTTCGTGCCCTCAACTGCCTCAAGGCCGCTGATGTTGAGACACTTGGCGATCTGGTACAGTACAATAAGACAGACCTCCTGAAGTTCCGTAACTTTGGTAAGAAATCGCTCACTGAGCTTGATGATTTGCTCGAGAGTCTGAATCTGTCGTTTGGAACTGATATTTCAAAATACAAACTGGACAGAGAGTAATCTCTTGCCCAATAAAAGCAAAAAATAATTATGAGACATAATAAGAAATTTAATCATCTCGGTCGTACTGCATCTCACCGCAGTGCCATGCTCGCAAACATGGCTATCTCGCTGATCATGCACAAAAGAATCACTACGACCGTAGCAAAGGCTAAGGCCCTGAAGAAGTATGTAGAGCCCCTGATCACTAAGGCTAAGGAGGATTCTACCAACTCTCGTCGTGTAGTATTCAGCTACCTCCAGAACAAGGAGGCTATCAAGGAGCTTTTCTCTACTGTAAGTGAGAAGGTTGGCGATCGTCCCGGTGGATACACTCGTATCATTAAGCTCGGTACTCGTCAGGGTGACGCTGCTCAGGTTTGCTTCATCGAGCTCGTTGACTTTGATCCAGAGATGGCAAAGGATACTAAGAAGAAGTCAACCCGTCGTTCACGCAAGGCTGCTCCAAAGGCAGAGGCAGCTGAGGCTCCCGTAGCTGAGGCTCCTGCAACTGAGGCTCCTGCTGAAGAGGCTAAGGCTGAGTAATCGTTAGAATTTTATATTCTAATTATAAAGAATAGGGATTTTCCTACCAAAGTGTGGGGGAATTCCTTTTCTTTTTTTTGTATATATGCGTATCTTTGCACCGAAATAGTTAATTAGTTAGTTAGATTGGTTATGAAGAAGTTGTTTGTTATGTCGCTTGGTGCCATGCTGCTGTTGAGTAGTTGTGGCACCTACACGGAGACAGGGGCTACCACAGGTGCCTGGTTCGGATCAATCATCGGTTCGGCTATCGGAGGCCTTTCTGGCGGTCCACGTGGCAGTGATGTCGGCACGCTGATTGGCATGGCCGGTGGTGCAATTGTTGGTGCAGCTGTAGGACAAGCAGCCGATGAAGCGCATCAAAAGAAGGTGGAGCAATACGAGCAGCGCCGTATGGATCGTGGCAGCGTTCAACGCCAGTCGGATTATGACTATCCCGATGATCGCATATATATGGATAATACACCAGCTCGCACACCTGATGTGTTGGAGATCCGCCGTCCGATGCTGATTGACAGTAGTCGCGACCAGGTGCTGGCACGTGGTGAGGAGGCCAGAATTGTGTTCGAGGTTTATAATACAACAGATAAGATTCTGTACCGCGTACGTCCTAATGTAACAGAAATAAGCGGAAACAAGCATATAGAGGTTTCTGACAACGTAATGATAGAGAGTATAGCCCCAGGTAAGGGCATCAGATATACAGCGCTCGTACGGGCTGATAATGGATTAAGAGATGGCGAGGCTGTTTTCCGTATAGGAGTTTTTCTAGGTCGTAATGAGATTGTTTCCCAGACAAGGGAGTTCAGGATTCAAACAAGTAAGCGATAGGGTTCGTCCTATCGCTTCTTTTTTTCTTTATGCTCCTGCTGCTTTTTCAGTTTCATCTGTTGGTTTAGTTCAACCCAGATTGGTGTGGCGGCATCGCCATCGCTGGTACTTAAGTCGAGCTCTGGCTTGCTGAATACCTCGGCAGGTTTGAACGGGATGACCGACTCGTTAAACTCCTCGACAATCACAGGGGCTATGCCCTGGGCGATGATGCCTAACTCTTTGGCGGCACGATGCGAGAGGTCGATAACGCGACCTTTAACGTACGGACCACGGTCGATGACCTTTACGATAACATGGTTACCATTGGCTGGGTTGGTTACTAACAGCAGTGTACCGAAAGGGTAGGTGCGGTGGGCGCATGTAAGACTGTCGTGATGCAGTCGCACACCGCTGGCCGTTCGGCGGCCGCTGGAGCTTTTAGAATAAAACGAAGCCTTACCGCTCTCGGTTTGCGCCTGAGCGGTAAAGCTTATTATTAGTGTTAGTGTCGTTGCGACTATCTTTATGAATTTGATCATACAATGCCTTGAGCAAGCATAGCTTTCGCTACTTTCATGAAGCCGGCTACGTTGGCACCCTTTACATAGTTAATGTAGTTGCCTTCCTTACCGTACTTCACGCACTGCTCGTGGATACCACTCATAATCTGGTGCAGACGCTGGTCAACCTCCTCAGCGGTCCAGCTCATGCGCATTGAGTTCTGAGTCATCTCCAAACCTGATGTGGCTACACCACCGGCGTTAACAGCCTTACCAGGAGCGAACAGCTGACCAGCGGCGATGAACTTGTTGACAGCCTCGGCTGTGCAACCCATGTTAGATACCTCGGCTACGCAGAGTGGCTTGTTGGCCAGAATCATGTCGGCATCAGCACCATTCAGCTCGTTCTGAGTAGCACATGGCAGATAGATGTCGGCCTTCTGCTCCCAAGGCTTCTTGCCTGCGAAGAACTTAGAACCCTCGAACTCCTCCTCGTATGGCTGACATACGTCGTTACCACTGGCACGGAGCTCCAGCATGTACTCAATCTTCTCTGCATCGAGACCTGCGGGATCGTAGATGTATCCATCAGGACCTGAGATGGTGATAACCTTGGCACCCATCTCGGTGGCCTTCTTGGCAGCACCCCATGCTACGTTACCGAAACCTGACAGAGCAACGGTCTTACCCTTGATGTCGAGTCCGTGAGTCTCCAGCATGTGGTGAACAAAGTAGAGTGCACCATAACCTGTAGCCTCTGGGCGCAGGATAGAGCCGCCCCATTCCATACCCTTACCAGTGAGGGTAGCGCCATGGAACTGGCTGGTGAGCTTCTTGTAGTAGCCGAACAGATAACCAATCTCGCGACCACCTACGCCGATATCACCGGCAGGTACGTCCATATCAGGACCGATCACCTTGTACAGCTCGCACATGAATGCCTGGCAGAAACGCATAATCTCGGCATCGCTCTTACCACGGGGAGCAAAGTCGGATCCGCCCTTACCGCCACCCATAGGCAGGGTGGTAAGTGCATTCTTGAAGGTCTGCTCGAAACCGAGGAACTTCAGGATACTGAGGTTTACTGATGGGTGGAAACGCAAACCGCCTTTGTAGGGGCCGATGGCGCTATTGAACTGCACACGGTAACCAATGTTTACCTGTACCTCGCCCTTGTCGTCGACCCAGGGCACACGGAAAGTAGTGATACGCTCTGGCTCTACGATGCGCTCTATGATTTTGGCTTTCTCAAACTCGGGGTGCTGGTTGTACACATCCTTAATGCTGTCCAACACCTCTCTTACTGCCTGTAAGTACTCCATTTCGCCTGGATGCTTCTGCTCCAAGGCCTGCATAATTTTCTCAACTTCCATTGTCGTTAAAACGTTTTAAGTTTACATTTTGTTACTAATTATGATGCAAAAGTAGGAAAATTATCGATACCATCCAAGTAAAAACCCGAAAATTTTTATCGCAAAGTTACATTTTGTTAATTGTGCGCGTTTCCAGGAATTTATGGAAGGCATCTTGGTAACCATCGGGCACGTGAATAATCTCGTTTCCGATGTAAATGCAATCGTTGCGGTCAACCTTTCTTATTTTGTCAACCGCTATAATATATGATCGGTGTACACGCAGAAATTTCTCAGGTGGCAGCATCTCCTCAACAGCTTTCATCGTAAGGTGGGTGATGAGTGGCTTGGGCTCGCTGTCGAGATAGAACATCACGTAATCCTTCATACCATTTACATAGATGATATCACTGATGGTGATATTACGCAACTCGCCATCCACGCGAACGAAGATGGCTGATGGGTGATTGGTGATGGGGGATGGGTGTTGGCTGACAGGCGATTCGCTTTTGGCAAACCACTCCTTGGCTTTCTCTACGGCCACCATGAACTTGTTATAGCGGATGGGCTTGAGCAGGAAGTCGAGGGCACTCACCTCGTAACTCTCAAAGGCATACTCCTTGAAGGCGGTGGTGAACACCACACGTGTTTCGGCTGGAATCATGTGGGCCAGCTCCATGCCGTTCAGGTCGGGCATCTGTATGTCGAGGAACAGCAGGTTGGGCTTCTGCTCCTTAACGGCGTTGATAGCCTCTACCGAGTCGGTGAAACTGCCCAGCAGTTTCAAGTCGGGTGTCTTAGCTACAAACGATTCCATCAGCTTTACGGCTAGTGGCTCATCATCTACTATAATACAGGTTAATGGCATATAATGTTTAATCTTTAATGTTTAATGTATAATGTTTAAAGTAATCCTCACGTGATAGATATCATCTTCGAGCGTTTGCTCCCAGGTATAATGCCCCTTGTACATCAGGTCGAGGCGGCGACGGGTGTTCTCCAGTCCGATGCCCGAACCACTACGGTCGGCATCATCCTTGGGGAAGTTGGTGTTGTCGCAGTTGAATATCAGTTCGTCAGCGTTCTGCAGCAATCGGATGTCGATCTTCGACGGACGGTTACTGCTCACACCGTGTTTGAATGCATTCTCTACGAGTGATATGAATAGCAAAGGAGCTATTTCCATGTTCTGTTTGATATCGAACGAAGTTGTTACCTCTGTTTTTTCGTTGCAGCGCAGTTTCATCAGTTCGATATAGTTACGCATAAACTCCACCTCGCCCTCGATGGGCACCGTTTTCTTATTTGTCTCGTACATAGCGTAGCGCAACAAATCGCTCAGTTGTGCGATAGCATCCTGGGCGGCATCTGCATCTATTTGGCACAAACTCGAAATATTGTTGAGTGTATTAAATAAGAAATGTGGGTTTATCTGATTTTTGAGCCAAGCCAGTTCGGCCTCAGTGTTCTTGGCTTTCTCGTCTTTCAGTTGCTGTTTGATTTGTCGGATGCGCATAAAGTGGCGTAAGCCGATGGCGATAGCGCCCACAAAGCAGTTGAGCAGCATAAACATCAACATGCCTGCAAAGATACCTATCCACATGTTTGGTGTCATCGTTATCTCATGCGGAATGCGGTCACGATGGAACCATAGCATGAAGAACTGACTGTTCATCAGTAGGATAGTGAGCAGGTTGCACAGTGCGAACCACCAGAACCTGCGGCGGAAAAACAGGAATGGACCGAACAGGTAGAAGTTGATGAAATAGATTACGAAGGGCGAGTGTAGAATACCCCAAACCACAAAGAACGAGGTCTTTGTGGCATGTAAGTCTTGCGTGCTAAGGAATGTGGCCAGCGGCATTGCCAGTATGATGATGGCCCAAACACCAAGTTGTGTCAGTAGTAACCAGATATTTTTTTTGTCTATCTTCTTCATAACGCTTGCAAATATATGAAATAATTTAGAATAAAGCGCCCTTTTTTGTAAAAAGAACGCTTTATTCCATCTTTTTCTTACATATCGCTGCCGATGCTGTTCAACATCTCACC
>JAEEGI010025275.1_pt1 | contig 11519 bp, 8 predicted proteins | sample 8958751 | NCBI WGS metagenome assembly JAEEGI01 (sample SAMN16246545, study PRJNA631951) | gut metagenome | biome: gut microbiome; feature: rumen; material: KS-attached | host: Bos | place: Iran: Karaj | collected 2018-10 | reverse complement strand
CCCGGGCATTGAGCTCCGGGCCGATGGGTATGAATGCGGGTTTTATATGAAGCAATAAAAAGGGCAGGACCTACCGTGGTGGTAAGTCCTGTCCGCTTCCTTATACATCAGGTTCTAATGCTTGTGCAATTCTTTCAATGTCGTCCTTTGTTATTGCCTGCACTCCACTATCAGAAAGCTGCTTTAGAGAAAGCCCATATTTAAATATCATTTTGTCGCCGCGAGAAACCTTCAACCCGCTTTCTTCGAGACGTTTCAGTCCTTCTCTATAATATTCGTCATTTCCTACTGGTAGTTTTGTTTGCTCATACTCTGGCCGCTTTCTACAAATAAAGACCAAATCATAGTTAATTGGTTCATTTGCTGCCATTATTGCAACAGATACCGCCATTTCTGCTTTTATTGGAACAACCTGCGATATTGAAAATCCAGCGCCACATATCGCATCGTAAACGGAGACCCATCCTTCCGCTCGTGAGTGATGGTATGTAAAAATCAGAAGGCCCGACGGAGATAAAACCCGATGACATTCCTTGAAAACATCACATAGTTTGCTTGCAAAACGATCCGGAACATTATCCTGAACTTCACCTGAGACTCTGGTAGAGTCGGAATTATCATCACCAACTCCTATGTCGAACTTCTTAAGCCATACATAGAAGAAATCTGCCAATTCAGAATAATTAACGTTATCAAAGAACGGCGGATCAGTTACGACCAGATCTACACTTTCATCGGGAATGGTGGTATGTGCTGAGTCCTTGCAGAGAACAATAGCATTGCTTTCACACCACAACTCTTCTGAAGTGACAACCGCAGCAGCATCTCTACTTTTATCAAGATAAACTTTTTCTGATTTCCCCCCCGGCACTGCTTTTAGTTCAAAAGGATGGTCCTTATACTCAAGCATTCTAAGGATTCTTGTCTCAAACAGCGTAGAAAAAGAACCTGAAGAAGCCTTGCATCCCCACGGATTTGCTTCCAAGGGCATCAATTCATTCTTGAGGATATGATTATAGAACAGTGGCCTGACTGCGCCAGTTCCTTCCCCTTTGAAGGAACAGAACATATTGTTAAACTCAAGCGTACCGCTCATCAAGACGGCAAAGAGCCGCCTTAACCTTATATCTGAGATTGATGCAATCTCTTTGGAGAGAATTCCAAAAGCCAAAAGCTGTCGGCTGTTGAACATTTCTCGCCAATGTGTGTATTGATAGTTCAGAATCTGATTGGTATTAATCCCTGCGTGTATCTCGTCAGAGGGGATGTAAGCTTCATACTCAGCAAGCGCTACCTGGGCTTCAGCATACAGTTGTAGGTCCGAATCTTCAATATCAACATAGTGTTTTTTGCCATGATGATCAATGACCATCTTGGCATACATTCTCTCTGTTGGTACCGTGCCTTTTCGACGCATGTAGTCAACAACACGCTCACGTTTTCCACAGACCGGACATACATAATCGATTCCATAAACGTTACCGTTCTGAGGATTATAATGCTTGCGGCATTTTTCGCATTCCGTATCGGAATCATTGTACAGAATACTATTAATATGTCCGCAGTGGGGACAGAGTGATTTTGCTTCTGGTTTTTTTGAAGCGTAGGCATTTTTTGAGAAAACACTGCTCCGTGTTAACGGGATTTTCGTCGAGCAGTCATCACATACAACTTCCTTGGTCCAAAAATAATATAAAACATCGACTTTCTCGCCTTGATAATATGTGCTGTAGTATTTCTGTATCTGGTCCCGGCAGTTGCTTTCAATCTGTTTAAATGCCTGAACAACCTCATCACGGGTGTAAGTATCTGCAGCAGCTCTTACAATTGCGGCGGCAACAGGATTAATATCTGATCCTATTGCTTTAGCCCCCAGCTTGATGGCTTCATGCACAGTGGTTCCGCTACCCATGAAGGGATCAAAAACGACCTTTCCTTGATACGATGTATTGCCGTAGTATTTCTCAAAAAAATCAGCATCAGGAGTTTCAAAGCCACCAATGATCAAGCCTCTAAACACACTGCCAAGTCTTCGCGCCCACCATTTATGAATATAGGAAGCAGGACGGTTGACTTCTTTCCTCCAAGATTCCTGTTCTGCAATTGCGCTAAGCTGATCAAAAGGAAAGCCTTGTTCTATTAAGGTTTGTTGTTGCTTTCCCATGATTATACTCCTTCTTAGATGTTCAATCTGAATTTGCCTCTTCCCTGAGTCTCGCTGACCCTATTGCGGGGGGTAGGGAAGGGTTCGTTCACGACTGATAAGACGTGGCCTGCTGGGATATCTCTGTTGTCCATATAGGTATAGAACAAGTGGTCGTTCCCGTCTGTGTCTTTGCGAACGAATTTCCATGCCGGTCCTATATTACCTCTGTCCTCACCTAAGTCAAGTCCGCTTATCAAAGTTATTTTGTGATCCAGCAATTCGGCCCCTAAAGGATTGGAGAAGATAAGCATTGGCCTGTTTCGGTTTGCTCCGTCCCCATATGTTCCAATGTTAATTCCTTTCTCTCGAGCGCCTGTGATTTGCATATAAAGCTCGAAGTCATCATTAAGGATACTGCCATCGCATAAGCACATGGCACTAACAAAGTAACGACCAGTACGATCTTCCTCAAGGCACGCAAAAAGATAGTATCCTTTAATCACTATTGCCTCGTCGTGAGAGTTATATATGCGAACCCTACCGCATGGAGGAGTGGAATTGTAATCCATACCTGTTGGCCTTGCAATTCCGCCAGTATTTGTTCTCTCCAGCTTTTTGACTTCAATACCAATAACAGTCTCTGGATTATTCGTTATGCTACGGTCCCGAGTGTTGATCCCAATTTTATATACCGCCATATCCGGGCTAATAAGGGGACCGGAAGAGCGCTGACAACGAGCACCCATTGTACGAAGCCGGTCATCGAGAGCAGCTGAGATATACTCATCAAAAGGATCATCTTGAGTATTCCGTTTTTCACGAAGGTCGAATTTAACAGGATTTCCGTGCTCATCAAAGAACATATCCCTTAACACAGAGAAAGTCATAGCAGCTAAGTTCTTCATATCGTTTTCTCCTCCTAAAGCGTCTTTTTTATAGTAGGTCGTGTAATCGTGGTACAATCTCCATTTTGATTGGCGGGTTCCGTATTGAATAGAATAATGTTTTCGACAATAGGGGCACCTTATTGACACAAACGTATCCTTGTGCCCGGGAGTGTAATCGGTTTCTTCCTCAATGATGCTCTTTCCGCACGGGCAGGAATAAATACGCCGTACAATATACCCATCCTTTTTTTCAGACAAAAGACGTGTTTCCATGCTGCCTTCCTCAACAAGTTTTATTCTTCAAATAGCTCTGGCATATTATTCCACACGGCGTATGCCTCGTTTTTTACACTTGTACGCGGGCACTCTAAGATTGCAATTTTAACCTTCACGCCATCTTCAGTTCGCGAGATATAACTTTCTTCGTGCTTTTGAATGTACGTTGCGGCTTCCGGAGAAAAACCATTTTTCTGTAGGAGTATGCAGATTTTATTTGTCGTTCCATATTCCACATATTCATACCAGTCATTGGCGAGAAATTCTTTGTGATGGTATTTCTTCAGTTCCGTTGAGAAACGCATAAAGTAGTTCGACAAACGGAAGAGAATTATCTCATTCACATTGTTCAAGGTGTCCTCAATGACCTTGTTGTGGTGTTCGGGACCATCATCAAACGGTATTGTTTTTCCATTAATATAAATATTTTTTCCCACTTTGAACGAGATTGCCTGATCTATCATGTACTTTATGCCATTTCCGGTGAGCCACTGCGTGAGCAGTGTCGCATAGAATCGCAGGCCGGAGTGCTTTCCGTCTTTTATACGGCCCAGAGTACTTGCCTCATATGTTTCCCAATCGAATGCGTCACAAAGGGCCTCAAGAAATTCCAGCGTGGGTTGGAACCCGACATAACCGTATACATTTACTTTTGGATAGTCCAGGCCATTGGCAATGGCATTAACAAGACGGTCAATCTGATCCACCGACACATTAATGTCATCGTCTGGTTCATTCTGACGGCCAGTAAAAGCATCGCGGATGCTCGTAATATCGCTGGACGTTAAAACGGTTTCAAATTCTCTGCTGACACGACCTTTCCTTCCGAGCATAATATCCCGGAGAAGAATGTTGGCCATTTTCCGCATTAACGAGAACTCCTCGTTCGTCTGATCCTTTAATTTCTCCAGCTTTGTCTGGCCCTTTTTCAAGCATTCGACTACATATTCCTTTTCCTTTTCATCAATCGTCACGATGGAGAGGGTTTGGGGTTCAACTTCCTTCTGGAGGAGCGAGACATAGTTCGTCGGTTCAACCTTTACTTCTGGGAGACACATCAAGAATACATTTCCGTAAAGTGTGTATTGAAGCCGACCAACGCGTCCGATTAGGTTCCTGAACTCCACCGCAGACATTGGATATGAGCCATTTTTATAATCGGTAATGAACAGATTATCTGCAGGGAGATTAACCCCTTCCAGCAAAGTGCTGGTGCAAAAAATGGTGTGTATCCCGCTGTCCTTTTTCCGGAAAAGCTCCTCTATGCGTAAGCGAATACTTGTCGGCAAATATCCAACGTGATAGGCGACACCTTTTTCTACAGTCTCGGCAAGATAATAGTCCTCATGTACCTGTTCCCGGATTTCTTCTGCAAGAGCAATTAGTTCCGGATCATTTTGTTTTTCCAGGCCACCAGCATATTCACGAGCGAACTCTACTACTTTGGCTTTCGCGTTGCAATAAATGAGGTTTTTCTTCCCAGCACCGAGCTCATCCACAAAAGAATGAAATGTTTTGCTCGGATCGAATGAGGATATGGTATGCAGCTTTTGGGTCAGACCATTGTAATACCCAAGTTGGCCAGAACGGAGATCAATCAAAAATTTTACTTGGCTGACCGGGGTGAATGATGATGTCATCTGCACTCGTTCGCCCTCTATACTGGTGGGTATTAATTCCAGATAAACGGCAGGATTGGGAATGTGAGGCGAAGCAAATATCACATTCGGATGCTGCTCATTTCGATACAGCATCCCAATAATCTGGTAATAGAAAGCGCTGCGGCCTTCTTTTTCTGAAATATTCTGCGCTTCATCAACAAACAAGTAATGAATGGCAATATCGGGATACCCGATCAGCTGATACATCAACCGTTCTGGCGTCATCACGAACACATAGTGATGGGCGTTCTTTTCTTGCAGTATTACTGCCCCGGCAGATACCACAATCCTATAGTCGTATTCTCGCAGCAAAGATCCCAAATCATCTGCAAGCTCTTTTGACACTTCATTGATCAGCGCTTTTGTAGGAACGATGATTGCATAATTCTTATCTTGGCTTTTCTTTATCTGTTCACGGATGAACGTCCTCATTACAAACGACTTTCCCATGGACGTCGGCCCCGAGTAGCTGAAAAAAGGATCTTCTGCCATATGATCAAATACTGCTTTTTGAGAGCGCAGGAAGTAGCTGTCCTTTTCAGACGGTATGCGTAGATAATCCTTTGATATCTCTTCTGATAATTTGTCAAGAACATTTACTTCAGCGAAACCAGGCACGCTATGCTGGAGCCCGAGGTAGTTGCTGGTATTTGATAACACAGAACCCATCACATAACGAATCTGAGCATCAACAGGTTCTGTCGCCGCTAAAAGTGTGATAAGCTCCTGAGCTAATGAGCGATGTTGTTCTGAATGATCTGTTCCCGTGGATTTGGATAGAAGATCCGCGAACCGGAGCGCATCCTCGGTGGCAACTTCTTTCCGGCCCGTTCCTTCAATCTGGAACAGCTTCAAAAAATAATTATGGAGGAGCGCATCATAGATCTCATTTAGGTATTCATCTTTTTCAATCCCGGAGAAAATGGCGTGTCCAAGAGAGGTGGCGGTTTCAGGCATCATCTACACCTCCCAGCAACAGTTCATCCATGATCTGTTTTTTGTCCTTTTCTGCATCATTGAAAGGCAGAAAATAGAAATAATATGAATGCATACCCAAGTTCAATTCTGCTGCCTTCTGCTCAATGTAGGGTATCGCAGCCTTAATATCAGCCTCCATCTTTTTTACGGCTTCACGCCGGAATGTATCATTGTCATCCGCCGTTACATTTAAGGAATACCCAATGAAAACGCCAAAAGCCATGTCAGGAGCAGCGTGACGGGCTTTGCTCGGTACGAGAATCTGCCGTAACCACGCGGTTGTTTCATCATCATAGGTGTGGTTAAGCAAGGTACTGTCGACCATCTGCCGCTCGGTAACTTTTCCATTTTTTATTGCGGCAAGAACATCAAATGCGGCGTCTATACCGTCACGGATTTCTCCACTGATACTGGACGCCCCAAAAACCAGCTGAAAATTAGTTTCTCCATTTACCTTACGCTTGAGCAGGTGAACACAGTCGCTCTTGCTGTTGAAGCGGCTGGCTGATGTACTAATCTCAACTTTACTGAGCAGCTTAGGAGCATGCAGTCCTTCTTCCATGAAAGCGAAAAGCAGCATTTCTCCCAGCTCATTACCGGTACCTTTCTCGTCAGGTCGTCCATTTGCCTTCATAAGCCGGAGCGCTTTTGCACCCATACTTCTTACTTTTTTCTTATCATAAAAATCCTGTATCTGCGTTCTGGAGTATACATACATTCCAACGCTATCAAAAAGGTATTCGTTTAAAGCCATGTAATCGAAAGCGGAAGCAGAGATGTCCAAATAATAAAGGCTGATCCCGCTCTTGTTTTTCAATCCCAGGTCCTCACCGTGATCTACTTCACGAAAGACCGCATCAAAATCGCTATCCTTCAGCGTGCATTCCAGTTCTTCTGCTTCAACAATGACAGTTGATTCAATACGAATATGATCCCTGTATGCACCAAAACTATCGACATACTCCTTTGTTACTTCGCCAATTGTGTCACTTCCGATTTTGTTTTCAACTTCAGCGGCGGTATATAGGAGAACATCGGCTAAGAACTCAGCTGGATTAAAAGAGATCATCAGCATGAGGTCACTGCGACTTATACGACCAATTTTACTTTCATCTTCACTGATGCTTTTAAGTGCCATGTCCTGCAAGGCGAGCATGGCGAGAGGGAGCCTTTCGGGGGCCAAGAGCGGCAGAACATATTTGTTCATGCCCGCGGCCACATGTGCTGGTTTGACAGACCGTGCTGGTTCTACGACGTCTGCTGGTGATAAATTGTCCGTGCAAGAAAGGAGACGGCTCACTTTGCTATCGTCAACCTCGAGAAGATCGCCATAGTAGTCGTCAATTGTTTTTATGACAGCACCACAGAGGACTTTGTTGGTAACTTTAGGTTTTGTGCAAAACTTCAGCACTTTAACCAGCGCCGCAAAACAAAGCACCACGAGTACGCCCTCCTTTCTCGAATCAATCTTCATTCCTAACAAAATCGACGAGATCTCCTACGTTGCAATCCAGTTTTTCACAAATTCTTCCTAACACATCTAAGCTCACGGCTTCACCCCGTCCCATCTTTGCAATGGTAGACGAGTTGATTTTTGTGATGGCCATAAGATCCTTTTTCATCATATTTTTATCGATCAACAGCTTCCAGAGCTTATTATAACTGTACGTCATAGATACGCCTCCGTCCCCAGAATGGCCTCTGTAATTAAGGGCAAAATGCACATTATAAAGTATTATATCATGTAAATGTGATTTTAACAATACGGCCTCGGAATTCTCTAATGCTGCCTTTGAGAACTCCGAGGCCGATTTCTCTTTTCGAGCATCCAAGTCAAATCCAAGTTTGTTCCAAGTCCGTTCAATGTCCTTTTGAAACTGGTTCAGATAAAATGACGCCAGTGAGTTGAAACCCACAATCCCTTGATTCAGCCGAAGGCCAAAGCTGAGTCGGAAAGAAGCAGAAATGACAACCACCGACAAAGAAAACTGGCTCTGCAACATCCAAGAAACCGCCACATTGGTGGCAAGGCAAACCAGCTGGGGAACAGTGAAAAGCGTTCTTAGGCGATACGGTGCATCCAGCATCGAGGAGCTGAGGCCCAGCGACTATCCCGCAGTCTTCAGTGACCTCTACGCCATAGAGGCCGACACCAGAGACTGACCCAACCCATCACCTGCGGCGGCGCACATTGACCGGCCGGAATGTGTGTGCATGGCCAATGCAGGTGGCAGCAAATCATCACGTCCAGCGTCATGCACCGCTGGTCACCGACAAAGAGACGGGGACAACCCCGAGAGGTGACCATGAGGAAAACACTGGCGAGCCATATGGATTCTCCCCGTTTCGGAAAGAGACGAGGAAATCTAAATGGCAAAAACAAAAAAGGCTGGGCTTGAGGCCGAATTCAAGCATAACACGAGCATCGGCGCAGATGGTGCAATTCTGTATGATGCGCCGATTCAAATCCGAGATCAGGAGGATCTCGACAACTACCACATTTCTTGGCGAGACTGCCGGACGCTCAACTTCCATGGCAGCGAACGGGTGACGGTATACTTTATGGCCGTTGAAAGCAGAGCACTTGCCGAGTATATGTGGGCCAGCTTGGATACGCAGCACTCTCGTGGCTTTGCAAGTACGAGATGCTGGATTCCCGGCAAAAGAAAGCCGTTTATCCGGTGTCCGGATACGATCAGTTGCGCCAATTGCCCTCATAAAGAGGACAAGCAGCCGCCCGTCATCAGTTGGGACGAGCTGGCCGAAACCGGGTATGAGCCCGTGGCAAATACTTCTCCCGAGGAAAGTGCTGTGATAAAATCCGAGTATGACAGCATCAAGGCAGTGATGGACATTGAAGATCCGCATATTGCGCAGGCGTTCGAGATGAAAGAATTGCTCGGCTATTCCGTCAAGGAAATCGCTGCAGAGTTTGATCTCTCGGAGCCGCGGATCTATCAGCTGGTCGCCCGAGCCAGGGCGATCGGCCGGGAGTATCGGCAGAAAAACGGCTAAAACACAAAATCGGCGGAGTCGAGACTCTACATCCCGATTCCGCCGATGTGCAATTTTTAGTTACTGGTTATTCATTAGCTGCTTTTATCAGTTCTGATGCCATCTGGATCAGCATTTCGTCTGAGCATTCAGCCGCGTTGTCAAAATAGAAAGTGTAATTCACGTCGTTGAGGACAACGTCTGCCGAAACAATGTCTCTTTCTTCTATCTGATCCGCGCCAAAGGAGATATAGTAGTGTCCGCCCGCTTCGGCAGCAATGTCCTCGGGAGTCTTTTCATAATCTTCTGGAACAAATTTGTAATGATCGCGATAAATCTTAACCGCCGTTTCTCCAATGACACGTTCAGAACTGGCAGCACGCGCTTCCTGAGAATTTGAGTTTTCACTTACCGGCGAGAGGAACAGCATCATTTCAGCTCCGTTTGGAGTTCTATAGGTTGCGTTTACGCCATAGTATTCTTTCAGGATATTATAGTCCTCATCATAGTCTGCCCAACCATCAACACGCAGTTTTGAGAAAGCAAATCCATTTGTAAATCTGTCAACAAGGCAAATATCATAACCAACGATTTTCTCAACCTTCGGCAGATCATTGAAACTGGTGTATTCTCCTGTGTTCTCCATGTTATGAGTCGCAGTCCACTTGGGAACTCCCCAGATAGCGTAGGCGGTGATCCCAAATGCGAGCATCAGAACCGCTGCAAGTGCAAAGGTGACGATCCGTTTTTTGTTCATATAAACGATCCTTTCCGGTGAGCTCTGTACTGTCTCGGGAGAAAAGGACGCTGTGTCGGTGATATGTCGATCATCCAAACTGTTCAGTGCAAGTGAAAGTGTTTCCCGTTTCATACAAGCACACCCTCCTTTAGTAGTGTTTTTTTGAGTTTTTCTTTGACCCGGTAAAGGTGAACGGCGGCCGTGTTATAGCTCATCCCTGCCATCTTCGCAGCGTCGGCCAAGGAGTCGGCAAACCAGTATCGGCGCATGAAGAGGAATTTGTCTTCATAAGAGAGCGTGTCAAGAAAGCGGTTAATAATCGCGGCAAGCTCATCCGCTTCCACATAATCCTCAACAGAGCTGCTGTCAGGGATACACTCTGCAAGCTCATCAAGAGCAACGTCGTACTGGCTGTTGCGCTTCTGTGCAAAGTTGGCATGGTATTTCTTCGTCGCAAGATTGCGCGCGATCCTGCAGACATATGTTCTCAGCGGGGCGGGGCGGTGAGGGGGGATGCTATTCCATGCTCCAAGCCAGGTGTCATTAACGCATTCCTTTGTATCCTCCAGATCACCCAGAATATTGAATGCAACCCGCTTCACCGCGTTCCCGTGTTTTTCTGCCAGTTCGGAGATCGCCTGCTCTGAACGTTCAAAGAACAGGTTGATAATCTCTTCGTCTGTCATGTGTGTTTCACCTCTTTCCGTGTTCACCTATATACTACGGATTTGGAAAAGATTTTTACATCAAAATAATATTATATCAAAAAGGCAGGAAGAATCTTCAATGGATTCTCCCTGCCCAAAAGAATAGTTGTATTATTTAGCTTCCCAGAGAACCAGGTCGCCAAGGACGATCCGCTGAACATCATCGATGTTGATAGCGCTGCCCCAGCCACAGAAAAGGTTTACAGTACCGTTCTCATAGGGGGTGGTCAACGCACCGCCGGTCGAGAAGGTCGAGCCGTCCGAGAAGATCAACTGCGTGTCGATACACACCTTATCTTCCAGTTTGCTCCAAGGCTGATAAGCATCCCAATCTGCATCCGGGGTATGGAAGGATTCCGCACCCTCGTAACTTACTTTCCAAACAGCGCTAAACGGCGTCAGTTCCAATCCGACGATCTCGATATCCTTATCCAACTCCGTATCATGGTAAACCGTGTGGTCAAAATCGAAATACCGACGCTGTTCCTCCGTTTGAGAGAACAGGGCAGGCCCAAATGTGGTAGTCTCTTTCTGCCCGACGGTCATATGAACCAAAAGTGGTAAGCTGTCAGTGCCAAGGGAAGCCTTTGCCTGCTCAATGAAACTCACATCAATGTAGCATTGCAGCATCATCGTCTGAGTTTCCTTGTCATAGGCATACTGTAAAACTGCTTCACGAATCTCGTCCTTGCCGTTCAGGGTAAGATTGGTGGGAAGCTCGGGACCAGCGAAACCACCGATCTCCGTGCCGTCAATACTCCAAGAGAAACTTGTTTCCTTCGGGAATCCACCGGCATCTTCCTCCGCTACAGGAGATATATTCACAAAAACACGCTGTACATCACCGTCATTCACCGCCGAAAGCAGAACGAGTCCGCTTGCCTGTTCATCCGGGACAGTATACTCCATATAGCTGCTTACGTTGTTTTCTTCGATCTTCAGATCGGCTTTCAATTCCTGCTGACGGGCAGCGTGAATGCTCCATATAGCATAGGCTGTGATGCCAAGGGCAAGCATCAGGGCAGCAGCGAGTGCAAAAGTAATGATCCTTTTCTTCATGTGGACGATCCTTTCCGGGGGTTCCTGTATGGTTTCCGGGTCAAAGACATCTGCCTCGCTGATATAATCATC
>JAEEGI010025273.1_pt1 | contig 11520 bp, 6 predicted proteins | sample 8958751 | NCBI WGS metagenome assembly JAEEGI01 (sample SAMN16246545, study PRJNA631951) | gut metagenome | biome: gut microbiome; feature: rumen; material: KS-attached | host: Bos | place: Iran: Karaj | collected 2018-10 | reverse complement strand
CTGACACCGTCCACTATAATTACAGAATGGTCAAAACCTCTGATCTGCATCTGCTGGAAAGCGCCATAGGAAGTCTGGATCCTGACTCCAGGAAGGAACTTGACAGCTTCCTGTATGTCTGAGATGTCTCTGTTTACAATAGCCGTTGACTGGACAGAAGAAACGGCAACTGGAATGAACTTTAACGGTACGTCAATCTTGAGAACCTGCTGCTTGGACTTGTTGAAGTCAGTTACATAGAGTTCCCTCAAAGCATAGGTAGTATCTTTTTCGGTGCTGCCCGCTCCAGTATTCTGGGCATAGACTGAGCATACACCGGCAACTACACATGCGAAAGAAAGTAAAATCTTCCTCATATGAAAAAAGTGATAAAATTATTAATCCAGTTCCTTGCCCGGGAACTTGTGTTAACTGCGGAGTTCTGGCAGGTCTCCTGACTCTATCCTGAGGGCCTTCCCATTTCAGATGAAACAGTGGCTAGATTTCCAAAAATCCTGATGGATCGGATATTACAGTAGCGGGCACTGCTCCGGTTTCTCACCGGATTCCCTTTTAAAGTCTCAGGCCGAAAGGCCTTCGTCTCACCAAAATCCGATGCAAATATATAATTATTCCCGTCAAAATGTAACAATCTTGTTATTTATTTTCATCGGCGATGAGCATTATTTCTATATTTGCATCAGGAAAATATATACGAACAACGCCTGAAATAATTGCCACTTTATTCCATACATTTAACCAAAGCATTGAATATGAGAAGATTATTTATCATCATTGCTGCATTGCCAGTTTTACTTTCTTGCAGACAGGAAAATACTTCAAAGGAAAATACCCCAGAACCAAAGGCTGCCATACTGATGGTCCACTTCGGAACCACCCACGACGACACAAGGGCTCTTACCATAGATGCCATCAACCAGAAAGTCAAGGACTCTTTTCCTGAGTGTGACGTATTCGAGGCCTACACCTCACGAATCATAATCAAGAGGCTGAAAGAAAGAGGAATAGAGAAGCAGACACCTTCTCAGGTTCTGGAAAGGCTCATCGCTGAGGGATATAAAAAAGTGTACATCCAGCCTACCAACATCATTACCGGAAAGGAAAACAAGACACTTGCCCAGGAGGTGGATAAAGTTAGGGATAAGTTTACAGATGTAAGGATAGGCAAAGCGCTTCTTTACAGTCTGGAAGACACGAGGGAAGTTGTGGCTATCCTGACAGAAAGGCACAGACAGAGTTCCGCAGACGCTCACGTTCTCCTCGTCGGCCACGGAACCGATGACCCCGGCAACGCGCTCTACAGCCAGACGGACTATATGTTCAAGTCTCAAGGTCACGCCAACTTCCACGTTGCCACCATTGAAGGTTTTCCGGAATTTGATGATGCACTGGCCCAACTCCAGAAACAGAAGGCAAGGAAAGTCACCCTTGTTCCGTTTATGTTCGTGGCAGGAGACCATGCCGCAAACGATATTTCCCAAGACTGGAAGAAATCTCTAGAAGGCAATGGTTTTCAAGTGGATGTAAAAATGGAAGGCCTCGGGCAAATACCAGAGATCCAGGATATTTTCATCAGACATCTCAATGCGGCGATCGAATCTGGGGATGATGACTTCCTCCGGACAAAAGACAGCTACCTCAAATAATTGAATTAATTTTCGTATGTTTGTAAAGTACCGAAAAAACATACGATATGGAAAACGCGTCATACTTTCAGAAACTCAAGTATGTCATTAAGCATCCTTTGGTTCTTCTGCCCACTCTTATAATCACGATAATCTGGATTGTTCTCGGAATCATCCAGTCAAGGTACAAGGAAACCCAGGCACTTTCCTGGATGAATTTCTTCACCTTCGCCCAGGGCGGACTGTTCGGAGGAGTGGCCGGAGCTGTAGGCGGCATAGTAGGCAAGATTCTGATTGCCTCTATTCTGACCGCTCTGCTGACTCCACTGTTCATTAAAGGCAGCCAGCCGTTCGCAGGCTTCGGAAAAGGCATCAAGGGATTCTTCAACAGCTTTGCTTTCAGCAGCTTCTCGGCAGTAGCCGTATTTATGCTTGGAATGGCAATAGCCCTTCTTGTCTACAGTTTCCTCAACATCACCCAGAGGTGGCAGGAATCTCTTGTGGGAATTGCCGGAGCTGTTGTACTGATCAAGAACATCGGCCAAAGGGGCGGTCTGCTTTTCAGCGGACTTTTCGGCCTTTTGAAAAAGGTCTCAAAGAACGCCCCGTCGCAGACAGGAGTAATCCGCTTTCTCAGTGGAATGAGCGTAGGTTTTCTCGCTGGAACGGGCCTTAACTTCATGAATTTCAAATGGGCCTTACTTATCGCAGTCTGCGCCCTCATACTTTCCTTGATATTCTTCATTCTCAAGTCTACCAGGAGAACGGCTGTTGCCGGAGCCTGCATTGTGGCGATTCTTGTCATTCCATTGTATGCCCAGACTCAGTCCAAAGAAACACGTGAACTGAGAGATGCAGCCAAAACGCTGAAGGAAATCGAAAAAACAGCCGACGATTTCAACATAGACCCGAATTTCGATGCAGATGCATTCACTGCCAAAATGGACAACCTCAGAATCCAGCTGGACGACGCCCAGGCAAGAGGAGACAAGAAAGCGATAAAGCGCATCTGCGATCAGATGGGAGCCGAATACACCAAAGCTACAGGCCAGAAAATGGACTTCTACAAGATGTACACGGATTATTACAAGGATCATCCTGTAGAAAAGAACAACAAACCCGAAAAAATAGAAAAGGAAAGCCAGGATAACAATTATTCTGACGAAGAAAATACCAGTGCAAGGAAAAGCGGCAAAAAGCAGTCAGGCCAGAAGAGCGGAAGGAAATCCGGAAGAAAGTCTTCCTCAGACGACGATGACAGAGAGTCTTACAGTCATCACGATGACAGCGACTTTACAGACTCGTCCCTGACTGGCGGCTGGGCTGACGAAGACAGTTACAACGACAGCGAAGGTGATATGGCCGCTATGGATTTAGCGGCAGGTGTTCTGGCCGGAGCCGCCGGAGCGGCTGGCGCTGCTGGAGGTGGAGCCGGTGCCGGACTTGGTGGATTCGACGGATTTGACGGTCCTGGAGGCGGAGGAGAAGATTTCCCTGACGGTTCGGAAGACTATGATTCACCGTCAGAAGCCGAAGAAAGAGAAGAAGAGGATGAAGACGAGAATCCGGAAGAAGAACCAACCGAAGGTGACGGAGAAGGTGACGAAGAAGTAGACGAAGACGGAGAAGAGTCTGAAGAAGAAATCGCTGATGAGGAAGAGCAGACCGAGGAGACCGAAGAAGAATCTGAGGAGGAGACAGAGGAGGAAGAGAGTGAGGAAGAACCTGAAGAAGAGAATCCGGAGGAGGAAGTACCTGAGGAGACTGAAGAAGGAGAGGAAGAGGAGGAAACAGAGGAGGAAGAACCTGAGGAAGAGGAAGAAGAACCTGAGGAAGAGGAATCAGAAGAGGAGGAAGAACCTGAGGAAGAGGAATCAGAAGAGGAGGAAGAACCTGAGGAAGAGAAATCAGAAGACGAAGAGGAGCCCGAGGAAGAAGAGGAAGAGCCTGAAGAGGAACCTGATGAAGAACCTGAAGAGGAGAGCGGAGATGTAACCTCTTCAGAACAGGAACCTGCCGAGAATAAGGAGGAAGCTGAAAAGACAGAAGAGACGGAAACCGAACAGGCTGAGAAAACTGAAGAGGTTAAGGAACCTGAAGAAGTTGACGACTACAACTATGAGGCTGAAAGGGCTGCAAGGCAGGCCGAACAGGATGCCATAAACAAAAAGTACCAGGAGGCCTTCGACAAGGACTTCGAGAAGTTCAGCAAAACTTCAGACGAGGAAAGGATAAACAAGGAAGTGGAGAAGGAGATGAAGGAGCAGGAAAAGAGCGAGGCTGAACGTGCCCGTGAGCAGAGAATCCTGGATACGGCAGAAAAGTACGGAGTAAAGACCAAAGACGAGGAAGGCAAACAGAGAGATATCGACGATATCAAGAAAGACAACCAGAAAGCCATCAAAAGATTTGTCAACAAGGAAGTGTACAAGAACGAGCTGGCTATCCAGAAGATTTACAGCGATGTAGAGCTGGAATGCTCAGAAAAGATCGCTTCTGCGGAACTGGTGGACAATGTGGCTGAAGGCACTGTCAACATTCTGGGAGAGTGCACAGGACCGGCCGGAAGGCAGGTCAAGAACTGGCACAATTTCACCAAGGCGACCCTGCTCGGCGCGGAAGAAGCTTATCTGGATGGCAGAAACGTGGTCGTAGGCACAATCGGCGGAATGGCCGAAGGAGCGCTCACCGTTGCCCAGAATGAGATGGGAGACGCGATGAAGGGAATGGGCGGAGGCCCAATCAAGCAGACAGTGGCAACCGCAACAGGAACAGTCTGGTTTGAAGGAACAAAAACCGTAATCCACGACTTGAGCCGCGGAAAAGACCTGGAAACATCCATAGAACATGCCCAGGAATCGATGGTCAAGAAGACTGGAGAAGTCGCTATGGGGCTGATAGTCGGTGGAATAACAGACTATGGAACCGGAGTTGTGGGCAAGAATTACGGTGGAAAGATGAGCGTAAACAGCGTCTTCAACATGTACAAGATCGCAAACGCCACCAAAGCCGCCTCCACTGAAATCTACAGCAGGGCCCACGACAATATGACCGTTGGCGGGGAAAATATGTCTCATCATATTACAAGTGATTTCAACGACTGGAAAAACTCCAAGGTCGAACAGATGTACACCAATTATTACAGCAAGAATAAAGGAGAATAACTATGGATAACAAAAACAAATGCACCCCAGAAGAGGCCAAGAAGGCTTATTTTACCGGACACTATCCCTATATGGTCCAGGCTTTCGCGATAGCCTCTATGAAAGTTCCAGCCTGGAGACTGGCCAGCGACGGCACCCCTGTCCAGATGTTTGATGTATTGCGCTTTGCCCAGAAGTGGGACGACGAGCACCCTAGGAAGGAAGGAGACCGCAGTTTCTTCTATGTAAGCCTGGAAGGAGCAATAGGCTATTCTGATACCGGACTGGAATACCACATCCAGTGGATATTTATCCCGATGGAAGCGGGAGAGGAACGCGACAAGCTGGTCAAGCAGACCGTAAAGGAGTTCGAGGAAGCGGAGAAGGAAGAGGAGCAGAAAGCCCAGACTACTTGAGGTCGAACCGCTTGGAAACCCACTCCCCGTCCGTTGTAACACCTTCCAGTGTAACAGTGTAGCCGCTCAGAAGGTCTGAAGTGTTGAAGCGGAAATTTATCTTTCCGTTTCCGTCTGCCTTGAGGGAAGGATTCCAGTACAGTGTGGAACGCCTGTCTGTTCCCTGAGGGAGTGAATTCTTTCCTGTAACCTCATATTTGGGAGCATAGAAATGCCTTGGCCTCTGCCATCCCAGAGGTTTTCCGTAGCTCAGATGCCAAAGCACATTCTTGTCTGTCTTGGTCTTTATCAGTACAACGCTTACGTTTGCGCTGGTTCCGTATCCCATGGAACCCATTGAAAAGGGAGCCGCCGCAATTCCCTTGAGATATACCACAGCCTCCACCTCATCCATCATCATTCCTTCAATCTCCATCCAGTCTGTAACCCTCATTCCGTTGAGGAACACCTGTATAGGAACCCAGTCATCGCTTACGTTCCAGTTGGAAGCGGTAGCCGGAACCCTGCACAGCAGCACCCTTGTGCCTTCCCCGGAACTCAGTCTCAATCCCTGGCAGGTTTCCGCCAGATAATTGATAAGGTCATAGCTCTTGTAAGGCTCCAGACGCTTGCCGTCCCTGATCTGGTCTCCCTGGAACTCCCAGTTTGTAAGAGGAGAAATGCCGGAAAGGGATTTTTTCTTGCCGTAAACCGTAATTGAATTCAGCTGATAAGAAAGGTCTCCACCGCTATTGTAATAGTTTGTTTTATAAATCTCAGCGACTTTCGGGGTGTAGGCAACCTTTTCCCTGTTATGTACAAACGTAGTCAACGGGGCAAACGAATCCTCAAAAATAACAGGGCGAAGGGAACGGTTGCCGTTGACATTGGTGGCACTGACGATAAAAGTGGTGCTGTCAGGGAAATTAAGGTCCTTGAGTTCAAAGAAACCCTCCTCGTCAATCTTTCCGGCAGCAGCAAAATTAATGGACGGGGCCAGGAAGAGCACCATAGAAGCCTTTTTCTTTTTGAGAAGCCCCTTTTCTACCTGTCCGGAAATGGACTGCACATATTCCCTTCCGTATTTTGGCATCGGGAAATGCCCCGAAAGGATAGCAGGAAGGTCGTAATACTCCCATCCCTGAGTCATAAGCATCAGGTCCACATCGTTCATCCTCTTTTCAAAAGGGATGGTATCCGCAAAGAATCTCTGCGGGTTCTCCACATTGCCACGGATTTCAGATGACAGGAACATATAGGAAACTATGCTGTTCCCCTGGCTGTTGACAGGTGCCAGCAAATTGTCCGTAACGGAAACCGAGAAGTCTCCTCCGGCCATGCGTCCCAGGTCTAGGTCTACGGATATGTTGTCTCTCCTTCCGTAATCCTTTTTGTGTGAGGATATTGTTGGATTGGACAGAGTCTCCGGATAGACGAAGAACGGCCTCTTGGCATAAATGACGCCGGAAGCCGTGCACAGAACGGCATTGTTGATTCCGGGACTCATACCCCCAACAGGCAAATTGAATTTCACAGGCCCGGATACGGGCATCTCGTAATAGATTTCATCTCCGTTGCAGAGAATGAACCTGAGGTCAGAAGCCGGGATTCCTGAAACTGATACGGAGGCCTGGATCATTTCCTTGCCCGGTTTCAGCGATATTGCCGCGCCCTGGCTTTCAACTTCAGGCAGACGTATCCTGTCGCTGACACCCCTTACATCTTCAATTCTTGCATAATACCTCTCTCCATCGCTCACCGGGCTCAGATAGAAGCTTCCGAAACCGTACTCGTCTGTGGAGAAAGAGGCAACCTGCACGTCGTTATGGTCATACACCTTTCCTTCCGCCTGCTGCCCAAGCCCCAGCTCGTTGACTATCTTCACTCCCACACGGGAGTTGACTCCTATAAGCAGCCTTCCGCTCTCAGGGAGGAAACTGCAGTCGAACTTCGGGGCAAGCTTCCTTTGGTTAAAAGGATTCTCCACACCAATCTCCTCGTATGCGGAATTATCCCTCATTTCCTTCTCCTTCAGGCCTTCCACATAATTGTCCTTGACAGGGTTTATAAGAGTGAGTTCCTTGGAGAACATATAATCCGCATCCTTGTTAAGGTTCCAGTAGGAAAAGGCCCTCAGAGTGGCATATCCGGTATTGGCATCGTCCGGAACTGGAACATAGCCCTCAAGAATGCCGTGCCTCTGCTTAACCTTAATCCTCTGCATCACATAGGAAGCATCCGTATATTTTCCTGATGTAAAGTCCTTTGCATAGGTTACTCCTATAAGTTCAACATAAATGTAGCGGCTCTCCGGGTAATCGCTCTCCACGGAACGGTTGGCGCAGTAAGCCTTGAACCAGATGGTATCCCCTATCGCGTAAACATCCTTGTCTGTATGGAGATAAACTTTTTCTGGCGACAGATAGTTGACATAGGCGCCGAATCTCTCCTCAAGAGTCTCAGGAACTTTAAGACTGTCCTGGGCCTCAGCCTTCTGGAAAGACAGGCCTAATGCCCAAAACATCAACGAGTAAAAACAGAAATGCTTCATAACCGTTCTTTTGACTGCAAAAACTCTGCATTGTCAAAGATAAGCAATCTGTCTAACAGGAAGTATTATTTCAAGTTGAACTGCTTGGAGACATATTCCCCGTCGGATGTTACTCCTTCGAGGGTTACCGTGTATCCGCTCAGAAGGTCAGATGTATTGAAGCGGAAATTGATTTCTCCGTTTTCGTCTGCTTTAAGGGACGGGTTCCAGTACAGGGTGGAACGCCTGTCCTGCCCCTTAGGAACAATATCCTTGCCTTCCACCTCATATTTAGGCGCATAGAAATGCTTAGGCTTCTGCCATCCCAGAGGACGTCCGTAACTGACGTGCCACAGTGTGCGGAGAATCGGTTTTGTCTTGACCAGGACAACGTCCGGAACGGTGCTGTTGCCATACCCGAGAGGGCTATATAACGCAAACGGAGACGCATCCATCCCTTTCAGATAAACTACAGTCTCAACATCATCCACCATTAAATGTTCCAGCTCCCAGGCCTCGGAACTATGCATTCCGTCGATGAATACAATAATCCCAACCCATCCGTCTCCGACAGTCATGCCGGTAGCGGTAGCAGGAACACGGCAAAGCACAAAACGGCCGTTAATCCCGAAACCTTCCCTGGTACCGGGAACGGTCATCACAATATAGCTGACCATATCGAAATTGTTATAGGCCTCCAGTTTTCGGCCCTCCCTTATCTGGTCCTGGCGGAATTCCATGTTAGGGAAAGGAGATATCCCCTTAAGGCTCTTCTTCCTTCCATAAACCGTTATTGAATTAAGCTGATAAGCCATATCCCCTCCTGCATTGTAATAATTGTTGGTGACAATCTCGGCGACTTTAGGAGTATAAAGAACTTTCTGCTTGTTATGTACAAACTTGGTGAAAGGCGCAAAAGAGTCCTCATAGACGATAGGTTTCAGATGCCCCCTTCCATCAAATCTCTTGGAAGCGTTGACAATAAAAGTGGTGCTGTCCGGGAAATCAATGTCCTTCAGCTCGAAATAGCCTTCCGGATCCACCTTCCCGATAGCGGCAAAGTTTATCTTAGGTGCCAGAAATGCTACATAAGAGGCTTTTTTCTTTTTGAGAAAACCTTTGTTTACCTGCCCCGCAATAGACTGGATGTATTCCCTGCCGTACTTAGGCATAGGGAACTGGCCGGCTAGAACAGCCGGGAGGTCATAATATTCCCAGCCCTGAGTCATCAGCATCAGGTCCACATCCTCCATCCTCTTGGCAATGTCTACAGAATCGTTGAAAAATCGCTGGGGATTCTCCACATTGCCCCTGATTTCCGAGGACAGGAACATATATGATATGATATTGTTGTTCAGTCCATTGTGCGGCGCTAGAAAATCATCTGTGACAGAAACCGAGAAATCGCCTCCGGACCTTCCTCCCATATCCAGGTACAGGGAAACGTTTTCCCTCTTTCCGTAATCGCTTCCAAGCGTATCCATCTCCACGTTGACGGAAGTCTTAGGGAAGATGAAGAACGGACGCTTGGCAATCACTTTCCCTTCGGAAGTGCAGAGAATGGCGTTGTTTATTCCGGATGCCATTCCCGTGACGGGGAGATTTATGGAAACGGAGCCCGTAACCGGAGTCTCGTAATAAATTTCATCTCCGTTGCAAAGGACGAACTTCAGGTCATCGGCACTTATTCCTTTGATACTGACCGATGCGTGTATCATATCCTTATCCGGTTTGATGGCAATGGTTCCACCCTCATCCTCCACCTCAGGAAGCTTCACCTTGGCACTGACACCTCTTATATCCTCGATCTTTGCATAATATTTCTCTTTCTCTGCTATAGGGCTAAGATAAAAGCTCCCGAACCCGTACTCGTCTGTAGTGAATGACGCTACCTGGACATCGTTATGGTCAAATACTTTTCCCTCTGCCTGCTGCCCTAGGCCCTGCTCGTTTATAATCTTTACTCCGATCCGGCAGTTCACGCCCTTGAGCAGACGGCCGCTCTCAGGAAGGAAAGCGCAATCCATAGTCTCAACCCTCTTTATCGGGTGGAAAGGATTCTCCATACCAATATCCTGATAATGGCTGTCATCTCTCATCTTCTTCTCCTTCAGTTCTTCCACGAAACTGTCTTTCAGAGGATTGATTAAGGAAAGCTCCTTTTTGAAAACATATTCCGCATCCTTGTTCAGCATCCAGTAGGTAAAGGCTCTTAGTGTGGCATAGCCGGTATTAACGTCATCCGGTACTGGCACATATCCCTCAAGGACACCGTTCCACATCTTGACCTTAACCCTCTGAATGACATAAGAAATCTCCGTAGGACGGTTGGTTGAAACATCTTTTCCGACTGTAGTGCCCACAAGCTCCACATAAACGAATCTGCTTTCAGGATAATCGGACTGGACAGACCTGTTTGCGACATAGCATTTGAACCAGATTGTATCCCCTATCGCATAAACATCCTTGTCCGTGTGGAGATAAACCTTCTCCGGAGACAGATATTTGACAAATGCCTCGTACCTTTCTTCAACCGTCTTGGGAACTGTCAGGGAATCCTGAGACCATACCCAATCGCTGAAAAAGAGAATAGTTGAAAGCAACAGCAGCTGAAATCTAATTATCTTTAATATTTTCATTGGATTTAATTTCAATTTATGAAGAATTCCATGTTTATTTTTACAACTAGGCACCGCTTTATGCAAATATATGAAAAGATTAAACATTTTTCAAGTATCAGTCATACAATATTTTTTCAATTCATACATATATTTATCCTGATACGGATAGAATCCGTATTTTTTCATAAATTTGATGCCGTTTTCAAGTAGAGCATTTGAACCGGCGATTATGGTATTTTCAGACCTTCTGTTCATATTTCAGTTCCTGGCGGCATTCGCCTTGTGCTACCTCATTGCAGGTCTGATAGACCGCAACGGGGCCAAGATGACGCCTGACGGCCTGAAAAAGTCGTTCAAGGGCAGGAATCTTATCACCGTAATATTCTCCCTGATATTCTATGCCTGGGGAGAGCCGGTCTACGTGTTCCTGATGATTCTGTGCGTGTTTGTCAACTATCTGTGCGGCATCGCCATAGACACGAACGTCAAACACCGCAAGCTCGGGCTCGTACTCGGAATCGTTTTCAACCTGGCGGTTCTGGCAACCTTCAAGTATCTGGGATTCTTCGCAGACATTCTGGGCAGCCTGGGGCTTCACGTGGCGGTTCCTACACTTGCACTCCCTATCGGAATCAGCTTCTACACTTTCCAGTCGATGAGCTACCTGATAGATGTATACAGGAAGGACTCCCCTCCTCAGAAGCGTTTCCTTGACCTTCTGTTCTACATCTCGATGTTCCCTCAGCTGATTGCCGGCCCTATTGTAAGGTACGGAACCATCGCCAAGGAAATCGGCGACAGGAGAGTCACCTGGGACGACTTTGCGGAAGGCAGCTACAGGTTCTTGATAGGACTGGGAAAGAAAGTCATCATAGCCAACCAGATATCCACCGTGGCAGACTATTTCCTGGCCGCCAATCCGGAGACCTTCTCCACCGCAGGCAGCTGGATCGGCCTTCTGGCCTTCACCTTCCAGATCTACTATGACTTTTCCGGCTACTCAGATATGGCAATAGGCCTTGGAAGATGCCTCGGATTCCATTTCAACGAGAACTTCGACCATCCTTATATAAGCAGATCCATCACCGAGTTCTGGAGAAGGTGGCATATTTCCCTGGGATCCTTCTTCCGCGACTATCTCTACATCCCGCTGGGAGGAAACCGCCGCCATCAGGCCCTTAACATACTTATAGTGTGGTTCCTGAC
>JAEEGI010025270.1_pt1 | contig 11522 bp, 6 predicted proteins | sample 8958751 | NCBI WGS metagenome assembly JAEEGI01 (sample SAMN16246545, study PRJNA631951) | gut metagenome | biome: gut microbiome; feature: rumen; material: KS-attached | host: Bos | place: Iran: Karaj | collected 2018-10 | reverse complement strand
AAAGCCAGAAGAAAAGCCATCCGGATACAGGACCGGACACCCTCAGTCCCCATTAAAGGGGAATGAACCCAAAGAACCAAGATATTTTAAACACGAATTATCGCGAATTTGAAAAAAATCTCAAAAAGGATTGACATCTTCATGAATTTTTCCTATTTTTGTTGCCTTAATTAATTGACCAATATGTATCATATCCAAAAAGAAGAAATACCAAAGAGCTATTTTCCCAAAGTGGGTAGATTGGAAGTGGGACAGTACTATGCCTTGCTTTCATATGACAATATTTACTGCTTCGCCCATGTCTTGGAGACAACTGAGGACTTCTTCGTTGCCGAAACCTTTTATGCGAACTTTTATAATGGGGAAATAGTCTATCTTCAACGCAAGAAAGGCTCTTTCATCAAGAAGAGAGAGATCACCGAATCTATCTTCCAGCAAGCCTTGGATCTATTCGAGAAAGGAAAGAAGCAATTTCTTTCGATGGAGTTTGCCAAGAATCAATTGACACATAAGATGCAATTTAGCCAATTCTACTTCTACTTCATAAATAATGACAATAGTGAAATAACATTTGGATACGTGTCAGATGAAATATCCTTCCGTAACAGAATTTATGAAGTCATCGAAATAGATTTAGTTAAAGACTGTATCGTCAACTGGAGATTGACGGATTTTAATGAGTATGTTAATGACTATTGCTATAGCATCGACCCCATGACCTTTGATAAGGCCAAAAAGCTTTTTGGTATCCTTGATCATTGTATCGCCACATTTATGAAGTCTTATTTGGAATAACAAAAATATAGATTCTTTTATCGTACGCATTCGGCAAACCCCGTATCGACTTTAAAGACTATGAAGCATTCTCCGAAAAGTTGGAATTTTTCGGAGAAACTTGTACAAGTTTGGAGATATTTTCGGAGATTCGTCGGAGACGTTCGGAGACGGGTCAGACCACTCATTCTTCCTACAAATTGGCTTTTGCGCTACGAAGCCGAACTCAGTGGACGTTCAGGTCGGTATCTTCTTCTCTTGAGGACATACGTCGATGGTGGGATATACTCTGAAGGACTTGCTTCCGCAGAATGATGTCCTCGAATATGTGCTTATGATCCTCATTCAATTAATCAATCGATATGGAGTACGTACTTGTTGACACTCTTGCATCATGTTTACTTCCCAGAATGATTGCCAACCGCCTCTCCTTGCTGACAGATGCCTACGAAACATATGCAATGCATTTAAAGACAATGAAGAAAGCCCGAGGGTCTTTTAGCCTTCGGGCAATTCGACATTCAAAAAAAATCTGCAGATCTATTATTTTACAAATTTCTTCTAGTCGTTACTCATCTGTATATAAGTATCTTCGGACATCCCAATAACTATCAATGCCAAATCTGCCCCACATTATATGCAAGTAACCGTCAAGTTGCATCTCTTCGTCCTCATCATACATCATATAAAAATCAGGCTTCAAGATACGCTCCTCACCCACTTTAATCAATTGCTTGGTCTGATAATTGTAGTTCTTAAAAAAGCAAATATAGGCCTTTTTGTCCAATGATTCAAAAAATAAATCCTGTTTTAACACAGTCCCCCATTCACTCACCTGTTCTACCTTCTGAAGAATACCATCCACATAAGTCGAAACCAGTTTTTTATCATCAAAGTCACAAGTTAGTACATATCTCCGTGTGGAATCAGAATTATCTGACTCTTCACATAACATAGTTACAAAAGGTTCTGGTCTGTCCGAACGGAATATTGTATGCTCTGAAATCCGGTCATACCGAATCTCCAGTTTCTCCAAAGGACGATATCCTAGATAAGTCTTATATACAAGAAGACTTTCATCATATCCGCATTCATCCGTAAATAAAAGTTGCACATCGCCAATAATGGTTTCATCTTCCAAATACTTCGTTTGTTGACGCACATCGTATTTAATCCCTACCAATTCTGCTTCTATCTTAAGATTTAGTATGGGATCGTAAACCTCTGATATCTCGTCTTCATCATATTTGAAATAGTAACGAGCAGCACAAGGTCGATCCTCCCGATCGTCTAAGGCTAATGCCAAACCAATACTACATGGATGGTTCCTCTTTGAGAATTCGCTCCATAGCATTTTCTTATAATTCTGGAGTTCATCAGTTTGCATTTCTTTTAAAATAGCCTTGTCTCGTCTATCTGCCATCGGATAGCAATTTGGATAAACCAAAAATCCTCTCACTCCTCCTGAGTCATTATATAGGTACTTGACTACTGTGCAGATGTCGTCATCCTTTTGCCTTGAGATATACGCCAATGTTCTGCCCATTTTATCGTTAACATTTGCAACCATGTAAATGCTATCACCATACCACTGCAGTTCGACCTTTAGACCATCCTTCGTGTACTGTTCCTCATCTGCACCAGGTTCCCAGTCAATACCATCATTTAGTGTCTTATTACAAGATGTTAACACCAAAAATGTTAAAATTAATACGATAAACTTTTTCATAACCGATAAAATATAGGGGTGAAACAATAGTTTTCTATACGAGTAAATAATAAGAGTTGTTTCAATGCTTGAATAGTCAATGCTTCTGTATAAAAACTATTATGATAATTAAAGTTTATCAATTAGTTCATATTCCAAATATGCGTACTAATTAAAGACTTTCGAAATAAAATTTAATGCACCTTCTTTCAAACATGATATAACTATAAAGTTACACGCAGCAAATATAATATTAAAATTTCAAATACTTATTTATTATTCATCAAAAAGTTGGAAATTAACAATAATTAACCATGCAATGCCGTAAATTGAGATAAAATTAGTATGTTTGTTATCCACCCAAATACTATTAACATGATCCATGTGAATCATATTTACCATAGATTACCCTCCGAAAGAAGCAGAGACTGGGATACACAAAGATTGTGTAATTTGCTAATATGTGAAATAGAGCCTATCTTGGAAACTTCTCCTCCTGAGGACTTTCGTCGATGGTGCATATACACTGAAGGTCATAATCCCGCAGAATGATAAACTTCAACGTTCGTTGGGGACATGCGTCGATTAATGGAGAATTCTTATAGTTGAGACAATGCATAAAATGTATGAACAAATAACTTAAAAGACTTGAAAGAGAAAAAACTCCCGGAAAAGCACGAAATAACAAGTTTCGACAGAAAAACTAATAATTTCGAACAAAAACTGTAAAAAAATATGCATATTTGCAAAAAATAGTTTATCTTTGCAGCGTTCAAATAAAGATCGTTCTTTCTACCATAATACAATGAAACATTTATTTTCTTTGATTCTACTACTTTATGTAGGATGTTCAATGAGTGATGCGCGGAATCTTTCTATCGAAAGTTTTCATTATGATTCTATGAATACGACGACTGATACGGTTATCCACCATACTTATATCGACAGAGAAGTTTCTGAGGGCCTTTTATTGGTGGAGTTTGAGCCAAAGTACTCGGAAGTTTGGATTGATGGAGAGAAGAAAGGTACTACTCCTTATGATTATTTTAAGATTCCTATAGGCATCCATAAGGTTGAAATTAAAAGAGATGGCTATGTGTCCAAGACTAAGGAAATATCTATCATCAAAGGGGAGACCATTTGGTTGAAAGGCAATTTAGATTCGATACCATCCCACCCTTCTAAAACTTTCTTTTATGTCGAAGCCAATTTTCAAGCAGGTATGTTGATGGGAGTTGGCGCATCGGTTGGAGCATATATCCATAACTTCAACATCGAATGGACTTTCCTTCTAGGCCTTGCTGAGAGCGAAGAGATAGCATGGAAACAGACATCACAGAGCGGTAATTTAGGATACTCTTATACATATAAGCCCATGTTCTTTGGACTCAAGTTGGGTTATCGAATTCCCAGCGAATTGAAGTTCCGCATTACACCACAGCTTGGCATAGGAGTGTCGAATATTTCTGGTTCACAGGTGCGTAAGGGTAGTGGAACAGATCCTGATGCCACGAGTTGCTATGCCGTTCCTGCCTCCGTGGGTGCGCGCTTTGAATACTACTTTACAAAGAACTTCGGCTTGAGTGCAAGTCCCGAGTTTGGATTCGCTGTGATGAAATCCGATACTTATACCAAACTTTCTGACATATCGTCAAAGGTAAAGGGCTTTGGTTCTGGTTTCAATGCTCGTGTAGGTGTTTTCGTGTCCTTCTAAAGAAGATTCATTATCATGAACCGTAATTTGAACATACTGATCACCGTTTTTTTAGTTGCTATTACAGCCTGCGCCGACAGTGCGTTGGAGGAGTGGAAGCCGTATCTGCCGAGTGAGGGCAAGTTTCTCACGTTGTCGTCCGAGAGCCTTTCGTTCGTTGCCGATGGCGGCTCTGAGGTCATAACTGTAACAACTGATGGTACGTTCACGGTTTCTACGAACGAAAGTTGGCTCTTAGTTACATCAGAGAGAAATACCATTACCATAACTGCTCTAACTAATACGACAACAAATTCTCGAACAGGTATTGTTTTTGTATCTTTATCGAATAACACATCCAGTTCACTATCAAAAACCGTCAGTGTCCAGCAGAATGCCAGAAGTAATTTAATCAATGGCCACGAGTATGTAGATTTAGGCCTACCAAGTGGGACATTATGGGCAAGCTGGAATGTCGGAGCCACAGCTCCCGAGGAATATGGCGACTACTATGCCTGGGGTGAGACAGAAGAAAAGGATTTCTATGATATTGGCACGTATGAATATAGCGATGGTTCATATGAAACTTGTCATTTCATCGGGAAAGACATTGCTGGCACAGAATACGATGTGGCCCATGTGAAATGGGGCGGTTCATGGCGAATGCCGACAAGGGCACAGATTAATGAATTGCTTGATAACTGCACTTGGGATTGGACCACTCAAAATGGCGTAGAATGCCAACTTGTTACTGGACCAAATGGAAATGTAATCTTCTTGCCTGCTGCTGGCGGCGGGGACCACGATCCTAAATACCAGGGTGAAAATGGCTACTTATGGTCATCTACGTTCTGTCCGAATGATGATGCAGATGCATCGTACCTATGCTTCTATTCTTATATGTGGTATTGGGGCTATACAAGAAGAAGTAATGGACTTTCGGTGCGCCCAGTTATTACCCCAGAGAAACCTCAAACTTCCTTCAGTTGCCCCGATGGCCATCATCCTCACATGATTGATCTCGGTCTGTCTTCAGGTACAAAATGGTCATGCTGCAACGTCGATGCCACTAATCCAGTTGAAAAGGGCAACTATTATGCTTGGGGAGAGACGGAGACGAAAGATCGTTTTAGATGGAGCAACTATACCCATTGTGATGGCACAGAGGAAACATGCCATGATATTGGTGGGGATATCAGTGGAACAGAATACGATGTGGCATATGTCAAGTGGGGACCAGATTGGCAAATGCCATCGTATGATCAATGCAAGGAATTACTTCACAGTTGTAGTTTTGAAGAGACTTCGTATAATGGTGTAAAGGGATGCAGAATAGTTGGACCTAGTGGCCTCAGTATTTTTATGCCAGCTACTGACAATTGGCCTTTTGATGGAGCATATTGGTCTGCTACCCTCGACTATTTTATTGATCATTCCTATTTCATGGCTCTGTGGGGTTCATCTGGAGAATTAGAACAACATATGGTTAGTTATCCACGCTATGAGGGATGTTGTGTCCGTCCAGTTGCCGCCCCCAAAAAACAATATCCCGTAGCTGAAGCCATCGACCTCGGCCTACCCTCTGGCACGAAGTGGGCGAGCTGGAATGTCGGAGCCTCCAAACCTGAAGAATATGGCGGCTATTATGCCTGGGGGGAGACAGAGGAGAAGGAGTATTATGATTGGAGCACATATAAGTATTGTAATGGGTCACATGAGACTTGCCAACATATAGGAGACGACATAGCTGGCACTCAATACGATGTGGCTCATATGAAGTGGGGCGATTTATGGCGAATGCCTTCGTCCGACCAAATACTGGAACTGATTGATTATTGTACCCGTAAATGGACTAATCTGAATGGTGTGAACGGCACACTTGTCATAGGGCCAAACGGTGCCACAATCTTCCTTCCCGCAACGGGCAATCGTATGTATGGGTTACACATCGACAAAGAATCGACAGGTATCTACTGGTCGTCGTCTAGCGCACCTGAAGAATCGTACTGCGAGTACTGTCTCCTCTTCGATTCGGGTCACTGGAATCTGTATTACAGCTCACGAGACTTAGGCAAGGCCGTTCGTCCAGTCATATCTCCTGAGAAACCTCAAGGTGCTTTTGGTTGCCCAGATAGCAACCATCCTCAATGATTGATCTCGGTCTGTCTTCAGGTACAAAATGGTCATGCTGCAACATCGATGCCACTAATCCAGTTGAAAAGGGCAACTATTATGCTTGGGTGAGACAGAGACTAAAGATCGTTTTAGTTGGGGCAATTATATTCATTGTGATGGATCAAAGGAAACTTGCCATGATATTGTGGGGATATAAGTGGAACAAAACACGATGTGGCATATGTCAAGTGGGGAGGCTCGTGGAGGATGCTATAGCTCGACCAGATCTAGGAATTGATTGATAATTGTACAAGAACTTAAACGCAGTTGAACGGTGCGAATAGCATCAAGGAGACTGGCCCGAATCATGCTGCTGGTATCCGTTGGCACGACAACCTCGATGGCGAGGGCTCGGACGACTTCTACTGGTCGTCGTTGCTAAGTCCGTACTACGAGAACCTCGCTTATAACATCGGCTTCCATTCGAACTACTGGGGCTGGAACAACGACTAACGCAGCTACGGTTTCCCCGTGCGCGCCGTCTGCCCATAATTAATCAAACTGCAATTTATTGTTAGTTGTAAACTATACAGACTACTCGAAATCATGAGACGATATTCAAACATACTGATTGTCACATTATTGGCCGCCTTTGCAGCCTGCACCGACAGCCCATTGGAAGATTGGGAACCATATTTGCCGTCAAGTGGCGAACTGCCGGTTTCGTCAATCAGTGTAGATAAGACGTCCATCTCAGTGGGCGCTCTTGCTGCTTCAGAGTCAATAACCATTACCTCAACTCATTCATGGAGCGCAACAGCAAGCGATTCATGGATCTCTTTGTCAGCCACCTCTGGTTCCCCTGGGCAAACAATCACCATTAGTCTTGCTGAAAATACCACCACTACGAAGCGAACCGGATCGGTGACAATCAAGAATTCCGGAGATAAATCTGTTGTCGTCAACATCTCTCAAGATGGCAAGTCCTTGACCATTGACCCAACAACAATATCCTTCGAAGCTGAAGGCGGCTCTTCATCCATCACGGTAACAGCAAATGGCGAATATACCTGGAATAAGAAGGAAATCGGTTCATGGTTGACAGTCACCCAAGCAATCACTGGGCTTACGGTTACAGCAGCCAAAAATGTGAGTCCTGAGCAGCGCTCCGATACACTGACCATCTATATGACAGGCTTGACCGAAGGCAGTGCTACCCGTGATGTGATCATTACACAGTTTGGCACTGAGTATTCATTCGACATCGACAAGACCGCAATCACCGCCAGCTCTTCTGAGTACTCTGATGCGGTAAGCCTCACTACCAATGATGCATGGACAGCTCGTGCTTCCGACAATTGGATTGTCCTGTCGTCAACTTCTGGCACAGGCACCCAATTGATCAACATCAATCTTACCGAAAACAAGACGCCCAATGAACGCAAGGGCACTGTAACCTTTGTGGGCACGAATAGTAAGATAACCAAGACTGTCGAAATCACTCAGAACGGAAAGACATTAACAGTCAACCCCACTTCGGTTGAATTCTCGAATGATGGCGGTAGCGCAATGGTAACTGTTACTACTGATGGCACTTTCAGTGCTACAAGCAAAGATTCATGGATCAGTGTCAAGAAAAACACCAATGATATTACCATCACTGCAGCGGCTAATCCCGGAACATCTACCCGTATAGGTTCAGTTGTCGTTGAACTTACTGGATTGACCAGCGGAAAACTCTCGCAGACTATTACGGTAACCCAATCAGCTACCTCCTACACCTGGACGGTCGACGCAACAACGTTGAATGCCACATCCGTAAACGAAACACACTCGTTCACGCTGACAACCAATGACCAATGGACGGCAACTTCTTCCAACAACTGGATATCTTTGTCGGCTACATCTGGTACTGGCACCAAGAAAATCAACGTGACTGTTTCGGACAATCCCTCGACGAATTCACGTACGGGCAGTATTACCTTGAAGGGTGTTAACAGTGGCAATACCACAAAGATTACTGTCACTCAAGACGGTCGTTTCCTTACTGTAAATCCCACTTCAATGACATTCAATGCTGAAGGTGGAACAAATACGGCAACAGTAAGTACCGATGGAACATTCTCAACTTCGAAGGATGCCAGCTGGATCACCGTTACGACAAGTGGCAACACCATCACGGTGAAGGCTGCGGCCAATACAAGTATCTCGAAACGTACCGGCACTGTAACTGTATCTCTGACTAATCTCACTTCGGGTTCGCTCAGTCGCACCATCACTGTGACACAGAATGGTGCCAATGTAGAGGTGCCAACAGTATCTCCTACCAGTATCTCTGTTACCTCTGCAGCGACATCGAAGAGTATCTCGATTACGTCGAATGCCGATTGGACTGCTTCCAAGGATGCTTCATGGATCACCTTGTCATCGACTTCTGGTTCGAGCAACGCGAATATTACCCTTTCCATCTCGGAAAACAAGACTATAAGCAGCCGAACAGGCACTGTCACGATCCAGAACTGTGCGGGTTCAGCCAAGGTGACTGTCACACAAGATGGCAAGTATCTCACTGTTTCCCCTGAGAGTCTGTCCTTTGAGGCTTCTGGCGGCTCCGAAAACGTCACAGTAAGCACCGATGGCACATTCACTACCTCGAAGGATGCCAGCTGGATTACCGTTACGACAAGCGGTAGTACCATCACAGTGAAGGCTGCAGCCAATACCAGCACCACAAAACGCACTGGCACGGTAACTGTATCGTTGACGAATCTTACTTCGGGCTCGCTCAGCAGAACTATCTCTGTGACTCAAAATGGCTCTTCTGTAGAAGCACCAACCGTCAACCCATCGAACATCTCAGTCACATCGGCTGCAACATCCAAGAGCATTTCGATCACATCGAATGCGGCATGGACGGCATCGAAGGATGCTTCTTGGATCACCCTGTCTTCGACTTCAGGCTCAAGTAATGCCATTATCACTCTTTCAATCTCGGAGAACAAGACTACAACCAGCCGAACTGGAACAATTACAGTTCAGAATAGTGTAGGAACAGCTAATGTAACTGTCACGCAGGATGGCAAGTACCTCACCGTTTCGCCCGAGAGTCTAACCTTTGAGGCTTCCGGAGGCTTCGATAACATATCCGTAAGTACCGACGGCTCGTTCACCACGACCAAGGATGCTAGTTGGATTACTGTCTCAACAAATGGTAACATCATCACAGTAAAGGCTGCAGCCAATACAAGTATCTCGAAGCGCACAGGGACCGTAACTGTATCGCTGACGAATCTTACTTCGGGATCACTCAGCCGTACCATCTCCGTGACGCAGAATGGTGCTGCGGTCGAAGTACCAACGGTTTCGCCTTCCAGCTTCACCATAACGTCAGCTTCTACCTCGAAGAGTGTCACGATCACATCAAATGCTGAATGGACAGCATCCAAGGATGCATCCTGGATAACCCTGTCTTCGACTTCGGGCTCAGGCGATGCAAATATTACTCTTTCGATCTCAGAGAACAAGACAACAACCAGCCGCACAGGCACTGTCACGATTCAGAACAGTGCTGGCACAGCCAGAGCAACTGTCACACAAGATGGCAAGTATCTGACTGTATCGCCCGAAAGCCTTTCGTTCGAGAATACGGGTGGCACGAAATCCGTGAGCGTCAACACCGATGGAACGTTCTCTGCAACCAAGGATGCCAGCTGGATAACCGTTTCGACAAGTGGTAACACGATCAATGTGACTGCATCGGCCAATACAAGCACCTCGAAGCGTACAGGTACGGTAACCGTATCGCTGACGAATCTCTCTTCTGGTTCGCTCAGCAGGACCATCACCGTGACGCAGAATGGTGTCAATGTCGAAGCACCGTCGGTTTCGCCTTCCAGCATCTCAGTAACGTCGGCTTCTGCCACAAAGAACGTCTCGATCGCTTCGAATGCTGATTGGACCGCATCCAAGGATGCTTCGTGGATTACACTGTCTTCAACTTCGGGAATGGGCAATGCAAATCTAACCCTATCTATTGCTGAAAACAAGACGCCAAGTAGCCGCACAGGCACCGTAACAATCCAAAACAGTGCTGGCTCCGCCAAGGTGACTGTCACGCAGGACGGCAAGTATCTGACCGTATCGCCTGAAAGTCTCACCTTTGATCCTGATGGAGGTTCAAAGACGGTAACCGTCAGCACCGATGGAACATTCACAACATCTAAGGATGCCAGCTGGATTACTGTCACGACGAGTGGTAATACGATAACTGTGAAGGCCTCTGCCAATACATCAACTGATAGTCGTTACGGCAACGTTACCGTATCGCTCACTGGCCTCTCTTCCGGTTCTTTGTCAAGGACAATCACCGTCAAGCAGAATGCTAAGGGTGGTGTATCATTTGACGACTACGGAGATTTGAAACCTTTGGATTAAGAAAATTCATCAAACTCAAAAAGATGAAACGACATAATATCAAACTTTATTTATCCTTTGGAGCTTTAGTATTCCTGGTGGCATCTTGCAGCCAAGAGGAAACGATTTTCGATAACCCTATAGAGGAACTCCAGACCTACACACTATATCTCGATGCTGATGCTCCCAGCTTCGAAACGAAACGCGAAGGAGAGACTCGTGCCTCTGGCAACAGTTGGGAGAACGGCGACGTAATCTATGTCTCTTTTTCCAATGGAGGCAATACAAAGGTGAGTAGCGCAACTTATAACAGCAGCCTCGGTGCATTTCAATTCTCATCGATTTCGCTCAGTACAATCAGCGATGCTTCTTGCTCGGTCTATTATTTCCGTGGTGGCTCCTTCTCAGTATCCGGCAACACGGTCACTTTGGACAAATATACTGCCATCTTTACCGACACCAATGCCAAGTACACGTGTTCAAGCAACGTCATCACTATGAGCGCTGCTTTTAAGCCCTATACCTGGCGACTTTGCTTCAAGGGAACTGCTGGTACAGAGGTCAAGTTGAAATCGGAATCGAGTATCATTTACAATACTTCGTTGAACTTGTCTTCAGGATCATTTTCGACAAAAGCCGACTCGGTGAATCTGTTGGTACAGTCCGATGGTTACACGCCATACGTTTATGGTCTTTTCACAGGTTCATCCAATACCGTGAAGGTCAAGGTAGGAGGCACCTATTATTCGCGTTCACTTTCATCCTCAAAGCTCGCTGTTGGCCAAAGCGGCTACTACACAGTACCGACTACCGGTAATC
>JAEEGI010025265.1_pt1 | contig 11523 bp, 9 predicted proteins | sample 8958751 | NCBI WGS metagenome assembly JAEEGI01 (sample SAMN16246545, study PRJNA631951) | gut metagenome | biome: gut microbiome; feature: rumen; material: KS-attached | host: Bos | place: Iran: Karaj | collected 2018-10 | reverse complement strand
GATCGCATTTACCGGTGCCGTTGTCATTTCCAAGGGTATCGTTAAGGGCGGAGAGGTTCCCGCACTCGCAGTATTGTGTGTTGTACTTCTTATCATGGTCAATGCAGGATACGGCGGCGGATTCTCAAACGTTCCCACGCTTTTGTCCGATCACTTCGGAATGGGCAAGATCTCGTCCGTTCACGGTATGTGCTTATCGGCATGGGCTATCGCAGGTCTTACCGGCAACCAGATGGCAACCGCTATCGTTAAGAGGGTAGGTGAGTACAAAGAAATAACTCTCTCTGACGGTTCAATCGCTAAGGTTAATCCTGTAGGATATCAGACGGTTCTCTACGTTACCGGCGCACTTTACATTCTTGCTTTGATCATCAGCTGTGTGATGATACCCAAGCTTAACAATAAGAAGAAAGAAAACGCGTAACGGTTTCTTTGTACCTAAATTCATTTTGATCCGGGGGACTGTCCCCCGGGTCATTTTATTCTTGACAACGCAAAAACACGGATGTATAGTAGTATGGCATGCGTGCGGATGCGTCTTTTTTGTTTGCGCAAAGCACAAACCGGGACCATTCGGCGTAAATAATCATTTGAGAAAGAGGTGAAACAGAATGCCAACATTTAACCAGTTAGTAAGAAAGGGTCGTCAGGACAAGGTTTACAAGTCAACAGCTCCCGCTCTTCAGAAGGGTTTTAACTCTCTTCACAAGAAGGCGATCGATACTTCTTCGCCCCAGAAGCGTGGTGTGTGTACAGCAGTTAAGACAAAGACCCCTAAAAAGCCTAACTCAGCTCTTCGTAAGATCGCCAGAGTACGTCTTTCTAACGGAATCGAAGTAACAAGCTACATTCCCGGCGAAGGTCACAATCTTCAGGAGCATAGTGTTGTTTTGGTAAGAGGCGGAAGAGTTAAAGACCTTCCCGGTACCAGATACCACATCGTTCGTGGTACGCTTGATACTGCGGGTGTCGCTAACAGAAAACAGGCTCGTTCCAAGTACGGCGCTAAGAGACCTAAGGCAGGCAAGTAATCGATCTTGCTGCAAAAGTACCACATATACTAATTAGTGTTGGAATTCTGTTATTAGATATCCGCACGTACACAAAAGTGAATTAGTACACGTTGTGAGTACCTATGATCTATTCGGAGTGACAATCACTCACGAAAAAGAAACAATTTTCGAATGAATAAGGAGGGAAGAACCGTGCCACGTAAAGGACATATTCAGAAAAGAGATATCCTTGCAGATCCTTTGTACAACGACAAGGTAGTTACCAAACTTATCAACAACATCATGCTTGATGGTAAGAAGAGCGTAGCTCAGAAGATCGTTTACGGAGCTTTCGCAAGGGTTGAGGAGAAGGCCGGAAAGCCTGCTCTTGAAGTATTTGAAGAGGCAATGAACAACATGATGCCTCAGTTGGAAGTTAAGGCAAGACGTATCGGTGGTGCAACCTACCAGGTACCGATCGAAGTTAAACCCGATCGTCGTCAGGCACTTGCTTTAAGATGGCTTACCATGTTCTCTCGCAAACGCGGTGAGAAGACCATGGAAGAAAGACTCGCTAACGAGATCCTTGATGCTGCAAACAACACAGGATCTGCAGTTAAGAGAAAAGAAGATATGCACAAGATGGCAGAAGCAAACAAGGCTTTTGCTCATTACCGTTTTTAATTAGGAGGATAGATAATTGGCTGGAAGAGATTACCCGCTTGAGCGGACCAGGAATATCGGTATCATGGCTCATATCGATGCCGGTAAGACTACTACTACCGAGCGTATCCTCTATTACACCGGTATCAACCACAAGATCGGTGATACCCACGACGGTACGGCAACAATGGACTGGATGGAGCAGGAACAGGAAAGAGGTATCACCATTACTTCCGCTGCTACAACTTGTCACTGGACATTGCAGGAAAACAACAAACCCAAGCCCGGCGCATTAGAGCATCGTATCAACATCATCGATACTCCCGGACACGTTGACTTCACCGTTGAAGTTGAGCGTTCACTCCGTGTACTTGACGGCGCTGTAGGTGTTTTCTGTGCAAAGGGCGGTGTTGAGCCTCAGTCCGAAAACGTATGGCGTCAGGCTGACACATACAACGTACCCCGTATGGCATTCATCAACAAGATGGATATACTCGGTGCAAACTTCTACGCAGCAGTAGATCAGATTCGTAACCGTCTCGGAAAGAATGCTATCTGCATTCAGCTTCCTATCGGTAAAGAAGATGAATTTAAGGGAATCATCGACCTTTTCGAAATGAAGGCTTATATCTACAACGATAACCTCGGTGAAGATATTTCCATCGTTGACATTCCCGACGATATGAAAGATGAGGCTGAGATTTATCATCAGGAACTCATCGAGAAGATCTCCGAGCTTGATGATGAGCTTATGATGGCTTATCTTGAGGGCGAAGAAATCTCAGTTGATCAGTTAAAAGCAGCACTCAGAAAGGGTACATGCGAATGTACGGCCGTTCCCGTTTGCTGCGGTACAGCATACAGAAACAAGGGTGTTCAGAAGTTACTTGATGCAGTTATCGAGTATATGCCTTCACCTCTTGACATTCCCGCTATCAAAGGTGTTGACCTTGACGGCAACGAAGTTGAAAGACATTCTTCCGATGAAGAGCCTTTCTCAGCGCTTGCATTTAAGATCATGGCCGATCCTTTCGTAGGAAAGCTTGCTTTCTTCCGTGTATATTCGGGAACCATGAATTCCGGATCTTATGTACTTAACTCATCAAAAGATAAGAAGGAGCGTGTAGGCCGTATTCTTCAGATGCATGCAAACAAGCGTGCCGAACTTGACAAGGTATACTCCGGCGATATCGCTGCGGCAGTAGGCTTTAAGTTTACTTCAACAGGTGACACCATCTGTGACGAGCAGCATCCCGTTATCCTTGAGTCTATGGTGTTCCCCGAGCCCGTTATCGAGCTCGCTATCGAGCCCAAGACAAAGGCAGGCCAGGGCAAACTTGGCGAGGCACTTGCAAAGCTTGCTGAAGAAGATCCTACATTCCGTGCTCATACAGATCAGGAAACAGGACAGACAATCATCGCAGGTATGGGTGAGCTTCACCTTGAGATCATCGTTGACCGTCTCCTCAGAGAATTTAAGGTTGAGGCTAACGTAGGTGCTCCTCAGGTTGCTTACAAAGAAGCTATCACAAAGCCTGTTGAGATCGATTCCAAGTATGCTAAACAGTCCGGTGGTCGTGGTCAGTACGGTCACTGTAAAGTTAAATTCGAGCCCATGGACTACAACGGAGAAGAAACATTCAAGTTCGAGTCCACCGTTGTCGGCGGTGCTATTCCCAAGGAATACATCCCCGCAGTCGGCGAAGGTATCGAAGAAGCTACCAAGGCAGGTATCCTCGGCGGATTCCCCGTACTTGGTGTATATGCAAATGTTTATGACGGTTCATTCCACGAAGTTGACTCTTCGGAAATGGCATTCCACATCGCAGGTTCGCTTGCATTCAAGGAATGTATGCAGAAGGCAGCTCCCGTATTGCTTGAGCCTATCATGAAGGTAGAGGTTACCATGCCCGAGGAATACATGGGCGACGTTATCGGTGATATCAACTCACGTCGCGGACGTATCGAAGGTATGGAAGACATCGGCGGTGGCAAGATGGTAAGAGGTTATGTTCCGCTTGCTGAAATGTTCGGTTACTCTACAGACCTTCGTTCCAGAACACAGGGACGTGGTAACTACTCAATGTTCTTTGAGAAGTATGAGCCCGTACCGAAGAATGTGTCTGAGAAGGTACTTGCAAACAAGGCTAAATAAGGACTTGAAAAGGTCGCATTATTTTAATATAATCTTGTTTAGTCAGTGATTTTTGAATGATTTTAATCGTAAACAAATTTCAGGAGGATTTTTTAAAATGGCAAAAGCTAAATTTGACAGATCTAAGCCCCATTGTAACATTGGTACCATCGGTCACGTTGACCATGGTAAAACAACTCTTACCGCAGCTATCACCAAGGTTTTGGCTGAAAGAGTTCCCGGTAACCAGAAGGTTGATTTCGAAAACATCGATAAGGCTCCCGAAGAGAGAGAAAGAGGTATCACCATTTCTACAGCTCACGTAGAGTACTCAACAGAGAAGAGACACTATGCACACGTTGACTGCCCCGGCCATGCTGACTACGTTAAGAACATGATCACCGGTGCTGCTCAGATGGATGGTGCTATCCTCGTTGTTGCTGCTACCGACGGTGTTATGGCTCAGACTCAGGAGCACATTCTTCTTTCCCGTCAGGTTGGTGTTCCTTACATCGTAGTATTCATGAACAAGTGCGATATGGTTGACGATGAAGAACTTCTTGACCTTGTTGAGATGGAAATCACCGAGAAGCTTGAAGAGTATGGCTTCACAGGATGTCCTATCGTTAAGGGTTCTGCTCTTAAGGCTCTTGAAGATCCCAACAGCGAGTGGGGCGACAAGATCATGGAACTCATGGACACTGTTGATTCTTACATTCCCGATCCTCAGCGTGAGACAGATAAGCCTTTCCTTATGCCTGTTGAAGACGTATTCACGATCACCGGTCGTGGTACCGTTGCTACAGGTAGAGTAGAGCGTGGTACTCTTCATATGTCTGATGAAGTTGAAATCATCGGTATCAAGGAAGAGACTCAGAAGTCAGTTGTAACTGGTATCGAAATGTTCCGTAAGCTTCTTGATGAGGCTATGGCAGGTGATAACATCGGTGTACTTCTTCGTGGTATCAACAGAACCGACATCGAAAGAGGTCAGGTTCTTGCAAAGCCCGGCTCAGTAAAGTGCCACAAGAAATTTACCGCTCAGGTATACGTTCTTACCAAGGATGAAGGTGGACGTCACACTCCTTTCTTCAACAACTATCGTCCTCAGTTCTACTTCAGAACAACCGACGTAACAGGTGTTTGCAACCTTCCTCAGGGTACTGAGATGTGCATGCCCGGTGATAACGTAGAAATGACCATCGAACTCATTCACCCCATCGCTATGGAGCAGGGTCTTACCTTCGCTATCCGTGAAGGTGGTAGAACAGTTGGTTCAGGCCGTGTTGCTACAGTTATCGAGTAATCTTACTCAAATATAGTGAAACTGAGGCTCCCGAGAGTTTCTCTCGGGAGCCGTTTCTATTTCGTTTTTCACTGCCTTCCACCGCTCAGATGCTACGCCGACGAATACTTTCGACTCACACGTAGCCTTTTTTACGGCTTTCACCGCTCAGATGCTACGCCGGCGAACACTTTCGACTCACACGTAGCCTTTTTACGGCTTTCACCGCTCAGATGCTACGCCGGCATTCACTTCCATCTCTCACGTAGCTTCCGGGTTGATTTTAAGCAGAAATTAAGATTAGAGAAATTCGAAAATAAGAAATATGGTCTATTCTTTGGAATAGGCCATTTTTTATTGTTATAAAGGAAATCGGGAGGTTAGCGGTATGGAATTACAGTTAGAGCATTTGGTTAAACGTTACAAGTCAAAATGCGCTGTTGACGATGTCAGTGTGAATCTGGAGCCGGGAGTGTATGGCTTGCTGGGAGTGAACGGAGCGGGAAAAACAACATTGATGAGAATGATATGCGGAGTATTGAAGCCGACATCGGGAACGATCAAACTGGACGGAAAAACGATAGAAGATCTTGGAGAAGATTATTATGCAAATTTGGGTTATATGCCGCAGGACTTTGGTTTTTATCCCGATTTTACGGCTAAAGAATTCATGATGTATATAGCTGCGGTAAAAGGGATGGATAAGAAGAGCGCCATGGCAAGGACAGAAGAGTTGCTTGGTATGGTCAATCTCGAAGATGTCGCAGATAAAAAGATAAAGTCGTATTCGGGTGGCATGAAGCAACGCTTGGGTATTGCGCAGGCTGAACTCAACAATCCTTCAATATTGGTCCTTGATGAACCTACCGCGGGACTTGATCCGAAGGAACGAGTTCGTTTCCGTAATCTGATATCGGATTTAGCGAAAGAAAAGATCGTTATTCTTTCGACACATATCGTTTCGGATGTGTCTTACATTGCTGATACCATCCTTATGATGAAGCAGGGAAAAATCTTGTTTAAGAAGCCGAGAGATACGGTCACTGACAGCATAAAAGGGAAAGTCTGGGAATTAGTGGTTGATGAAAAAAGTGCAGATGAATACTCGGAACGATTCATGGTCGCCAATCTTCATCATGAAGCAGATAAGGTCAGACTTCGTATTGTAGATGAAAACAGACCGGGGGACGACGCGTTTGAAGTCGCTCCAAACCTTGAGGATCTGTTTTTATACCATTTTGGAGAAGAGGCGCGGGGGGACTGATGATATGTTGCTTAAATATGAATTTTTAAAGATAGTGAAAAAGAAATCTACTCTCATCATAATGGCGGTGAGTATTCTGATAACAGCCTTATTGTTCGAAATGCCTGCCATGCAATATCAGATCTGTGATAAGGATGGAATGATCAAAGGAATAGAAGGAATTAAATATACCCAAAACACTTATAAAGACATTTCTGTTTTTCTAACCGAAGAGTATGTCAGCAACTTAATTAAGGAAGTGCAGACGCTTTTTGACGATCCTGAAAATATCGGTTATGACGGAACCGAAAAGTTCATTGTCGGAGATGCATATTGGAATGTAATAGCGCCCAAAGAAAAAATGTTGAACATGATTGCTTCAACCTATGCGGGACCAAACGAGATCGCAGGATATAATAATCTCCCGGAAATCGATGTATCCGACGGGGCAATGTTCTACGAATGCATGCGCAAAAAGATTGAAGCAACCGTTAATTCGACTTCACTTTCCATGACAAATGAGCAAAAAGAGTATTGGAATAAAATGGGAAGTAAAGTTAAGGTTCCGCTGCAATACGGTTATTATGAAGGCTGGAGTGTTGTTATCACTTCTTTTGAACTGATGATGTTCGCTATTCTCGCCATTTGTATGGTAACGGCTCCTGTTTTTTCCGGCGAATATCAGGCAGGGACCGATGCGGTGATCCTATCGGGAAAATATGGCAAATCGAAACTGATCAATGCTAAGATCGCTGCTTCTATGTTGTTCGCAATACTTGCATTTACAATTCATATCCTTGTGGCTTGCGGCCTGCCGCTTATTACATTTGGTTTTGGGGGGTGGAATCTTCCGGTTCAGATCGCTAATTCCGCGATACTTTACCCGATAACTTTTTTACAGGCCACGCTGATAAATATCGGTGTCATTATCCCGGTAATGCTTGCTATGGTTGGGCTGACACTTTGGATGTCCTCAAAAATGAAGACCCCTTATATTGTCTTAACGATATTGGTTCCTATTATTTTTATCACCATGTTCTTAGCCCCCAACGGATCGACCGGATTATACAATTTGATCTTGTTTCTTCTTCCTTATCGGGCAACCGTTCCGGAACTTGGAAAACTCATTTCCTACCGTTTCGGAAATCTTGTGGTGGATGTCTGGACTATGAGAGCGATCGTATATATTGTTTTAACAGCTGTTATGATCCCATTGGCAAAATTTGGCTTCAAAAAACACCAGGTGGCGTAAATCGGGATGCCTTAAACGAATCACTTTAATCGGGTGGGAAATTTCCTGCCCGATTTTAATTTTCTTATATTTTGCATTTTCTTTTTACAAGATGTGTGTTATCATCTGATTCACAGAATAAATACATAGTTTGATCATGGCAGATAAATCTGGCGTAATCATAATACTTGTAATTCACAATTTTCATCTGACAGAGTTCTTGTTTGGAACCGGTGCGTGTTTATATACTTGAAAGCAACGCAAATCGATTTCAAACCTCGACACGTAGCCTTTCGCTACGAATTATCAGACCAGAAGCAACGTAAAAACCGCACACCCTCACACACGTAGCCTTTCGCGACGAATCGCAAGAGAAAAAGCAACGTAAAAAAGAAACCTCCACTCACACGTAGCCTTTCGCGGCAAATCATCAGACTAAAAGCAACGTAAAAAGACAACCTCTAATCACACGTAGCTTTTCACAGCACATCATCAAAGAAAAAGCAACGCAAATCACTCGCTACGCATGCTACGTAGCAAAAACCTATTTCACAAAACTATATAATCTAAAGGAGGGTACAATCATTAATAAGATATTTGAAAAAGAACTTCAGAAGCATAGGACTTTAATGAAGAAGATTACAGAAGAATATGACCGTTATGAAAAAACGAAAAAATCAGCAGTCAGATTGACATGCAGAAAAGTTCGGGGCAGTTATCAATACTTTTTGGGAAAAGAGTATATCAGTAAGATCAACGAACACGATATGATCAAGGATATGGCTCACGAAGAATACCTTAAAAAACTCATTCCGCTTGTTAAAAGATTCAATAATCATTTAAGTCAGTCTGTCAAGCTGGCAAACCGGATTGAAAATGCATATCACAAGTTGCATAAGGGAAAGCAAATACTATTTGAGCCGGAAATCGTGCCGGTTAGTGATATTATTTCGGCATTTGAAAATGAAACATACGTGGGCCTTGGTTTTGAGGAAGATGTTCGGACTGAATTTTATACCAACAAAGGCGAGCGAGTTCGCTCAAAATCCGAGAAAATAATAGCGGATGCGCTTTACGCCAAGAATATACCCTACAAATATGAGTGTCCCGTCGAGATGGAAGTTGATGGAAAAAGGAAGCTCTTTTATCCGGATTTTACAGCTCTCAACAGAACGACGGGAGAAAGAAAATACATCGAACATCTGGGAATGATGGACAATCCCGGATATTTCACCAACGCGTTAAGCAAATTGGATGTATTTGAAAAGAACGGGTTGCTTGTCGGAAAAGATGTCTTGCTGTTTCACGAAACATCGTATCGACCGCTCAACACCAGAATTATAGACAAGTATATTGATGAATTTTTAGTATAACGGTAGAAAGAAAAAGCAACGTACGAGCCGATTTGGTGATGATACGTAGCTTTTTCTTTGTGCCGAAGGGCGAAAAGGCTACGTAATTGAGAAGAGTAGGAGAATGCGTAGCTTTTTCTTTGTGCCGGAGGGCGAAAAGGCTACGTAATTGAGAAGAGTAGGAGAATGCGTAGCTTTTTCTTTGCGCCGGAGGGCGAAAAGGCTACGTAATTGAGAAGAGTAGGAGAATGCGTAGCTTTTTCTTTGTGCCGAAGGGGTGAGAATGCTACGTATTTAAGGAGACTTTGCGATTACGTAGCTTTTCTTCTTTGTTTGTTTCTTTTATTGACAGAAAGAAGGATTTGTGTTTAAATAACATCGTTACGTAACAACGTTATCTAAACGCGGAGAAAGAATATGAAGGCAGATACCGATTACGCAAAAAGAGAGTTGCTAATAAAGGCAGCGAAGGAAGAGTTCATGGAAAAGGGATACAACAAAGCGTCCCTAAGAAATATATGCGCAAAAGCTGGGGTGACCACCGGGGCCTTGTATTTCTTTTTTGAGAATAAAGAGGATCTTTACGAGGAGATCGTCGGGGGTCCGAGAAAAGAATTGGCCGAACTAATCAAAAGGCATATGGAAGAAGATAAAGAGTCGGCAAAGAATGTAACGATTTTTGATGATATGTTTTTGGATCATTCGGAAGAAGCGGACATGTTCGTTGAGTGCATATACAAAAACTACGACAGCTTTATCCTTATGCTTACCAAAGGAAAAGAGGGCGAACTTGAGAAGTGGACAGACTATTTCGTAAAGCTGATCGAAAAGACTTCCACGGACATGATGATGGAAATACCGGCCTTTAAAGAAGATCCGTTCATGACACATTGGGTATCCCATACGATAGTGGATTCTTTTATTCACGTAATGCTTCATGAGAGCAAAGAAGCGGAAGCAAAAAAGCAGATCAGAAAGATACTCAATTTCATTGTAAAGGGATGGGCTTCAATAATACTGACCGATAAATGATATATGGTGATCGAAGCAGGAAATTGCGGATCGTGATCGCAAAAAACCGCGATCATCCCTGAGCGAGACTGTCAAAATAGCAATTTAATAAGGTTTTTCGATAATTATCCCGTTTTTAATTCGAAGATACATATCGATTTGGGAACGGGATTTTAGATAACAAATACATAACACTGTTATGTAAAAATGCAAAAAGAAAGAGGAACACAAAATGTACTTGGAGATCAACAATGTAAAGAAGAGCTATGGCCAGGGCGGAAGCTATATTGAGGTATTAAAGGGAGTTACGACCGGGGTGGAAAAAGGGCAGATGTGCGTTATTCAGGGGACTTCGGGAAGCGGAAAATCAACACTTCTGAACTGCATCGGCGGTCTTGATAACATGGACTCAGGCTCGATCAAAGTTGATAATACCGAAATATTCGGTATGAAGACCAAATTTCTTTCAGAATACAGAAGAGACAATTTGGGTTTCATATTCCAGTTTTACAATCTGGTTCCCAATCTTACGGTAAGAGAAAACATTCAGGTTTGCCAATATCTGTCAAAGCATCCCCTTAATATGGACGACCTTTTGGCAACGCTGGGATTAACCGAACATCAGAATAAATTTCCGTCGCAGCTATCCGGCGGTCAGCAACAAAGATGCGCGATAGCAAGAGCACTCATCAAGAATCCGAAGCTCTTGCTTTGCGACGAGCCCACGGGCGCGCTGGATTCCAATACATCAAGAGACATACTCATTTTGCTTGAAGAGATAAATAAAAAATACGGGACAACCATGGTCATCGTTACCCACAATAACTCCATCAAAAACATGGTCCATAAGGTCATTTACCTAAAGGACGGCCTTGTTAAGAGCGAATACGAAAACGAGAATCGCATTCCTGCGGCAGAACTGGAGGACTTATAAGCCATGAGAAGAATCTTGTTAAAACGTATTCCCAGAGAATTGAAAGAGAATCTCTTCCGTTATCTGTCTCTTTTTCTTCTTATCGTGTTCAGTCTTTTTATAGTCGTTTCGATAGTGGATGCTTCGGAGCGGATCATCGTGAGCACGAAAGAAAACCAGGAGGCTTCGTTTCTTGAGGACGGCCAGTTTACCGTTTTTACCAAGCTGACGGATGAGCAATTCAAAGATATAGAGGACAAGGGCGTTACGCTCGAAGCACATTTTTCTTTCGACGTGACACTTGAAGACAAAACTACTTTAAGAATATTTGCACAAAGAAAAAGCATCGACCTCGTTACACTCGACGAAGGGCGTATGCCTGAATCGATCGATGAGATCGTAATCGAGAAAAGATATGCGGCTTGCAACAACATAAAACTCGGGGATTTTGTCCTCATAGGCGACGAAAAGATGACGGTTACCGGTATCGGGTCGAGCGTCGATTATGACGCGCCCTACAGAAAACTTTCCGATGTGTCGATCGACAGCCGTTCTTTCGGAACCGCGTTTGTAACGGATGAGGGATATGAAAGACTCTTAATAAGCGGTGTTGGCGGAACACAGGACCTCACATATGCCTTCAGACTTAACGGTGCCATGACCGACAGCGAATTAAAAGACATGATAAAAGACTTTCCG
>JAEEGI010025263.1_pt1 | contig 11524 bp, 12 predicted proteins | sample 8958751 | NCBI WGS metagenome assembly JAEEGI01 (sample SAMN16246545, study PRJNA631951) | gut metagenome | biome: gut microbiome; feature: rumen; material: KS-attached | host: Bos | place: Iran: Karaj | collected 2018-10 | reverse complement strand
ATTTCCAAACAATCCATGTTAGTTTTTAGCATTATATAAGAAAGAAAAAAAGATTAAACTGCTTGTTATTCGTACATTTTACAGTCTAATCTTTATTTTTTACTCAATTGTAATTGTATTATTTTTTATTTTACATACCGGAAATCTATCAACTTTTTCTTCAACTTCTCTTACTAAATTAGCAATTCTAATTTGAGTAACATCAATTGAGTTGGCAGATATTACCGCTTTAACATTTCCATTTGCGCCAGCATGTGCCAATCCTCTCAAAGTGCCTAATATTGCTATATTTCCGCCTGCTATTATTTCAGCTCCCGCATTAACATCACCAAATATAACTATACTTCCTCTAAACTCTTCTTTCATTCCAGACCTTAATGAATTTTGAACATATTTTGTTTCAGAAATCTCAGTATCGGTTTGAAAAGTCTTCTTTATAGCATGTAATCCAAGTAAATCGGAAACCCCATCAAATGTAACTGTGACATCAAGATTTTCATCTATTAATTCTTGTATCATTGTTTTCTCATCATCTTCTAAGATTTTACCTGTTATTCTTATTGGAATCTTAGAATTTTGGTAGAAATTTTTTAATTTAGGCAATTTTGATTGCAACTCTTCTATTGTTTGATGTATTTCAGCGTTAACATCAATATTTAGTACTACCTCATCTGTTGATTGATTAATTTTTACTAAACTCATTTTAACATCCCCTATCTTATAGATTGAACTTCTAAACTTGTTGACATATCCTCAACTAAGTTTTCAACATTCATTCCAAAATATTCTTGTATAACATCTCGCACTACTTCTGCAGTATAGAAACCATGGCCTCCATTTTCAACCATAACGACAACCGCAACTTCAGGATTCTCAAATGGTGCAAAGCCAACAAACCATGCATTGACGTTTGGTCCAGCCTCGGCAGATCCTGTTTTACCACCTACGCTAATATTAAAATCTCTAAATATTTGATAAGCTGTTCCACCTTCCGAATCAGTAACTGATTCCATTCCTTTTAAAACTGCTTGTAAATACTCTTGATTAATTGGAATTTCTTCTACGGCTTCCTTTGTTCTGCCAAGTTTTCTATCAAGAAATTCTTCTATTTCACTATCCGATACTTGAGTACCATTTGATAGTGTAACACTTTTAATAATACTTAAATCAATATTCTTACCACCATTGGCAAGCATCGAAATATATTTAGAAACTTGAATTGGACTAAAATCGTTATAACTCTGACCTATAGCCGCTATAATTGTATCAGCTTCAGACCAATTACGTCCCTCTCTTTGAGAAACTAATTCTGGAGCAGCAAGCAATCCAGGTGTTTCATTTGGTAGTTCAATTCCTGTTTTTCTTCCTAGCCCAAAATAACGTGCATATCTATCAATAGCCTCAATTCCTGTTCTACTTCCTACTGTATAAAAATAGAAGTTACATGATTTTTCAATAGCACCTGACACATTTAACGGTCCATGCCCATATCCGTAGTCATTATATAGCCAACATCTGTAATCTTTATCTGCTCCTTCAACATAATATCTACCCGTGTCATTAATTCTATCATAAATACCAATTTTTTGTTCTTGAAGTCCTGCTATTGCAGTTACCATCTTATATATAGAACCCGGTGCATATGAGTTTTGTACTGCTCTATTTCTAAGTGGAGTAGTTTTATTGTTATTATAATTATTCCATTGTTCAGTACTAATACCATCACAGAAAAATTGTGGATTATAATCAGGACAACTTGCCATCGCTAAAATCTCACCAGTCTTCACATTTGTTACTACTGCACAAGCACCATTGGCATCATATGCATGGCCAAATCCGCCTGCTCTTATTTTTTCAACATTAAAAGCTAATGATTGTTCAGTAACTCGTTGTAAATTTTCATCTATCGTTAGTGCAATAGATGCACCGCCAATTGCCTCTTGAGCAGTATACTCTCCAGTGATAGAGCCATCCACATTCATATCAATTTGTTTAACTCCATCTTCACCTCTTAAATACTCCTCAAATACTTTTTCGATTCCTGTTTGTCCTACTTTGTCATTAGTTTCATATTTATGCGTATCGCCTTTTTCTTTAAATTCTTTAATGTTAGCCTCATTAATTCTACTTACATATCCAATTATATGTGATGCAGAATTATTTACATTATATCTTCTAATTGGTTCTTCAATTACGTTTACTCCTGATAATTCAGAGGAACGTTCTTGGATTTGAACCGCACTATTTCTTGAAATACTACTTGAAATTTGAATAGACTTTGTATTCGAATATCCTTTTGTTGTTATTGCATATCTAATAGCTAAGATTCTAGCAATTTCTCCTATATCATCTGATTTAATACCATACTTATCTCTAACTAAGTAAAAAGACTCTTCAGCAGATGCTGTCTCCGGAATTTTAAATTTGGATTTAAATGCCGAAATCTCTTCTTCACTACTTGATCTAAATTGAAATGGATTGATAGAAACAGGAAAATCATCTATATAACTATCACCATTTGATTCAAGAATTTGTGTCATAAGAGAAATTGATGAATTTAAGATCTCATCATCTACATTTGTTTTATACATTTCAAGAGAGAAGCTATCTATTGTACTAGATAGGATAACACCTGTCCTATCTGTAATACGTCCTCTTGCAGCTTCAATCTTACCTTCTCTCGACAGCCTCGTATTTGAAATCTCTCTATAAGAACTTCCATTTACCACCTGTAAATTGAACAATTGCATAATTAGTATTACACCAAACAAATAAATAATTGCAGTCAAAACATTGTATCTTATATTCGATTGCTCAACTTCGTTTTTAATCAATTTATTTCTTTTATTTAATATTTTATTATACTTATTTACACGTCTTCGTTTAAATAAATTCAAAATATCACCTCAAATATTAAAAGTATCTAGTCAACATATTATTCTTCTTAAATACTCTGTCTATAGAATACCCCGCTTTTTGCATTAGTGGATATATAATTATAGAAATCAAAACATTATACAAAACTTCGATTGCTAGTATTTTGATAAATGGAACAATTTCTATGTCAAAACCTATAATCGCATATCTTATAATATATATTCCTATTTCATAAATAATTGTTGCTCCTGCAACCATAAGTATAATTGTTATTCTATTATCTTTAGAGAAATTTCTATCAAAATATGATGCTAAGAATGCAATAATTGTAAGCATAATAGCTGTTCCACCTATGAATGGACTGTTGACAGAATCAATAATTATTCCACCCAAAACAGCCAAACCTATTGCTAAAGGTGAATTAGCAAATAACCCTACAAATAATATAAAAATAACAAATAAATTTGGAATTATTCCAGCAATTGTAAAAAATGGAAAAAAACTTGATTCCAAAAAATATATGAATATAAATATTATGAACAATATAATTCCTATAAAAACTTTTTTCATAGCGTTCCTTATTATTTTATTCCTTTAATAATCAATACATTAGACAATGTTGAAAAATCAACACCCGGTGTCACGATAGCATATCTATCGGTAATATTAGATGTAGTAACAATTTCTTTGATACTGCCTATATAAATTCCTTCTGGATAAATCCCAATACCTGATGTAACAACAATATCTCCAGGAATTAAATCCGCATTAATAGGTATATATGTAGCTCTTACTATATCATCATTATCAAGAGTACCTTTGCAAAGAATACTCTCTTCTGTAGTAGAAATCTTACTACTAACTGTACTAGCTGAATCAACAATAACTTGAATCTTAGATGATGTCTCAGTAACAGAGATTACATGTCCGACTAAACCTTGATCAGCAATAACAACCATATTTTTCTCAACACCATCTCGTTTTCCTACATTAACAACTATATTATTACTATAATTACTGATATCTTTAGAAATTACATAAGCCGGAATTGTATTATATGTTGCATATTTTTCTGTTAAGTTCATAAATTCTTGTAATTGCTTATTTTCTGACCTTAATATTTCAAGCTCTCTAACTTGTTCTGATAACTCTCTATTCTCTTCTTCTAATTTTATATTCTTAGAACGTAAATCCTCTAAATCCGTATAGTAAGATTGATTTTTTTTAATCTTATTAATCACACGTGTAAAAGTAACTTGTATAGGATTTATTAACTTATTTCCAAGGCTATCAAAAAAAGACTTTTCAGTCGTGTCTACATTTGATAACACAATCAATATTATTAAAATAATGATGGTGATTAATCCACCTAAAAATTGAGTTTGTCTATTTCTTTTCATTTAATCCCCTTTACTTATATTGAAGAATGACCAAATAATTTTTTTAGTTCTTTGTTATCTTCAACAATCTTTTGTGTACCTTTTACAACGCAATCTAGCGGCTCTTTCGCAATAAATACTGGTGTATCCGTTTTATCACTAATAAACTTATCTAGATTTTTTATTAAAGCTCCACCGCCAGCTACCATTATGCCTTTAACAGCAATATCTGATAAAAGTTCAGGTGGCGTTTGTTCTAAACAAGATCTAATTGCTTCAACTATTTTTAACAAAGGATTTCTTAATGCCTTTTCGCAATCAGAAGATGTAATTGTTCTTACAATTGGCAATCCTGTATATGTATCTCTTCCCTTCACATCAATAGCTTCTTCTTCATCTGGAACAATTGCGCAACCAATTTTAAGCTTTACTTGTTCAGCCATATTCTCACCTATATTAATATGAAGCTTTTTCTTTGTATATTGAATAATACTTTGTGTTAATTCATCTCCTGCTACTTTAAGGGATTCATTAACAACAATTCCTCCCATAGATATTACAGCGACCTCTGTCGTTCCTCCACCTATATCAACAATAATATTTCCAATTGGTTCAGAAATATTAAGACCAGATCCGATTGCAGCTGCCATAGGCTCATCAACAAGATATACTATTGATGCACCACATGATAATATAGCTTCATGAACAGCACGCTTTTCAACTTCTGTTATTCCAGATGGAATACCTACAACAACTTTAGGCCTATATATTAAATACTCTTTACATATTTTAGTAACTATATTAGAAAGCATTAATTTAGTAGCAGTAAAATCAGCAATTACACCATCTTTTAATGGCTTAAACGCATGAATATTTGCAGGCGTCTTACCAAGCATTTCTTTTGCTTCATTACCATATGCAACTAATTCATGATTTTCTTGATTTATAGCTACGACTGAAGGCTCTCTATATACAATTCCTTTTCCTTTAACGGCAACTAATATATTAGCAGTCCCTAAATCAATCCCTATTGCCCTATTGTTAAGTGCATCAAAAAGTTTCATTCCTCTCTCCTAAATATTGGCGAATACTACAATAATTATTCTTTCCTATTACAATGTGGTCTAAAAAATCAATTTCTAGAAGTTTTGCACATTGATTTATTCTTCTGCTACTTTGAATATCTTGTGTACTAGGAATACATATACCAGATGGATGATTATGCACTATAATAATTTTGCTAGCACTCTTTTTAACAGCCTCACATAAAACAACTTTTGGATCAATATAAATTGAATCAATATTCCCTATATATATTGTTTTAATACTAATTATAATATTTTTAGTATTTAATAATACACATTTTAAAATCTCTTGTTTCTCATATTGTAAATTATTCATAATATCAAAAATGTCTTTTGGACAAGATACGATATTTTTCGATTCTTGAAAAGATTGATTTATTCTTTTTGAAATCTCTCCAATTGCTACGAGTTCAATAGCTTTAGAATCTCCTATACCAGGAAACTTTTTTAATTCTTCTACTGAAATGTCTTGTAAAAAATTAAAATTATTTCCATTTTCAAATTTGCTAAAAATAATTTGTGATATTTGAATAGAATTTAAATTTTTTATTCCTGTTTTTATAATTATTGATAGTAATTCACTATTAGATAATGAATCACTACCCAAATATTTTAATTTTTCATAGGGACGCTCTAGTAATGGGAGATTTTTTATTTTATTCATATGTCCTTCCTTCCTAGTTTATATTACATCCCCCTCGTACGCATACTTATTTTATATATATCTATATACTATAAGCGCTATTAATACACCTATCATACTGGCCATATTAATATTTATCATTAAACCAAATGTTAGCTGAATAACACCTAAATCAAGTGTTAAAGGATTTGATAGTCCAAAGCTTCGACCAAAAGCTAGCCAACTTAGCCAATTCACGTTAGAAGCTAACTCTCCTAATAAGCTTCCTATCACAATTCCACATAAAATAAAGACTAACAATATCCAAAATCTATTATCATTTGCACCTGCCATAACTTTCCTCCTGTGTATAAAATTTAAAAAATCCTTACGGATTATCAAATAAATCGAGTTAATTATATCTTGACATATATTATTTTTCAAGTAGTATATAAAAGTTTTTTAGCAAAAAAATTAGGTAACATTCTATCAAATGTTACCCTTCTCTATATTTTTAAAATTATTAACATAATTATGGAATATATTTCTCTGGATTTAATGCCACTCCATTTAATCTAACTTCTATATGTAAATGAGGACCTGTAGAGTTTCCAGTTGATCCTACATTACCTATTACTTGTCCTTGACTAACTGATTGCCCTGTATATACTTGCCATGCTGATAAGTGAGCATAATATGTTTGAACGCCAGAACCATGATCAATTACTATTAGCTTACCATAAGAACCCTTCCAATTAACAAAGCTTACTTTGCCAGCTGCAGCTGCTCTTACTATAGTTCCAGATGACGCTGCTAAATCTAAACCTGTGTGCACGCTTCTCCTTATACTACTTCTTGCTCCAAATCTTGATGAAATCATGCCACCAGATATTGGTCTAATTAAACTTACTCCAATTGGTGTATATCCATAGTTTACGTTAGCTGAGGTATTAATATTACCTCCTCCGCCACCACTATAACTTCGACCTGTGCTTCTCTTAGTTACTGGCTTAGCTTGATATAATGCCGCAACAACACTATCCGTGTCTGTAAATGCTTTTAGTTCTGTATTGTATCTTAAAGCATATGAAATTGTACCTATATTATTACTATCTTTGGCTTTTAAATCATTAATTACCTTTTCTGCTTCTTCAAATGTATCAACGTAGTATTTTTCCTCACCACCAGATAGTATTGCATAATACTTATAGTACATCACACCAGATTCGATTACTTTTGAAAAAATTTCATCTGTGTTTACTTCTATATTTTTCTTTAAAAAACATAATCTATACTCTGGTAAATTTTCAATTTCAACAAATGCTATATTTTTAGAGTCTCCACTTTTGGTATATTGATTGATTTTCTCTTGTAAGGTTCTTTTATCATCAGTATATCCAATAAATTCCCCTTTTAAAGTTACACTATATGTTGGTTTATATCGGAAATACAAAGCCAATCCAATTATCATTAAAGCAATGGTAATAGTAAGTGCAATTTTAGTCCATGTTTTAATATGAATAATAACTTTCTTAAACACTAAATTATCCTCACTTTTATCTTTTTCTAGTACTTAAATTGTTTTTCTTTTGTTCCGTATACTTTCATTATATATAATAAAAAAAATAACTGCAATACAATTTTAAAATTTTAAAATGAATTTTAATAATACTTTAATATTCCCATGATATATGATAAAATAGATTTGTTCAAGGAACACTTTCATATTTGTATACATAATTTTTTATTCAACCAGATTGGAGGAAAGCCTATGGATTACCCATTTTATAAAGATTCTATCGTTTTGCTTCAAGGAGCAATTAGTGACGTTTTAACAAAAATTGAAATTATTAGGGAATATAGGAAAGTACAAGGATATAATGATCCAATTAACTATATCACGACTAGAGTCAAATCAGAAGAAAGTATGAAAGATAAGCTTAAAAGAAAAAATCTAGACGTAACCTTAGAAAACGCCTTAACTAAAATTTATGATGCTGCTGGCGTAAGAATTATTTGTTCATATATAGATGATGTTTACCACTTGGCTGAAATGCTTAAGCGTTGTCGTGGATTTGAAGTAATTAGAGAAAAAGATTATATCAAAAACCCTAAGCCCAATGGTTACAGAAGTTATCATATTGTTTTTAGAATCTCACTAGATGTCGCTGGTGAAGTTCATCCAATCTTCGTAGAAATCCAAATCCGTACTATTGCACAAGATTTTTGGTCTAGTTTGGAACATGAAATCAAGTATAAAAAAGATATAATTAATACAGAATTAATTTCTCAAGAATTAAAAAGATGTGCTGATCAAATTGCCACTACAGATTTAAATATGCAAACTATAAAAAACATGATTAATCCATCTAGTAATCCTGAAACCAAATAACGCCTAGTGTTTCAAAAACACCATTTTAATATTTTGCCTTTTTGGTATACTTTAATATAGGAGGTTTTACATATGAATCCTAAAATTTTAGTCGTAGAAGATGAAAAAGATCTTGCAAGAGCCATACGTGCCATACTCGAATTCAGCAAATATTCCGTAACTATTGCATACAATGGACAAGAGGCTTTGGACGAAGTAAAGAAGCAAAAATTTGATGTAATTTTAATGGATGTTATGATGCCAATTATGGATGGAATAACAGCACTTAAAGAAATGCGAAAAACTGGCATAAATACTCCTATAATAATGCTAACCGCTAAATCTCAAATAGATGATAAGGTAGAAGGACTAGATTCTGGAGCAAATGATTATCTTACTAAGCCATTTGATAAAAAAGAATTACTTGCAAGAATTCGAGCTTTAACCAGAAATAGTGAAGAAGAAAAAGAGAAATTTGTTATAGGAAATATAACATTCAGCAAAGAGAATAGTGAGCTATATAATGAAAAAATGGTTCTTAAACTAAATAAAGAAGAATGTGATATCATGGAAATACTTGCTAAAAATTCCGAGCGTTCAATTTTCAAAGAGGAATTATGCTCTAGAATTTTTGAAGGATCAAACAATGATAATAATGAAGCTTTAAATATGTATATGTCTTTTCTAAAAGATAAGTTTGAAGCCCTAGGTTCTGACTCATTTATTGATGAAAGTAATGGATATATAATTAAAAGAAATATTTCTTTATAATAATATTTTTTGGAGGCAAATATGACTTTTGTAGATAGTTTAAGAAAAAAATTTGTATTTACAGCTGTTTTGTCTATCATGCTTGTTACTTTAACCATTTATGGAGCAATTGCGGTTAGTATGCACATAAGAGGCACCAATCAACTAACGGAAATAGCCACTTTGATTGCAAATAATAACGGATCAATTCCTGAGTTTAATAATGAAAATAATTATTCAAAATATATTAATAAAGAAACTAGATTTTCAACAAGATATTTTGTTATATTCCTTGATGAAAAAAATGAAATTAAAGAAATCGACTTAAACCATATAGCCGCTATATCTGAAGAGAATGCAAATGAAATGACTAAATTTGTAAATTCTAATAAAAAAACAGATGGATACTATGGGAATTATAGATTTCATGTAAATAATGAGAAACACTTAATTGTATTTGTTGATGGAACAATGCAAATTAATACAATCAATAATTTTATACAAGAGGCATTATTGATAATTATTATTTGCTTAATTATTACTCTAATTGTTGCTTCAATTTTTTCTACCAAAGCCTTAGGGCCGCTTGCTGAAACTTTTGAAAAGCAAAAAGATTTTATCACTAATGCAGGGCATGATATTAAAACGCCACTAGCAATTATACGTGCTGATACGGAAGTTCTTGAATTACAAATAGGTGAAGATAATGAATGGTTAGCAAGCATTAAAAACCAGACAAAAAGATTAGATACTTTAATTAAAACATTACTGGGTTTAGCTAGAATAGATAAATCTGGAAAACAAAAATTAGAACTCGAAGAATTTTCTATTAATGATTTAGTAAATGAAGAAATAAATGATATAAAAATACTTGCTAAAGAAGGATGTACATTTAATGTAGATGAAAAAGCAAAAGTTAACATAAGAGCTGATAAATCGTGTATACGTCAAGTATTAACAATACTACTTGATAACGCTACAAAATATGCTCCTGAAAATGACACTATAAATATTACTATTAAAAGAGAAGGTAAACTTAAAAAGATTGATTTTTCAAATACTTATATAGGTGATACAAATGTTAATCCAAACAAATTCTTTGATAGATTCTATCGAGAAGATCAAAGTAGAAATACCAAAAGGGGCGGACATGGCATCGGATTATCTATGGCTAAATCACTAGTGGAAACTAATCGTGGCAGAATATATTCAATTATTGATTCCGATAGTAAAATTCATTTTATTATGACATTTAGATAGAAAAAAAGCTAGCACTTTAAATGAAGTGAACCCAAATTGTTAGACAAAAAAGTTTAACAAGGAGGGTTTATTTTTTATGAGTAAATATTCAGATGAATTTAAGTTAGCAATTGTAAAATATTGTGTTGAAGGACATCATAGTAGAGATGGAGCAGCAAAGAAATATGGAATGCCAAGTTCTACACCTTTAAAAGAATGGATTAAAAAATATCGAGAACATGGTCCAGAAGGATTATTAAAACAACAGAAATCATCATATAGTGGAGAATTTAAACAAAATGTAGTAGAATATATGCATAGTAACCATTTATCAGCAACAGAAACAGCTATACACTTTAGAATAATGACAAAAGTTGTTTTAAAATGGGAACGTATATATTATGAGGAAGGACCACAAGCCCTCTATGAAGAGCGACGTGGAAGGCCAAGGAAAATGAGTTCTAAACCAAAAAAGAAATTATCTAAAGAAGTAGAAGAAGATTTAATAGCAGAGAATCAACGTCTTCGTATGGAGAATGAATACTTAAAAAAATTAAATGCCTTAGTTCAGGAAAGAATCAAGCGAGAGAACAAGAAAAAGTAATTGTTGTCGATGAATTAAGGCACAAATACAGCTTGAGAGAATTATTGAAATTAGCAGAAATGCCACGAAGTACATTCTATTATCATTTAAAGCAATTAAATAAAGAAGATAAATATAAGGTTGAAAAAGATGAAATATTATCAATATTTCATGAAAATAAAGGTCGTTATGGTTATCGTAGAATTACTTTAGAAATGAGAAATAGAGGTTATATAATTAATCATAAAACTGTATTAAGATTAATGAAATTAATGGGATTACAAAGTATTCAAAGACCAAAAAGAAGATATAATTCATATCAAGGAACAATAGGAAAAATAGCAGATAATTTATTAAAAAGGGACTTTAAAGCTGATAAACCAAATCAAAAATGGGCTACAGATGTAACTGAATTTAAAGTTAATAATGACAAGTTATATTTATCACCAATAGTAGATTTATTTAATGGTGAAGTCATAAGTTTTAATTTATCAAGACATCCAGTATTTGCACAAATAGTAGATATGTTAGAAAAAGCATTTAATAAAATACCAGATAATACCAATTTAGTATTACATTCTGATCAAGGATGGCAATATCAAATGAAGTACTATCAGC
>JAEEGI010025262.1_pt1 | contig 11524 bp, 9 predicted proteins | sample 8958751 | NCBI WGS metagenome assembly JAEEGI01 (sample SAMN16246545, study PRJNA631951) | gut metagenome | biome: gut microbiome; feature: rumen; material: KS-attached | host: Bos | place: Iran: Karaj | collected 2018-10 | reverse complement strand
GCCCAAGACCATGTTCTTCGAAAGTCTGAGGCGTGACCTCAACCAGCGTTTTCATTTTATTTCCCATGTTGTCATCATCGGTTTCGCCATCCTCTATATTTTAAGAGGCTGGATGGGAAAAAATACGGTGGCGGATGCCTGGGCCGCTGTTTTGCATCTCAGTTTCACCGTGGCCTCCATCAGGGTTTCGGTCAAGAAGGCGCTTCTGATGGTTCTGTTTATCTACTTGTCCTTTACGGTTTCCGAACTGATGCAGCTGTTTCTGGACAGAGAGCTGTTTCCCAAACGCAAGATGGAACGCGGAATGCGCGATCTGATCAAAAAGATGGTGCACTATGGGCTGATTACGTTTGGTTTCCTTTGGGCGATGAGTATTTTCGGCATTGACCTGAAAAATTTTGCGGTATTGGCTGGTGCGGTCAGTATCGGCATCGGTTTCGGTTTGCAGAATATCGTCAACAACTTCGTCAGCGGATTGATTCTGCTGTTTGAACGTCCCATTACCGTGGGCGATGTGGTGGTTCTCCAGGGACAGTGGGGCACAGTACGGCGGATTGGCATGCGTTCCACCATTGTAGAATCCTTTGATCGTTCGGAAATTGTGGTACCCAATTCCCAGCTTGTGTCGGAACCCTTTGTCAACTGGACGCTGTCCAACAGTACCGCTCGCTGTACCATTACGGTTGGCGTTGCCTATGGCACGGACGTAGCCCGTGTTATCAAGCTTCTGGAGGAGATTGGCAAGAATCATCCGGAAGTGCTGGCGTCACCGCCGCCGCTGGCGATATTTACCGGATTTGGCGACAGTGCGCTTGACTTTGAACTCAGGGTCTGGATAGCCAACGTCGCCAACAGTCATCTTGTGAAGAGCGATCTGGGACGGGCGATTGCCTCTCGTTTCGAACGGGAGAACATAGAAATTCCGTACCCGCAGCAGGATTTGAATGTGCGGGTTACTGGAGGAGACAACAAGGCCAATCAGGAGCTTCTGGCAACTCTTGCCGCAGCGCCTCCTCGGGAAGAAGCGGATTCGGAGAAGGAGACGGAGCCGGAGCCGGATACGGATTCGGAGCCATAGATTTTCTTAAACAGTTGCTGTGACGGTTGGACAAGCAAAGGGGGATGCCGTGCTGCATCCCCCTTTCGTACATTTTCTGACAACCAAAAGAAAACAGTCTTTTGTTCAGCGCTTTGCTTTTCCCTTCTGCGAAGGTGCCGCCGTCTTTTCCGCTGCGCCGGCGGCATTGTCGGCCGCCTTTTTCACCTCTTCCGGAGCGGCTTCCGGCTTGGCGTCGGCCTTGGCAGGGGCGGGCTCGGTTTTGGCTGCTTCGGCTTTGGCCGGTTCAGCCTTGGCGGCCGCATCCTTCTTCTTCGCATCCGCCGCCTTGTTTGAGGAGGCATCCGCCGGTTTTGCGGCTTGTTTCTGGAGCTTCGCCGGCAGGTATGTATTGAGATGACCGTTTTCCCAGAGATACCAGCCATAGCCGCCTGCGGCCAGCGCCGCCAGCAGCCCAAGCAGGAGGAGCCTGCGGATCCAGCGTCCGACATGCCGTTTTTGCTCTTCAGGGAAGGGATCCAGTATCGATTGCCGTTCGATGTTGCGCGGCGGTTCGGCAATGTCGGTCAGCGCGTTGCCCAGTTTCGAGGTGATGGGTAGCTGCGTGTTGACGGCCCATCCCGATGCTTCCAGTATCGGTCCCAGTGTGCGGTTGCTGCACTTGCGCCAGGCCGAGAATACGGAAGGACCGGAAACCGCGGAGAAAAGCCCCAGGAACAGCAGGGGGAACTGCCACCAGGACAGGGAGAAGAGCGCCTGGGTAATGCTGCCTATCGCGGTGCCAATGGCACCCAGCGCGATCCCGACGGCGGCGAAGATGCCGACGCTCTTGCCCATGTCAAAGGGCTGTCCCGCCGGTTTGGGAGCTGCTGCGGCTCCTGTGGCCGGGGCTTTGGCTGCCGCAAGCGCGGCGTCTTTGTTGGCCGCAATTTTGGCGATCTGATCTTTGACCATCTGGCTAAGGCGTTTGTATGGTGACCAGACCGCCTGACGGAAGTCGATGGGATTGTGAACGATCTGGGTCAGAGTCGCATCCCAGTCCTGGCCGGTGTTGTCCACGAAAACGCCGTTGCGGCCTTCGACCAGCACGTCGTCGTTACCGGCGGTCAAAGCCGCCATGATGCTGCGTTTCCCCGGGCCATCTCCTTCTCCTCGGCGGGTGCAGTCGCAGTAAAGCAGGCACAGCTGGCTCATGCTGGCCATCTTGCTGTGGCTTGCCCGGTCCTCGACCGGAACGCAGAGTTGGCAGGAACGGCCATCCATGTACAGTGTGCCGGCCCGGAAGGTGACGTCCTTGCGCAGGCTGTAGAAGTCGTGGAAGGAGACGAAATTCATAAGGAGGCGGTGCAGGTGGCAGTAGTAGAGTACCAGCTTCTCCAGTTCGGCGATGTCTTCGGCTGCCGACGCGCTGGACAGATCTTTGGCACAGAGCTCGTTGAAACGGGTCTGCGCGCCATCTGCAAGCAGATGATGTATGGCGTCCGCGCCGAGGGCATCGATGGCCGCAGCCGGGTTTTCGGGCGGGGCGAAGGCGCCTTCCTCGTAAACGCCAACCTCCGGACGCGCGGCCAGCGCTTCACCGTAGGGAGCCAGGGCTTCCTGGACGGTTTTCCAGTCGGCAGGCGATAGGCTCTCCGTTGAACTCAGCAGTGGTTTCATCAGTTCGACAAAGCGCAGTACGCGATCCCTCCAGATCGGATTGAGGCCGCTGCCCAGAGGGAGATTGCACAGTACACGATCCCGCCAGATCGAATTGGGCCCGCCGCCCAGAGGGAGATCGGCGTTTGTTGCAATGCGTGCCAGTGGCAGGGTCGTGATGATGTCCTTGTCAATATCCGGTTTGTCGGTTGCGGCCAGCAGGCGCTCGTCGGCGTTGAGCGGCGCTTCGGCCTGGGGCGCAAAGGCGGCCAGACTGCAGCGCAGAAAATAGTCATCCACCTTGTCCCGGATTTCTTCCAGGAGTGTCCAGGCTTCAGCCGTGTTTTCCACGGGATGCGGCGCCGCATTCACCTGTTCCTGCCAGCCTTGCCAGGTTTGCAGTTCCTGCACCAGCGCTTCGGCCAGCGCGGTGGACAGGCCGGCTTCGCCGCTGGCGTCGCGGGTGCCGCCGACGATGTCCAGTCCGGCCTTGATGAAGGCGCGCACGTCATCATCCAGTCCGGGCAGCGGGGGGAGAATGCCATCGCCGTTCAATGTTTGTTCTGCGGCGCCTTTTATGGCGGTTTTCACGTCTTCCGGGGAGATGCAGGTCGCCTCTTTCCGCCCCAGGTGGCCAAGCACGGTGTTGGCGGTCGTGAGGAGACGTTGCCCCTGCTCGTTGGTTGTGTCAATGACGGACAGCGGCACGTAGGCAGGTTCACCGGTGATATTGGCGGTATCGTTGATGCGTGCGCAGAGCCATTCCACAGCGTCCAGCACTTCGGGCATGCGGATGCGGCCGTCTCCATCCGCATCGAGCAGCGTTATGGTGCGTTGGTCGAATTCGATACCGGTGGCGGGGCAACTTAGGGCGCCCCACAGTTTGGGGTCGAGCTCGCGCAGATGACGCAGCTCCTCCATGGTGGTCAGGGTGACCTGATCGGTTCCGCCCATGCGGCGGCAATGCCACTTGAAATTTGAACGTTTATCGGACATTTTTATACGGTCCTCCTCCGGTTTTGATCAAATTCCCTAAAAGAAATGAAAATGAATGAAAGAAAAAGGCCAGTCTGAATGACTGGCCTTCTCGTGTTTCCGGTCGGGATTCGATTATTTGCCGACGACGATTTGGGTGAAGGGATTCGCCATCAAGGTGATCATCGCGACAACGAATACGTAGATGGCCAGTGCTTCGATAAAGGCCAGACCGATGGCCATGCTGACCATGATTTTCGTACCGGCGCCAGGATTGCGGGAGATGCCCTCAACCGCTTTGTAAACGCCGATACCCTGACCGATGCCGCAACCCAGGGTAGCGATTGCCGTGCTGAAGCCTGCCACAATGATGCACCACGTAAAGTAACTCATCTTCTGTTCTCCTTTTTTGATCTTGGGTTTATATCCTAAACGGAATAGGACTCAAAAATTGATTGTTAATGTTTAATGCGCTTCCTCAATGGCCCCCGAAATGTAAATTATGGACAGGAGCGTGAAAACAAACGTTTGAATAAAGGCCACCATGATTCCCATAAGCATCATGGGCAATGGAACAAACAGGGGAACCAGTGCCAGGAAAACCATCAGTACCATCTCGTGACCGTACATATTGCCAAAAAGACGCAAGGTCAGGGAGATCGGCCGGGCAATGTGGCTGATGACCTCAATGATGAAGATCAGCGGAGCAAGCGGCAGAACCGGCCCCATGAAATGTTTGATATACTTGAAACCATGCTCCTTGATGCCGATGTAGTGGGTAGCGCCAAATACCGTCAGGGCCATGGCCAGATTGGTGTTGACGTTGGCGGTGGGCGGGTAACAGCCAGGCACCAGGGCAATCAGGTTGCACGACAAAATGAACAGCGCCAATGTCGCGAAGAGCGGGAAATACTCTTTTCCCTTCGGTCCGGCATTCTCTTCGATAAACTTTTCCAGACCTTCAATAACGACTTCCATGAAGTTCTGCAGGCCGGAAGGCGCGCCTTCGTTCAGATTTCTGGTGGCACGCCATGCCAGAACAATCAGCAGGATCGCAATCAGCCATCCGTAGATGACATGCGGTCCGAGATTAATGTGAATCTGCTTTGCCAGCCACTCAAATACGAGAAACGGATGAACCACAGCTATCCTCCCTGCCTGTATGAGTTGATAAGATATTTGAAAACTTCAATCGTGATGCTGACGATGACTGTTGACAGGCCAACACTCAACGCAAAGACATTGCACTTTATAAGGACAATCGAAACAAAAAGCGCCCCAAGAATACATACCGCGCGTAACGCATAAGACCCTGCGCATCGGCTTATGGAAACTTTCGACGAGTTCCGCAGCATTTCCTTCAATGTCGCACAGAGCCACCAGTAACTGACGATGGAGATGAAACCGCCGATAAAAACGCCGCCCGTTATTGCCAAAGATCTCCACCACAAACTTACAACACTGGCCAGCAGCCAGAAAATGATGCTTTGCCGATCTATTGCCGCCGCAAGCAACTCCGTTTCGAGAGTATCCTTGTCACGCCCGAAAGTTTCACGGCTTTGATTGTCCATCTGAAGGATCGTCGGATTTATCCGCCTGTTCCATTTGTTCAAGGGCCCGGCGGGAAATGACGTAAATATTTTCAAATCCCGCTATAATGCCGCAAAACATGCAAATCATCACGCCCCACGGGGAGCAATCCAGCCACTTGTCGATATAATATCCGGCGCCAACTCCGATAACTATCGACAAAACCAGCGCAATACCCAAACTTGACGCGAAACCCAAACACCGGAAAAGCTGCCGCCGATTTTCTCCCATTTAAATCAAAAACCTCTTATTTTACTGGGGATTATCTTTTGACAGATCGTTTCTCTCAATACCATGCGCAGCGTGCTGCTGTCAATTGCTTTTTGGCCCGTTTCCTTTCGGGAAAGGTATGGGATTTGTTAGGAAAAACGCCAGATTATCCCATGATTTCCCCAAGGACTTCCGTGACTGCTTCCGCCATGAGTTCCAGGTCCTGTGTGGTATGGGCCGCGCTCAGAAAACAGGTTTCAAACTGTGCCGGGGGAAGGTAGATGCCGCGTTTCAGCATGGCATGAAAGAAACGGGCGAAGGTCGCTGTATCACACTGTTGTGCCTGCTCAAAACAGGTTATCGGCCCTTTGCGGAAAAAGAGACAGAACATGGAACCGCAGCGCTGGAAACAGAGCCTGTCTGCATATTTACGGAGCACCGGGGCCAGGCGGCTTTCCAGGTAGGCTCCTTTGCGTTCCAGATCCTGATAAAAACCGGCTTGCGTCAAAAGGTTCAGCGTTGCGGCGCCGGCGGCCATGGCCACCGGATTTCCGGAAAGCGTTCCTGCCTGATAAACTGGTCCTTCCGGAGCCAGCAGTTCCATGATTTCCTGCCTGCCGCCCACAACTCCAACCGGCATTCCGCCTCCGACGATCTTTCCCAAACAGACCAGATCACCGTTAATGCCATAAATTTCCTGGGCTCCGCCCCGGGCGAGCCGAAAACCGGTGATGACCTCGTCCATGATCAGGACCATGCCGTTGAGAGAGCAGATTTCCCGGAGCGCCGCCAGAAACTGGGGATCTGGCGGAACACAGCCCATGTTGCCGGCGACTGGCTCCACGATGATGCCGGCGATTTTCCCCGGATGAGCCGCTACCAGCCTTTTCACGCTTGCACTGTCGTTATATGTGGCGGTGAGCGTCAGTTGCGCCAGCGCTTCCGGCACTCCGGCGGAAGCCGGAATGCCCAATGTGCCCGCGCCACTTCCCGCCTTGACCAGCAGGGAGTCGCTGTGCCCGTGATAACATCCCGCAAATTTGATGATCATGTCCCGGCCGGTAAAGGCTCTTGCCAGCCTGATGGCGGTCATGGCGGCTTCGGTTCCCGAGGAAACCATGCGCATTTTTTCCATATGCGGGAATCCGTCCCGGATATGCCGGGCCAGCTGGATTTCATTGGCGCAGGGCGCGCCGAAGGATGTGCCATTGCGCATGGCCACATCAATGGCCTCAAGGATCTGCGGATGCCCGTATCCCAGAATCAGCGGTCCCCAGGAGCAGACAAAGTCCACATATTTTCTGCCATCTTCGTCAAAGAGGCAGGCGCCTTCGCCGCGTTGGAAAAACAGGGGAGTACCGCCGACCGCCTTGAACGCGCGGACGGGGCTGTTTACGCCTCCGGGAAAGAAAGATTTTGCCTGTTGAAAAAGGGATCGGGAACGGTCAATGTCGGCCATGGGAAACTCCTCTTCGGTGAGCTTTTCTGTACTGTGAAGGAACTTTAAACTTTTCTCTCACCAATTTATATATTTTTTGCGAGTGGTGCCGCGGGCTTGAGCAGGCTGTTTCAGGGGATGGTGCCACGTCTTTTGAAGTGTGGAGCGGATATTTTGCACGGGATGTTTTTTTAGGATTGACACATTGCAAAATGATTTGTATAAGAAGCGCGTTTTTCGCGCAAGTAAACATTTGCTGGCTTGTTGGAGGTGGATGTGACAAAGGCGGAACTTGTAAATGCAATTGCGAGAGATGCTGACCTGACCAAAGCGCAGGCCGGAAAAGCTCTTGATGCGACGGTAAATGCCATATCCGAGGCTTTGAAACAAGGTGACAAGATTACGATTGTGGGATTTGGCACTTTTAGCGTTGGGGAACGCGCTGCTCGTGTAGGGAAGAATCCTCAGACGGGTGAGCGTTTGGAAATAAAAGCTTCCAAGGTTCCGAAGTTTAAAGCAGGTAAGTTGCTGAAAGATTCGGTTAATTGAGAAGAGCTTAAATACGTGTGAGGGGTTGTAGTAGAGTTGGTTACAACGCCGGCCTGTCACGCCGGAGGTCACGGGTTCGAGTCCCGTCAGCCCCGCCATTTTTTCTTTTTGGGCGGAGGGCGAATAGCTCAGAGGTAGAGCATCGGCCTCACATGCCGAGGGTCACAGGTTCGAGCCCTGTTTCGCCCACCAAAAAAGATTTTTAACAAGTAAAAAAGTAGTGTGTGTCTCCAGGGCGAATAGCTCAGCTGGGAGAGCATCGGCCTTACAAGCCGAGGGTCACAGGTTCGAGCCCTGTTTCGCCCACCAAAGAATCCGGAGCTCATGAAAGGCGACTTTTTTCAAAGTCGCCTTTTTTATTATTCCATGCGGTAAAAAATTGCAGTAGACGATAAAAAAAGAGCAATAATGGTCCGAAACATTGCGGTTGTCCATTTGGGGAGTGAAGTGCTTGCTGAAATGATGGAGGCGTTGTGATTCGTATCTGCAATTTGGCCAAGTATTATGAAACGGGTGCGCCCGCCTTGACAAATATCAATCTTAATGTTTCTAAAGGAGAATTTGTTTATATAACAGGGCCTTCCGGTGCAGGAAAATCGACGTTGCTGAGGCTGTTGTTTTGCGGGACATCTCCAACCCGCGGACAGATTTTGGTGAATGGCCGCAATATTACTCGTATGGGGGCCTCGCAGATTCCTTATTTGCGCCGTCAGTTGGGAGTGGTTTTCCAGGATTTCAAACTGATTAAGACTCGAACTCTGATGGAAAATGTTGCCTTCCCGTTGGAGGTCCAGGGAATTCGGCGTCAGGAAGTGGCCAAACGGGTGTTTCGCGCACTTCAGATGGTGAAATTGGAGAAATATCTCAAAAAGTATCCTTTGGAAATTTCTGGCGGTGAACAGCAACGTGTGGCGATTGCCCGTGCCTTGGTAACAGATCCTTTGGTTTTGCTGGCGGATGAACCGACCGGAAACCTCGACGATCAGACCACGCTGGAGATTATGGAACTGTTCAAAAGCGCCAATGCGCGAGGGACAACAGTGATTATGGCGACGCATAACCTGGAGCTTATCCGGAGGCATCCCCGGCGGGTTGTGGTTCTGAAGGGAGGGAAGATCGTAGAGGATCACGACACACCGTTAAGCATGACCGCCAGTGCAGGGCAGGCGGAAAGGAGTCTTGATTCATGATACTGGCCAAGATGCTTTATTTTTTCAAAGGTGCATGGCGCAATATATGCCAATGCCCCTTGCTGTGTCTTGCGGCAGTAGGCACGGTAGCGGTGTCGTTGATGATGGTGGCGTTTTTTGGCGTAATTTTTTTCAATTTTGAACAGCTGACGTCGCATTGGGGGCAGCAGGTGCAGCTTAAAATCTTTTTGGAAAAGGCTCCCAACGATACTTTGCTGGCGGAGTGGCGCCGAAAAATTGAAGCCTGTCCCGAAGTGGAGTCGGTGAATCTGGTCTCTTCGGCGGAGGCTCTGGAGAGATTCCGGAAGCGTCTGGGGAAAAAAGCCGATCTTCTGGAAGGACTGGGGGAGGATCTGTTGCCGGCGTCACTGGAAATTGGGCTGAAAGCGCCTTACCGTAATAGTTCCGGAGTAGCGGCTGTTGCTGAAACTCTGCGGCAGCACAAGGAATTTTCAGATATGCGGCATGGCGGCGAGTGGCTGAACCGTTTTGATTCCCTGGTTTCTTTGCTCAAGCTGGCGGCTGTTATTCTGGGCGGCTTTCTCCTTTTTGCCACCATATTCATGATTGCCAACACCATCAAACTGACCCTTTACGCCCGGCGTGACGAGCTGGAGATTATGACGCTGGTGGGAGGCACGTCGCTCTTTATCAAGATGCCCTATATCATAGAAGGGGCGGTACAGGGGTTGTTGGGCGGCCTGTTGGCTGTCGGGGGAGCTTATCTGATTTTTAAAACGTTTCTGCATGACAATCTGGTGACCCTGCTGATGACCATGGGGGTGGGGGAAGTCATGTTTCTGCCGACCGGTTTCCAGTGGGGGCTGGTGAGTGCGGGCATGTTGCTGGGCGTGTTGGGCAGTTTGCCGCCATTGCGTAAATTTGTGCGGATGCGAGCGTGAGAGTCTTTCTTTTTTTCCTCATATTTACCCTGTTGTCCGGAAATGGCGGATGGGTGCGCAAGATGGCCTGGGGGGCGCCGTCGAACAGTATTGGCGAAAGCCGCAAACGTTTGCAGGCGATAGCGGCGGATATCAACAAAAGCCAACAGGAATGGCAAGACAAGGATGCGCGTGAAAAGGCGCTGAAACGAAATGTTGCCGCTGTGGAGAAGGAGATAGAGCATCTGGTAGCCCGTATTGATGATGAAGAGCAAAAGGTTGCCAATCTGCATCAGGAGATTCAGTCCAGGGAAAAGGACAAGATGTCGCTTGCGGCAGAGCTGGACACTTTGAACGGGTTGCTGCGGGAACGTCTGAAGGCTTTGTACAAGGAAGACGAAACCGGTTTCCTTGAGATCTTTTTCTCTTCTGAAGGACCGGATGCCGCACTGGAAAATATCATGTACATGGGCCGCATCGCACACCACGATCAGGAGTTGATTGCCCGGTGCCGCACCACCCGGCGGCGTGTGGACGACGGCGTCAGGGCCCTTGTGGAATTGGAAAAGCGGCAACTCGGTGTTCTTCAGGATTTGAAGCAGAGCCGTGAAGGCCTGGAGGAGGCCTGTACACTTAAAAACCGGCTGCTGGCCAAGGTGGGCGAGGACAAGAAGCAGGTGGAAAACCGGATTGCAGCCTTGAAGGAACAGGCGCGCTCTCTGGATGCCCTGCTGAAGCGCCTGGAGCAGGAGGAGCGCAATCGGTTGGAAAAACTGCGCAAACAGCAACAGGAAGAACAGGCGCGTCTGGAAGCCAGAAGGCGCGAGGAACGGCGCAGGGAAGCCGAAAAAAAATCCTCCCGCGGATCGAGTCCGGAAAGGTCTCGCGGTTCTTCGGATATCGCGTCGGCGCGTGGCGATTTTTCACGGCAAAGAGGGCAGCTTCCCTGGCCGGTGCGTGGCCCGGTTAAAGTGGGCTATGGTCCGGCCCGTCATCCGGATCTGAACACGCTCTACGAAAGTCAGGGGATAGAAATAGAAGCTGCTGTAGGCAGCCCAATTTCCGCAGTGTGGGATGGCATAGTGGTTTTTGCCCGCCCGTTGCACGGGTATGGCAATCTGTTAATTATCCAACATGGCGACGGTTTTCATACGCTGTATGCGCAAGCGGCCAGGCTGTTGCGGCGAGTTGGGGATCCGGTGCGGCGCGGGGATGTGGTCGCCCGTTCCGGATTTAACGGTCGTACCAGTGTCTATTTTGCAATTCGTTACCGGGGCGGGCCGGTCAATCCGCTCAAGTGGTTGTCGAGAAGATGATAGGGGGGATTCATGAAAGGCACCGGAGTGGCATGGTGGGCGTGGCGTGTGGCGCTGGTGGCAATGGTGCTGATGACCGGTCCGGGATATGCCGGGAATGCAAAGGACGATATATACCGGAGTGTCAAGCTGTTTACCGATGTGGTCTCCATTGTGCGGGAAAACTATGTGGGCAAGGTGGAGTCCGATAAGCTGATGCAGGGGGCGATCAACGGCATGCTGCAGACGTTGGATCCCCATTCCTCACTTTTGACGCCGGAAGATTTTCAGGAAATGCGGACGGACACCAGAGGGGAATTTGGCGGTATCGGTGTGGAGATTACGATACGTGACAACATGCTGACGGTGGTGGCGCCCATTGAAGGTACTCCGGCGGATCGAGCCGGGATTTTGCCCGGAGATCGGATCGTCAAGATCGATGGCAAGCTGACCCAGGAGATGTCGCTGTCCGATGCTGTGCGGGCCATGCGTGGTCCCAAGGGGACAACCATGACCATTACCATCCTGCGGGGCAACCAAACGGTGCCCAGGAATATTTCCCTTACGCGCAAGATCATCAAAATTGTCAGTGCCCGTGCCCGGATGCTGGAAAAAGGTTTTGGTTGCGTGCGGATCGCCCAATTTCAGGAAAATACCGCAAGCGATCTGAAACGTGCTCTCTCGGAGCTTTCGAGGGAAAA
>JAEEGI010025256.1_pt1 | contig 11526 bp, 5 predicted proteins | sample 8958751 | NCBI WGS metagenome assembly JAEEGI01 (sample SAMN16246545, study PRJNA631951) | gut metagenome | biome: gut microbiome; feature: rumen; material: KS-attached | host: Bos | place: Iran: Karaj | collected 2018-10 | reverse complement strand
TCTGCCGCCTTTCAGGTCGATATCCGGCACCTTTCGGGGCTTCATCCGGCACCTGTTCCGGCGGCTCCGGGCATCACTGCCCGTGTTTGATGATGCAAAGTTACGAAGATAGTTTTGCATCTCCAAAAAATAGGTAAAAAATCGTCTTTTTTCATGCAAAAAAGTTCGTGAAAAACCACGTAACGCACTTATATACAAGTATTTTAATATCTACCATCGCGTTTTGCGACACTGGTTCGAGAACACAGAAGGGCCGGTTACCGGTGTGCACTTAGCATGTTGACGAAGAGGACAAAAAGGACGCCCTGATTCAGGGCCCCCTTGGAGGAGCTCAGAAGATGACCGTACGAAACATACGGTCATAGATGCAAAAGGTCAAAACAAATGACTTATGTCACGATAGGAAAATTACAAATTTCAAATTTCAAATTTCAAATTTCATTTTGCTATAAAACGAAGTGTATAATTATGTTAATAATGTAATTCTGTCAGTTTCCCGGTGCAAGTCTGACTCGGTAAAAAAGCGGAGCTGACCCGGCAATTTGCCCGGTCAGCTGAACAAAAACAGATGAAGAGTAAACAATATCCGTACGAAGTCTACGTTCTTAGTAAAGAAGGCAACCAATCCAGGAAAACTGTCAACTATTCCTCGGTAAGGAAGTCAACTAAATCCGTATGGATAGGCAGTTGTTAAATTAGAAGGCCTAAAAGGAGTCAACCTCCTACAGGAAAAGACACACCCCGGACAGGTTAAAGTTACAAATTTCAAATGTCAAATTTCATTTTTCAATTTTCGAAATGCTTCAAAATGGAGCGATAAATAATATATTATATTTATATAATATATTATTTATAAGTAATAACCCTTTAAAAATGAAATATTACTCGTTTTTTGACTCAAAAAAAACAGCAAAATGAAATTTGAAATTTGAAATTTGAAATTTGCGATAGAGACTTTTAATACTTTGTATTAACCCATTGGAAAATTGAAGAATTGAAGAATTGAAAAATTGAGTGCACAGAAGGGCCGGTTCCGCTGTGCACTTGAAAATATCAAATATCAAATTACAAATTTCATTTTGCTATGAAACGAAGTGTATAATTATGTTAATAATGTAATTTTGTCACTTTTGCAAGTTGAAGAGTTAAGGGGAGCTTGCGGAACTTGCATACATTACAAAACCGAGGTGATGAGGCTGGTCGCCAGAAATGGTGTATTGTGGTAGTGTTCGGCGCCCCCAAGTATCAATACCCCCTACCCCATGGATGTTCAGATCAATGTTCAGATTGACAAAACGTCCTCGGGTAATGTCTTGCGGGTGACGAGCTCCCTCCAGGTTTTCTTCTCCATAGTCCCATGCACGGATGCAGAGTGGCTGCTTACCGTCAATGTGTATTGTCTGTTTCTCAGAACCGATTTCGAACCAACGGACGTCACAGCGGTTGCCATTATCCTGTGGTCTCACATAGTCTGTCTGAAAATCCGACAGCGGCATTTCATAGCGTCCGATAAACGCTGAGCGCTTACGGTCGGGATAGTTCTCCCATGGTCCACGACCATAATAGGCGACGTGCGTCATGTCGGCAGGCAGACGCATCCGCATGCCGAACTTCGGAATCAGAGGAATATCGGTGGTTGTAGGACGGTAGTCCATATCCACCATGATACGTCCGTCGGTCTTTACTGTATATGTCAGCGTCAGGTCAGCCCCCACTGGCAGCGTCAGGTCGGCAATAATCCGGTTTCCATCGATACGGAAGGATTTCGTCGTCCGGCCACTTGCTGCATCGCGCCAGGCGGCTGTACGTTCTGCGAAATGAGCGGCGTGCTGATTGTCGTTCTCGGGTTTCCAGAAGTAGGGTTCCAAAGGAGCCTGCAGCAGCTGTTTGCCATCGACGATCCATGAGGTAAGCGCCCCGGAAGGGTCGATGGTGACGGAGCCGTTCTGGGTAGGAAAGACCATGTTCCCTGCCGATTTCTGTGGCTTAGCATTCCCTTCGCTAACGCCAAACCAGAACTCTTCCGGTTTGAGGATGAACTGTTCGCGGGCAACCACAAATTCTTCTTCTGCCCAGGGTGTGGCCTGACGCAGACGGGCATAGACGTTCAGGAGCAGTTCTGGTTCGTTATAGGGGTAATATGGATAGGGTATCCCGAATTTGTCGCCATTCATTCTCGCCAGTTCGCCTGTGACCAGTTCTCCGTTATGATAGACCTCACAATAGTATTCATAGTGGTCGATACTGGTGAAGTAGTCTCTATTAATGACGCGGATGCTGTCGCCCTCCTGCACGAACTGCAGAGGCTGATACACATACTGCACCTCATAATAGTGCGGATGAGGTGTGCGGTCGGGAGCCAACAGTCCATTGATGCAGAAGGCACCGAGGTTGGGCTTGTCGCCATAGTCGCCTCCATAGGCCCAGAAAGCCGTATCGCCGTCTTTCTTCAAGAGTCCTTGGTCCACCCAGTCCCAGATGGCTGCACCCACAATACTACTATCGGCATAGATCACATCCCAGTACTCCTGCAGGTTACCCACGGAGTTACCCATGGCGTGGGCATACTCACGGGCTATCATTGGTTTCCCGGTTTCTTTGATGGCCTCACTGCGCAGTTCGTCAGGTGCCGGGTAGCCGAAGTCGTGCAGCGCGGAGTAACGGGGATGGCAGTCGTAGAAGGGCAGACGGGTGGAGTCGAGCTCACACACCTTGTCATACATGGCTTGGATATTGGGACCTACGCCACCCTCGTTGCCAAGACTCCAGAGGATGACACAAGGATGATTGAAGTCGCGCTTCACCAGCGACTCTGCCCGGTCAACATGCGCATCGCGCCAAGCCTCGTCGTGCCCCATTTCCTCGTTGGCATAGCCATAGCCGTGACTCTCCTGGTTAGCCTCGTCCATCACGTAGATGCCCCAGCGGTCGCAGAGTTCATACAGATATTCGCGGTCGGGGTAATGGCTGGTACGCAAGAAGTTGATATTGGCCTGTTTCATCAGGCGGATATCCTGCTCGTAGGTGGCATCGTCCACCCAGCGGCCTGTAACAGGGTGATGGTCGTGACGGTTCACGCCGCGCAGCTTCACGTTCCGTCCGTTAATCTTAAACACCTCGCCGACAACCTCCACCTTCTTTACACCCAGGTGGTAGTCGAAGTGTTCAACGACCGTGCCGTTAGCATCACGAAGCTCCACACTGAAAGGATAGAGGTTGGGAGTCTCGGCTGACCAGAGCAACGGTTTATCGATGGCGGTAGTCAGTTCAATCGTTGTCGTATCGCCAACAGCCAACAGCTTCAGTCCGCCTTGCACCTCCTGACTATTAAGTAGCAGTGCTGCCTGAAGATTCTTAGCTGATTTCTTTCCCGTATTACAGATACTGACGGTTGCCTTAACCTCAGCTTTCAAGAAGTCATTGACAGGAACGGCCGTCACATGATAGTCGGCTATATGCACCAGCGGACGCACCCATAGTTGCACCTCACGGAAGATGCCGGAGAGGCGCCACATATCCTGGTCTTCCAGGTAGCTGCCGTCCGACCAGCGATAGACCTCAACGGCGAGTTTGTTCCTGCCCTCACGCAGATAACTGGTCACGTCAAACTCTGCGGGAGACATGGAGTTCTGGCTGTAGCCCACCTTCTGTCCGTTCACCCAGAGGTACATGGCTGAGTGTACGCCGCCGAAGTGGAGAATCAGATTCTTCGATAGCATCTCCCGGCTGACATCGAAGAAGGTGACGTACTGCCCCACGGGGTTTCGGTTCTCGTAGGCCGTCCAGTCGCGAGGCGGCTCACTGGTGACGCTGGGACGGTTGCGCTGGAAGGGGTAGTCGATATTGGTATAGATAGGTGTGCCGTAGCCCTGCGTCTGCCAGTTGCCTGGCACCTTTATCTTCCCCCAACTGCTCACGTCGTAGTCCTCGCGGTAGAAGTCAACAGCTCTTTCCTCCGGAATACGGCTCCAACGGAACAGCCACTCGCCGTCAAGACTCACAATCTCCTTACACGCCTTCCATTTCGAGGGCAACTGTAGTGTGGCGTGATACGGCAGTTTGTTGATGCCCAGAACGGCAGGATTCTCCCAGTCGTGGGCTGTCTCCACCTGCGCTTGCAACGATGCAGCAGTCATGGCGGTCAGCAACAATATAAGTAATGGCTTCATATAATGGTATTGCATTGGTTTCATATCGTCCGCAAAGGTACGAAAAAGTAGTTGATAGTAGTTCAAAATATTATCAAAAAAATAAAAGCAGGCTGACCGTGATGGTCAGCCTGCTTTATTATGTGCGAAAGTTACAAAATTACAAATTACATTATTACATTAAGCTATGAAACGAAGTGTATAATTATGTTAATAATGTAATTTTGTCAGATTCTTCTCTCACTTCTCCACGACTACTTTTTTCCCGTTAAAGATATAGATGCCCTTCAGGGCGGGCTTGCCAGTGAGCTTGCGGCCGTCGAGCGTGTACCATGCATCGGTGAGGGATGACGGTTGACGGGTGACGGGAGAGATGCCCGTGGTGCTGTTGGGGTCAACCACCAGTACCTCGTCGAGGAAGAAGCGGTTGTTTTCTTTCCTTTCTGCCTCGAAGGTTACTCTCACGTTGCCCGTAGCACTGATGGTTAGGCTGTAATCAGTAAACTCACCCTTTTGCATAGTAACAGTTATAGAGTTTGAACTGGTAGCCCTCGTTACGGACTGGCTAATGGTTCCGTTATCAACAGAGATTATCAGCGTCATGCCTTCACCATCTTTGTCCCAGGCTCCAGCACGGAAGGTCAGCGTGGCTGTTCCGTTTACTGCAAAGGCCGGTGTAGTGGCTGTTCCCTTTTTTCCTCCCGTTCCCAACTTGACGCAATGGTAGGCTTTATAGCCATTGCTAAACGCCCAGCCGTTTTTATCGGCATCGGACGTCTTCATGGCTGAATTTGCAATTGAACCATTCCACTGGTCATCGTTACCACCCGTACCTGCGCACTGGTTGAACGACTCGTAGAACAGGTTGTCGCCAGTAGGCGTCACGACGGGGTCGTCGCCGGAGCTGGAAGCGTAATTGGCGACATAGTTGAAGGAGATGGTGCCTTCCTCGTCGTCGAGGGTGATGTCTTCCACGGACGATGTCATGTTGGTTGACATCGTTAACGTTGTATTATAGAACTTTGCCGCTGGTTTTGTATCCTTGTTGAACTTATTGTTCGTTTTGTTTTTCGTTACATAAGGATACGGGTCGGTTTCAAGGCCTTCCCATGTCAGGTACTTAGTCCCCTGATAGGTTTCATACTGATAGGCATTGTCGGCTGCCACCCAGGTCATACGCTGATGTTTGGGTTCGTCATTGGGCTTGTTACTTGCCCATACGTCTTCGTCGTAATCCACATGGAGGATGAGCAGGCCGGCACCGGGCAGCCCTACATCCCAGCCGACATACTGGCGGTTCTCCAGGAGGTAATACTCGTTGCGGTTCTCGGGATTGTAGATGATGTAGTACTCGCCACCGTCCTGCAGCGACTTCATGTCGGTCACGGTCACGTTTTCATCGCCCAGCTCAACGGGCTCCGACCATCCTGCCACCCAGCGCTCGTAGCTGGTATAGCCGGCGGGAAGGAAGCCTTCGCCGTTATAGCTGCCCTGGTCCATCAGGTCCCACATGTCCATGCCCCAGCCGCCGGAATAGTCGGTGTCGTAGAAATCGGGATAGCCCAAGCAGTGGGAGAACTCATGGCACATGGTGCCAATGCCCTCGATTTGTCCTTCCCCACTCAGCTCAGGGCCGCAGGCATAGGTGTTGACTACCAGATTGGTTCCTACGGTTACAGGGCCTGTGCCGTCGCCGAAATAGTTTGCCGAGTACAGGTTGTAGGCGTGGGGCCATATCGTGGAGGCGGCACCACCGGCTGCTTCTCCCTCGCCGGCATAGACGACATACACCTGATCAACCTCGCCGTCGTTGTCCCAGTCGTAGGGCGTCCAGTCGGCTATTTTATCCTTTGCCAGTTTGACTGCCTCGCAGACCATCTCGCCGGCATACATGTCGTTGCCATCGTCGTCGTTTGCTCCGTAATAGGACTGCTCCTTAGACACGGTGACGGGGCCTACCACGTCGAAGTCGAGTTCGAACTGGCCGCCGCTCTGGGCCTTGAAATAGTCGGACATGGAACCGCAGAAGTCGTCTTCGCTGAAGCCTGGCTCATTGGCGATGCTGGTAAAGAGGTCATTGTTGTGACCTGCTTCGAAGCTCTTGTTGCTGAAGTTGACCAGGATGATGATTCCCTTCTTCTTGCCGAAATAGCCTGACGACGCGCTGGCTCTGCGCTTGGCAAGACGGCGCGTACGTTGCTCGTTCACACGCTGGCGGCGCTCCTTGGCCTGTTGTCTGACGGTAGTCAGATCGACCGTCTGGAACACATCGGTATTGCCCATTTGGCGGTAGGCACGACCGTCGTCTGTCAGCCAGTAGTGTCCGTGTTCGTCACCTTTGAGTTGTGCTCTTACTTCTGTTCCGTCTGCCAGCTTCAGGGTTTTCCATACGCCGGGTTTGGCAGGCACAGCCATCGCTGCCATCGTCACGATGGCAAGCGATAATGTCATAAAAAATTTCTTCATTCTTTGTGTTTTGTACTTTTACTTTTTTTACGTTTTGGTGTTTCTTATTTTATGTTTCACATTATTTTCACTTTATCACGACTCGCACTCCATTGTGGATGTAGATTCCCTTTCGGGCGGGCTTGCCACTGAGCTTGCGACCGTCGAGGGTGTACCATGCATCGGTGAGGGATGACGGTTGACGGGTGACGGGAGAGATGCCGGTGGTAACACCTACGACTTTCACCTCGTCGAGGAAGAAACGCTTGCCAGGAGTAAACTTCAGGCGAATGGTTCCCTTACCAGTCAATGTTGCTTCGTACGAAGACCATTCTCCCTTCTTCATGGTAAATGAACTTGGGCTAATAGTGACTTTCGCATCATCAACAGGCTCTACGGATACCGTCAATGCTGTTCCGTCTGCATTTGCATTCCATGCTCCTGCCATAAATGTAAGCGTTGAAGAGCTTGTCGTCAGCTCGATTTCCGGTGACGTCACAACTCCGGACTTGCTACCAGATCCGAAACGAGCACATTTATCAGCAGAATAACCACCCTCATAGATCCAACCGTCATTGTCGGATTCAAAAGTTCCATCTGCATTCTGGCCGCTCCAGTTGCCATCGTTACCACCGGTATCAGCACAATCGTCGAACGACTCATAGAACAATACGCCACCAACAGGCTCAGGATCATCAGGCAATTCACCCTCTCCAACGATGATATAAGTAGCTGTTGCCTGATAACTGGTCATTCCATCCTTTACAGCAATAGCCTTCACCGTCGTTGTTTCTGTTAGCGTTATCGGAGCAGTGTATTTTGTACTGTTTGATGTAGCATCATAGCCATTAGTTGTATAATAAATCGTTGCACCTGCAGTAGTTGTTGTCAGCGCTATCTCCACGCTCTCTTCATACGTGCCGTCAGGTTGTGAGAATGTCGGAGAATAAACATAGTCCTCTACTGGTGTCAAACTGCCACCATCGTAATTGTCATAACTAAATGTCTGATCCATCTTACTGCCCCACGTATATTCCTCCAGTCCAGGATAATCAACAAAGGGATTACGGTTCCACTGTGTCTCCTGAACGGCTTTGTTACGGGCAATCTCACGAGCATCGACAGGATCTTCTTTTGACCAGCGCATCATCATGTTGAGCGTCCAGCTAACCAAACCAGGATATGTTTTCGTAAACACACCACCGCTCCAGTTTCCACATTTATCCTCATAGCGCGTAATCATATAGAAATAGATACGTGCTATGTCACCCTTGATTTCATCGTTGGGTTCAAAAACCCTACCAGAATACCCCGATGTTTTGCAACTACCGAGTTTGCTATAACCATTTTTCGAACTCCACTCAATGGTACCTACTTCACCAAACGGATAACTACTTCTACGATTATTAACATAGCAGTCAGTAGGAATCACATGAACAATATCAGACTTCATTGGATTAGCCTTATTAAACCAACTCTGAGGCACAGAGTGTTCACGATTCCAACCTGCTCCCTCTGAATTATTACCATTACGGTCAGAAAAAGAATAATTCGTGGCATTAGAATACCAGTCGCGCAGTTTGCCGTCAGCACGTTTGTCTGTTGTTTCGTAAGCCGTTATCAGACCATCATAACCGATATTTTTTGTACCACTATTAAGAATCTTATAGAAGGCTGTCTTCAGATCTTTTCCTTTCTTGCCATCAGCAAACTGGTAATAAGTTCCAGAACTATTCGGACCTTGTGCCCACACGGCGGTGAGTGCCATCAGAAGCACTGCTAATACGACTGTTCTCTTCATTTCTTTCCGATTCGAAAGTTTAGTTAGACATACTTTTGTTATTAGTAGAGGGTGCAAAAGTATGAATATTTTTTGTAAAAAACAAAAGTTATCCGATTTCTTTTTGCTTTTTCACAAATAATACGTATTTTTGCACGCATGAAGAGAATACTATTATGTTTGGTTGTGGCATGGACAACAGGACAGGCTACGGCACAGGGAGAGAAAGTGACGTTCAAGGTGATCAGGCAGAACCCCATCACCAGCGTGAAGGACCAGAACCGGAGCGGCACGTGCTGGGACTACGCCACGTGCGGATTCTTCGAGGGAGAGATTCTGCGCAAGAGCGGAAAGACGTACGACCTGAGCGAGATGTTCGTGGCGAGCAAGGACTATGTGGACTGTGCCGACTTCCACGTCCGCATGCATGGCTACAGCCGGTTCTCAGAAGGAGGCTCCTGCGACGACGTGCTTGACGTCATCAGGACACACGGCATCTGCCCGGAGGAGGCCATGCCGGTATCGACGCTGGCAACCGGCGACTCGCTGGCTAACTTCAAGGAGTTCTTCAGCCTGCTGGAGCCCTACGTGGAGGCGGTGGCCAAAAACAAGGAAAAAAGCATCTCGCCGCAATGGAAAGAGGCGCTGCAGGGTATTCTGGATGCCTACTTGGGCAAGTGCCCCACGGAATTTGTGTACGAGGGCAAACGATACACCCCACAGCAGTTTGCCGCCTCGCTGGGACTTGACTGGAACGACTACACGAGCATCACCAGCTTTACCCACCATCCGTTCTACACGAGCTTCGTGATTGAGGCACCTTACAAATGGCGGCCAAGGCTGAGCTATAACGTGCCGCTGGACGAGATGATGGACATCATCGACAAGGCGCTGGAACAGGGCTACAACGTGGCATGGGGAGGCGACGTCAGCGAGCAGGGTTTTACCCGACAGGGACTGGCCACCACCGACGAGGTGCCGTCACAGGAACTGCGACAGCAGCGCTTTGACTCCTGGAAATCGACCTACGACCACGTCATGCTCATCTTCGGACAGGCGGAGGATGAACAGGGACGCAAGTTCTACATGGTGAAAAACTCGTGGGGAAAGACGGGCAACTATGAGGGCATCTGGTATATGTCAAGGGACTTCATTGCCTTGAACACGACCTACATCTTCCTGAACCGCAAGGCTATTGCAAAAGCGCCTTGCCACCAGGAAGTCGCAGACGGATGCCACACCGCGCCCTAACACAAAACCGAACCATACTCCCGACAAACCGTAACCCAGCACGATGCCGAGCAGCCACGTGGCGGGGATGCAACAGACCACCTCGTTGATGGTGGTCCAGAGCAGGCTTCGCTTCCCTCTTCCCAACCCTAAATAGAGGAAGGTGGAGGGCAGGCCGACGGCGAGGAAGGGAATGCAGAAGGCGGTGATGCGGATGAAGCGGCTGATGTCGTCGATGAGCTGCACGTCGTCGGTGGCCAGACCGAACAGCGAGGCCAAGGGATGGGAGAAGACGACGGCGAGTGTCGTAACGGCAACGGCTATCAGCATGGCATAAAGGCAGCAGTAGGTGTGGGTGCGCCGCACATCCGACATGTTTCCCAAACCGTAATGGGTTCCCACGATGGCTACCGAGGCAAGACTGATGGAGGTGACGGGCATCAGGGTAATCTGATAGAGCCGGTAGCCTGACGTATAGACGGCTATGCCATGGTCGCCTCCGATGTGCTGGATGATGGCATAGAACATGAAGGAGGCAAACGACATCATCAGCAACTCGACGGAAGCAGGAAGTCCCGTACCCAGAACGTCACGGACAACCGACATGTCGTAACGGCGCTGTAGGATGCGGCTGAGATGGATATACAGGTAGGCCTTACGGCGGACGAAAATCCAGTAGGACATCATCAGGGCGCTGAGCAGCGACGTCACTACCGTAGAGACGGCGGCACCGGCAGTACCCCACCCTAACCAGTAGATGAAGACGGGGTCAAGAAGACCGTTGAGGATGACACCGGTGGTGATGGCATACATGGGACGCTTGGAGTCGCCCTCGGCACGCAGAATGCCGGCAAGACCACAGGAAAGGGTGAAACAGAGGAGTCCGCCAAACAGCGGCAGCGAGTAGCGGACGGCTTCAAGCGTCGCCTCGCTGCTGACGCTGCAGACATTGAGGAAGGGACGGAGCGTACCCAACAGCAGGACGGTGAGCAGCAGGGCACCGGCAATGAAGATCATGATGGCGTGTTCGGCAGCCTTCTCTGCCTTCTGCTTGTCGCTGGCGGCATAGCGGCTGATGACGCTGGTGGCACCCTGGGCGAGACCGTTGGAAACGCCGGTAACGACCATCCACAACGGGGTGACGATACCGACACCGGCCAAGGCTGACCTGCCCAGACCGGCTATCCAGATACCATCAACCACATTGTATAGGGTGGTGAATATCATGGTGACCATGACGGGCAGGGCCAGCGGCATGACCGACTTACGAGGGTCACCGCGCAACATGTCTATCCGCGACTTATGCTCTGCCATAACAGATGACGTCTGCCGTTCTCAATGTGCCTCTCTGCATGACGGAAACGGGTTACCGCTTGATTTCGATGTCGCGTCTGACGTTGTTACGAATCTTGGTCAGGTAGCCCTTCATGCCCGCGGCATCCTTCGTGTCGATAATCTCCAGCAGTTCCTTCAGCTCGGTGCGTATCTGGCTGACCTGGTCGTGGGTATAGGGGTTGAAGAGGATTTCCTGCAACAGGTAGTCGTCCTCGTTGAGCACACCCTTGGCAATGCGCATGTGGCGCTTGAAGGTGGTGCCGGGAGCGTCCTGGTGCTTCATGACGGCTGCAAAGACGAACGTGGAGACGAAAGGAATACTCAGCGAGTAGGCTACCGTCTTGTCGTGCTCCTCGAAGGTGTACTCGTAGATGTTCAGCCCCAGCTTCTGATAGAGGTCCTTGAAAAAGATGCGTCCCATGTAGTCGCCCTCGCTGATGATGATGGCATTCTCCTCAGAGAGCTGCTGCAGGTTGGCAAACGTGGGACCGAACATGGGGTGGGTGGAGACATAGCGCATGCCTGTCTGCTCGTAAAACTCCTTCAGGTCGGTCTTCACCGAGGCGATGTCGCTGATGATGCACTCCT
>JAEEGI010025252.1_pt1 | contig 11528 bp, 9 predicted proteins | sample 8958751 | NCBI WGS metagenome assembly JAEEGI01 (sample SAMN16246545, study PRJNA631951) | gut metagenome | biome: gut microbiome; feature: rumen; material: KS-attached | host: Bos | place: Iran: Karaj | collected 2018-10 | reverse complement strand
TTCCTGACCCAGGCGCTGTATCAGCCGAAGGGAACGCTTTCACCCATCCGCTTCAACCGCGCGCTTCGCGAGCTGGACGTGCAGGACGACGTGCTGCGGACGAATTACTGCGATGTGGGAGACCGGGTGCTGGCCGTGGTGGTCACGGAGCGGAAATACACAGAGTCGGTCGTTTTTCAAAACCTGCAGGGGCGCGACCCGGAAGAGATCAATGCCATACTGAGAAAATCCGCGGCGGCGGCGCTTCGCTATCCATTCGACATCAAGAAGCGCGGCCTGCTTCGGATTTTCGTTTTTCATACCGGGATGGACGAATATGCGATACTGGTGACGGCCGCACGGATCATCCTGGACCGTTTCGATGCCCGCGCCCTTTTCCGCTCTGCGCTGGGACTGCCGGAACAGCCGCGCCGCGTCGTTCCTGTGCCCGACCGCAACGTGCAGATGGAAGCCAAGATGCTCGAATACTGGAAAAAGCTCCTGGCCGCGCCGCCCCGTTCCGCTTCCTTGCCTTGGGAGATCGCGGACGCGCCGCCCCACCCGTACAAGCAGAGGGCTTTCCGTATCGTCTTCCCCGAGGGGCTGTATTCCGATTTGATGACCGAGGCGAAGGGCAACCGGCTGATGCTGATGTCGATCCTGTCCACGGCATGGGGCGTGCTCCTCCAAACCGAAGGGCGCCTTCGGGACCTGTGCCTCTGCCTTTTCATGCCGGAGCGGGGGAAAAAGGACGAAGAATGGCACCCCTTCCAGATGGTCCCCGTGCGGCAAACCGCCGACAAGGACGAAACCATCGGGGCGCTCGTGAAACGGCAGTTCCAGCAGCTCTTGGTGTCTCAGCCTTACGCATGCTTTGACTGGGCGAGTTCCGGCAGCATCCTTGACGGCAAAGAGAAGCCGTTCAGTCATTTCCTTGACTTCTACGATTTCCTTTCTGATGAAAAGCCGTATTCCATGCAGCCGGCCGAGCCGGACGGGAACCTGATTGCCTGGCATTCCTGGGACGCCCAGAGCATGAAGCTGAGCCTCTATTTCCGCTACACCCGGACCGCGGCCTCGGTCATGATGCTCTACGACGAGGATTCCTTCGCGGCGGGGACCGGGGAACGCATCGGAAAGGCCTATATCCTGGCGATTCAACAAATGCTGCTGGACCAGCAGGAGACCTTCGCCGCCTTCCAGGAGCATCTGATGGACCGTCTGCGCACCGAGAACAAGCTTCAGGCGACTTATCAGGAGGAAGAGAAAGCGCGGCTGCAGAACGCCGTCTCGTCCATTCATCTGCTGCAGGGGACGGACACGGGCACGACCCTGCGCTTCATGCAGGAGGGCACGCTCCGCACATATTTCGAGGGCGACCGCGTCGAGGGGATGAGCACCGATCTGCTCTTCGTCGCGGAAGGCAAGCTGGTCAGAAGCATCGAGGACAGCGAAGGCTGGTTCCGCACGCTGAACATCGCCAAGGAGGGCGCGTGGCTGAACGAGACCGTGATGCTGGACGCTCCCAAGGTGGCCCTGGCCGCCGAGGTTTTGTCCGAGCGCGCCACGATCCTCGCCGTTCCGAAATCCGCCATGAAAAATATCATCAGCATTTATCCCGGCCTCTGGCAAAATATCACGACCCATGTGATCACCCAGCTCGAGAATTTCCAAAAGCTCTGGGCACAGTCGTAAACACAACAGAGAGGCGTCGCCAAATTCGGCGGCGCCTCTTTTCCGCTTGCATAGCAAAAGCCTATCTTATACAATGTAAGTCAAGCTGTATCTCATAAAAACGGGAGGCCGTCATGAAAACTTCTCTTCTTTTGGGCGGGGCGATCGTCTTGTGCCTTTGCGCCTTTTTCGCGCCGTCTCTGTTCGCGGGCTTGGGCGGTCCGAAATTGGAGGGGGCCTGGCAGCCGGACGATTACGGGACGCGGGTGGAAATCAAAGGGGACACGATGCTCGTCCTTTGGCGGAACGTCCCGGTGCTGGAAACGAAATTCTCCGTTTCTCATGAAGGGAAGAAATATGTGCTGCAGCTTGAAAAGACGGAGATGAAGGATCCGAAGCGGAGCGGGACCGGAGCCCGGATCACGGAGTGCTGGGTTGAGGACGGGAAAATGCACCTGCGGCAGCATTTCGAGATTTCGGGGGACGACGAGGAGATTCTGGAGAAGACGGAGGAAAGCCGTTACGGCGCCGTAAAAGTCGTGTCGGACGAGATGCTGCCGCGTCTTCGCGGGCAGTGGCGCTGCGATGCCGACGGCGGCTGGGAACTGAGGATTTCCGGCGAGACGCTCCAGTGCCGCTGGCGGGGCGGCGAATGGGAACAGCCCGTGCCGATAGCCGTGGTTCGCGACATTGAAAATCCGAAACGTATCCGCGTGGTCCATAAGGACCCCGCGGAGGAGGAGCTTCCGCCGTTTCGGCCTTTCCGCTACGTCGACGGCAAGCTTGTCACCCGCGTTATCGTGACCGACAAGACGCCGCCGGAGCTTGTCTTTGAAAAAGCGGAGTGACAAAGGCCGCGGGAGTTTCCTCTGAGGAATGAAGGGAGAGGGCGTTTTGAAAGATTGGAAAGAGTATTATAATCCGATGCGGATTTTCTTTTTGGGCAAGCTCATGCTGCTGTTCAATCTGTTCGTGTTCGTTTCCAATCTGCGGCGGATGCCGTGGTCGGCGGCGCTTTTGGTGCTGGTCGCGACGGTGTCCTGCACGCTGCCGTTCATGCTCCAGCATCGGCAGCACGGTATCGGCGACGCGGTTTTCCTGCGGCGGGTCATCGTGCCGAGCTTCCTCGGCCTGACGGTGTCGGTGCTGCTGCTCTCGATTTTCGGTCCGGGCATGGCGGAGGCCTACGGTCTCAGTCGCCGCGAGACCTTCGGCATGTTGTTCGAGAATCGCGGGCTGTTTTTCCTCGTGGCGTCAAATTTCATTTTTGTGCAGATGATTGTAAAAGAGGCGATTCCCAGGGAGGCGCGCAAGCCGTACTGGGCCTTGCTGCTGATTCCGGTGCTGTTGCTGGCGGTGGTGTGAAGGATTTTTCCGGCTTTCGGCGCGGCGGCAGTTTTGAATTTTGCGAGGAGTATGGGAAATGACGATACGAAGCGCGACCGTGGACGACGCGGAGCGGCTCTTGGAAATTTACGCTTATTATGTGGAGCATACGGCGATTTCCTTTGAATACGACGTGCCTTCATTGGAAGAATTTAGGAGCCGCGTCGCGAATACGCTGAAAGCGTATCCTTACCTTGTCGTGGAGGAAGGCGGGGCGATTCGGGGTTATGCTTACGCTCATCCTTTTGTCGGCAGGAAAGCCTATGAACGTTCCGCCGAGATGACGATTTATCTGGCGCGGGAGGCGAAGGGCCACGGGTACGGCAGGAGCCTCTACGGGGAATTGGAACGTCTTTTGAAAGAAAAGGGAATCACCAATCTATACGCCTGCATCGGCGACCCGATCGAGCCGGACGAATATCTGACCCATGACAGCGAGGCGTTTCACCAGCGAATGGGTTTCGTCAGGGTCGGGACGTTTCACAAGTGCGGCTATAAGTTCAATCGCTGGTACAATATGATCTGGATGGAGAAAATCATAGGGTCGTATGATTGAACTGCGGATCGGGCTGTTGACAGACGCGGGCATTTGGCATAAACTAAACCTATCAATCGTCTATGATAAGGAGGAAGCCCTATGAGTTATCGTCTTTGGGATATTCTTGGAGAACTTCGTTCGGAGGCCTTTACATGGGTGGATCTCACGCACCCGCTGGACAATTCCAGCCCGTATTGGGCCGGCATTCCGGAAGGTTCGGTGGAGCTGGGGAAAACCTGCTTCGACTGGGGCAACGAGATGCTCGACTGCCTGATCCAGACCTTCAAGTTTCCGGGTCAGTTCGGCACGCATATCGACTTTCCGGGGCATTTCATCAAGAACGCGCCCCTTTCGGAAAAGTACGGCGTGCGCGATATGATTTTCCCGCTCTGCGTGATCGACGTCACGGAAAAGGTCAAGAAAGACGTTCATTACGCGGCGACGGCGGCGGATATAAAAGAGTATGAGGCGAAATACGGCGACATTCCCGACGGAGCTTTCGTGGCGCTGCGCACGGATTGGAGCAAGAATTGGCCCAACATGGACAAGCTTTCCGGCATTGCCGCCGACGGCAGCGAGAATTTCCCCGGCTGGTCCCTCGACGCGCTGAAGTATCTCTACGAGACGAGGAACGCCGCCGCCAACGGTCATGAAGCCCTCGACACCGACGCTTCCGCGGAGGCGGCAAAGGCGGGCGATCTCGCCTGCGAGCGCTATGTGCTGTCCAAGAACAAGCTCCAGATCGAGGTATTGCAAAATCTCGACCGCGTCGCTCCGGCGGGGGCGCTGCTGATCGCCGCGTGGCCGAATATCAAGGGCGCGACCGGTATGCCCGTCCGGGCTTTCGCCGTGACGCCGAAGGCGAAATAAAAGCAAAAACAAAAACCTCCGGGCGGAATCGCTCGGAGGTTTTTCTTGAAAGGCTTATTTTTTCTTCTTGGCGGCCTTCTTGCCATTGACGAAATCTTTGAACGCCGGGCTGGCTTTGAAAACCGGAAGCTTCGCGGCCGGAATCTGGATTTCCTTGCCGGTCTGCGGGTTGCGGCCCTTGCGAGCGGCGCGCTTCGAAATCTTGAAAACGCCGAACTGCAGGAAAGTGATGGAATCCCCGTCCTTCAGAGCCTTACGGATCGTCTCGATGGAGGCGCCGAGAACCGCGTCAACGGCCTTCTGCGTCATACCGGACTTCTGAGCAACCGACTTGATAAAATCTGCCTTCTTCAAAAATATCCCCTCTTTCCGTTTATTGGAGCGCATCATCGCTCTTTACGGCAATTATAACACAACAATTTCCTTTGTAAATAGGCTTTTTCAATAAAATTGAACTTTTTCCCGTTTGATTTGTGGGGTTTTTAGATACAATTTCCGAAATAAACGCCCGTCCGATATGGCTAAAACTATATCGGACGCGGCTTTCGGGTGATTTGCGGCGGCCTGCGGATTCCTGAGAGTTTCCGGCGATATATTTTTGTGGATTTTGAGGAATATGGTATCATTTAATGGAAAGCATTCTTATAAATGTTGCTTTTGATATTTTTACAGGCGCGAGCCGATGGGCCTTTTTCGGGTACGGCGTATGCGTAACCTGCGGGAAAAGAAAACGAGTAAATGGATGAAACGCGGATATGACGGGACCGGGGGCGATGGATTGACGGAACGAAACAAGGGGCTTTTGATGGCTGCCGTGGGCGCCGCTATGTGGGGCGGCAGCGGCGTCGCCGGACAATATTTGCTGCAGGACTGCGGCTTCACGACGGAGTGGCTGGTCGTCACCCGACTGCTGATAGCGGGGGTATTGCTCCTGCTTTTGGATTTGTTCTTCTATCGGGAAAGCATTATCTCCGTTTGGCGCGACCGCCGGGACGCGAAGGAGCTGATCGCCTTTGCTGTCGTGGGAATGCTGGCGGTGCAGTACACGTATTTCGCCAGCATAAAGCACGGGAACGCCGCCGCGGGCACAGTGCTTCAATATCTGATGCCCGTCATTATCGTCGGCTATACGACCCTTTCCACCCGAAAATCGCCGAAGCCCGTCGAGCTGCTTTGCGTCGGAATGGCCGTCCTCGGAACTTTTCTTTTAGTCACCCATTGTGATTTGGGGAAGTTTTCGATTCCGGCCGTCGCCGTGGTATGGGGATTGCTGTCGGCGCTTTCCGCCGCGTTTTACACCGTGCAGCCGAGGCGCATGATCCAAAAGTGGAGGGCGACTCTCATCATCGGCTGGGGCATGCTCGTCGGCGGGATCGTTCTCTCCGCGATCTGCCCGCCTTGGAATTTTACGGGACGTTGGGACGGTCTGGCGGTGATGATTTATGTGTATATCATCCTTTGCGGCACGGTCATGGCCTTCGGCTGCTACCTCGGCAGCCTGAAATATATTCGCCCCACGGAGGCGAGCATCCTGGGTTCCATTGAGCCGCTGACGGCGATCCTGCTTTCCGTTTTGATGCTGCATATCCCTTTCGGATTTATGGACGTCCTCGGCTCCGCTCTGATCCTGTCCACGGTGTTTCTGCTGGCGGGGACGAAGGAGGAAAAATAGTCCTGCAGCATGGAGGATGAGGAGGTCAATATGAGGCTTTTTCTTGCGATTCAGTTTGACGAGTCGATGGTGCGGGCGTTGACGGAGTTCCAGGAGAAACTTCGGGCTTTCGGGGTGCGGGGACGGTTTCCGCCGCCGGAAAATCTGCATCTGACGTTGGCGTTCATCGGAGAATATGCCGTGCCGGAAGCGGTCATGGACGCCGCTTCGTCGGTAACCTTCCGGCCGGTCTGGCTGCGTCTCGACGGCGTCGGGAGTTTTGGGAATCTCTACTGGGCGGGACTTGAGAAAAACGAGGCGCTTGTCTCTTATGTGAAAAAGCTGCGCGGCGCGTTGGCGGCCCGGTCGATTCCTTACGACCGCAAGCGGTTCTCCCCGCACATCACGCTGGTGCGGAATGCCGTCTTTCAAGGGGAATCGCAATGGCCGCAAATTAATCCGCCGAAGGGAGAAACGGAGGCAAAGGGCGTTTCCCTGATGCGCTCCGATCGGGGCAAGCACGGCATGATCTACACGGAAATCGGCTGGATCGGAAGGGAATAAAAATCTGCAATGTTATAGGCTTCCCCTATGGGGACGGCGACGGCCCTCGAAATAATCCACCGGATGTTATGGCCTCGAGAGGAAGGCAGGGACCTGGCTTTGCCACAACCTAATTCGCAAAAATGGGCTAAAGTTGAAATTATCAAGAGGCAGAATCGCGGGATAAACAATCTGACAAGTTATTCTGAGCTTTCACCGCGGAATCCCGGCTCCGCAGAGCCCTTGGGGAGTCAAGAGGGGCTTGCCCCTCTTGTGGGAGAGGATACAAAGGAGAGGGCGACGCCCTCTCCTTTGATTATTTACACAATGATCAACAGTCGTACAAGTCAAAGCCAAAACCAAAACCTTTCGGACATAATCTTGATTTTGCCGAATAAAAAGCATCCCTTACGGACGATTCCATAAGGGATGCTTTTATTGTTAAATCTTAGAACTGGAACTTCTTCAGCTCGTTCTGCAAACCCGTTGCGAGCTTGGCCAACGAGGTGCTGGCGGACAAGATCTCGTCAGAGGAAGCGGACTGCTCTTCCGCCGCCGCCGAAACAGACTGCATCTCGTCGGCAACGCGCTTCGCGCCGTTGTCGATGTTCTGCATCTCGCGAGCAACGCCTTCGGCTTCTTTTGCGACGCCTGTGACCGACGCCGACATGGCCTGCACTTTCGCAGAAACCTGCTCGATGAGTTGCTGGATATGGTCGAACACGTCGCGCAGCGCTTCGACGGACTGCGCGCCTTCGACGACCGCCGTGCGGCCTTCCTGCATCGCGGCGACCGCGCTGCTGGTGTCGTTCTGGATGGCGCCGATCAGGTCGGCGATTTGCTGCGCCGCCGTCTGGGACTGCTCGGCCAGCTTCCTGACTTCTTCCGCGACGACCGCGAATCCGCGGCCATGCTCTCCGGCGCGCGCTGCCTCGATAGCCGCGTTCAGCGCCAGGAGGTTCGTTTGTCCCGCGATGCCCGCGATGGTGTCGACGATCATGCCGATTTCCTTCGAGCGTTCGCCGAGCTTGTCGACGAGTTCCGCGGTTTCCTGCACGGTATTTTCGACGTTCTTGATCTGCGACACGGAGGAAGCGACCTCCCCGCTGCCGCTGGAGGCTTCCTGCGCCGCCGAGTTGGAGTTCTCTGCGACTTGCTGTGCCTCGATGCGCATGCCTTCCACAGCGCCCGAGATCGTATCGATGCGCTCCTTGCCGCTGTCCACGGCTTCCTGCTGAACCGCGACCTGCGAGGAGGCCTCGGTGACGTTCTCCGCGACCTGCAGGGCGGCTTTCGCCGTCTGGGAGGAGTTCGCGGTCAGCTCTTCCGCCGCCGCCGCAATTTGGGTTGTGGATTCAGCGACTTCTTTCATGAACTTGTTCAGCGACTCGCGCATATCGAACAATGCGCGCTGGGCGTCGCCGAATTCGTCGCCGCGATTCGTGCGCTCGCCCGTCCGATGGAAATTGCCGTCCTTCAGCTTGTCCGCGAGATCGATCATGTCGGCCAGCGGCGTCGTGATCGCCTTGATGAGCATGACGGAGAGGGCGATCAGGATCACGACGGCGACGAGGGTGATTATCGTCATGGAAACGACGGCAGCCTTGTTGTCTTCGTTGTTCTGCGCCGCGATAGCCGCCGCGTGTTCCTCGGTGGCCTTCAGGAGCTTCGCGAGACCGTCGCGGAGGGTGACCGTCGCCTGCTTCATGCTGCGGTTGTATTCGGCAAGGCCGGTGGCGGTGTTGCCCGACTCGGCGGCCTTCATGGTGCTTTCATAGGACGCGCGGTATTTCTGCCACGCCGACTTGCACTGGGTGACCTGATCGGCAAGCCCCGGCATGGAGGCCGCCAGTTTCTCGTAATTGCCCCAGGTCTTTTCGAAGTCTCCAACCTTCTTGTCCGCGCCCTTTTTGACTTCCGCATAGCGGGCAGGGTCGGCGATGGCCTGATAGGTGCGCACCTGGATGACGCGCATGGCCTCGATCTCGTCGCCGAGAAGCGCGATGGCCCGCAGGTTGTTCTCGTACATATTGGTCATGTCGTTGCCGGCTTTGGACAGTCCGGACCATCCACGGAATCCGATGACTGCCATGCCGATCAGGGAAATCAGGACAAGCAGAAGAATCTTGAAGGAAACCTTTACATTGTTCATAAGAAATTGTCCTTTCTGTGGGGGCGTAATTTTCGTAAGTTCCTGTCCCTCACGGTGGTTATGTGTAATTATAGGTTATTTAAAGCAAAAAAGCAAACAAAATTGCCCGAAAAATAAGGGAACGGAATTTTTAAAAGACGGAAGGATTTTAGACGGGTCATGTCGAATAACCATTTATCATTTATTGACGGTGCGTTCTTTTGACGATTGACGGCGGTTTTCGTTGCTGGGGGCGTCCGGCGGGAAGAGGTGGACACATGGACAACACGGATAAAAAGATTCTCATCGTGGACGATGATGAGACGAGCCGGTCTTTGCTCCGTCAAGTGCTGGGCGACTGCACGAAAATTTATGAAGCGGCGGACGGCGTAGAAGCGCTCGCTTTTCTGGAGAGAAATCCCGACACGGCGTTGGTGTTCTTGGACGTACTGATGCCGCGCATGGACGGCATGGAATTGCTGCTCCGCATGAGGCTCTCGCCGAGCATGCGGGAAGTTCCCGTCATCATGCTCTCCGCCTCGCCGGAAGAGGATATGAACTACCGGGGGCTGTCGCTGGGGGCTACGCGCTTCGTTTATAAGCCGTACCGGACGGCATTGCTTCGGGAAATGGCGGATCAGCTGCTGGCGATGGAGCAAAAAGAAGTGGTCATCGAACCGGGGAGCATCGACGAGGTCGTATTGTCCCGGAGCCAGGCTCTCGACAGCGGTATTATCGTATTGACGCCGACGGCGGAAGGCACGCTTTCGACGGCCTATTTCACGCCGGCGTACGCCAGATTCTGCGGCTATACGGTGCAGGAATACGAGTCGCTGATTGCGTCGGGCACCGATCTTGCGGTCACGATTGCCGACGGTCATTTTGACAGTTTCCGCATGTCGGTAGGCATGATCGCCGAGGAAAAGATGCCCATGTCCTTCTATCTTCATATACAGCGGCAGGATCGCCAGCTCTTGACGCTGTCCTGCGTCGGGCAGTATTTCGGGATGGAAGGCAATCGGCCTATCGTTTGTCTGATTGCGGAAACGCAGGAATTGGAGACGGAGCGGGGGTCGACTGCCGAAATGGACGACGAGCGGCTGGACCGGCTGACCGGCATCCTGTCGCAGGATGCTTTTTTCCATGCGGTGCGTCGTTTCCTGGACGAGAACGCCGAGGAGAAATGCCTGCTGGTGACCTGCGACGTGGATCGTTTCAAGATCGTCAACGACGTTTACGGCACCAAGGTCGGCGACAGCATCTTGATCCAGCTCGGGGCGGTTTTCTTCCGGGAGACCTTGGGGAAGGGCGTTTGCGGGCGCCTTCGCGCCGACGTTTTCGCGTTCTGCATGAGAGAAGAAGATTTCGATCTGGAGTCGCTGCTGCAAAATGAGCGGTTCCTTTCCGACAATTTGGGCCTTTCCTATAATCTCGTCATTCATAACGGCATCTATCCGATAACCGATCCGTCGGCAGAGGTTTCCGTCATGTGCGACCGCGCCAATCTGGCACGCTCCACCATCAAGGGCGACTACAGGAAGCGCTATGCTTATTACGACGAGCCCATGCGGGCGGCGATCATTGCCGAGCAGGAGATTCTCAACGATATGGAGGCGGCGCTCGAAAGCGGCGCATTCGTGCTTTACCTGCAGCCGATTTACAGCCTGAACTTTGAAAAGCCTGTCAGCGCCGAAGCCCTCGTGCGGTGGCAGCACCCGGAGAAGGGGCTTATCGAGCCGGGGAAATTCATCACCTTGTTTGAGCACAACCGATTCATTACGAATCTCGATCATTATATGTGGGAGATGACTTGCCGCTACCTTGCGGACAGACGGAAACGGGGATTGGCGAATATTCCCATTTCGGTCAACGTATCCCGAATCAATTTATTCCAGCCGGATCTGGCCGACGAATTGCTGAGGCTGCTGAAAAAATACGATCTTCCGACGTCCCTGCTGCGGCTGGAGATTACGGAGACCGCCTATATGGACAATCCCGAACAGCTTATCACGGCTTCCGACAATCTCCGCAGAGCGGGATTCAAAATCATGGTGGACGATTTCGGCAGCGGGTATTCTTCGCTGCACATGCTGAAAGATATTCCCCTCGACATCCTGAAGCTGGATATGCGATTCCTCACCGATATCGAGCCTTCGTCCCGCGGCGCCGCCATCTTGCTCGGGGTCATCCGGATCGCCCAGAATCTCGGCATGGTTACGGTGGCCGAAGGGGTTGAGTCGATGTTCCAGCTGGAATTCCTGCGTGCCGCGGGTTGCGACAATATCCAGGGATTCTATTACGCAAAGCCGGTTCCGATTGATGAATTTGAGGCGTTTTTGGACAACAGTCCTATTCTTGTCTGAAAGAGGAAAGAAACGGGACTGCCGCGTATTTGAAATATGCGACAGTCCTTTGCTTTTGCCGAAAAATCCCTCGGCAGCTTTGCGCAACGATGGATTCTTGCGAAAAAGAAAAATATTATGAATTTTGTTTTAAAATATTCTAAAATGTGGTATAATATGAACGCTTGGCGAACGCGAGCCGGAGGCGAAGCGTGAGCTTAGCGAGAATATATGCCCTTGTGGTATAATACTACCGTTAGGCAGTGCATTGCGGTTCAGAAATAACCGGGCGCTGCGCTTATTTTCATCGGCAAGGAGGTCTCGCCGTGTCTGTTTCCGCAGCTTCTTATGATTCTTTGCGCGCTTTATGCAGGAAAAACAATCCCGCGCCGGACGATTGGCGGCGGGCTCTTT
>JAEEGI010025246.1_pt1 | contig 11530 bp, 7 predicted proteins | sample 8958751 | NCBI WGS metagenome assembly JAEEGI01 (sample SAMN16246545, study PRJNA631951) | gut metagenome | biome: gut microbiome; feature: rumen; material: KS-attached | host: Bos | place: Iran: Karaj | collected 2018-10 | reverse complement strand
TATAAGAACCATGAACAGCATACATGGCAGATAAAGGAAGGGGTTTGTCTATCAGTCCGCCTCGGATAATGTAGGAAAAGGTGCCGACATAAGGAATGAAAATCTGTTGATGTATTCTCAATTTGTATTCATTGAAGGCAAAATCACTTTTCAAAAAACCTTTTATACCTCGGGTATAGGTAAATTCTATGGTAGGGTAGTTGTCTTTTTCGTTCAATGTAAATGTGTTAGATGTCAAAATCATACGGCTGAAAGAGAACTTTAAACTGCATCGGAGCAAAGCCATAGAATAATTGAATCTTTTGTTGCTTTCGGTTTGTAAAGGTAAAAAACTATAGTTGTAGCCGGTTTTGTTTTTTTGATAAGAAAATAAGATAGTTGCTTGCAGTTGTCTGGTTATTAAAGAACTAATCCCGATTTCGCTTTTGAAAATATTGTCATAATAAACAGACGGAATGTTATTTAACCATTTTAGCGAGAAAGAATATTTATTGGAAAAAGAGTTGTCGAATTCTGCTCCCGCTGATATTAAATCGTAAGTGATGCCGGCAAAAACAGAGGTATTCCATTTTCTATTCACTTTAAAATCCACGTCCATACCGGCTTTCCATGTTTTGTCTTTGAAGCCGTAGCCGATAAATCCACCTACAGTCATCCATGTCAGCATACGGCTATTGGTATGTAGTCCGAATCCCAATCGGCAACCTTCGTGTTTGTTGATGGCTAAAATGCGGGGTACGTCAAGGTCGAAAATCCAGATGGGCACATGACCTGACGAAATAGCACGAATTGCATAAGTCATTTTTTCTAATTTCAGTTCTTGGGAGATGGTATCCCATACTAAATAGGTTTGTTCTTCCTTGGCAGTGATGGAGTCGGTGCGATATAATGTTAAAATAGAATCGTTATCACAAGTTTTTTTATTGGGAATGTCGTCTGTGTATAAACCGCCACCGATAAATATATTGTTTTTTATTTTTGTGCCAATTTCTATATCATAATAGGTGGAGGAAAAATATCCTGTGAGCGGATAAGAAGACATAATATCAACATTAATGCTGATTTTTACATTGTTTTTGCTTGGAAACCAATATTCATTATCTATTTTTTGGTAGTTTTGTTCTATGACAATGTTAATCATCTTACCATCATAGATAGGTGACAACATGATGTTTTTTACAGCCCAATGGTCGCTTGTTATTTGCATGCTCCCTGAAATGGCTTTAAATTTAAAATGTGGTTTCGGTTGGAATGAAATGGTATATATAGTGTCGTTGCCGGAAATGGTGCTATCTTCCAGATAGAAATTGTAATGTTGGAATCTTTTGTCAAACAATGGATTTTCAAATGGTTTTCCTAATATGATAATATGTTGGTCATAAAACGAAAATGAATGCATTTCGGTTGTTAACAAGTGCATGATTGGGTCGGAAAAGCCTGAAATTTTTGAGGCGAGTATTTTTTCATAGTTTTTGTCAATTCGTTTATGGATTTTTTCTATGACCGATTCCATCATGAAAAGATGTTGCTTGCTCAGTAAAGCATATAGTTTTAGATCCTCTTCGGTAACACGATAGAGCGTGTCTAAAAAGGCGGCATTGGTAAGACTATCTATGATTACATCGGAAGAAAAGATAGATTTGGAGTAGTATTTACATTTATAAGAAGAATAGTGTTGAGGATTGTTGTCGGTCATTTTTTCGTGCACTTTTTTCAAAATGGCAAAGGCGGGATTTTCACCTGCTTTGAAATCAAAATTGTTCATTTGAATGACATTTTCTGACAGCAAAATGACTAATTTTTTTTGACGGTCAACTTTTATATGCTGTGTTTTGTAGCCGATGCAACTCACATGAATAGAGTCGAAACCTTGGTTTGTAGAAAGGGAAAATCTGCCTTCTTTGTCGGTAATGGTACCTCTGTTTTGTTCTGACAACCAAATGTTTACTTGTGATAATGGTTCACCCGTCAGGGAATCTTTCACCACTCCCGATACTACATTGCGTTGGGCGAAAACACCCCACGAAATAAATAGATACAATACGACCAATAAGCACTTTCTCATCAATTTGCAAAGATAGTATTTTAATTAAAGCAAAAAAATAAAAATTATTTTTTGATTTTTACTTTTTTTTCATTTTAATTATTTATTTTTGCATTTTGAAATTAATTTAATTATTTACTAAAAAATAGAGAAATGAAAAGAAATATGTTTGTATTTGCAACCATGTTTGTTGCAGCATTAGCATTCACATCTTGTGGTGATGACAAACCCGGCGGTGGCGGAGATGATCCGGACAATGGCGGTGGTAAAATAGAAAATGTTGGTGGTACACTTACCTATATGGATGAGTCTTTTGAACTGACAGATGCTTGCCAACACAATGAAGGAAAAACTTATAATGATCAAGAATTTCCAAGAAATTACATAAACTTATATTTGTACAAAAAAGTTTTAGTTGAACATGAGGGTAGTACTTATTATGATACACTTCACTATATCAACGTAGGCATGTTCTGTAATGAAGATATGCTTACGGCAGGTACTTATAATTTTGAAATGACTGCAGGTCAATATACTTGGTTGAATTCTCATGTATGGGCTTTTTATGGATTTGGATACAATGCACAACCTCGTGGTGAAGTATTCCAAGAATCTGGTGTATTTACCGGAGATGTTGTATTAGAAAAGAGTGGTGACAATTACAAGGTAAAAATAGATTGGACAGATAAAAACGGCAAAAAACTTACTGCCTCTTATTATGGTCCTATTCCAACAGGAGTAACACCTTTGATAGATAGATAATCTATAAAAATAAAAATGATATAAAAGTCGTGCTTATAGCACGGCTTTTTTTATGAAAAAAAATAATTGTTTTGGATTGTTAGAAAAACTAAAAGTTTTTTTATACCTTTGCAAATTCATTTTTTGACATTAATAAAAAAATACATATAAACTATGAATTATATATCAGATAGAATTATGCAGATGTCTGCATCAGAGACATTGGCAATGACACAATTGGCAAGAGAACTCAAAGCACAAGGAAGAGATGTAATCAGTTTGAGTATCGGTGAGCCAGATTTTAATACTCCGGAAGTAATAAAAGAAGCCGGTAAAAAAGCCATTGACGACAATTTTACTCACTATCCTCCTGTTCCGGGTTATGCTGATTTGAGAGATGCTATCAGCAAAAAATTCAAACGTGACAACAATTTGGATTATAAACCTGAACAGATAGTAGTGTCAACCGGAGGAAAGCAAGCCATCTATCAAGCCGTGATGGCCACTGTCAACCCCGGTGACGAGGTGATTATTCCGACTCCGTTTTGGGTGTCTTACAAAGAAATAGTAAAAGTGGCAGGCGGCAAATGTATTTATGTAAAAACCAAACTTGAAAATGATTTCAAAGTTACCGCCCAACAATTAGAAGAAGCCATCACCGAAAAAACAAAATTGATAATGTTCAGCAGTCCTTCCAATCCAACAGGTATGCTTTATACACATGATGAATTGAAAGCTATTGCAGATGTGGTGGCAAGACATAAAGAAATTTTGGTGATGTCGGATGAAATTTACGAACACATCAATTTTGTCGGCAAACACGAAAGTATTGCCCAATTCAACGAAATTTACGAGCAAGTAATTACCGTAAATGGAGTGGCAAAAGGTTTCGCCATGACAGGTTGGCGTATTGGTTTTATCGGTGCTCCGACTCCGATTGCCAAGGCATGCGAAAAATTGCAAGGACAAGTAACATCTGCCACTTGTTCTATCGCACAAAAAGCGGCATTAAAGGCTATGCAATTAAATCCTGCTGAAAGCGAAGATATAAAATTTATGAGAAATAAATTTTTAGAAAGAAGAGATTTGATGTATAAATTGTTGCAAACTGTTCCTGATTTTGAAGTACGTTTGCCGCAAGGTGCTTTCTATTTCTTCCCGAAAGTCAATAAATACTACGGTAAAAAATACGACAAATATACTATCAACAATAGCAATGATTTGTGTATGTATATTTTGAACGAAGGCAATGTGGCATTGGTGCCGGGAGTTGCTTTTGGTGACGATGACTGCATACGTTTCTCTTATGCAACTTCTGAAGATTTGTTGATAGAAGCTGTTAAAAGAATTAAAGAAGTGTTGGCAAAATTGCAATAAATTTTGCTAAAAAATTGAAAAATAGCAAAAAATAATCGTCAGTATTGACGATTATTTTTTTTGTGACAGACATTTGGCAAGAAAAATTGTAGTAAAGAGTTGTTTTGTACAATATTTTTACAATTTTTGCGTAATAAACTTATATAAGATTTTTCATGAGAAAAGGGCTATTAATACGGATTTTTGTTGTTTGTCTGCTGTGTGTTCCGTATGCTTCAGTAGGGCAGCATTTGGCAAAAATCTTTGGCAAAGTTACCGATGAAAACGAACTGCCGATAGAGGCTGCCAATATTATAGTCCTTCAAGAAGACCATATAGGCACATCTACCAACGAGGCCGGCAGATATGAATTGTTGGTGCCGCACGACCAAAAAATAGTGGTGCAGGTGTCTTGTATCGGTTATGGCGAAATACAACAAGAGATTGTAGTAGCCAAAGGCAAACGACAACAATTAGATTTCACTTTAAAGACAGAAGTCATCACCATGGCGGATTTTCAGTTGAGTGAAAAATATAGTATTACCGACCAAGATTTAAAGCCGATAAATCCGAAAACATTAGCACACTTGCCCGGTGTCGGTCAAGGAGTGGAGGCATTGATAAAATCGGGAGGTTTGGGCGTTTTTTCTTCCAATGAAATGACATCACAATACAATGTTCGAGGTGGCAATTACGATGAAAATCTCATCTATCTCAATGGTATAGAAGTGCACCGACCGCTATTGATACGTTCCGGCAATCAAGAAGGATTGAGTTTTGTCAATCCCGATTTGGTATCAGCTATCAATTTTTCTCCGGGAGGTTTTGATGCATGCTATGGTGACAAGATGTCATCGGTTTTAGATGTACAATATAAAGGGCCGGCACGTTTGGGCGGAAGTATTTCGGCAAGTTTGTTAGGAGCAACGGGACATTTTGAAGGTATTTCCAAAGATCAAAAATTTTCTGTTTTGTTGGGAGCCAGATACCAATCGAATGCTTATGTATTCAACAAAATGCAGACTTCCGGTGACTATAGACCAACTTTTACAGATGTGCAATTGTTGTTAAATTACCGTCCAAGCGACAAAGTGGAAATTTCTTTGTTTGGCAATTATGCACGAAATATCTATCGTTTTATTCCCAAAGAACGCAGTGCCACTATCGGTACTATCAACGATGCAATAAAATTGACGGCTTATTTCGAAGGACAGGAAGTAGATGCCTATCAAACGGTGTTTTCTGTTTTTAGCGTTAAACACAATATCAACGAAAATCATTCAATACGCTATAATTTATCGTATTTCTTCTCTTTGGAGAAAGAAACTTTTGACATTCTAAGCGAATATTTTTTAGCTGATGTAAATACTTCATTTGGAGATGACTATGGGGAAGAAATATCTTCACAAGCAGTTGGAGCGGAATTGCATCACGGACGTAATTTCTTGGCATTTCATCTCTGCAATGGAGAAATACAAGGCACACACCATTTGCCAAAAAGAAATACACTTTCGTGGGGTGTGAAAGTGCAGGGGGAATTTATTACCGATGCTTTAACAGAGTGGAAAATAAAGGATTCGGCAGATTATACACCTGCACATTTTAATATTCCGGGTGATTCTGTAGCCTTGGACGATAGCATTAGAATAATAGATATTTATAGTTATTTAAAAAGCGATAATGCTTTGAATTCGTTGCGAACCAGTGGCTTTATTCAAAACAAATGGACATTCGGTGGCGACAAACATCAATTTTCGTTGATAACAGGAGTTCGTTTTACCTATTGGACTTTCAATAACGAATGTTTGGTCATGCCGAGGATACGTTTTGTCTATCAGCCACAATGGAAAACAAAAACATCGTTTTATGCGGCTGTAGGCATGTATGGACAGCCTCCTTTTTACAAAGAAATGCGAAATAGTGAAGGTGTTTTAAATAAGCATATTCAATCGCAGCAATCTTATCATTTTATATTAGGCAGTGATGTCTTGTTCAAAATCGCCAAGCGACCATTTAAATTCTCCGGAGAAATCTACTATAAATTTTTAGATAAGTTGATATCTTATTCTTTAGACAATGTCCGAGTGATTTATTCTGCGGAAAATGATGCCAGAGGATATGCTTATGGTTTGGATGTAAAATTGAGTGGAGAGATAGTCCATCATTTGGAATCATGGATTTCTATGTCTATAATGAAAAGCATGGAGACATTTGATGGTGGAAAAACTTATACTCCTCGACCAACAGACCAAAGAATAAGTTTTAATTTGTTCTTCCAAGACAGAGTGCCTAAATTACCTATGCTGAAGGCACATATCAACTTGGTGTATGCAACTGCATTGCCCTATAGTTTTCCGACTAAAAAGACCTACGATCGGCGTTCTACCGCTTATTTTAGGACTGATATCGGTTTTTCGTGGCAGTTTATGGATGAGGCAACTCGTTTGAGTAAGTATAAGACTTTCAATTTTATAAAAGCAGCCTATTTGACAGCAGAAATTACCAATTTGTTTAACTATAATAATATTTTGTCCTATACTTGGATATCCGACCTCAATAATAGGTATTATGCTATGCCTAATTATTTGTCACCGAGATTGTTTAATGTAAAAATCCGTTTTGAATTTTAATATGACAGCATTAGAAGCCAAACAACGTATTGAAGAATTAAGTAAAGAAATTCACGCTCATAATTATAAATACTATGTGCAAGCCGAACCCACTATCAGCGACTACGATTTTGATATGTTACTCAATGAGTTGATAGCTCTTGAAAAACAATTTCCGGAATTGATTGCTCCTGATAGTCCGACACAAAGAGTGGGAGGCGAAGTTACCAAACAATTTAAACAGGTTACTCATAAAAATCCTATGCTGTCACTGGGTAATACCTATTCAAGAGAAGAATTGTTGGAGTTTTTTTCAAGAGTGGAGAATGGTTTAGGAATCAAAAATATAGATTATGTTTGTGAATTAAAGTACGATGGTGTTGCCATTAGTTTGCATTATTTGGATGGTTTGTTGGTACAGGCTGCTACACGAGGCGATGGTATTCATGGTGATGATGTTACTGCTAATGTAAAAACCATCAGGTCGGTACCATTGCGATTGCAAGGAAATTATCCACATGAATTAGAAGTGCGTGGAGAAATTATCATGCCTCACAAAAGTTTTGAAAAACTCAATCAAGAACGAGAAGATATTGGTGAGCCGCCATTGGCTAATCCTCGCAATGCAGCCGCCGGCAGTCTGAAATTACAACAATCAACACAAGTTGCCAAACGTGGGCTGGATTGTTTTTTGTATTTTGTATATGATGATATTAACAATATCAATACGCATTATGCTAGCATTCAGGAGATTGGAAAATATGGATTTAAAGTAACTCCTTATATAAAAATCTGCCATCAAGTGGACGAAGTGTTTGATTTTATTGATTTTTGGAATGAAGAAAGAAAAAAATTGCCTTTTGACATTGATGGAGTGGTTATAAAAGTCAATCAATTTGATTATCAACGACAACTTGGTTTCACTGCTAAAAATCCGCGTTGGGCTATCGCCTACAAATTTAAAGCCGAGCGAGTGAAAACAGATTTATTGTCAGTTAGTTATCAAGTGGGTCGAACGGGAGTGGTGACACCGGTTGCTAACCTAAAACCTGTAGAATTGGCGGGTACGATTGTCAAACGTGCCACCATGCACAATGCCGATTTTATCAAAGAAATGGATATTCACGAAGGGGATGCTGTCTATATTGAAAAAGGAGGGGAAATTATTCCGAAAATAGTGGCGGTAGATGTAAATAGTCGTAGTGCCGACAAGCGTCCGGTGCCATTTATTACACATTGTCCGGATTGTGGAACATTGTTGGTCAGAAACGAGGGCGAAGCCGGTTATTATTGTCCTAATAGTGTAAATTGTCCGCCACAGATAAAAGGGCGTTTAGAGCATTTTATCGCTCGAAAAGCCATGAATATTGAAGATTTGGGAGAAGAGAAAATAGCTCTTTTGTATGAAAAAGGTTTGGTGAAGACCATTGCAGACTTTTATCACCTGCAGTATCTCAATTTGTATGGATTGACCAAACGAACTATATCTGAAACAGACGGCAAGGAGCGTTTAATATCTTTTAAAGATAAGACTGTGGAAAACATACTTAATGGTATTGAAAAATCGAAAAATGTTCCTTTCGAAAGAGTCTTGTTTGCTTTGGGAATCCGTTTTGTCGGAGAAACGTCTGCGAGAAAAATTGCTCGTCATTTTGGCAATATTGATGCTTTGTCGCATGCTACTTTTGAACAGTTGATAGAGGTGGACGATGTCGGTGAAAAAGTTGCCAATAGCATATTGGAATATTTTGCCACTCCTGAGAATCTGGCATTGATAGAAGACTTGAAGCAGGTGGGTTTGCAGTTTGAAATAAAAGGTGGCAGTCAGCCGGTTTCCAACAAGTTGGCGGGTATGACGATTGTTGTCAGTGGCTCGTTTGCCACTCCTGCCAGAAGAACGGAAATAGAGCAGTTGATAGAGGAGCACGGAGGAAAAAAAGGTAGTTCTGTCAACAAAAAAGTCAATTATATAGTAGCGGGTGAAAATATGGGACCGAGCAAATTAGAAAAAGCCCGACAATTGGGCATATCCATCATCTCTGAAGCCGACTTTATGCAGATGATAGAGCAAGAGTAGGTGGTTTGAAAAAATATTTTTTCAAAAAAAAGATTTATTAGATAAAAAAGTTGTACCTTTGCATTCTTGTAATAGCAGACGTGTATGGAGGAAAAATCTTACTTCAAGCAGTTTGATATTGGTTTTCAATCTATGAAAATCGGACAGCATTTTCAAGATTTGAAAATTACCAATGAGTTCTTTGAAATGTATGAAAATGACGTTGTTACAGATGCAAATATAGACATTCATATTGATATTGAGCGTTTGGAAAACATGGTGATAATGCATTTTCATTTTAGCGGTACGCTCACATCTACTTGTGATTTGTGTTTGGAAAAAGTGATCATTCCGGTGGAAAAAACTGAAAAATTGATACTAAAAATTGTAGAAGCACCACAAGAGAGTGATGATGAAAATATATTTTATGTAACTGAAAAAGAACATAGTTTCAATGTGGAGCAGATTACATATGAATATATCATGATGTCGCTACCGATGAAGATAGAACATTCAAACGAGGGAGAAGACAGATGCAATCCTAAGATGTTGGAATTGCTACGACAAGCAGAAAAAAAACCGGAAACTACCGAGATAGATAGTCGATGGGAAGCATTAAAGAATTTGAAATTAGATAGTTAGAAATATAAACAAATTAAAAATTATAAGTCATGCCAAATCCGAAAAGAAGACATTCAGCAACAAGAAGAGATAAGAGAAGAACGAATGATAAGGCAGTAGCTCCTCAATTGATGGAGTGCTCAAATTGTGGTGCCGCAGTGATGTACCATCACGTATGTCCTGAATGTGGTTACTATCGTGGAGAATTAGCTATAGAAGTTAAAAATGTAGCTGAAGCTTAAAAAAAAGTTCTTTTAAAAGATAAAAAACCGAACTATTAAGTTCGGTTTTTTGTTTTTCAGATTGCAACAAAAAAAATGTAGTGGTTTTAGAAGTGGAAAACTTATCATCGGAGAGTAGGTTGATATTTTTTTTTGTCAATAAAATTTTGTTGATTTGCATATTTCAACCAATATTTACCACTTTTTTGTAACGTTATGTAATAAATTTTGAAAAAAAATCTATCAAATAGGACGGATTTAAAAAGAAAATTTGTATTTTTGCAAAATCGTTTTCTAAATGTTATAACTAAAACTTATTCAAATGAAAAAGAATTTTATTTTGTTTTTATTTTGTTGCCTGTCAGTTTCCCTCTGGGCGACAAGTGCCGGAAATTTAAGAATTATCAATACGGGAACTAGTTCTACCGAACCCAAAGGCGGTTGGAATATGGGTATCGGGGAAAAAGGTGTTACCTATACCATCACTGCTGCCACCATTTCCAGTTTGTTGGATTCCAATTTAAACAATCTCACACTTGGTTTTGACACCATTTTTATCAGTGGAAATGTAGTTATTAATAGGTCAAATGCATCAACTGACCAATATTTGCGTTTGCAAACCAATGATTATCAAACTGGTGCTATTATATTTGAAAATGGAGCTTCTTTGACCATACAAACAAGTGCAAGAGTTCAATCTTATATAGTGATTTCTACAGGAAATCTTGGTGGTACACCTCAACTTACAGCCACACAAGTAAAGCTTTCCAATGCAGGCAAAGCTTACCAAAGAATTAACATGACAGGTTTTACCAATTGGCATCAATGGCAGATTGACACTCTGTTGGCACATGCCGACAAGGTAGGTCCGGATATTGGCAATGGTGCATACGATTTTACCAACAACACACAGTTTACCATAGACAGCAATCATGTTTTTTCTATGAAAGCCCTCACCTCATTCCAAGGTAAAACAATGGGATTTAAAAATATGGATAGGGGAGGCACATTGTTGCCGGGTACTTTCGAATTGGGAGCCTATCCTGACAGTTTTTATGTTGACTTGTCCAATGCAGACGGCATCCGTTTCAAAGTTAATTTGCAAGGCAGTGCATCCAATTTTAATATTGGATTGTCCAATTGTTTGAAAGAAAACGGATGGCATGTGTATTGCTTTGAATATTACGTATATAACATTCCTTTCACAGCTGTAGATAAAGATGGTTATGTAACTCTTCCATTTTCCGCTTTTGAAAAATTAGGTTGGAGCGGTGTATGGGACTTGTCGAAATTAATAGTGTTCATTATGGAGGTGAACGATGCTGCCACCAATACTGTCGTATCATTTAGCGATGTTCACGGATATAAGGTGATTACAGAAAATCAACCTTGTTTGACAGTGGGTAATATTCATGTAAACGGAGAATTGGTATTGTCTTCCGACGAAGGATATATACGCCAATTGCCGAATACTCGTATAGAAGCTTCTTCTTGCCAGATTGCCGGCGGAAAAAATGTGATATTAGCCAATGCAAACAATTACTTTGGCGAACCCGTCGTAGTAAACACTCCTTATGCATTCTTGCAAATGCAGTCCAAAACGAGCAACAGCAGCACATATCATTTTAATGCACAAACTATTTCCCAGCATAGTGTCAACGAAGTATGGATAGATAATGTTAGCCAAGGAACTGCCTTGAGTACTACTTTAACCACACAAGACACCCTTACACATACTTATGAAATATGTTACAATGCTTCCAATTGTACACTATCTACAGAACATTGGCAAGATGTCTGCAATGCAACAACAGCACAATTGATAGCAAGCGGTAGCGGAAAATCATCTCAATATCATTGGTATGATGCACAATTAACAGAC
>JAEEGI010025245.1_pt1 | contig 11531 bp, 10 predicted proteins | sample 8958751 | NCBI WGS metagenome assembly JAEEGI01 (sample SAMN16246545, study PRJNA631951) | gut metagenome | biome: gut microbiome; feature: rumen; material: KS-attached | host: Bos | place: Iran: Karaj | collected 2018-10 | reverse complement strand
CAACGCGCAGTGGGCCTACAACAAGCTGATCGCGCGCATCGCCGCACTGAAGCCCGACGACGGCGAACTGGACGAGGCGGCTTTCCTTGCCATGAAGGAAAAGTTCTGCAAGGCGCTCGACAGCGACCTGAACACCTCGCTCGCCGTGACGGCGCTCTACGACGTGCTGAAAGTCCCGACCAACGACTTCACCAAGCTCGCCGCGATCGCGGACTTTGACCGCGTGCTGAGCCTGAGCCTGATCGACAAGGCCGCGAAAAAGCGCGAGGAGCTCAAGAAGGAAGCTCTCGTCGCCGGCGAGTTCACGATCCTCTCCGAGAGCGGCGAGGCCGACCCGGAGGTCGAAGCGAAGATCCGCGCCCGCCAGGACGCGAAGAAGGCCAAAAACTTCGCCGAGGCCGACCGCATCCGCGACGAGCTCAAGGCCGCCGGGATCGAAGTGACGGACATCCCGCACGGCGCGAAATGGAAGCGCGTATAAGAAAGCGTATTTCGAAACAACGAAAAAAGGTCCGGAAGGTTTACATAACCTTCCGGACCTTTTTCATACCTTCAGCCCTTCAGCCAAAAAGGCCTTTCAATTTGTCAAAGAAATCCGAGGCTGAGCCGAAGAAGATCCTGAGCTTCTCGTAAAAGGTGACCGCTTTGTCCTTTGCCTCGCCGATGCGCCGGATCGTTTCCTGCGCCTGCTCGACGCGCTCGCGCAGTTCGCTCGGATTCAGCTTTTCCAGCGAGCGGCACAAGTCTATGAGCTGTCGGATCTGGCTGTCGCTGAGCGTCACGTTGTACTCGCCCGCGATGCTCTCGATCTCCCGGCGCAGCTCCTCGTCGCTCATCTTTTCGGTCTCGCTGAGCACCTCCTTGAGTCCGGAGATGATCTCCGTCGCGTCAAGGCTGCCGATCTGCTCGGCCAGCTCGCCGGTGATGGTCAGCTCCTGCGTGCCGACGGATTTGGCGATCTCGTCGAGCGTGTCGCCGGTGATGTGCTCGTAAGCCTTGTAGATGCCGGTCAGAGCGGCCGTGCCGCTGACCTCGAAGGGCGCGGCGACGACGATCTTCGCGTCCGAAATTCCCGCCGTGACGAGCGCGTTTTTGTACATCTCGGCCGTACACCAGTTGATGTTGTAGGTGTCCACGCTCAGACCGGCGCCCTCGTCGAGAAGCTGGACGTAGACGCAGGAGATCGCGTTCTTGCCGATCACGCTCTCCTCGACGAGCCCCTCGAGATAGCGGCGCTCCTCGGCGTTGGTGACCTTCAGCTCCTCCACGCTCCCGCGCTCGATCTCGAAGAGCTTATAGACTGTCTTGATCTGCTCCTCCGTCAGGTCCGCGCCGATCACGACGCGGCTCTCGTTCGCGGCGAAGGCCGGGACGGCAAGCGCCAGGATCAGCACAAGGGCGAGGATGATGGATGTGACTTTCTTTTTCAAACGGCGTTCCTCCTTTCCGGAGACAAAACGAATTGCGTATCAGCGGGAAAAAACACCCGCCGCGCTGTCGATCCTAGCACAGTTCGGCGCAGAAGAAAAGCGAGACGGGGAAAGATTAAGGATTATTCAGAAAAAGTTTACGGCGTTTTCACGAAATAATCATGTAAACTATATTATGTAAATAATATTATGTCAATGTTATTATGTAAATTTTCTTGCATAGCCGCAGCGGCGGCAAAGCGGCTCGACAGCGGTTTTTCGCGAAAAACCGTTATAGATCCGTCGCGCTCTTTCAGTTGACATAATTTCGTCAAAATCCTGTTCCAGCAGATTGCCCAGGGGCAGATCGCCCTCGTGATCGAGACAGCAGGGCACGACCGTGCCGTCGACGAGCACGCCGATCTGGTCGCGCAGACCGTAGCAGAAGCAGCGCTCTCCCCTGTCGGGCGCGTCCAGCGCCGGCCAGTCGAATTTGTCGTCCTCGGCCAGGAATATACGCTCCGCGAGCTTGACGCTCCGCGGGCTCTCCTCCCATGGCGTCGGGAAGCTCTCTTCGAGCAGACGCAGGATCTCGCCGTTGAGGCTCTCACGCCCGCCGCGGTTCCAGAGCCGCAGCTCGCAGATCTTTCCTTTTGCGGCGGCTTTGGCGGCAAAGCGCGCGCATTGGTTTACATAATCTTCGAGCCTGCCGCCTTCGTTGGCCTCGAAGGACTGCAGCGAGAGGTTGATCTTATATAAGGCCGGAGCGTCCGGAAGCTTCTGTCCCTTCTCGTCCAGCAGCGTTCCGTTCGTCGTGAGGATGACGCGGAAGCCCTTCTCCTCCGCGATCGCGAGGAAGCGGCCGAGCAGCGGGTGCAGCAGCGGCTCGCCCATCAGATGAAAATAGAGATACTGCGTCTTCCCGCGCAGCTTTTCCGTGAGCGCGGCGAACTCCGTCTCGCTCATGAAGCGCTTCTGCCTTTTCGTGCCGGGGCAGAAGCTGCAGGCGAGGTTGCAGACGTTCGTGATCTCCAGATAAACCCGTTTGAGCATAGTCTTTCCTTATCAAACAGGGGCGTTTGTCAACGCCCCTGTTTTCGTTTATTTGATCTCGGTGATCGCGCGCAGGCGCTTCGGATCGGTCTTGACGACGGCGCGGTCATAGGTCATCAGGCCGTTGATCTCGTCCTCGACGTCGCTCAGCTGCGTGTAGACCGCGGCGGCGAGGCCGCGCGCCTTCGCCGGGCGGATCTGCCCGTGATACAGCTCCTCCAGCGCGTTTTCAAGCCCTTCCGCGCTCTCGAGCTTTTTATAGCCGAAGCTCTTTCCGCCGAAGCAGTGCCCGTCGATCGCGCGGGCATAGCCCCCGAATTCGCTGAGCACGACCGCCCTGCCCTTTTTGTCCGCGCGGAAGCGGTAGGGGCGGAAATAGACGTGTTCGCTCTTCACGTCGCCGGCGCCCTGATCGTGCCAGCCGGAGGCGTGGTCGATCGTGCGGGTGTTGTCGACGAAGCGCACCGCGTCGGTCATCATCTTCGCGTCGAACTGGCCCCAGCCCTCGTTGAAGATCACCCACATGGCGATGCAGGGACAGTTGTAGAGCTGCGCGACCATGTCGATGAGCTCGATCTGGAATTCCTGCCTGCCGCCCGCATCGCTGCGGCCGAACAGGCCGTAGGCGTTGTCGCGCAGGTGGATCCCCGTCACGAGCGGCGCGGCGACCACGGCGGGGCTGTAGCGTCCGCCGCCGCAGGGCATGTCCTGCCACACCAGCATGCCCAGCCGGTCGCAGTGGTAATACCAGCGCAGCGGCTCGACCTTGATGTGCTTGCGCAGCATGTTGAAGCCGCTCTCCTTCGCCGTGAGGATGTCGCGCTGCAGCGCCTCGTCCGTCGGGGCGGTGTAGAGCCCGTCCGGCCAGTAGCCCTGATCGAGCACGCCGTTGTGGAAGTAGGGCTCGTTGTTCAGGAACAGCCGCGGCACGCCGTCGGCGTCCCTGTCGACGGAGAACTTGCGCATGGCAAAATAGCTCTGCACCTCGTCCTCGCCGCAGCTGACGGTGAATTCGTAGAGTCTGGGATGCTCGGGGCTCCAGGCCTCGAAGTCCGGGACGGGGATGCGGGCGGGCAGCTCATAGCTCTCGCCGCCGAAGTGGGCGAAGGCCCTCTCCGTCCCGACGATATCGGCCGTGACGTCGACCTCCGCGTCGTCGAAGAAGGGCGTGATGCGCAGCGCGCGGATATAGCTCTGCGGCACGGCCTCGAGCCACACGCTCTGCCAGATGCCGCTCTGCGGCGTGTACCAGATGCCGCCGCGCTTCGTCTTCTGCTTGCCGCGCGTGTGGAAGCCGCGGTCGGTGTCGTCCGTCACGCGGACGACGATCGAGAGCTTCCCGTCCGCGAGCGCGGAGCTCACGTCCGCCTCAAAGGACAGATAGCCGCCGACGTGCGTTGCCGCATGCTGCTCGTTGACCCACACGTCCGCGACCTGATCCACCGCGCCGAAGTGCAGGATCAGCCTCTTTCCGGCGAAGTCCTCCGGGACCGCGACCTCGCGCCGATACCACAGATACTCTCCCGGCTCAAGCCGTCTGCCCACGCCGGAGAGTTCCGTCTCCGGCGAGAAGGGCACGAGGATCGTGCCGTCGAAGCTCTCGGGGATCACCTTGCTGTCGGAGATCGCGTATTCCCATTCGCCGTTGAGGTTCATCCAATGCCCGCGGACCATCTGCGGGCGCGGATACTCCGGCAGCGGAGCGAGCCTGTCAACGGTATCGGTCCAGGGTGTTTTCATCTCACGGCCTCCTTTTTCTTTCGATCAGAACAGACCGGGGAAACCTCCCAGTCCGCCCTGCAGCTTCGCCATCGACTGGCTGGTCTTGTCGTCGGCCGCCTTGAGCGCGCCGTTGACCGCCGCGAGGATGAGATCCTGCAGCATCTCGACGTCGTCGGGATCGACGACCTCGGGATCGATGGTGATGCTCTCGAACTCCCGCGTGCCGGAGACCACGGCCTTGACCGCGCCGCCGCCTGCGGTGAACTCAAACTTGGAAGACTCCAGCTCCTGCTGCATCTTCAGGAAATCCTGCTGCATCTTCTGGGCCTGCTTCATCATGTTGGCCTGGCTGCCGCCGTAGCCGCCGCGAAATCCGCCTTTTGCCATTTCGTGTTCCTCCTGATTATTCCGTTCCGGATCGGCTCAGCCGATCACTCTTGTTTCGGGAAAGGCCTTGAGCTCGTCAAGGCTTCTGGTCTCGCGCGCCGTTTCGCTCAGTTCCCGCAGCACGGTGTTGACCGGTCTGCCCGTCAGCTCGGCGGCGCAGTCGGAGAATTTCTGCAGGATCTCCGCGCGGTTGAAGCGGTTGTAGACGAATCCGCCTTCCGCCTCGAGCGTCAGGACGCCGCCCTTGAGCCTGCCTCTGAACTTGCTCCCGTCGCCGGGATAGATGCGCATGTCGATCGGCAGGCGCGGTACGACGCGGCCGCAAAGCTCCTTCCAGAACTGCTCGCCGCCGTCGGCGGGCGCTTCGGGAGCGGGCTGCTCCGCGGGAGCCGCGCTCTTTTTCTCCTCCGGCTCCGGGCGCTTCTGCGTCAGGAAGGCGTCCTCAGGCTGCTCTTCATGAAACAGCTCGAGATCAAGCTCTTCCTCCTCCGCCTGCCCTTCCCGGGGCGGAGCCTGCGGCTCGTCCGGCTCATAAAAGCGCTCCTCCTCGCGGGGAGGCTCGTCAAAGCGCTCGTCCTCCTCCGGCTCGTCGATCGGAGCGCGCCGCACGGGAGCGGCGGCAAATTCGCCGCGCGCGAGCTGCTCCTCGATGCGGGACAGGCGCGCGTTGAAATCGGGCATGTCGAGCTTGAGAAGGCTGCTGCACAGCGTGACCAGGCACAGCTCGGCCGAACTGCGCGGGCTTCTCGACGCGCGCGCAGCGATCAGCGCGGACTGCAGCGTCTCCATCCCGGCGCAGAGCTCCTCGTTTGTCAGCTTCTGGCCGAAGCGGCGCAGCGCGGCAAGCTCGTGCCCGCCGGAGATCAGCTCCGCCCCGCCTTTGGGCGCCACGCGCAGCATCAGCACGTCGCGCATGAGCGTGAAAAGCTCGCCGAGGATGGCGACGGGGTCTTTCCCCTCCATCCACATGGCGGAAAAGGCCTTGAGCGCGGAAGCCGTGTCGTGCTCGACGATATATCCCAGCAGCTCCTCGATCCGCCGCTTGCCGGCAAGTCCCATCGTGGCGTAGACCGCGTCGACGTCGATCTTCTCATGCGCCGAGCACTGGTCGAGCAGGCTCAGCGCGTCGCGGACGCCGCCCTCGGCCAGGCGGGCGATCAGCTCGGCTGCCTCGCGGGTGAGTTCGAAGCGTTCTTCCCCGGCGATGTGCGCGACGTAGTCGGCCAGCTCCGCCGTTTCGATGCGGCGGAAGTTGTGGCGCTGGCAGCGCGAGAGGATCGTCGCGGGGACCTTCTGCAGCTCGGTCGTGGCGAGGATGAAGATCAAATGCTCCGGCGGCTCCTCGATGATCTTCAGCAGCGCGTTGAAGGCCGAGAGCGAGAGCATGTGCACCTCGTCGATGATATAGACGCGCTTCTTCACCGCCGCGGGAGAGAAGACCGCTTCCTCGCGCAGCGCGCGGACGTTGTCCACGCCGTTGTTGGAGGCGGCGTCGAGCTCGACCACGTCGAGGATCGAGCCGTCGGCGATGCCGCGGCAGGCGGCGCACGTCCCGCAGGGATTGCCGTCCACCGGATGCTCGCAGTTGACCGCGCGGGCGAGGATGCGCGCGCAGGTCGTCTTGCCGGTGCCTCTCGTGCCGATGAACAGATACGCGTGAGAGAGCCGCCCCGTGCGGACCTGGTTTTTCAGCGTCTCGGTGATATGCTTCTGTCCGATGACGTCATCGAAGGTCTGCGGCCGCCATTTGCGGTAAAGCGCCTGATACATGCTCTCTCCTCCTTTTGAAAAAAGTGACCCTTGACAAGACTGTACACCCGATTCCGAAACATTTTCTATGCCCGTTACGCCGGCAGCCGGCTCGGATCCGGCAACCCCGCGGCACACGAAAAGCTCCGCTTAATGCTGCTCGGTTCCCCGCCTGACATGGTTCACGGGTTTCCGTTGCGCGAGACCGGACCGTCATCACTGCTTACCGGGGTCAGACGACACAGAAAACTTCCTCGACCGGGGATTCATCCCTGCTGTAGCGGATTGCAGGCGACAGGGCACCGCTGGCTCCCCGACTAGTACAGCCTTGTCAAAAGTCACGCAGATATTATACCGCAGGGCGAAAAGATAATCAATATTTTTCTTTACAAATAAAATTTCTGTGGTATAATACATAAGGCTCTCGAAAAGAGGGCCCGAAAAAGAATATGGGCTTGTAGCTCAGCTGGGAGAGCGCTTGGGCCAGTTATATTGCTTGTCTCATGGGGGCATGTACCTCACCCGCCAGTCGCGCGGTTCACATCCGTTTGTCGAAAAACGCAGTATTTTCAATGGTTTTATAAGTTAATATGGGCTCGTAGCTCAGCTGGGAGAGCGCACGGTTCGCATCCGTGAGGTTCGAGGGTTCGATCCCCTTCGAGTCCACCATTTAGGGAAGTCTGGTAACAGGCTTCCTTTTTTAACAGTTTTCGCACGAAGTTCCAGGATTGATAATAATGTCAATGAGTTTTCTTTTTCTTATTTGCAGAAGCTTTTCCCAACAACACAAAAGAGCCGCGCAGCGCGGCTCTTTTGTGTTTAGCGTGACTACCAAGCAGAGCTTAATCAGCATCGTTGATTTTAAACTGAATAACAGGATACTTCGTTTCCAATTCGCAGAAGATCTGAATTGCTTTCTGAAAATAAACCTGCAATTCTTTGGGCATTTGATCGACGCCGGTGATCACGACCTCTCTCGTTCTCTCCTCACTCAGAGCAAAGTCGCGCATGCAGTCCCAAAGTGCGTCCCAGTTTTTCCCATAATAGTCCGGAAAGCCAAAACTTGTTTTCAGCTTACCGTGAATATCGTCAACGTATATGCAATCTGAAAAATCAATTTTGATTGTACCTGCCGGGATTGGCGTCCATCTGTTTTCGCTCATTGTACCTCTTCCTCCAAAACGATTTCAACGAAAGTCCGGTAATGGTCATACGAAACAAATGCCAGGCCGTCATTGGAATACACTAATATGTCTCACCGTGAGACACGTTGTTTGGTGCAACGCTTGCAAGATTTCCTTTCCAGGCTTTCCATCCAAGCGCTCTTGCCTCAGCCTTGGAAATATAATACGGCGGAAGTTGATGATAGGTTGCGATCCACCAATCAGCTCCGTTTTTTCCCTTGGTCGTTGCCGTTCCGGCAGTTAATGCTTCCATCCGGGCAATATAGCATCTGCATTTTTCGTGAAGTGGCGGTTCCGGAATCGGAACTTCCTCGATCTCATATATCTGCCCATGCATTTCCTCACAGCGTTTACAGCGGCGGGCATCCTCGATCGACAGCCAGTTTTTGTAATGTTGACTCAGCATCTTGTTCTCCTTGTATTTTATCACGCTTTTTTGATAATACAAGGATAGCACATAGCCCGTCCCGTTGTACGGACTGTGCGGGGCAAGAAATCTCTTGACACCGCTAAGCGGACAAGAAAACTCTTTTGTCCGAGAGTGATTTGAAGTTGCTTTTCCTCGATCGAAAACGCTGCAGGCTTACCTTGTCCTGCATGTTGAACAGGGGAAAACAAATTCGTCCTTCTATCCTTTCTTTCGTTTTTGTTTTTCTTTTTTCGACCGGATGTGACACGCGCGCCAGAGCGCACGGTTCGCATCCGTGTAGTGGGACAGGGGACGGTTCCCTGTCCCAGTCCAAACAATGGGACGCGGAACCGTCCCCTGTCCCACCTGTCCCACATATGCTTCGCAGATAAAAGTCATCTCTCACTCATTCCGTCGCTCCTTCTTTCAAAAGCAAAGCCGCACGGCCGCTCCATGCCTCGTCGACAACTTCGGCATTCCGCTGTGCTGGGCTTTGTTTTTGTTTTCCCCTTCGCCCCTTCCTCCCGCCCAATTTTCAATTTGCCCTCCCGCTTCAACTGTGCTATGATGAAAAAAAGGCGGAAAGGACGTGCGGACGATGAACAACACAACTCGAAAGCCGCGGCGTTCTTTTGCCCGCGGGGCCCGCGCCGCGCTGCTGCTGATCGCGCTGTGTGCGGCGATCTCGGGCTGCGGCGGCAGCACGCACGCGGACGAGCTGCTTGCGCAGACGCTTACGCAAAGCTCCGCCGTCTGCTGCGGAACCGTACGCGAAGCGCTCGACGCCGCTTATGAAGCCGGCAAAAATGTTTTTGTGCCTTACGTCACGGAAACAACGGAGCTTCTTGCCAAGGAAGACGCGGCCGGGACGACGGCATGCAGGAAGGCATACGACCCGCGGCAGACACCGTACGGGCCGGAGGGTACGGCCGGGCGGCTTGTCATCCCGTCGGCCGGGATCAACGTCGCGCTGAACCTCCCCGGAGAGGACGCGCAGGCGACGACGGACGCGGAGGACAGCGCCTGCTGGATGGAGTCGCGCGGCGATCTCAACGGCGTCATCGGCGACCACGTGAACCAGGACTTCGCCACGCTGTTTTCCGTCAGGCCCGGCGACGCCTGCATCATATTCAAGAACGGAAGAGAACACCGCTATATCTGCATTTCGATCGGCTACGGCAGCAATATCGAGACGGACGTGCTCGACGCGGAGGGAAACTCTCTGTTTGAGTGCGGGGACGACAGGCTGTGCATGTATACCTGTGCCAACGGGTGGCGATATGTGTTCGTCGCCAAATGGCGGACCGACGGGTCGCGGCCGCTCCATCAGTACGAGCGCGTCCTTTATACGCAAAGCATCTTTCTGGAAGAGGACGACGGATAAAGCACGAAAAGGCCGTCCTCAGCGGCCGGAAACGGAGATATCCTTATGAAACTCATCACCTTTACCCGGCGCGGCTCCGCCGCGGAGGAGCTCGGCCTTATGCGCGGCGAAGGCGTGCTGCCCCTGCGCGAGGCGGGTTTTTCTTATGCCGACATGAACGATCTGATCTGCCGCTCGAGCAAAGAAGACCGCGCCGCCATGGCCGCGGCCGAGGGAGAGGAGCTGGCTTTGGACGAGATCACGCTGCTCTCCCCCATCCCCCGCCCGCTGCAGGACGTGCTGTGTCTCGGGCTCAACTACGCCGCGCACGCGCAGGAGGCCTCCGGCTTTTCGCGGGACGCCTTCGGCGTCGAGCTGGCCGCGCCGATCTTCTTTTCCAAGCGCGTGAACTATTCGCAGGGCAGCGGCGCGCCGATCCCCGCGCACCGCGATCTCACGGCGCAGCTGGACTTTGAAAACGAGCTGGCCGTCATCATCGGCCGCGACGCCGACCACGTCCCCGAGGCGGAGGTGCGCGATCACATCTTCGGCTATACGATCCTCAACGACGTCTCCGCCCGCGAGGTGCAGACCCGGCACAAGCAGTGGCACTTCGGCAAAAGTCTCGAGGGCTTCTGCCCGATGGGGCCCTGCATCGTGACCGCCGACGAGTTTTCGTACCCGCCGGCACGGCGCATTTATACCACGCTCAACGGGAAGCTGATGCAGGACAGCCGGACGGACTGTCTGATCCACTCGATCGACGAGATCGTCAGCGTGCTGTCGCAGGGCTTCACGCTGCGCGCCGGCACGATCATCGCCACCGGCACGCCCAAGGGCGTGCTCATGGGCGCCGGAGAGGGACGCTTCCTGCAGCCGGGCGACGAGGTCGTCTGCGCGATCGAGGGCATCGGCGAGCTGCGGAACACGGTCGAATAAGCGGCACGCGGTCTGGGGCCCGGAGCGGTATCGCTCCGGGCCTTTTTCCCTGCGCGTGCGGGCTGTGAATTTGGACAGTTCCCTCCGTTTTATCGGTTGAATTTGGCAAAAAAGATGATATAGTATTGCATTGCCTGAGGCAATGCATTCCGGAGGAGGCGCGGCATGCGGGAAAAGAAAAAACGCAATATCCTCTTTCTGCTCATCTGCGCGCTCATCCGCCTGATCTACCGCAGGCCCGTCTTCATCGGCGCAGAGAAGCTGCCGGAAGAGCCCTGCGTCCTGGTGGGCAACCACACGCAGATGAACGGCCCGATCATCGGCGAGCTCTATTTCCCCGGCAGGCCCACGATCTGGTGCGCCGGCGAGATGATGCGCTTCAAAGAGGTGCCCGCATACGCCTACGCCGATTTCTGGTCCTTCAAGCCGCGCTGGCAGCGCCCCTTTTTCAAGCTGCTTTCGTATCTGATCACGCCGCTGTCGGTGCTGCTGTTCAACAACGCCCGCACGATTGCCGTCTACCATGACACGCGCCTGATCACGACCTACCGCGCTTCGATCGAGACGCTGCAGGAGGGCTCCAGCATCCTGATCTTCCCCGAAAAGAACGAGCGATGGAACAACATCCTCTACGAATTCCAGGACAAGTTCATCGATCTGGCGCGCTTCTATTACAAAAAGACGGGCAAGGCGCTCTCCTTCGTCCCGGTCTACAACGCCCCCGCGCTGCACGAGACGATCATCGGCGATCCGATCCCCTTCGATCCGGCCCGGCCGATCGACGAGGAGCGCTCAAGGCTGTGCGCCGCGCTCAAGGACGCGATCACCGCGATAGCCGTCTCGCTGCCGGAGCACACCGTCGTACCCTATCGGAACATCCCGAAGCGCCTGTATCCGAAAAACATTCCCTGCGAGGTATATACGCATGAAGAAACCGGTCGTTGATTACCGCCAATTCCGTTTTTCCAGGCTCAACACGCCGCAGTTTTCTCATATGAAGCTGCCGATCTTCGGCTGGATCTTCTACTTCAGCTTCTATTTTCTTACCGAAAACCTGATCCCGGCGGAGATCTGCCATCCGATCCACTGCGCGCTGGACGACATGATCCCTTTCTGTGAGTATTTCGCCGTCTTCTACGTCTTCTGGTACCTTCTCGTCTTCGGCTCGCTGATCTACGGGCTGCTGTACGACATCGAGGGGCTCACGCGGCTGTCCAAGTTCATCCTCATCACGCAGGTCGTCGCGATGACGGTCTACATCCTCTACCCTTCGCGGCAGGATCTGCGGCCGGAGGTCTTCGTGCGCGACAACTTCC
>JAEEGI010025244.1_pt1 | contig 11531 bp, 6 predicted proteins | sample 8958751 | NCBI WGS metagenome assembly JAEEGI01 (sample SAMN16246545, study PRJNA631951) | gut metagenome | biome: gut microbiome; feature: rumen; material: KS-attached | host: Bos | place: Iran: Karaj | collected 2018-10 | reverse complement strand
AATGCCCGTTTAATCAGTCGGTTGATGGGATTTTTCAAGGGATAGGGATGCACGGCAAGGATGGGTACATCGCCCACCGAGCTAAGCTCAAACTGTCGGGTCACCGTCCGACCAAATTGTGGCACATAGTAGAAATCCACAGCGTTGTTGTCGGCAATGCGTATCATGCGGGACACGTTCTGGTTGTCCTCGATGTCGGGAACGGCACAGAACATTTCATCCACCTGGTGGGTCTTCACAAATTGCTCCACATCGTCAAGCGTGCCTTGATAGGCAGCAGAGGCTGATCGCGCCTTGGGATTGTTGTCAAAGAAGCCTACGATGTGGTAACCGTAACCTTGGTCTGCCAGCATCTCGTTAATGAGGCGCACACCCACTGTGCCGCCACCGATGATGATGACACGCTTGAAGTTGAAACCCTGGTTACGGTAGATCTTGAGCACCTGGCGGGAAAGCACCCACCAAGTTGACAAGACGATGAAAAACAGCACATAGAACAGCAATACACGTTGCCACGGGGCATTATGGGCGCCCAGGAACGTGGATAGAGTGATGAAGATGCCGGCATGGGTGAGCACGAGTTTCAGTGCCTGGCCCACAACGCGCTCGGCATAGAACGCGCGGCGTTCGTGAATGCTGCTGTAGAAATACACGCACACCATCATTGCCACATTGAGCACCAGCCACATGGGACGAGAATAAAGCTCTGCGGTCATGGGAATCTTGCCGCGATAGAGCATCATCGATGCAAAAAACGTCAGGTTGGCAATCAGCATATCGATGATACTGAATACCAATCTGATGAATTGTCCATATCGGCCTTTGCTCTTCACGTGGTGGTATTAATGGTGGTTAATGTTGTGCGCATCACCCACGCAGGGGGAGTTGACGCACTCCCTCTGCATGGTCAATGTAATGCGTTAATGTGATGTGGTTGCACTCACTGGCGCGGTTATGCGTTGTCCAGATCTTTGATTTTCTGCTCCAACTCGGCAATCTCTTCCTTGAGACGGGCGATGCGACGTTCCATCTCCTGGACTAATGAGTTGCCGCTCTTGGTGTTGGCGGTCAAGAAGCCCATGTTGTTCTCAAAGGTCTTCAACTCGCTCATGCGCTGCTCGTAGGTGCGTACCAGGCGGTCACGCTCACTCAGGCCACGGTCGTTGCCCGACTGGCGCGGTCCGCGTGAGAAACCTCCGTCGCCACGGGGACGGCTGCCACGCATGTTGAGCGTCTCAAATGCCTTGTCAACCAGCTCGCGGTACTGGGCATAAATCTTGTCCTTCTCCTTGAAGGGAACATGGCCGATTTCCTGCCAGCGGTCCATCAGCTCGCGAACCTTCTGTGCGGCATCTTCACCGGCCTCCTCGATGATGGCCTTGAGGTTGGCGATAACGTCCTTCTTGGCCTTCAGGTTCTCGTGCTCAACGGCGTGGGCATTCACGTTCTGCTGCTTCTTCTGCTCAAAGAAGTGGTCGCAGGCGGCGATAAAGCGTTTCCACACGTTGTCGCTGTATTTCTTCACAACGGGACCGATGGTCTTCCATTCCTTCTGCATCTCGACGAACTTGTCGGTGGCCTCTTTCCACTCGGTGGAGTCCATGAGGGCCTCGGCACGCTCACACAGGTCAATCTTCTTGGCCAGGTTGCTGCTCAGTTCCTCCTTCATCGACTTGTAGAACTCGGCCTTCTTGCCGAAGAACTCGTCACACGACTTGCGGAACCGGGCAAACAGGGCGGCATTGGCTTTGCGCGAAGCGTAGCCCAACTTTTTCCAGTCTTCCTGCAGGGCGATGATCTGCTTGGTCACCTCGTCCCACTGTGCATAGGTCTTCAGGTTGTCGGTCGAGATTTGCTCGATCTTCTCGCACAGGGCCGTCTTGGCGTCGGCATTCTCTTTCTCCTTGCTCTTGCGGTCCTCAAAGAAGGCCTGGTATTTCTTGTTGATGGCACTCGAGGCAGCCTTGAAGCGGGCCCACAACTCCTCGCGCAGTTCCTTGGCAACGGGGCCTATCTCGCGCCACTTGTTGTGCAGTTCCTGCAGTTTCCTGAAGGCGCTCACGATGTCGGTCTCCTCGTCCAGTTCCTCGGCCTCCTCACACAGTTGCTGCTTCAACTCCAGGTTCTTCTTGAAGTCGTAGTCGCGCAGTTCCTTGTTCATCTTCAGCACGTCATAGAAACGCTCGGTGGCGCGCTGGAACTCCTTCCACACCTCGGTGTCGGCAGTGGCGGGCACCTCGCCGGCGTCCTTGAAGTCCTGCTGCAGTTGCTTCACGCGGTTGAACTGACGGTTGATGTTGTCGGGGTCGTTAGCAATCTCGTTGATGAGGGCGACGATCTGGCGCTTTTTCTCGAGATTGGCCTCGCGGTTGGCCTCTTGTGCAGCATTATATTCGGTGCGGCGTTCCTTGAGCACGTTGAGTAGCTCCTTGAGGTTGTCCTCATCGGGATCCTCCTTGGGGGTGAAGTCGGTCTCCTCATTGCCGTTGTTAAGGAAGTCTTCCTTCTCTTGGGCGACTTCCTCACGGCGCAGGGCAAAGAAGGCGGCCTTGATAGCCTGAACTTCGTCCTTCACCTCTTCAATGGGACGAGCAGCCGCAGCGCGCAGCAAGTCCACTAGCTCGCTCTTGCTCTTGCCAGCAAGTTCCAGCTTGGGGGCTGCCTCGGCTTTCGGCTCCTCAACCGGTTTCTCCTCGGCAGGTGCGGGCGCTTCGTCCTGTGCAGGAGCGGGAGCGTCCTGTACGGCTTCGGCTACGGGTTCCTCTACTTTAACTTCTTCATTCACAACTTCCGTGGCCTCGTTTTGGGCCTCGGTGCTCAAGATTTGATCCTTCTCGAGATTGTTCATCGATTCAGATTGTTCACGCGGTTCCATCATAATCACTTGTTTTTATTCAAGAGTCGTAGGGCTCTTGATGTTTAATTACAAACCCCAAATTTAGTTACTTTTTCTCAATCGCAAAGTCATTTTGGGGATTTTTTTGCATTTTCCTGCGTTTTTTCTAAAAATAAGAGGGCTTATAAGCCTTTGTCGGTCTTATAAGCCCTGTGAAAATGTCGTTGTCTAATCGTCCTGCCTTACAGAATGGTGGCCTTGACAATCTTGATGTCAACAGTGGGTCGGTCCATGCGGCCTGTGGTGGTGTTCTGGATCTTGTCAACCACGTCCATGCCGGAAATGACTTCGCCAAATACCGTGTATTGTCCGTCGAGGTGAGGCGTGCCGCCCACGCTGGTGTAGGCATCGATCTGCTCGTCGGTCATTGTAAATGGCGATTCGGCAGCCTCGGCTTCGGTCTGACTGATGAGTTCGTTCTGCAACTCTTGCAAGCCTGCGCTGTCTTGCGACTCTTGTAATTGCTTAATGCGGCTGTTGTTCTCCATCACCAGTCGGCGGAAGATATCCTGCTTGCGCACATCGGTCAGGCGCTGGGTCATCATCTTGAGTTCGTCACTGCTGTAGATCTTGCCCGTGACGATATAAAACTGGCTACCGCTGCTGCGGCGCTCGGGGTTGACCTGGTCGCCAGTTCGTGCTGCGGCCAGAGCGCCACGTTTGTGGAAGTACTTGGGATAGACAAATTCGGCCTCGATGGTGTAACCGGGGTCACCTTCGCCTAGTGTGGTCTCGGGACCGGCGGTCTTGGAGTTGCCGTCACCGGTTTGGATCATGAAGTCCTTGATCACGCGGTGGAACAGCACGCCGTCGTAGTAGCCCGACTGCACCAGCTTGATGAAGTTGTCACGGTGTTGCGGAGTCTCGTTGTAGAGCTCGACGATGATGTCGCCCAGTGTGGTCTCGAGTTTAACTTTGGTCATCTCGTTGTCAGTTTTGTTTTTATCGGGTGCGCTAGCAGGTCCCTCGGCATTGCGGGCCGAGCATGACATGAGCGTGAGCGCAACCATCACGACAGATAAAAGAAAATTCCTTTTCATATTATATATAAAGATTGTTGTAAAATCAGGTGAACGTACCTCTAGGCCCTAAACCTCGGTTCGCAGGGCAATCAAATGCCCACAGGGTAGAGGCGCTTGTAGATGCGACGGAAATTGTCATCCTTGGCGCTGAGCTCGGCGGCGTGCTCCTTGTAATCGGCACCCCAGAGTGACGAGGCCAGGTAGGCCAGGTAGACGTGGTCGCGGTCTTTGGCAATAGCGGCCTTGACCAGCAAGTCGATGCTCGTGGCATACTTGTTACTGTCGATGGCGTTGAGGTAGCGGGCGGTGCTCACTACAAACTGCCCCGTTCGGTCCTTCAGGATCATGTTGTCCACCAGGGCGGCCATATCGTCGTCGATACTGCCCATGTTGTTGGCGATGTACTCATAGGTCAACAACCCGTTGGTGTCATTCTCCAATATTCTTTTTGTATTGATGTCCATACTTTAGTAATGTGGTTTTTACAATTACAATTGACAAAGATACTGCTTTTTTTATACCTGCACTCTTTTCAAGATGAAAAATTGGAAAAAATCGCTTGCGCATGACAGAAATGAAAACTTTGTTGTAACTTTGTCGTTTAAATACTGACGTTTTAACTTAGATAGACTATGGCAAAATTCCGTAATTTCTTGCTTTTATGCCTGTGTGCGTTGATGGCATTTCCTGCCCTGCGTGCCGAGCACCTGATGATTATCGCTGTTAACGACACACACAGCCAGATTGACCCTGCCAGTGACGGCAAGGGCGGTGTGGCTCGACGCAGGGCCATCTATGACCACCTGCGCTCCACCAACCCCAATAACGTCCTCATCCATGCCGGCGATGCCGTACAGGGCACACTGTTCTTCTCGCTGTACCGCGGCGAGGTGGAATATGCGCTGATGGACACTTTGGGCTATGACGCGATCATCTTGGGCAACCACGAGTTTGACAATGGCATGGAGGAATTGGCCAATCATTACCGCGACGTCGATGCCGTGAAGATTTGTTCCAACTATGACTTCAGCGCCACGCCCCTCAACGGCCTGTTCCAGCCCTATTGGGTAAAGGCAGTGGGCGACAAGAGGGTGGCCTTCTTCGGCATTAACGTCAATCCTGCCGGTCTCATTGCCGACATGAACTGTAAGGACCTGGGCTATCGCTATGCTCCCGGCGTTGCCGATGCCACGGCGCGTTACCTCAAGGAGATTTTGGGTATGGACTATGCCATCATGGTGTCGCATATCGGTTACAGCAGCTATGAGCCCACCGAGCCTAACGACACGCTCATCATCCGCCAGAGCCATTATATCGACATGGTAATCAGTTCACACTCCCACACCACCATCAAGCCGGGCAGCGGTGACGACCGCATCCCCAATGCCGACGGCAAGATGATTCCCATCGGCCAGAACGGCAAGAGCGGCAAACTGGTTGCAACCTACGATTTGGACCTGGAAACAGGCAATATCGTGTATAATCAGATCGCAGTGGATGAGACATGGGACGATGCTGCTAGCCAGTACACCGCCATGAACGCTTGGCTGGACCATTACCGTCATGGCGTGGACAGCATCATGAACAATCCTGTGGGCACTAGCGCCCGATTCATGAAGAACTCCAGCGCAGCGATGCAGAACTGGGTGAGCGACGCAACGGTGGAAATCCTCAAGGAACTCACGGGCTTCAAGCGCATCGATTGCGCCATCATGAATAAGGGTGGTATCCGCACCGATATGCCCAGCGGTACCGTCACCGAGGGCGTTATTGGCTCAATGTTCCCCTTCGACAATCGCTTCGTGGTCCTGGAGATCCCCGGCACCGAGCTGATAGAGAGCATCAAGTTGATGTGCGGTCGTGGCGGTGATGCCGTGAGCAAAGAGCTCAAGGCCACCTATAACGCTAAGGGTGAGTTGATCAGTGCCACTCTCAACGGCAAGAAGATTGACCCCAAAAAGAACTATATCGTAGCCACCATCGACTATCTGGCCAATGGCGGCGACTATATGGTGCCCCTGACCCGATGCAAACGCCTCTTTGTCGATACCCAGAAGTATGGCAACCACATGCTTGAATACGTCAAGCAGCTGGAAGCCAAGGGCAAGAAGATTGATGCCAAGGAAGAGGTGAGGATTAAGAGGAAATAGGCTTTAGGTTTTAGCTTAGGTATTAAAAGCAAAGAAGAGATAATGACCAAATTCAAAAGATTCCTGTTGCTGACAGTTGCTGTGGCGCTATCGTTGTGCGCTACAGGCCGTGAAGCAACACGGCTGCCCAACCTGTTCAACCAGGTGGATCAGGTGGCCATGAACAACTGGGTGGACAGCGTGTTCAACACCCTGTCGCCCGAGGGCCGCATTGGCCAACTGATTGTCGCTGCCGTTACTCCGTCGAGCAACGATGCCACGCGTGAACTGGTGCGGCGTCTTGTGGCACAGAACCATGTGGGAGGACTCATCTATGAGAACAGCTCGATTGCCGATCAGGCTGCTGTGACCAACTTGGCACAGTCGCTGGCTGCCGTACCGCTCATGATTACCATCGATGGCGAGTGGGGCTTGGGCATGAGGCTCAAGGAGGTGCCCAACTTTCAGCGCAATCTCATCTTGGGTGCGCTCGACGACGACATGCTGCTCTATGAGTATGGCCGCGAGGTGGCACGTCAGTGCCGTCGCATGGGAATACAGGTGAACTTTGCTCCCGTGCTTGACGTGAACGACAATCCGTTGAACCCCGTTATCGGTGACCGTTCTTTCGGCGAGAGTCCCGAGTTGGTGGCCCGCCATGCCATCGCTTTTGCACGCGGTTTGGAAGACGGCGGTGTGATGGCTGTGGGCAAGCATTTTCCCGGTCATGGCTCCTCGAGCGAGGACTCGCACAAGACGTTGCCGGTCATCAGCAAGACCTTGCAGGAAATCAACACTTGTGAGCTGCTGCCGTTCCGACGCTTCATCGATGCAGGCTTGAGCGGTATCCTCACTGCCCATCTGCTGGTGCCGGCCATCGATGGCGGAAAAGCGCCCACTAGCCTGTCGTCCGACTGCGTGAACTCGATTTTGCGCAGCGATCTGGGCTTTGACGGCCTCATCTTCACCGATGCTTTGAACATGAAGGGGGCAACGCAGATGCTCAAGGGCTCGGCCTGCGTCAATGCGATATTGGCCGGCAATGACGTGTTGCTCATGCCCGAGAACGTCGCTGACGAAATCGATGCCGTGCAGCGCGCTGTGGCCGCTGGAACCATCAGCCAGCGGGACATTGATGAACGCTGCAAGAAGATTCTGCGCTACAAATATGCTCTTGACCTCAGAGGGCGCCAACAGGTGAGCACCACCAACCTGCTGAGCGATGTCAACTCGCAGCGGGCCGCCGTGCTCAAGCGTCAGTTGGCGGCCGGCAGCATTACCGTGATCAAGAATAACGACAACATCCTGCCCGTACACAACCTGCAGAGCCGCCACATCGCAGTGGCTACCATCGGCAACGCCGATGGCACCGCATCCATGTTTACCCGCCGTTGTGCCGATTATGCCGAGATCAAGCGCTTTGACCTGGCTAAAGCCAGCTCGGCTAGCGAGTTGGCCGAGCAGTTGCATGACGGCCACTTCAATACCATCATCGTTGAGGTGGGCGAGGACAGTGACGACAACCGTGCTGCTCTTGCAACCGTGGTGAAGAAGTGCAAGAACGTCATCGTCGTGCTCACATGCAAGCCTTACGAAATCAAGAACTACGGCACTGCCATCACCAACAAGCACGTCAAGGCCGTCGTTTTGACCTATCAGAATAACTCGCTGGCCGAGGATTATGCAGCGCAGACCATCTTTGGCGGTAATGCTGCTAACGGCAATCTGCCCGTCTCACTTTCCTTCCAGGGCAAGAAGACGCGCTTTGATGCAGGCTATGGCATCCATTATGAAGCCACTCGTCTGGGCTATTCCATTCCTGCCGAGGTTGGACTCGACAACCGTTTGGTCGCACAGATCGATTCGGTCTGCCGTCTGGGTGTGCAGCAGCATGCTTTCCCGGGCTGCCAGGTGATTGTGGGACGTCACGGCAAGATCATCTACAAGGGTGCGTTTGGCACAATCGACTATGCCAGCAAGGTCAAGGTGAACGACAACACGCTATTTGGCCTCGCATCGGTGTCCAAGGCAACCGGCACCATCAGTGGTGTGATGAAAGCCTTCGATGACGGCAAGTTCCGCCTCGACGACAAAGCCAGCCAGTATATCCCCGGTCTGCGCGATGGCGATAAGGAAGACATCACCTTCCGCGACTTGCTGTATCATGAAACGGGTATGCCGGCTTCTCTCGACATGTGGAAGATGATGATGGATCCCAACACCTATAGCGGGGTTCTCATCGCTGGCGCCGAGGATGCCAACCATCCCATCAAGGTGATGAACGGTGCTTGGGGACATAAGGATGCCAAGCTGCGCACCGATATCTTGTCCAGGACCAAGACCGACAAGTTCAACATCGCCATTGCCGACGGCATCTGGGGTGGGCGAGTGACTTATGACTCGATCATGAACCGCATGTATCACGCCAAGTTGGGCAAGAAGAAATACCTGTACAGCTGCTGCAACTTCTCGCTGCTCGCCGATGCTGTACAACGCATGACGCACTCGCCGCTCAACTACTATGTGAACAACTACATCTTTGCGCCCCTGGGTGCCTATCACACAATGTACCGTCCCCTGAGCAAATTCTCCCCTGACGAAATCGCCTTTACCGAGAAGGATACCTTCCTGCGCCGCCAGCACATCCATGGCTACGTTCACGATGAGTTGGCCGCATTCTCAGGCGGTGTGCAGGGCAACGCCGGTCTGTTCAGTAACGCCAACGACCTGGCCAAACTATTCCAGATGTGGTTGAACGGTGGCACCTACGGCGGAGTGCGCCTGTTAAAGGCATCGACCGTCGAGACGTTCATGACGCAGAAGAGCCCCAACAGCCATCGCGGTTTGGGCTTTGACAAGCCTGTTGTGGGTAATCCCGACGCCAGCAACACCTGTGCCGAGGCAACCCCCGAGACCTTTGGCCACACGGGCTTCACAGGCACGTGTTTCTGGGTGGATCCCAAGAACGATATGTTCTACATCTTCTTGAGCAACCGTGTGAGCCCCACGCGCAACAACCCGAACTTCGGCCGCATCAGTGCTCGCAGCCACATTCAGTCGCTCATCTACCGCGCCATCAAGGATTAACAGAATTATCTAGACTATCTAGACCATCTAGATAACAATAGACAACCAATAACTAAAAGACGAGAATATTATGAAGAAGTTTGCTTTTATTTTTACGGCATTGTTGTTGCTCGCATCGTGCAGCAAGGGTTACAAGGTCACTGTCGCTTTTCCTGATGACAGTACCAATGGAGAGACCGTTTTCCTGACCAATTATGACACGGGCGATACCATCGCCACGGCCACGGTCGAAAATCAGGCCTGTGTGTTCGAGGGGCCAATTGACAAGGGCTTTTTCGCACGTTTATATGCTGGCGGCAATCCTTACGGCTTCATTGTTGAACCAGGTGAAGTGAAGCTCGACATTGCTGCTGGAACGGCTATCAGTCCGCTCAATGATAAGATGGCCAACTGGAGCAAAGAAATGCAGAAGATTGCTGATGACACGACGATTACCGAGGACGAGAGCGATGCCCGTTATGCCGAGGGGTTGTTGAAGTTCTATCAGGAGAACAAGGACAACCCTATCGGCCCGTGGGCTTTCTGCAACTACTTGATGTATAAGGATTTCAACGAGGCAGATATTGATGCGTTGCTGAAAGAGGCTCCCGCCGAGTATGCCCAGTTGAAGCGTGTCGAGAAGGCCAAGAATGCTGCCCGTCAGCTCGCTGTCACTGCCGAGGGCCAGAAGTTCACCGACTTTGAGGTAAAGGCCGAGGATGGCGCCGTGCAGAAGCTGTCTGACTATGTAGGTAAGGGAAAGGTTGTCGTCGTTGACTTCTGGGCTAGCTGGTGTCCTCCCTGCCGCGCCGAGATTCCCAAGCTGCAGGCGCTCAAAGCCAAATATGGCAACAAGTTTGACGTGCTGGGCGTTGCCGTGTGGGACAATCCCGCCGACACCCACAAAGCCATCGAGGAACTCCAGATTACTTGGCCCGTCATCGTTGGCACTTACAAGTTGACTGAACCTACCGACCTGTACGGCATCAAGGGCATTCCCCACATCATCGTCTTTGGCCCCGACGGCACTATCCTGTCGCGTGGTCTGACAGGAGATGCCTTAGCCGCAAAACTGGCCGAGGTGGTGAAGTAACAGAGAAACAAACATCGACATATAAGAAAGCGGTGGAACATCACGTCCCACCGCTTTCCTATATGTCGATGTTACATTTACTCGGCCTCAACGGCTGCCCGTGCTACTGGCAGAGGGGAACGCTAAACACCTATCTGTCTTTTTGTTATTCCCTATTGCTTGCGATCATATACGAGCAGTATTTACTGAGCAGATTGGACAATGGCAAGTCGCCTTTCTGGTATCGCTCTGCATCAAGATTTAGAATTCTTTCGCATATCTGTTTCTTCCCTTTATACAATGCATAAAGATATGGAATGCCATTCTCCTCAGTGATGTTTATATCGGTGAAGAATTGCGTTAAGTCCTCAGCATCATAAACGATGGAGTAACTCGGGCGCTTTGCTCCGGGGATGTCCTCTATCAGGATGTTCTTGTCAACCAGGTCCTTTATATCACGTATAGCCGTGTCCTTTGAGCACTTTGCCAATGTTGCCCAATTCTTTGACGTTATCTTTGCCTCATAGCCATCAAGAAAGAGGTTGAGCATCTGTGTCTGGCGCTCAGTCAATGGAACAGACGATGCCTTCTGCCAAAAGAAGCTCTTGTTCAAAATGGTAGTCACGATAGTATCTGCCTCGTCGAGTGCCTCCACCAGCTTCTGCATGTACCACACCAACCACTCAGTAATGTCGCCGTCGCCATGCTGCATACGTTCAAGAATCTCATAGTAGTGATTCTTATCCTTGTTGATCTGTGATGAAACATTGTAGAAACGGAATTCACTCTTCTCTCCACGTGCCAACAACATGTCTGAAAGTATACGGGCTAAGCGGCCATTGCCATCCTCGAAGGGATGAATGCTCACAAACCAGAAATGTGCAATGGCAGAGCGGATGACACTGCTCACAGGCTCTTCTCTGTCAAACCAAGTGAGGAACTTTTGCATCTCCTCTTCTACACGGTCTGGAGACGGTGCAATGTAGTGGATTTTCTCACGTCCAAACATTCCGCTGACGATATGCTCCTCGTTTGTGCGGTACTGTCCTATTTCTATCTGGCCGCCCTCACTATAGCCAGATGGAAAGAAAGCGGCTTGCCAGGCACACAGTTTCTCTTTACTGAGGAGCATATCATAATGTTGAACCGCTTCAAGCATTACACCTACAACGGAGTCAACATAGTGAGAAGGCGCGGTATATTTCACGTTTTCAATCCCTAGTTTTCTGGCAATGGAAGACCGGACCTGATCCACGTTCAGTTCTATGCCTTCGATTTCCGAAGAATACACCACGTCATGAGTCAGGTTCTCTGCCATAGCACGCAGTTTGCTGTCAAACCCTAGC
>JAEEGI010025238.1_pt1 | contig 11532 bp, 10 predicted proteins | sample 8958751 | NCBI WGS metagenome assembly JAEEGI01 (sample SAMN16246545, study PRJNA631951) | gut metagenome | biome: gut microbiome; feature: rumen; material: KS-attached | host: Bos | place: Iran: Karaj | collected 2018-10 | reverse complement strand
AGAATAAGCAGGAACATCTTATCGCTGACGTGCTCAACACGCCAGTTATGCACCCGTTCTATCCATTTCGCATTACTCATTTCTCATTCTTCATTTTATCGGCAATGGCCAGCGCCACAACGTAAGCCGTCGTCCAGGCTGCCTGGAAATTAAAGCCTCCCGTCACGCCGTCGATGTCGAGCACCTCGCCGGCGAAGTAGAGGTTTGGCACGTGTCGGCTCTCTAAGGTGGCAGGGTTGACACTCGTCAGCGCGATGCCGCCGCAGGTGACAAACTCATCGCGAAAGGCGGCACGCCCTGCTGTCAGGTAGCTGTCGTTGGTCAGCACGTTTGCCAGTCTGTTCAATTCTTTCTGGTTCAGGTTCTGCCAGCGGTTGGTGGCACGCTCGCCCAGCGTCTTCTGCAGCAGATAGTCCCAAAGCCGTGTGGGTAGTCCACAAGGACGGACGCTCTGCAGCTGCTTCTGCGGATTCTGCGCCATCACGGCCTGCAATGCCGACAGCACCTCCGGCTCACGGAGTCCCGTCCAGTTGATGCTTAGCGACACCTTGTAACCGGCCTCGGCCAGATGACGGGCGGCATAGCTCGACAGCCTCAGAATGACCGGACCGCTGACGCCCCAATGGGTGATCAGCAACGGTCCGTCGGCACGCAGCTTGGTGCCGGGTATCATGGCCTGCGCCTGCTCAACCACCGTCCCCATCAGCGCCGTCAGAGCCTCGTCGGCAATGCTCAGCGTGAAGAGCGACGGCACGGGCGGCACAATCTCATGGCCTGCGTCGGCCAGCCACCGGAGCCCCTCCGCACGCGGCGAGCCGCCTGTGCAGACGGCCACATAGTCGTACTCAGACAGGTCGGCAAGCGCCTCAACCTTCGCGCCCGTACATATCTTAATAACGTGGCGACGAGCCTCACTGAGGAAGCAGTTAATGATGGTGTGTGAGTCCTGCGAAGCGGGAAAGACACAACCAGCGTCCTGTGTGGTGAGCCTGACGCCGTGACGCTCGAACCACGCGTAGGCATCGCGGTAGTCGAACTGACGGAACAGGCGCTTCAGCAGTCTGTGGCCGCGCGGGTAGACCTGCGAGAGGTCGCCGACGCCATCGAAGGAGTTGGTGCAGTTGCAGCGGCCGCCGCCCGACACTTCGACCTTAGCCAGCACCCGCTTGCTGCGCTCCAGGATGGTCACTTCCATCTGGGGCACCATCTCCTTCAGGTTCACAGCCAGGAAGAATCCGGCTGCCCCACCGCCAACGACTGCCGTCCGCATCACTTCCTGATAATGGTGACCTCGCCGTCAAGTCCGAGCTTGATAATGCTCGACGGCGTGTGAGGCTTATGTTCCTGCCGGCGACTCCAACAAACGTAGTCGACAGCCTCAACAATTTTTGGGTCGATGTCACAGTAGTTCTGTGCTGCCGGCTCGCCACTGATGTTGGCCGATGTCGATACCAGCGCTTTCTGGAAGCGGTAGCAGAGCTCCTTCGAGAAGGGCTCCTGCGTGATGCGTATGCCTATCGAGCCGTCGTCGGCAATGAGGTTCGGCGCCAGGTTGACGGCCCCGTCAAGGATAAGCGTTGTCGGCTTGCCGCCATCCTGCAGACTGTCAATCAGCTGCCAGGCCACGTCGGGCACCTGACGGACATAGCGCTGCATGCGGGCGTCGCTGTCGACGAGGCAGATGAGTGCCTTTGAATCGTCGCGCTGCTTAATCTCGTACACCCGTTTCACAGCCTCGGCATTGGTGGCGTCGCAACCGATGCCCCAGACGGTGTCTGTCGGGTAAAGTATCACCCCACCCTGCCGCAATGTCTCAACGGCTCTTCGTATGTCTTCTTCGCGTGTCATTAGAATTCTGATGTAAAGTGGAACTGTATGTGTTCAAATTCCTGCTGCGCCATCGAGAGCATATAGCCGGAGTCGGCGAGGAACACGTCGCGCCCCTCCTTGTCCTTGGCCATATATTGGTACTTACGCTTCTTGAAGGCTTCCAGTTCAGCGTCGTTATCGCTCGAAATCCAGCAGGCCTTATACAGGTGAACAGGCTCCCAGCGACACTTGGCGTTGTACTCGTTCTCCAAGCGGTACTGAATGACCTCGAACTGCAGCTGGCCGACGGTGCCGATAATCTTGCGACCGTTGAACTGATTGACAAACAACTGGGCCACACCCTCGTCCATCAGCTGGTCGATGCCCTTCTGCAACTGCTTCGACTTCATTGGGTCGTCGTTCTCGATGTACTTGAACAGCTCAGGCGAGAACGAAGGCAAGCCGCGGAAGTGCAGCTGCTCGCCCTCGGTCAGCGTGTCGCCAATCTTGAAGATGCCGCCCGTGTCGGGCAGGCCCACGATATCGCCCGGCCACGCCTCGTCGATGGTCGACTTGCGCTGGGCCATGAACTGCGTGGGCGAGGTGAAGCGCATGGTCTTCTGCTGACGCACATGGAGATAGGGCTGGTTGCGCTGGAACTTACCCGAGCAGACCTTGCAGAAGGCGATACATGAGCGGTGGTTGGGGTCGATGTTGGCAGTAATCTTGAAGATGAAGCCCGTGAACTTCGGCTCGTCGGGCTGCACCTCGCGCTCCTCGGCCTTTGTGGGACGGGGCGACGGGGCTATCTCGACGAAGCAGTTCAGCAGTTCCTGCACGCCAAAATTGTTCAGCGCCGAACCAAAGAACACCGGTGCCACCTCGGCCTGACGGTAGGTCTCCACATCGAACTCGGGGTAAACGCCGTCGACCAGTTCCAGGTCCTCGCGCAACTTCTCAGCATTGTCGTCGCCTACGCGCTGATTTAGCTCGGGCGAATCGAGCTCCACGCTGACCTTCTCCGTCACACGCTGCTTGTCGGGGGTAAAGAGGTCGAGCTTCTGCTCATAAATGTTATACACGCCCTTGAACTTGGCGCCTTGGTTGATAGGCCAGCTGAGCGGGCGCACCTTGATTTCCAATTCCTGTTCCAGCTCGTCGAGCAGGTCGAAGGGGTCGCGGCCCTCGCGGTCCATCTTGTTGATGAAGATAATGACGGGTGTCTTCCTCATGCGACAGACGGTCATCAGCTTCCGCGTCTGCGTCTCAACGCCCTTGGCACCGTCGACGACGATGATAGCCGAATCGACTGCCGTCAGGGTGCGGAACGTGTCCTCTGCAAAGTCCTGGTGGCCAGGGGTGTCGAGGATGTTCACCTTATATTCTATGTCCTTACCGTCGGGCGTATAGTCGAACTCCATGACCGACGTCGAGACCGAGATACCGCGCTGCTTCTCAATGTCCATCCAGTCTGAGGTGGCGGTCTTCTTGATCTTGTTGTTCTTAACCGCACCGGCCACCTGTATCTGTCCGCCGAAAAGCAGGAACTTCTCGGTCAGCGTGGTCTTACCGGCATCGGGGTGCGAAATAATCGCAAACGTTCTTCTTCTTTCTATCTCTTGATTCATATTCTCTTCTTAAAAACCGTGTTTATCCGTGCCAAAAATCAAATAAGCTGTTTTACGCACTCGGCTAGCGACTCTTCCCAGTAGGGAATCTCGATGCCGTAAGCCTGCTTTATTTTTGTCTTGTCGAGCACGGAGTAGTGGGGACGGGCGGCAGGCGTGGGGTACTCCGAGGTGTGGAGCGGACGAACGGCGCATGTGGTAATGCCAGCCAAGCGGTGAATGGCTTTCGTAAAGTCATACCACGAGATAACACCCTCATTGCTAAAATGATAGACGCCTGGATTCACGCCCTGGTTGATGGCCGTCATGATGCAGACGGCGAGGTCGCGAGCGTAGGTCGGCGTACCTATCTGGTCGAAGATAACGCCCAGCTGCGGACGCTCGTTGCCTAGACGGATCATCGTCTTGACAAAGTTATTGCCGAACGTAGAGTAGAGCCACGCCGTGCGGATAATTATCGTGCGGCTGCAAGCTCTTTGGGCAGCCACCTCGCCGGCTAATTTCGTGCGGCCATAGACGCTGTTCGGACAGACGGGGTCGGTCTCCACGTAGGGCGTATGGTTCGTGCCGTCGAAGACGTAGTCGGTCGAAATCTGTATCAGCCAGCCGCCTCGCCGCTCGACGGCCTCAGCCAGATAGCCTGGGGCCACGTGGTTAAGCAGGTCACACAGTTCCTGGTTCTCCTCGGCCTTGTCCACAGCGGTATAAGCTGCGCAGTTGACGATACCGTCAATCTGGTTGTGCTCGACGAAGGCACCGACCGTCTCGCGGTCGGTAATGTCGAGTTCTTCTACGTCTGTATTAAAATAGGTATGCTGGGGGTTCTTCGCCTCCAGCAACAGCATCTCGTTTCCTAATTGGCCGTTACAGCCGGTAATCAGTATGTTCATTATTCAAAATTTAGTCCTTCTTCCTTATCCTTTTTATAATAATCGGCAAGCATACCGATGAACGTCGATATTTCCTTCACGGCATGCTCGGTGTTGGGCGTTATCTCCTTCTTCTGCAGACGCAGCATCATCACGCCGTAGAGCGAGTTAAAGCACGTCTCTATCTCGTTCTCTTCCTTGTTAGCCCCACGGTTACGCAGTTCGACGATGAACGGCAGCACCTTGTAGTAGGCCGTGTTGTAGAACGGGAACTTCGGCGACTCCAGCAGCTGCTGGTGCAGCTCAATGAGCATCTGCAGTGTCACGCGGTTTATCTGCAGGTGGCCCTGCTCGCGACAGCCCTCCTGGTTCATCATCCGTATGAGATTGCCAAACCAGTCGACCTCCTCCTCCTTCTGCTCGTCGCTGTAGTCGAAGCGGTCGACGTACTCGCGGCGAATGCGGCCCAGCGAGCAGCCGAATGCCCTGATAGTGTCTTCTACCTGCCACATATACAGCAGGTACTCGGCAATGTTGTTCTTTCTTAATTCCTGTGCTATAAACACCGTATTATTTGCGATTTACGATTTACAATTTTCTATTTACGATTTGTTACCAGCGCAGCAGGTTGGTGGTCGTGCCGAGCAGCATGATGATTGAGCCGATAATCACGGCCACACCGATGACCTGGTTGATGATCTTGATTCCGTTATCGTCGAACTTCGTGCGGATCTTGTCGACCAGCCACGTCAGCCCCCACCACCAGAGCATGGCACCGCCGACGATGCTTGCAAAGCCCACCAGCATCTCAAACGGATGGTTGGGCAGCACGAAGGCGAACTGCGCATACATGGCAAGGAAGAGGAAGATAATCAGCGGATTGGAGAACGTCACCAGGAATGCCGTCCACGTGTTATACCAGAGCGTGCCCTTCTGCTGCCCCGACTGGTGCATCTTCTTCATCGGGTCGCTGTGGTAGGTGTACAGTCCGAAGCAGAGCAGCATCACGCTACCGGCAATCTGCAGGTAGAAGCGGTTCTGGTCGTTGCTGATGAGGTCCATGACGAACGACATGCCGAAGCCGGCAATGGCCGCATAGATGATGTCGCTCGCGGCGGCACCTATGCCCGTGGCCAGTCCGAACCAGCGGCCCTTGTTCAGCGTGCGCTGCACACAGAGTATGCCCACCGGCCCCATCGGCGCCGATGCAATCATCCCAATGAGCATGCCCTTAAAGATGAAGTCTAATATGTTGATAGGCACGTGAAACGGCATAGCGACTGCAAAGGTACGAAAAAAAAGAGAACGAACAAAATAAATCCTTCATTTTTCTACACTGTAGGGAGTAGCAGAATCCTGCAGGGGGTCAGGGCAAATCAGCGAATGTCCTACGACCTTTCACGTAATACTGCCATAAGAGGGAGAAAGTGTGCTGACAGACAGAGGAATCGGCCACGCGCGAAGCCTGTATGGCACGCCGGTCGGCCTCGAAGTCGCTGCGCCACCTGCGGAAAGCGCGGCGGGCCCGGAAGACGGCTCTGAAGTCGCCGAAGTTACGGTTCAGCAGCAGCATCTTGAAGGCTGCCAGGTAATCCAGCAGCCAGCGCCATCGCATAACATGATGCAACTCGCTGTCGGGCAGGCACTTGTAGAGCATCGTCAGATTATTGCGGAAGTTCAGGAATGTCTTCATAGGATTGGCTTTTGGCAGAGTGCCGCCGCCGACATGGTAGACACGCGAACCGGGCAGACAGTAGATTTTTCGTCCCCGGATACAGAGGCGCCAGCAGAGGTCGATTTCTTCAAAATGCGCGAAGAAACGACCGTCAAGTCCACCGGCTGCCCAATAGTCGGCCGAGCGGATCATGAGGGCGGCACCCGTAGCCCACAACACTTCCGCTGGTTCATCATACTGCCCCTTGTCGCGCTCAACCGTCTCAAAAACACGGCCCCGGCAGAACGGGTACCCATAGCGGTCGAGGTAACCGCCGCTGGCTCCCGCATATTCAAAACGGTCACGGTCGGCTATAGACAGCAGTTTAGGCTGGCAGGCGGCAACGTCGTGGTGCGTGTCCATAAACTCTGTCAGCGGCGTCAGCCAATGAGGCGTCACCTCGATATCGCTGTTCAGCAAGAGGTAATACTCGGCATCAATCTGCCGCAGAGCCTTGTTGTAGCCTTCAGCAAAGCCCCAGTTCCTATCAAGCACGATGAGCCTGCACTCGGGATATTCCCTGCGCAGGAAGTCAATCGAACCATCGGTCGAGGCATTGTCGGCCACATAGACGGCTGCCTCGTCGCGCGAATAGTCAAGTACGGACGACATATACTGGCGAAGCATTGCCTCACCATTCCAGTTGAGTATGACAAGTGCAAGTTTATCCATTGCTTAGTAGTGCTTTAAGTGCTGTCTTATCGTGGTTGAATTCGCCCAGGCGGACACCGACGAGCTGGTTGTCGTATGACTCGCGAACCTCATTGGGCGGCAGCTCCACACGGATGTAGTTCTTGGTGAAGCCGTGCATGGCACGTCCTCGGGCAGCCTTCTCGAAGAGCACCTCGGCCTCCGTACCGATATGACGGGCGTAGAAAGCCTGCGTCTTCTGATCAGAGAGTTCCAGCAGCCGGCGGCTGCGCTCCCGTTTGTCGGCAGCGCTGACAATGTAGGGAATGCTGAGCGCCGATGTTCCGGGACGCTCGGAATAGGGAAAGACGTGGAGCTGGGTCACGTCGAGGTCGAGCAGGAAACGATAGGTCTCCTCAAAACACTCAGGCGTTTCTCCACGACACCCCACCATCACGTCGACGCCGATGAAGGCGTCAGGCATGACCTGTCTGACATGGCGAATCTTGTCGGCAAACAACTGGCGGTCATAATGGCGATGCATCAGCCGCAACACCGTGTCGCTCCCACTCTGCAAGGGAATATGATAGTGAGGCATGAAACTGCGGCTGCCTGCACAGAAGTCTATCAGGTCGTCAGTCAGCAAGTCGGGTTCCAGCGAACTGATGCGGTAGCGGCTGATACCCTCGATACCGTCCAAGGCTTTCACCAGGTCTATGAACCGCTCACCGGTCGTCTTGCCGAAGTCGCCAATATTCACACCCGTCAGGACAATCTCCTTGCCACCCTCGGAGGCAGCCTTGCGGGCCTGCTCAACCAACGAGGCGATGGTGGGGTTACGACTGAATCCACGTGCATAGGGAATGGTGCAATACGTGCAGAAATAGTCACAGCCATCCTGCACCTTCAGGAAGTAGCGCGTACGATTGCCACGGGAGCACGACGGAGCAAACGACCTGATGTCCTTCGTCTTCTGCACAAAGTAGCGCCCAGGCTTCCCCACTCCGCTCTCCTCCTTCTGCATCCATGCCTCCGAAAGGAACTGCAGGAGGTTTGCCTTCTCATTCGACCCCAGCACCAAGTCAACGCCCTCAATCCTGCTGACAGTCTCAGGTTTCAGCTGGGCATAGCAGCCTGTGACTACAACATAAGCTCCCGGGTGCCTGCGGACCAGCCGATGAATGGCCTGCCGGCACTTACGGTCGGCGACGTCGGTCACCGAACAAGTGTTAACCAGGCACAAATCTGCCGTCTCATCCTTTTGAACCGGAGTAACGCCCATCTCCAGAAGCATCTTTGCAAAGGTAGACGTTTCCGAAAAGTTAAGCTTGCATCCGAGTGTGAAGAAGGCAGCTTTTTTACCTTGAAAGGCCGAAGTATCTATCATATATATATAAGGTGTTCATGTTTGCGAGCACAAAGGTACATCTTTTTTTCTCAAATTAAGCCTTTTTTGGGAAAATATCAACTTATTTTTTTTGATTGCATTATTTAACATTTCGGAAAGTACTGATTTACAGGCATTTGCAAAAAAGTTACAAAAACAGCCTAAAAAAAAACAAAAAAAAAGATACGTCATATCAAAAAAATGCCTACCTTTGCACCGTTTTAATAAAAAATGATTGTTTTACAGATTTAAAAGCTTAGAGAAATGAAGAAATTGGTATTTGCATTCGCAGCTGTTGTAGCTGTTTCGTTTGCTTCATGTGGTAACAAGACCGAGCAGGCTGCTCCTGTTGACACTGACTCTATTGTAGAGGCTGTTGACAGCGTTATCGAGGACTCTGTCGTTGCTGACAGTGCTGCCACCGATTCTGCTACTGTTGAGCAGGCTCAATAAGCCAAAAGCTTATTCAAGAGAAACAGGTAACCGCCGGACGTTAGTTCAGCGGTTATTTTATTATATATGTGAAGACAAACACGTATATATGCAAGCGATATGAGAAGAGTAAAGTTTATTCTCGCCCTTCTGCTCACAATTCTTGTGGCTTCGGGCTTCACGGCATGTACGGACTACGACGACAACCCGGCAGATTCTCAGGCATACGCCGGCGTGCCACTGATTATACTCGACACCGACATCGGCTCGTCAACCGATGACCTCTTTGCTATGCAGATGCTTTACCGCTACCACGACGAGGGCCGCTGCCGGCTGCTGGGCACGGTGGTGAACCGCGAGGGCGAGGACTGCGCTGCATGTGCCGACGTGATGAATACCTATTTCCACCACGACGACCTGCCCATCGGACTTATTCGCAACGGCATCAAGACTCCCAAAGTATGGATTGACTACCAGAATCTGCCCAATCACACCCTTGCCGACGGCTCGCCCATGTTCGCCCGTACACTCAGCGACTATGCCTCACTACCCGACGGCTGGCAGCTCTACCGCCGTCTGCTGGCCGCTCAGCCCAACCATTCGGTGAGCATCGTCTCCATCGGCTTTGTCAGCTGTCTGGCTCAGCTGTTAGAGTCGGAGGCCGATGAGCTATCGCCATTCGACGGCCCGGAACTGGTACGCCAGAAGGTGAAGTGTCTCTACATCATGGGAGGTGTCTTCGGCGATGCCGTTGAGAAGAAGGAATACAACTTTTTGCAAGGCATCGGTTTTGCCCAGACCCTGTTCCGTCTGTGGCCATCAGAGGTTGACATCATCTTCACACCCGGCGAGGCGGGCGATGGTATAGCGTACAGGCCCGAAGAAGTGATAGCCGATGTCGACTGGACAGACAATCACCCCATCAAGCAGGTCTATATGAATTATGAATGTGACTCGGGTCAGAAGATGTGGGACCCGTTGGCCGTCATCAACGCCGTTGAGGGAGACAGTCTCTTCACGCTGTCAGAGCGCGGCACCGTGAGCGTCACCGACGATGCCGAAACCGTCTTCACGGCCTCGCCAACAGGCAACTGCCGCTACCAGAAGCCGGGCGATGCCACCTGGAACGCCGCCATGCTGGAAAGAGTCCGCAGCGTGAACAGGCTCTACTCCCGACCTGATTATTAAAAGACTCAACTTTGCAAGTTGAGTAAGGAGCTCCTTACTCCTTTACTACTTGCAAATTGAGCTTGCGAAACTTGAATTAACTGAGCCTGTTCTGCATGACGACGGCACAAGACGCGTCGCCGGTAACCGACATGACCGTGCGCCCCATGTCAACAATACGGTCAACGCCAGCCACGATGGCCACACACTCCACAGGAATCTGGGCAGAGGCAAACACCATCGCCATCAGTGCCAGCGAGCCGCCAGGAATACCCGGCGTGCCGATAGAGGCAACCGTCGAGGCAAAGGCAATGGCAAAATACTGATTCAGCGTCAGGTCGATGCCGCAGCATGTCGCCATGAACACAGAAGCAACACCGAGGTAGATGGCGACGCCGTCCATGTTGACAGTGGCTCCTAACGAAAGCACAAAGTTGCCAACATCCTCGCGCACGCCCAACTTCTCAGTACACTTCATGGTGTAGGGCAGAGTGGCTACCGACGAGTCGCTGGAGAAAGCAAACAGCATGGCGGGCTGCAACTCCTTGAAGAACCTGAAGGGCGACAAACCTCCCAGCAGGTAGACCAGGGGGGCATAAACACAGACCGCATGGAGGAAGAAACAGCTGTAGCCAAGTGCTATAAGTGCCGCATAAGAGCCCAGCACGCTCGGACCATTCGAAACCACAACGGGCGTCAGCATGCAGAACACGCCGACAGGCGCCAGGGCTATGATGTAGGACAGCACCTTCGACACGACAGCATTGGCGCTGAGCGTCAGCTTCCGCGCCGCCTCACCCGCCTCGCCGACGTGGACCATTGCCACTCCGAAGAAGACGGCAATCACGATGACTTGCATCATCGTCATATTGGTCAGCGGAAGCATGATGTTATCAGGGAACATGTTGACAATCTGGTCCATGACGGTGAAGTCGGGAATCTCAATCGCTTCCGAACCGCTGCCTGTCTCCACATGAATAAGAGGAAGAAAGCCCTTTGCCAATGTTGAGGCCACCAGTCCGAGCGTAACGGCTATGATTGTGGTAAACGTGAAATAGAGCAGGGCCCGCAGACCGAGCCTGCCCACCTTTGACACATCATTCATCGACAGAATGCCTGCCATGATAGAGAACAGCACCAGGGGCACAACGACGAACTTCAGCAGGTTCAGGAAGATGCTGCCTAAGGGCTTGATGTATTCGTTCACGAAGTCCGCACTGTCTTGCAGCAAGATGCCGGCAACGACAGACAGGGCAAGCGCCAAGGCTATCTGGGAGGTCAGAGACAGTTTCTTCATCATTCTTACATAGTGTCAGGGTAGCGCCACGTCCAAAAGCGGCACTACCCTTAATACATTTCCAATCAATGACGCCAACCGTTACAGGTTCAGGCTCTTCTTGATGGCCTCAATCTTCTCCTCAGCAGCCTTCGTGCAGCGCTCGTAGCAGCCGGCGCACTTGAAGGTGGGGTCTTTCACCTCGGTGTAGAACTTGATCTTAGGCTCGGTGCCCGATGGGCGCACGGAGACCTTCGTGCCGTCTTCGCAGAACCACTGCAGCACGTTCGACGTGTCGGGCATGTCGAGCTTACCCTTGTTGCCCTGAGCGTCGCACCACTCGAGCGTCTTGTAATCCTTCCACAGGCAGACCTTCGAGCCACCCAGCTCCTTCGGCGGGTTCTCGCGGAAGTTGGTCATCATCTGCTTGATCTCGTCGGCACCGGTCTTGCCCGGACGTACGACGTTAATCGTCACCTCCTTCGAGAATCCATACTCGGCGTAGATGTCCATGAGCAGGTCGTAGAGCGTCTTGCCGTTGTCGCGTGCCCAGGCGGCAATCTCGCAGATCAGGCAGATGCTGGCGGGGGAGTCCTTGTCGCGCACCTTGTCGAACGGCA
>JAEEGI010025232.1_pt1 | contig 11534 bp, 4 predicted proteins | sample 8958751 | NCBI WGS metagenome assembly JAEEGI01 (sample SAMN16246545, study PRJNA631951) | gut metagenome | biome: gut microbiome; feature: rumen; material: KS-attached | host: Bos | place: Iran: Karaj | collected 2018-10 | reverse complement strand
CGCAATGATGCTATATTTGATTGTTTTCATATCTCTTAATTCTATATTCTTAAATCATAATTAGTGAAAGCGCAGAGTCACACCCAGACTTACCTGAGTGGCCTGTGGATAGGCGCTATTTGAGTCGATACCTGGAGTGATACCTGTTGAGGTAACGATTGAAGGATCGTTGCCTTCATAACCTGTGAGTGTAAACACATTCTTGGCAGTGAGGTAAACACGCAGACTCTCAACCAACTGACGATTCTTTGGAGTATAGGTATAACCCAAAGTCACGTTGTCGAGTTTTACATAGTCACCCTTCTCAAGGAAATAGCTTGAGATGATACCACCACTCGACTCCACATTTCTATAATCAGTATAAGCACTACGCAGTACGTTATCAGTTCCAGACCCCTTCAGGCCCATGCCATACTTACGCATGTTGAAGATCTCGTAGCCCAGGCCACTACGGAAGAGCATGCTCAGATCCCAGTTCTTGTAGCTGATAGAGTTGGTCCATGACAGGAAGTGCTTAGGTGCGCCATTGCCGATAGTACGTTTATACGAGGGATCGGCCTGGGCCGCAGGCACCTTATTGCCATTATTATCGTAGATGAGCAACAGACCATTCTCGTCGATACCAGCATGCTCATAGCCATAGAACTGACCTATCTTTCCACCCTCCTCAACACGGAAGAAGTACTCGCTGGTGCCAGGACCTGGTTTCTGATACAGATCCAGATAAGCCATCTGGTAAGCATCGCTAGAGAGTTTTGTAAGCTTGGTATCGCCCATACTCCAGTTAATACCGGTGGTCCACTTCAAGCCTTTCTTGGCAATCACGTCATAATCCAACGAGACCTCGATACCAGTATTCTTGGTGGTTCCCACATTCACCAGAATGGTGTTGTAGATGAATGGTGGCTGGGGAGCTGTGTAGTTGTAAAGCAGATCCTGCGAACGACGGTCGAAATACTCAACGCTACCACGCAAACGACTCTTGAATGCAACAAAATCCAGACCTACGTTGAAAGCAGTCGACTTTTCCCAAGCCAAATCAGGGTTAGCATTCAATGATGGTGCATAACCATTAATCCACTGGTTATCGATAAGATAAGCACCACGGGTGCTATAGGTGGCTATACTCTGATAAGCATTAAAGTCGGAACGACCTGTTACACCATAGCTTACGCGAGGTTTCAGGCTCTGGAAAGTATGCTGCAAGCTCTGAGCAAATGGCGTATTAATGATTTCCCATGCCAACGAAGCAGATGGGAAGTTACCCCACTTTTTGTTAGCACCAAACTTAGTGCTACCCTCACGACGCATAGAGGCCGAAGCGTAGATGATATCATTGAAATTGTAATTCAATCGACCGAAGAAACCTATCAATGTAGATTCTGATGAGCCTGCCCAAATGTTGGCTTTGCCATCGCGCAGATAGCTACCGTTGCCAATGCCATGATACGAAAGGGCATCGTAAACAAAGCCCATATTCTCGTTACCACTCTGCTCCCACATGCTACGCTCCCATGAATAGCCAAGCACAGCCTTAAGCTGGTGCTGCTTCAGCGTCATGGTGTAGTTGATGAGGTACTCCAAGCGGTTGGTCCACCACTTCTGATAGTTGATGCGAGCACGACCATCATAACCATTCCAGAACGATTCGCTCGAGGTTGATGGTGTATAGAAGTTATCCTTCAGGTCGTTGTACTGCAAGGCATAGCTCAATGAGGTATTCAGGTTGTGCTGCTCTAACTGCAGGATATTGAGTTTTACATCTGCATTACCCAACAAATAGATGCGATCGCCCTGACTCACGTTCTCTTTCAGATCGTTCACTGGGTTGTGGATATCTGTAGGTGAATTGGGCTGATAATAAGTGCCATCAGCATTTTTCACAGGGATGGTTGGGTTCATGGTGAGGGCAGTATCAAACAAGCCGTCGTTACCCCACTTCTCGTGTACCTTACGGGCAGAGAGTGAAGAGTTGAACTGCAAACGGTTGTTGAGCACACGCTGCTCGCCTACAAAGCGACCACCGTATTCCTCACGACCCGATACGATATCCAAACCATTACCTTTCTTATAATTAACAGAGAGTCCGAAATAACCATTCTTAGTTGATGAATCAACAGAGATATACTGGTTGAGACTATAGCTTACCGGACGGGTAATCTCGCCCCACCAATCGGTATCGGCACCGTAGTCCTGACCGCGACGTGAACGACGGAACTCGTCGGTAGAGAGAATATCTACACGGGGCTTCTGAATATTGAGTGCGATATAGCTGTCGTAGGTTACGTTAGTAACACCAGCCGAGCCCGAGCCTTTCTTAGTTGTAACCAGGATAACACCATTAGCACCACGGGTACCATAGATGGCAGCCGAGCCGGCATCCTTCAGTACGGTAATCGACTCAACATCCTGGGTAGCAATGTTACGCAGATCGCCACCGGCTATACCATCGATAACAACCAGCGGGCCGTTGCTGGCTGTCAACGAACCAGCACCACGCACCTGGATATCGGTCATGGCATTAGGATTGGCATCGGCAGTAGCAGCCACATTCAGACCAGCCACCTTACCAGCAATCAGCGCCATAGGGTCGCTGGCTGCACCTTGGTTAAACTGGTCCTTGTTAATCTGAACCACTGAGCTCGATATTTCTTTCTTAGCCATCGAGCCATAACCAACCACAACCACTTCGTTCAGCTGTGCCACATCCTCTTTCAGCACAACCTCCATGCCGTCCTTGGCTTTCAGTTCCTGTGGATTGTAGCCGATGTAAGAGAACACCAACGTAGCTCCAGGCTTACATGACAGCTTGAAGTTTCCGTCGAAGTCAGTCACTGTACCATTCGATGTTCCTTTGACAATGATCGAGGCGCCAATAACGGCTATGCCCGATTCGTCCTTCACACGACCATTAATCGTGGTCTGTGCCGAAACATCCAAAGCGAAAAACATCACCGCCAACATTATCAGCAGGCGATAACAAAGATTCTTTGATCTTTTCATCTTCATTGGTTTTTGTTAAAATTAGAGTTATAAAAAAAGTTTTAGTTGAAAATATCTTGCCTTTTATTGCTTAGCTTTCTCAATCCTGACGGCAGCGCCACCACTACGAGCCAGACGCAGGTGCAGGGTGTCGGCTTTAGTAACAGCAATCTGGCGTATCGTCATCTCGTATGGATTACGCTCAAAGTCGGCTTCAGGTCCATCCTCGTAGATAATAGCACGATAAGTGGTACCTTCGTCAAGGAAATCGAGTGACACTTCCAGACTACGAGCCTCCTCGTTAGTAATACTGCCGATAAACCAGCTGTCGCCGCCACGCTCCTTACGGGCGATGGTGATATACTTACCAATCTCACCGTTGGGCACTAAAGTACGACTCCATGTGGTAGGACAACTCTCAATAAAGCTGAGTGCAGGCTGACCTTCGTAATTCTCGATGGCATCGGCTGCCATCTGTAACGGACTGTAGATGACGACAAACTCACCCAGCTGCTTGGCCAATGTAGAGTGCGGATGGGTGCCTGGCACAATCTCCGAGAAATTAAAGATGGCAGGCGTAAAATCGGTAGGACCAGCTAAACCACGGGTAAACGGCAGCGTAACGGTGTGAGATGGTGGATTACCACCACGACGATCCCAGGCATTATATTCCTGACCACGCACACCTTCCTGGGTCATCAGGTTTGGCCAAGTGCGCTGTATGCCAGTAGGCATAGCTGGCTCGTGATTATCTATCATGATATGATGCTTGGCAGCACACTCTATCACCTTACGATAATGACGGATACCATACTGCGACTTAGCTAACTCCTTACCATCAAAGTAATGTCCAACGTATCCCGTCTTTACGGCACGAATGCCCAATCGTTCGAACCAGTTGAAAGCCTGTTCCATCTGACTCTCCAGGAGAGAGGCATTACCCCAGGTTTCGGTATGACCGATAAATCGTACACCTTTTTGCAAGCCATACCGGGTTACTTCGTGCATATCAAAATCGGGGTACGACTCCAGATAGCTAATCTTCTCGCCCTGTCCCCAACCAGGATTCCAGCCCTCGGCCAACACACCGCTGAAGCCATGACGGGCAGCAAAGTCCATATAGCGTTTCACGTTCTCGGTAGTAGCACCATGGGTAGGCCCCATCTCCCAAGTGTTCTGTTTTTTGTGGATGCTCCACCAGATGCCGATATAACGGCCTGGCTCAATCCACGATGTATCTTTAATTTGTGATGGTTCATTCAGATTCAGCATCAGGTTCGAGGTGAGCAATCCACCTGCTGTTTTGCTGATAATCATCGTACGCCAGGGACTCTTAAGCTGCCCCTTGGCATACACCTTTACCCCACTACGCCAAGGTGTAAGGGCGGTAAGTAATCTAACAGCGCCACCATCCGCACTCCGGGGGGTGAGATTAATGCTGGCATAATCCTCGAGTGCAGCCTCGTGGATGGCCAGATACAAATCCTTCTCATACTCTATTGTAAGTGGTGTGCATACAGTATCCTTCTGGCTCAGCATTCCGGCCTTGTAGATTCCTTCGAAATACTCGGTATGGTTAGTGGGTATCGACCAGGCTTTGGCATCGTGTGCCAAAGTCATCTCGGTCAACTCGTCCATAATCTGGAATTCCTTTCCTTTATTATAATCTGGCAGGATATAACGGAAACCGAAGCCATCATTATACACACGGAACACCACTTGCATAGGCTGTCCAGACTGTTCGCGGAAATTTACCATCAGTTCATTGTAATGATTATGAGTGATATCATTTTCGCCCCAAGGCTGATTCCAAATCTCGTCCTTCTGCGAGCGAGCTACCTTGCCCATCTTTGTCTTAGCACCCAACTCACCATTATTTAATAGGTATCCTAAATGCGAGGGGGCCACAACAGCTTTTCCCTCATAGTTTACCATATAAAATGGTTGTTGATTCTTCACGCCGACGGTAACCGTCACGGCACCGTCGGGCGAAGTTACCTTAACGTTTCCGGCATTACTTTTAGTAACACCATTCATTACCAAACTAACCAATATAACAAATCTAACAAACCTCAGTAATCGCATAATTTTGAAATTTTTCGGCAAAGATAGAGATATCATTCTACGCCTCCAAGCGCCACAAACAAATATCTAAACTCTCAAAAACGCAAGCATCTGGAAATAAACTGGTTATAATTTAGACTCATCACAAAAATCTAAAGAAAATCAATCGCAATTTGGCATAAATAGGCTTATATTATTTGGTTATTCCAGAAAGATATCGTATCTTTGTGCCCAACAACATAACACAAACAACTCTAACTTATGATACGACAATGCATCATTTTGATTCTGATGGTTCTGACCACAGAGAGTCGGGCTCAACAAGCAAGTAACCGACAGCTCTATCAAACGCTCGACAGCTTGATAGAACACTACGACCAGTTAACAGCCGATAAGGAACGCCGCGTGGCAGCCATCAAGGAGGGAGTTAAAGGTATTACTTTAACTGCTGAGCAGCAATACGACGTGAACCAACGACTCTACGACGAATATGTTGCCTATAAGTTCGACTCTGCTTTCTATTATATAGATAAGAATGTGAAAGCCTTGCGCAAATCGGGCTACCACAATCGTTTTGCAGCCAGCGCCGTACGTATGGCACATATTCTGGCTGTTACAGGACTCTTTGATCGTGCCCGCCGACTGCTGGATGAAGTAGCAGTTGACTCGATTAACGACCAACAGAAGATAGCCTTTTACAACCAACAAAGTGAGCTGAACCTGTACCGTTCGGAAATGGCTCAGAACACCGAATACTTCTACGACTATATACAACGAGTACAATACTATCGACAGCTGGTGATACAGATTGCGCCCAAAGACAGTTACGATTATATCTTTAATCAGGCTACCTACATTTGCGAGGCTGGCGACACCAACAAAGCCATACAGATGCTTGAAGACTACCTGCTGAAGCTTGAAGAGGGTACGCGTGCTTACAGTATTGTTACCAGCACGCTGGCTTTCTTCTACCAAACCAAGGAGATGCAACAACAGCAGGAACGTTATCTTCTGCTCAGCGCCATCAGCGATGAGCGATGCGCCATCCGTGAGAACAACTCGCTACGCATACTTTCAGAGATACTAATGAACCGCGGTAATAACGACGATGCCTACCGTTATCTGTTACAAGCCATCAGCGAGGCCCGTTTCTATGGTAGTCGCATCCGCATGATGCAAGTAGGACGCATGGCGCCGCAGATTCTGCAACTGTACGATGCCGAGCGCACTCAGACCCAGCAGCGCACCAACCTACTGCTGGCCATCATATCCTTTATCTCGCTGGTACTTGCAGGTATCATCGTCTATACCCTACGTCTGTATCGCAAAAAACACGCAGCTGGTTTGCAGATTATCGAGATGAACAAGATTCTGGCTAAGCATACCGAAGAGATTGAGACTGTTAACACGCAGATGAAAGAAGCCAATCGCATTAAAGAGGAATACATTGGACGTTTTCTGGAACTCAGCAGTATGTTGCTTTCAAACACCGAGCAACGCATGAAACAGTTAAACCGATTAGCTAGAGAACGAAAACTGGAGGAACTATATGCCGAACTCAAAACGATGGAACCAGTAAACACAGGTATCCGCACTTTCCATAGTCATTTCGACACCGCCTTCCTTAACATCTACCCCCACTTTATCAGCGAGGTCAACAAGTTACTTACACCTGAGAATCAGTTCATTACCGACAACGACGGGGCTACAGCCAAGCGTTTAACAACCGAGTTACGCATTCTGGCTCTTATCCGCCTTGACATTACCGACAATCAAGAGATTGCCGATATTCTCCGTTCCAGCATCACCACCATCTACACCTACCGTTCTAAACTCAAAGCCAAAGCCCTCAACAAAGAGACTTTCGAAGACGACGTACGTAAGATTGCCACTTATTAGCTCGAGGATATTCCCAGTTAGGGAAAATTTATTCCCCAGTTAGGGAAATATTTTTTCCCAACGTGGGAACTTTGGGGAAAATTTTATATCTTTGTCGCCGAATATGGAAGAAGTAAGCAAGATACCACAGGAGTGGAACAAATTCTACTTGAAGGATGTGTCGTTCGTGAACCTGATGACACGACGCATCTTTAATGTGCTGATTGTGGCCAATCCCTACGATGCGTTTATGCTCGAAGACGACGGTCGTGTGGATGAGAAGATCTTCGACGAGTATATGGAGCTGGGTATGCGATACCCACCCACGTTCCGACAGGTGTCGACAACCGAGGAGGCACACGAAGTGCTACACAACACGGATATCGACCTGGTAATCTGTATGCCTGGTAATGCGGATAACGACGCCTTTACCGTGGCACGCGAAATCAAGGCCGAGCATCCCAACATTCCTTGCGTGGTGCTTACCCCCTTCTCGCATGGTATCACCAAACGTATTCAGGACGAGGATATGTCGGTGTTCGACTACGTGTTCTGCTGGTTGGGTAACACCAACCTCATCATGAGCATCATCAAGCTGATTGAGGACAAGATGAACATCGAGCACGACATCAAGGAGGCTGGCGTACAGATGATTATGCTGGTTGAGGATAACATCCGCTTCTACTCGAGTGTGCTGCCAAACCTCTATAACTATATTCTGGCTCAGAGTAAGCGTTTCTCGACCGAGGCGCTGAACCCGCATGCGGCTGCCCAGCGTAAACGCGGACGCCCCAAAGTGGTACTGGCTACCACCTACGAGGAGGCCATGCAGCTGTACGAGAAGTATCACGAGAACACCTTAGGTGTTATTAGTGATACCCGATTCCCCATGCAAGTACACGAGGGCCGACTGAGCCACGTAGAGGATGGCGACCCAGAGGCAGGATTGAAACTGCTGAGGGAGATTCGCCGTCGCGACGAGTACGTGCCCCTGATTCTCGACTCTTCGGAGATAACCAACAAAGAAAAAGCCGAGGCTGAGGGATTCCACTTTATAGATAAGAACTCGACCAAGATGAATGTGGACCTGCACCACCTGATGGAGGAACACATGGGTTTTGGCGACTTTATATTCCGCGATCCGAAAACCAAGGAAGAGGTGTTCCGCGTATCATCGCTGAAGGAACTGCAGGACAACATCTTCAAGATTCCTTACGACTCGATGCTCTACCACGTGAGTCGCAACCACATGAGTCGCTGGCTTACAGCACGTGCCATCTTCCCTGTTTCGGCCTTCTTGAAGCATGTTACCTGGCATAAGCTGCAGGACGTGGATGCCCACCGACAGATTATCTTTGATGCCATCGTACAGTACCGAAGGATGAAGAATATTGGTGTGGTAGCTGTGTTCGACCGATTGAAGTTCGACCGCTATGCCCACTTTGCCCGTATCGGTGAAGGTTCTTTGGGCGGTAAAGGTCGTGGTCTGGCATTCCTTGATAACATTATCAAGCGCCACCCCGAGCTGAACCAGTTTGAACAGGCCAAGGTATCGATTCCCAAAACGGTGGTATTGTGTACCGATTTCTTCGACGAGTTTATGGAGAAGAACAACCTGTGGACAATTGCCCTGAGCGATGCCAGCGACGAGGAGATTCTGCAGCACTTTATGCGTGCCCAGTTGCCCGACTCGCTGATAGCCGACTTCTTTACCTTCTTTGATGCCGTAAAGAGTCCTATCGCCATCCGTTCAAGTTCGTTGCTCGAGGATTCGCACTACCAGCCCTTTGCAGGTATCTACTCTACCTACATGATTCCATATCTGGATGATAAGTACGAGATGCTGCGCATGTTGGCCTGTGCCATCAAGGGTGTGTATGCCTCGGTTTACTATAAGGACTCGAAGGCCTACATGCTGGCCACACAGAACGTGATCGACCAGGAGAAGATGGCTGTGATTCTGCAGGAGGTAGTGGGCAAGCAGTATGGCGACCTGTACTACCCCAACTTCAGTGGTGTGCTACGTTCGTTGAACTACTACCCCATCGGCGACGAGACTGCCGAAGAGGGTATTGCATCGCTGGCTGTAGGATTAGGCAAATATATCGTAGATGGCGGTCAAACCCTGCGCGTGTCGCCCTATCACCCCAAGCAGGTGCTGCAGACATCGGAGATGGAGACTGCCCTGAGCGAGACCCAAACCCGATTCTACGCCTTGGACATGGCCCATGTAGGCGACGACTTTAAGGTTGACGACGGCTTTAACATCAAGAAGGTACGTGTAAAGCAGGCAGCCGAAGATGGAGCCCTGACCTATCTGGCCTCGACCTACGACCCCGTAGATCAGATTATCCGCGATGGTATCTACGAGGGCGGCCGAAAGGTAATCTCGTTCTGCGGTGTGCTGCAGCACGATGTATTCCCATTACCCGAGCTGTTGCAGATGGCACAGAAGCTGGGTGCCGACGAGATGAAGCGCCCCGTAGAGATTGAGTTTGCCTGCAACCTGAACGACGACCGTACAGGCGAGTTCTACCTGCTGCAGATTCGTCCTATCGTAGATGCCAAGCAGGTGCTGGATGAAGACCTGCAACAGATACCCGATAGCGACTGCTTGCTGCGCTCGAACAACTCACTGGGGCATGGTATTTCCGAGGATGTGGTGGATGTGGTATATGTAAAGACCGACGACGATTTTACCGCTGTAAACAATCCCACTATCGCCAGCGAGATTGAGGAGATTAACCGCAAGTTCCTACAGGCCGACAAGAACTATGTGCTGATTGGTCCAGGCCGCTGGGGTTCGAGCGATTACTGGCTGGGCATTCCCGTAAAATGGCCTCACATATCAGCAGCAAGGGTGATTGTTGAGGTAGGATTGAAGAACTACCGTGTTGACCCCTCGCAGGGCACACACTTCTTCCAGAACCTCACCTCGTTCGGTGTAGGCTACTTCACCATCAACACCTATACGGGCGACGGGGTATTCCAGAAGGAGCTGCTCGACCAGATGCCCGCTGTAGAAGAAACCCAGTTCGTACGTCACGTGCGCTTCGACCATCCGCTGAAAATCATGATGGATGGTAAGAAACAAACAGGCGTAGTACTGCGATGAGATACAGGCCCTGCTGCAATAATCAGATTGCTAGCAGGGCTTTTTACTAAATAAACAAAAAATTAAACAGAAAACTTGGTTTGAAAAAAAATTTTTCATACCTTTGCACAAGTGCAATTCCAATCTATTAACATAGTCCAAAACATGTCGAAACTAACTGCAAAGATTAAACGTGATTTGCCATTACGCATCAGTCTGATGATAGTGCTTGCCATGGCGCTGCTGTTAACAGTAACACTGCTTGTCATGCTTCATTCTTCGCGTAACTCTATGAAAGATGATGCGCTGAATAGAGCCACCTATACACTCGATCGCGCCACCAACAACATCGATAACATTCTGCTGAGCGTAGAGGAAACGGCTGGCAACATATACTTCAACATGAAGTTTGATGATCCGGAACGGATGTACACCTATGCACATAAGATTGTAGAAACCAACCCATACGTGTCGGGCTGTGTCATCGCCTTTAAGCCCGGATACTTTAAGGGGCACGACCTGTTTATGGTATATGCACATAGTACTGATAGTACCCATCAGGATCACTCCACTGCCAACATTGTTCACAGTAACAGTTTCGGCACCAAGCCCTATACCGAACAGATATGGTTTAATCGTCCGATAGGTAAGAACAGAGCCATGTGGATGAACCCGCTACTCGGCATGAAGTCGGACATAGAGCCACTCACCTCGTTCTGTGCGCCTATACTCGACGCTAATCACAGTCCGATAGGTGTTATCAGCGTACATGTGCCACTACAACTGCTTTCAAGCATTATCTCAGCCGCCAGGCCTTCGCCCAACTCCTATTGCGCGCTGGTAGATAACGACGGATCGTTTATTGTTGATCCCACAGCAGGCTATCTCTCAAAAATCAAGGCTTTCAACCTGCCAGGCATCTCAGTTCAGGAGGCTGTAAAAACGATGATGTCGGGTAATAAAGGTTATCTGCCATTCGACATCGACGGACGTAAGTTCTATCTGTTCTACCAACCATTCAGGATGGCCAAAGTGCCCTATCGCACCTTGATAACAAATCCTGGCTGGAGTATCGGCGTAGCATTCTCAGAAAACGACATCTTTGGCGAGTACAATGCACTATTCAACTTTGTAATCATCATTGCCATCGTGGGCATGGTACTGATGTATCTGCACACCCGTCTGATTATCCGTCACCGCTTAAAGCCACTCAGGATGCTTACTGAGCTTACGGATCGCATTGCCCACGGACAATATAACGAGCCCCTACCCTCACGCCATCGGAACAAGGACGAGATAGGTGTGCTACAAGGCCACTTCCAGCAGATGCAACGCTCGGTAGCAGCCAACATCAACGAGCTGCACGAACTAACCCAAACCATACAGGAACGTAGTAAAGAGTTGCATATTGCGTACGAGCAAGCCCAGAAGGCCGACCGAATGAAGACTGCCTTCCTACATAACATGACCGACCAGATGGTGGCCCCATCGATTGCCCTCGACAAGGATGTGTCGG
>JAEEGI010025229.1_pt1 | contig 11536 bp, 7 predicted proteins | sample 8958751 | NCBI WGS metagenome assembly JAEEGI01 (sample SAMN16246545, study PRJNA631951) | gut metagenome | biome: gut microbiome; feature: rumen; material: KS-attached | host: Bos | place: Iran: Karaj | collected 2018-10 | reverse complement strand
AAAAAGCATAAAAAATAAAATAAAATAAAATAAAAAAAAAACTAAAAAAGAGAAAAATAAAAATATAATTTCTACAATTCTTGTTCATTATCTTCAACAATTTTATTTTTAATTTCCCTTTCTTTTTCCTTTTGAAGAACATCTTTAATATTAGTAATTAATTTTCCATCTTTAAATTCAACATCTAATTCCCTAGTAGCAGTTTTTAATTTACCAAAACCATTCGGTTTCCCTTTTTTAAACTGTCCTTCAAATATTTTTCCATTAACCCATTTAAACCTTCCATTACCTTCTTTAATATTATTAACATAATCTCCATAATATTCACCTCCATCAGGCCATTTATAAAAACCTTTCCCATGCATTTTCCCATTAACAAAACTTCCTTGATAAGTATCTTTATTTGCCCAAGTATAAAATCCACTTCCAGTTATACAATTATCTTTAAATTCTCCTTCATATGTATCTTTAAGTAATTTATATGATAATTTCCCATTACCATTCTTTTTATCATTATGAAATTCACCTTCATATACATGTTCATTTGTCTCTTCTTTTCCTTTCCCTTCTCTTTTATTATCTTGAAATTCACCAATATATAAATTACCATTTAAATTCTTTTTCATTCCTTTTCCATTTAATTTACCATTTAAAAAACATCCTTCATATAATGTTCCATCAGAATCAATAAATCTTCCCCATCCTGTAAAATAATTTTTACGCCAAAATCCTTCATATTTACAACCATCATTTTGAAGTAAAACACCATATCCATGACGAGCATAATCTATATTTACTCTTCCTATATAAAATGAAGGAATTATTCCTGATATTATTAATAATTTACATTGATATGTTACTCCATAATCATAATTTATATATTGACTAATAGTATTAATATCATTCTCTGAATATAATGTTTTCCAACCATCTTTATTAAATTTTGTTCCTATTAAATTTTCTGCTTTTTTTAAATTATATTTTGTATATTGTGATGTTAAATCATCTATTAATTGATTCATTTCTTCTATTTGACGTTGTTTTATATTTTGATTATATTTTTTACGATATATGTATCCACGATATGTACTTTGAATTTTTATTAATTTTCCATTATTGTCTAAATTGTTCATTAAATTCTTTGATGCAGAATAATTCTGGCTTTTTAGTTTGTTTGATGATGAATCTATTATTGAATTGTTGTTATGTTTATTTTGTATAAAATTTTTTAAATTTACTTGGTTTGAATTCGGACTTCCAATAATGTTGTCTTCGTTATTTTCATTCTCATTTTCCTTTTGATTTTCTAAATCTTCATATAAATTAGCAGTGTTTTGATTGTCTTTTATACACGAACATTTACATTTTTCCATTCCTCCTCCCATTTTTTTTTATTTAAAATAATTAATTTTTGGGTTTTTTTGTTTTTTATAATATTAATATTTCTTATTATTTCCTAAACTAAAAAATCATTTTTTTTTTGAATTCTTTTTTAAAATAATACTAGTCAATAATAATAATTAATTTTAAGAAATTCAAATTATTATCATAGAACAATGGACAATTAAAATAGAAAAAAAGAAATAAAGAATTTTTAAATAATATAAAAATAAATAAATTAAATATATATAATAATATATTAATCATCTTCAGTAAAATCAAAAATAAAAGGTTCATCATTTTTATTATAATATTTTGAAGAGAAATTAATAATTAAAGAATTAAAAATTTCTTTTTTTTCATATAAAGAAATTTTATTAGGATTAAAAATAATTCCAAGTTCATAATTACTCATAGAAATTTGAGTATCATTTTTTTCTAAATTTCCAAAAGCCGCAGCAGAAAAATTATGACTTCCAAAATATAATAATGAATTATTATTAATATCAAAAAAACCTTTTTTCTTATCTCCAGTAATAAATATTTTAGAATGAAAAACAGTTTTTCTATTTTGATATTTTTCTTTAATTTCTACATTTTTAAATTTTTCTTTATGTAAATTATACGTTTCTTCAGTTAAAAACAAACATCCTGTTAATTCATTTCCCATTGGAAAAGAATTAATATATTCTTTAGTAGGATAAATAATATCAATAGAATATCTATCATTTAAGTTAAAAGCTTTATATAAATTTGAAAAAAATTTTTTATTTTTACTTTTACCAATTGAAGAACATTGAATAATTAAATTAGAATTTTTTTCAATTTTATATTTTTCACTTATTAAATAATTTAATCTTCCAATACCAAATAAACTTAAATTTTTATTTGAAAATCTCCCACTTGCACTTGCTAAAAGATCAACAGAGCAATTACTATAATCATAATCTTCAAAATTAATATTTAAATCACTCCAAATTTTTTTTTCTTTATATTTATTAATCATAAAAGTATCCATAAATGAATTTAAATAATCTAAAAATTCTTTATTTTCTTTTTTATCTTTTATTTCATCTTCATTTTCTATTTTTTTAAAATCTTGAAACCAAATAACTTGACCCCAATAATACCAATCACAATTAGTTAAATTTGCTGAAGGAACAATTATTCTTAAAAAATTAGGAAATTTAAATATCATTAATTTACTATGAAATTTTCCCCATTTCAGTGAATAATCTATTTTAGGTCTTATAAATTTAATATAATTTCCATGTTCTTCCATTTTATTATATTTAAAGTTATTTTCTTCATGTAATATTATTATTGAAGGTAATTTAAATGCATTTATTATTGGTTCTAAAAAATCATCTTCATAAACAAATGAAGAAAAAATTGCTGATTCTATTGTTTTTCTTTCATTTTTTGAATTATCTGTTAAATCTTCTTTTAAAAGTAAATTTTCAAAAAATAATTGACGAAATTCTATAAAATTTTTATTAAATTCTTTATCATTTTCATCATATTCTGATATTTCTGTTTTGTTTTGAAATATTCTTCTTCCATTTTTTAAATCTGATAATTTTGTTTTGTTTTTATTTATATAATAAAATGATGTAATTTTTATTTCTTTATCATATATTTCTTCATTTTCTTCTTTTTGATTTAATTTTTTTTTTGGAGATGATTTTTCTTTTGTTTTTATTTTTTCTATTTTTTCTTTTTTCATTTCTTGAAATATTTAAATTTAAAAAAATTATATTTTTAAGATTATTTTTTTTAGAATATTTATTTTTTCATGGGGAATAATTTATGTTCATGTGAGTATTTCCAAGATAATAATAATACAATTTCTTTATCATATAATAAGAATAATAATGAAAGATTAAAAATAAGTTTAGTAAAAAATAATTTAGAAAAAGAATCAAATTTAAAAAGTACAAATAAGAAAGTGAATATAAATAATAATCATTTAAATTTAAATTCTTTTAATTCAGTAGAAACTTTAGATAAAAATGAAAATAAAAATAATTCAATAAATAATACAGACTTAAATAATTTATCAGAATCAATTATTCAAAATTTTACAAATATTAATTTAGAAAATGAGAATAATCATTCAAATAGAAATTCGTCTTTTTCAATAATGAAAGTAAATGCAGTTCCTAGTGTAGAAAATTCAAAAGATAATAAAGAATTTAATAGTATAAATAGGAAATTAATTGTTGAGAAATTATTTAATGGATGAAAAATTAAATATTATTAATATATATTCACTAAAATATATATTATTAATATTATCAATATATATTAATTAAAAAATATTATTTTTTTCTTTTATTTTTTTTAAATTAATTTTTGAATTTAAAATATGAATTTTAATAATAGTTTCGAAAGTACTTTTATTGAAAATATTTTGTCAGAACCTGATGAAAGTAAAAGAGAAGAAATTATAAATCAATTAAAACAACATTTATATGAATTAGAAAATAATAATAAAATTGTTGACGACTTAAGCAATAAATTTTTTTCTTTACAAGAAGAATTTAAATCTCTGTCTCTTTCAAAAAAACAAATTGAATTTGATTTAAATTCAAAAATAAATAATCTTGAAAATGAAAAAGAAATATTAAATAATAAATACATTTCTTCAAAAAATCAAATTAAAAATATAATTGGAAACTATTCAAAAGAAATAAATGATTTAAAAAGTTTAAATGAAATATTAAAAGTAGATAATGAAAATTTACAAAAAGAAAATAAAAGATTAATTCAGCAAATTTCATTGTATAAAAAAAATGAAGAAATAATGTTTTATCAAGAAAAATTAGATGAAGCAAATTCATCAATAATGAAATTAAATAATATAATAAAAGATTTAGAAGATAAAAACGAGGAAAATATGAATAAATTATTTAATAATGATTTCAATTCAGGAAATAATAAAGAAATAATAATAGGATTAAGAAAAATTATAGAAGAAAAAGAAGGATTAATAACAAATTTATATAATTCATATGATAAAGTTAGTATTAAATATGAAGATTTACTGAAAAAAAATGATAAATTAAAAAAAGAAATATCTTCTTTAAAAAACCAAATTAATACTTTAATAACTCAATCTCAAACATTAAAAGCGAATAATAAATCATCTACAATAGTAATAGAAGAAAATCCATATCCTATAGAAGATATATTATCTCAAAACCAAATAAAATATAACTATAATTAAAAAATTAAACTAAGAAAATTGTTAAATTAAATTCTCAAATCATAATAAAATATATTTAAAATTAAATCAAAAAAAAATTTATTTAGATATAAGAAGACATAAAAAGATTTTTACCTAAAGATTACCAATTGAATTTATTATTAGAGTATTTTAATCCAAATTCATTTTTATCTAATTCTTCATCATATTTCTATTTCATTTGTTTACATTGTTTATTATCATTTTTGGTGAATAATGTATTTCTCTAAATTCATTGTTTTTTTTATAATTCTTCAATTATATAATCTAAAAAAATGAATTATTACATGTTGTTTCTTTTTATGTTAAATTATTTATATATTGATAAATATTGACAATGTTCTAAATTTGAATACTTATTATCTTTTTTATATTTTTGAAAAGATATAAAGAAATTTCTATATTGAATACATTTTGTTTCTGTTTTATAAAGAGATATTTGTTCATTTATTTCTTATTTTTAAGGTTAGAAGTTGATTTTTTATCTATTTTCATATTTTTCAGGACATAAATCATATTTGAATTTATGTCATATCAACTTCCTGTTTCTTTATTTTGAGTTTTCATATATTGATTCGAACATTATTATTGAAATTATTATTATTAATAATAATATATTTAAGATTATCACAAATATTTTCCTTTTTATAGTCTATATATTGAGTTTTGGAGGACATTAAATATGCTTATCTTATTAAATCATCCATTTTTTTTTATATTAAGATTAAAATAATAATATTATTATATAATATATGAAAAAAATAAAAAAAATCACAAAAAAAATTTCATTTGTGTATGGGATAATAAATATAAAAATTCCATTTATTTAACACCGTTAAATTCCAATAAACATTATCTTTATAAATGATTATATTAAATATTAGGATTATTCTTAATATTATTATATAGTATTTTTAATTTATTGATAAAGGATTAAAGTTTTTTATTTTTAAAAGTAATTTTTATTTGAATTTGATTATTTCATTTTCTAATTCAAAAAAATGTATTAAATAAAATAATAAATAATTTCAATAAAATTAAGTAGCAAAATTGTGAATAATAGAAAATAAAAAAAAATATTTAAAAAAAAAAAGAAATGAATTCATCGTTCCAAACTAAAAAGGAAATAACAGTAATAAGTAATCAAAAATCAATAAATTCAAATTCCCAAAATAGTAATGATGAAATGCCATTAGAAGAAAAAGAATTAAATTTAGAAACAGCAAATAATAATGTAAAACAACTTCTAACTGGTTTTTTAGAAAATTTAGGTGAAGAAGATGTAGAAGAATATAAAAACAGTTTACAAAATTTTAAAAAAAAAATAAGTGATTCTCAGATGATTCAAGATGAAAATATTGAAAAAAATAAATATGAAAAAGGAAATAAAATACTTAGAAGAAAATCAAAAAGAAAAACAAGTTTATATACTAAAATGCCACAAAAATATAATTTAAATAATAGACTATTAGAAAATTTAAAACCTGAAAATAGTAATATTAATCAAATGAATAATTCTTTCTCTAATTTTTCTAAAGATTATAGTAATGAAATTTTATTAAATAAAAATAAAAGTTCTGCTTTTAAAACGGATAATACTCAAAAAAAACCAAAATTATCTTTAAAAAAAATTGATTTTGAGGGTGAAGAAAAATTAAAAACTCCAAAATCAACAAAATCAACAAAATCAGGTAAGATAAAATATACAAAAACCAAAAATTCAAATTTTCAAAAAACAACTGTTAATAAGAAAAAATCATCATTATTTAATTTATTAAAAAAAACAGGATTAACAAATAATCAATTAAACGAAGATTTAAATGATATAGAAATAGAAATAAATAAACCAAAAAAAAATGCATTAATTAAAGCAAGTACAATAAATAATGAACATATAAGAGCAAGAGAAAAATATTCTTTTTCAAAAATCTCTAAATCAAATTTTTCAGTTTTAAATAATACAAATAATAATTTATCAAACAGTATACACGACGAAAAATCAGAAGATGAAATAGATATATCCAATATAAGAGGATTATCTAAAAGAGGAGTTCAAGAAATAAATGATATAAGAATCAAATTAAAAGATAATATGATAGGTAAAAATATATCAGAAAATTTAAAAAAAAAAACAAAAGAATTTGTAATTGAAAAAGGGTCATTTGTTAAAAATCTCATTTCTAAAAAACATAAAGAAAAATATAGAGTTTTAACTAGAAAAAAATATGTTTATGATTCTTTAGATGATGAAGAATATGATGATGAAGAAGGAAATATACATATTATTTCTCCTGAATCAAGATTAATAATATTCTTAGATTTTTTAATTTCAATTTGTGTTTTATATGATATTTGTTATATTCCATATTATTTAGCTCATGATAAAAATTTTTGTGGTTTTAGTTATACTAATTATCATATTATTATTGATTTTATTATTACTATTATTTATATTATTGATTTATTTGCTAATTTTTTTATTGGTTTTTATGATTTCGAAGAATTTTTAATTGATGAATTTACTTTAATTGCTTTAAATTATTTATCATCATATTTCTTATTTGATTTACTAGCAGCAATACCATTTAAATTTTATTTTCTTTTAACAGAATATAATTGTGATAAAATGACATCAAATCTCTATAATATAGATATAGGAGAATATCCATATATATTAATATCGTTTAGAATATTAAAGGTATATAAAGCGTATTCAAAAAATAAATTTGTACATAAATGTTCTAATTTCCTTTCTCATTATCATCACTTTAGTCAATGGGGAAGTTTATATTTAGATGTCTTTGTATTTTTTATGGGATTACATTTTGTAGCATCATTATTTATATTTATAGGAAGAAATCAATATCCAAATTGGATATCAGAATTAGATTTAGAAAATTCAACTTTTATACATATTTATATAGCTTCAATATATTATTTAATTGCAACCATTACTACTGTTGGTTATGGTGATATTACTCCTTCAAATCAAGAAGAAAGAATATTTGGTTTAATTTTATTAATTGTTGGTATTATTGTTTATTCTTTTGCTGTTGCGGGTATTAGTAATTATATTAAAGAAATTGATGATAAAAATGCTGATTTTGATAAAAAGTTAAAAACTTTAGAAGATATTCGTATCAATTATCCTAAGTTAAGTGATGATTTATATGATAGAATTTCCAGGTTTTTAAAATATAAACATTTTAATGAAAAAAAAGATAAAAATATCATTATTGATTGTTTACCTTTAGGATTAAGAAATGTGCTTGTTTATGAAATGTATAAACCTATTATTAATAGTTTTTTTTTTTTTAAAAATTTCGATAATAATGATTTCATTATAAGAATAATTTTAGCATTTAAGCCAATTTTAGCAATGAAAAATGATATATTAGTAAAAGATGGTGATTTCATAGAAGAAATAATATTTGTAAAAAAAGGGAGATTATCCTTAGAAATTCCAATAGATTTAAATTCTCAAAATCCAATAAAATGGAATATGACAAATACAACAAGTAATTCTGTAATAGATAAAAAAGGCTCTTTATCACAAAAAAATTTAATGAATTCAACGACAAATATATCTCAAACAAAAACATTTCATTTAAATGATGTTTCCCCATCATTATCACCTCGAAAAAGAAGAACTTTAGAAAAAAAACAAAAAGAAAAAGAAGAATTAGAAGAAAAAGAAAGAGAACAAAATATTCAATATGTTAAAATATTAGAAATTAGAAAGAATGAACATTTTGGAGATATATTAATGTTTTTAAATAAAAGAAGTCCACTTTGTGCTAAAGTAAAATCAAAAAAAGCAGAATTTTTTTTTTTAAATAAAACAGATGCTGTTGAAATTTCAACATGTTATCCTAGAATATGGAATAAAATAAATAAGAAAAGTTTATTTAATATGGAACAAATAAAAAGATTAATAAATAAAGTAGTTAAAATATTTTTTGCTGCTAGAGGGATAAAAAATAAAGAATATATAAAACTTGATAGAAAATTTAGTACAATAATGTCGGTTGAAGAAAGTGAATCCAATAGTTCTGAATTAAAATCAATTCCTTCAATTTCAGATAGTAATTATTTAAATAAAAGTCAAACTGAAAGAACTGAAGAAACTCGTAAAAAAATTGGTATGACTATTAAAGAAGAAGAAAATGATGGAGAATCTTCTTCTTCTTCTTCCAAAAGTTCTAAATTTTCGAAAAATACTTCTGTTAAAAGTGATAGAAATTTTGAAAATCCACTTTATAGTAGAAGAAGTAAAGGAGTTAAAAGTTTATTTAGACATAATAAAAATAATAATGATGAAAATGAAGCTGATAATAATAATAATGATAATAATAAAAAAGATGATAATGATAATGATTCTTTAAATAAAAGTTCAAATGATATTAGTGAAATAAGTAGTGAATTAATAAGTAATCGTACTTTAAAAGTTGAAAATATTAATAAGAAATTAGTTGATTTTTCTGACTGTGGTTCAGTAAATAATTCAATATTAAGTTATGAAAAAAATTTTTTTTCAACAAATTCACATTCTAATAATACTCCTTTTCGTCCTGAAGAAATTAATGATGAAATTTATCCAAATGAAAATATGTTTTCCAACTTAGAATATTTTAAATATAAAAATTTAGATAAATATAATACTAAAATTTCAAATAAATCTTTTATATCTCCTCCTAAAATTATTGTCCCTGAAAGTCATTCTCATTTATCTCAGTTAACTAAAAATTCTATTAATAAAAATTCAGAAGAAAATAATTCTGAGAATAAAAATATGGGAGAAAATATTGTTATTTTTGATAATATTTCTTCTTCTTATAATGAAGAAAAAATAAATTCAAAAATGGACCTTGAAAAAATTTGTAGTAATGTTAAAACTGTTTTAAAACTTAAATCTTTAAAAGAATTTATTGAAAATTCTCCATTTCATAAAAAAAATAATGATATTAATAATAATTTATCTATAGTTTCAACAGAAATTTCCTTTTCAATTGATTCTGAATATGAAAATATTAATTCTTTAAGTGATTATACTTATTCAAAAAATGAAGATTTAAGAAATAAAATAAAAAAAATATTAAATGAAAAAAAAATTGTAAAATCAATGATAACAACAAAATCGAATGAAATTGTAGAAAACAAGAGTTTAATTAATAAAATGGGTCCTATAATTTTGGAAAAAGAACAATTTAATGTTCCTTTATCAGAAAGAAGAAAATTTAATGAGTTTGAAAATAAAATTAATCAAAAAAAATCTCCTCCTCAAAAATATAATTTAAAAAAAGAAAATAATATTATTATTCCAGAAAGAGCAAATATGACTCCAAAATTAACTAGAATGAGAATTTTCCCTAAAAAAAGTTATGCTTCTGGTTTATTTAACAATAATAATAATAATAATAATAAAAAAACAAATTTATTAAATGTAATTAGTCAAAATATAGAATTAAATCAAATGAATTTAAATAGACCTGATGAATTTTATTCTGAATATTTTAGTAAAATTATAAATAAAAATCCAGAAATAAATAATAATAAAAAATCTTTTATAAGTAATACCTTAAAAAAAAATGAAGTTAATCAAAATAGAAGAAAATCTGCTGCAAATTTGGATTCTTTATTTAAAAGTTTTAATGCTGATGGGATTAAAAGAAGAAGTTCACATAATTTTAGTTAGTTTTTTATATTATTATTTTATTATTTATTATATTGCTTATTTATGATTGTTTATATTAATGATAAAAATCAATTTTTACTGTTAGATATATAATTCTATATATTTCATTATTGTAAATTGAATTATTGCTTTTGCTTTTACAGATTTACAAAAAAGAAATAATATATTTACAATATTTTTATTTTCCTTCAGATACAATGTATTATTATTATTTTCCCTACTTATCATTTTTGAAACAGTACAAGTAAAAATATAATTTATAATGAATGTAATTAAAATAAATTAGGAATATGGAAAAACACTGTATCTTTGAAAAAACAAATATTTCACAATATTACTATCATAATATATTTATCAAATAAAGGGGACAACAATTTAAGTATAAAAAACAGTAAAAAAATAGCTTTTGTAAATATATATACTTATTTTATAATTAATAAATATAAAAATAATAAAAAAAACTAATCATAAAAAATAATACTAAAATAAATAAAATTTATAAATCATCATTTAACAATTCTTTAACTCTATCATCATCCATAGTCATTAAACTACTATTATCACTGATAATTTTATTAATTAAATCTTCTGAAAATTCATTAGGTTCAATTTTAAATAAATGAATTAAATCTTCTAATTTAGAATTTCTAATAATTAAAGCAATTCTAGTTAAACATAAATCTTGAAGAGAAGCATTTTTTAATTGTAAAGTTTCATTTAAAAAAATAATAGTTTCTTCAATATTTAATTTACTAATAAATTCATAATCAAAATCATTTTCAATACAAATTCTTAAATCATCATTTAAAGGTCTTTTTATTTCCTTATCATAAGGAATATAATTATGTCCTTCACAATATTTTAAAAATTTTTCTAAAGAAAATGAAGATATATTAATATTAATTTGAGGAAAATCAGGAATTTGTATTCCAATCATATTTTTAATTAACAGAGGAACTTTAAATTGTTTTCCATCAGAAGAAATAAAAATCACACAATCCATTTAAAAAAAATATTTGAAAAAATTAAAAAAAAATAAAAAAAATGAAAAAAGAAAAAGTTCAATAAAGATTGTTTTATGAATGAAGAAGAAAAAGAAGAAAAAAAAAGTAGAAGAAATAAAATTATAAGAATATGAAAAAACAGAAACCCATTATTTAACATTAAAATTATCGAAATCAATTATTTTATATTGGAAGAATAATCATACTATT